>Ga0208161_1000198_pt1 | contig 34432 bp, 39 predicted proteins | sample CB_VirMetaG_3_FD_184538 | JGI IMG/M metagenome (GOLD analysis project Ga0208161, IMG submission 184538) | Freshwater to marine saline gradient viral communities from Chesapeake Bay - CB_1508_1S Viral MetaG (SPAdes) (version 4) | ecosystem: Environmental > Aquatic > Marine > Coastal | place: USA... | reverse complement strand
ATTTTGCAAGAGAATGAAGGGTATGAAATCCGAATTGACTTCTTCCAAAACAGCAAAAGACCCAGATTCTAGAATAAATAAAGCATTGAGACGTTGGAATTGTAGGTAATGGGATTTCGTAGTTATATTTGGGATGAAGAATTTAACTTAAATGTTTCTCGTGGTAAGACACGAGGAGCATCACAAATTCATAAGTTTGGTGCAACTCCTTCCCAATCCATTAATACAACTGCATCAATATGGGATAAAGGGGACACTCTCTACCCCTGGAGTGCCTTTTCTACTGCTGGTGTTCTTGTAGCAGCACAGGTCGGTGCAGATGATAATGGCAAAGTTGTAACTATTCAAGGTCTTGATGAAAACTTTGAATTAATTTCAGAAGAATTTACTCTCTCTAGTGCTGGTGCAGTAACAGGAACTAAGTCATTTAAGAGAGTATATCGTGGATATGTTTCTAGTGGTGCTGGCGAGAATATAGGGGAACTCAACTTTTCCAGAGGTGGCACACAGGTTCTTCGCATTCTTGCTGGTGCTGGACAAACTCTGATGGCAGTTTATACAGTACCTGCAGGATATACTGGATACCTCTACCAGGGTGTTGCTACTGCACAGTCTGGTGCTGATGCTACTGGATACATGTATGTAAGATACAATTCAGTTGCTACAATTTTTAGAGTTGGGCATACATTTGAAATTTCTGGTGGTGGAGAATATAATTACAAGTTTTCATTTCCACAAGAACTACCAGAAAAAACCGATATTGATGTTCGACTAACTACTAGAAGTAATAATGGTAGATTCACAGCAGCATTTGATATTTTACTAATTAAGAACGAATTATAACATAAATAGAAAAAATACTTTATAAAAATGTCTGCAAAAATAAAAACAGGTATTACTACCGTTGGAACTGCTGGAACTGATTTTGATGGTCAAACAGAGATTGTGTTTTTTCAAATAAGTACTTCAGGATTAACTTCTACAACTATAATTAGAGCAGATTCTCAAGGAACAGAAATTGGAAGATATCCAATTTATGCTGTAGATGAATCTAAAGAAGTAACTTTAAGAAAAGATCCCACAGATATCTTTAAAACAGTATCAGGAACTATAGAAGGCGTAGCAATCGCAATTTATTGAGTTAATTTATGGCTGTTGATCATTATCTTGGTAATCCGCTATTAAAAAAAGCAAATACAACTCAAGGGTTTACTGAAGACCAAGTTATAGAGTTTGCAAAATGTATTGATGACCCAGTATATTTTGCCAAACACTATATTAATATTGTTACCCTGGACCATGGATTACAACTGTTTAATCCATATCCATTCCAAGAGTTGATGTTAGATCGTTTTCATAATAATAGATTTAACATTTGTAAACTACCTAGACAGTCGGGTAAGTCAACTATTGTTGTATCTTATCTGCTTCATTATGCAATTTTCAATGATAATGTAAATATTGCAATTCTTGCAAACAAAGCATCTACTGCAAAGGATCTATTAGATAGGTTACAAACAGCATATGAAAATCTTCCAAGATGGTTACAGCAAGGCGTTTTAACCTGGAATAAAGCATCTCTTGAACTAGAGAACGGATCCAAAATTATTGCAGCATCCACATCAGCATCTGCAGTTCGCGGTGGATCTTATAATATTATCTTCTTAGACGAATTTGCATTCGTTGGAAATCATATTGCAGATCAGTTCTTCAGTTCAGTTTATCCTACAATTTCCTCTGGTAAGAATACTAAAGTCATTATCGTGAGCACGCCTCACGGTATGAATCACTTTTACAAGCTCTGGCATGATGCTGAGCGCGAAAAGAATGAATATATCCCTACAGAGGTTCATTGGAGTGATGTTCCTGGTAGAGATGAAGAATGGAAAAGACAAACCATTGCCAATACTTCAGAACAGCAATTTAAGGTTGAGTTTGAATGTGAATTTTTAGGATCTGTTGATACATTAATTAGTCCTACAAAAATTAGGACTATGGTTTATGAACAACCAAAAATAAGTAATCAAGGATTGGATGTATTTGAAGATGTACAAAAAGATCACAGTTATGTAATTTCTGTTGATGTGGCAAGGGGCGTTGGTAGCGATTATTCTGCATTTACAGTTATAGATATAACCACATTCCCACATAGCTTGGTTGCAAAATATAGGCATAATGAAATAAAACCCATGCTATTTCCAAGTGTAATATATGAAGTAGCAAAAAATTATAATGACGCTTATGTATTGTGTGAAGTTAATGATGTTGGAGATCAAGTAGCTTCTATTTTACAATTTGATCTGGAGTATCAAAACTTATTGATGTGCTCTATGAGAGGAAGAGCGGGTCAAATTGTTGGTCAAGGATTTTCTGGTAAAAAAACACAATTGGGCGTAAAGATGTCCAAGACGGTCAAAAAAGTTGGGTGCTTAAATTTAAAAACACTTATAGAAGAAGATAAATTAATATTTAAAGACTATGAAGTTATTGCAGAGTTAACAACATTTATTCAAAAACATAATTCTTTTGAAGCAGAGGATGGATGTAATGATGACCTTGCAATGTGCTTAGTAATATATGCCTGGTTAGTTGCACAAGATTATTTTAAAGAACTAACAGACCAAGATATTAGGAAGCGTTTATATGAAGAACAAAAAAATCAAATAGAACAAGATATGGCACCTTTTGGATTTATCGATGATGGTTTAGGATCAGATAGTTTTGTTGATAAAGACGGTGATCGTTGGTTTACTGATGAATATGGTGATATGTCATATATGTGGGACTATCAATAATGGATATAGACAATCAAATATCTTTATCCCATTTACTTTTAAATGAAAGAACTTGTAGATATTGTGGGCAAAGAAAAAATCTAATTGAAGGTTTTTATAGAACACGTAAGAATAAGGGGGCAGTATCTTCTTCATATTCGTATGAATGTAAAGACTGTACTAAAAAAAGAATTATTGTTAGTAGAATTACAAAAAGAGTATTTGATAAATGGGAATACCCAGATTGGTAGTTCACGTCTCATTTCCCCGCCTAAATAGATAAATTCCTAAATATTTTTAGTCAAACTGAGTATTAAGGAGAATTAATCAATGGCGACTCCTCAATTATCTCCTGGTGTATTAACTAGAGAGGTTGATCTTACCGTAGGAAGAGCTGATAACGTTCTTGATAACGTTGGGGGTATTGCGGGTCCCTTTGAAATTGGACCTGTTGATGTACCAATAACGATAAATACAGAACAAGAATTAATCAATGCTTTTGGTAAGCCAAAAACAGATTATAAGCATTATGAGTACTGGATGAGTGCTTCATCCTATCTTTCTTATGGTGGCATACTAAATGTAGTTAGAACTGATGGTGCCAACTTAAAAAATTCCAATGTTGGTGTGGGAACAGATTCTGTCGATTTAAAAATTAAAAATTTTGACGACTACAATTCAAATGTTGCAGATTCAGCTTCTGAGTTTTATTATTCAGCAAAAAATCCTGGTTCTTGGGCAAATGATGTAAAAATTTGTGTTATTGATGACTTTGCAGATCAAATTGTTGGTTTTGCTACAACATCAATTAGTCAAGGTTCAGGAATTAATGCTCAAGTTGGTTATGGTGTTACAGTAGATATTACTGGAAAGGTTATTGCTGGATCTGGATCAACAGAGATCTTTGAAGGTTATTTAAAAGGAGTAATTACTGCAGTAGTTGATGGACCAGAACTCAATCAGAGCTTTTTAACAGTAAAAATTCATTCAATTGTATCTACTGGAGGCACTCAACCAGGAAAACATGTAAGATCTTCTTACAGTTTGGGTAGTGATATTTACTCATTCTTGTCTGGACAAAGAGTTAATATTGTCGATAACAATGATAGAGTTGTATCATTTGTTGACTCAGTTGGAAACCTAAATCCAACCTTTGTAGATACTGCAATTGCATCAGAAAAGGGAAATACCTATTCTGGAGTTCCTGGAATTGGCGGAGATGATGGTAAAGATGCAACCTTTAATGTTACAAGAAATACAACAGATGGTTCAGTAGAAACTATCACTGTTGCTAATCCTGGTATTGGATTCACTACTACAGAAACAGTCACTATTGCTGGTTCTTTAGTTGGTGGATATGATTTATCTTTTGGTGCAGTTGCATCAACTGGAATTAGTTCTGCTCCTACTGTAGGAACTTCTGTAAATACAGCATTCTTTGGAATTTCTGGTGTTGGAACAGATGGAGGAACAGGAGTAACATTTAACATCTATAGAAATGGTGTTGGTGGTATCAGTACTGTTACACTAGTAGATCCTGGACAAAACTTCAATCTTGGTGAAGAAATTACTATTTTAGGAAGTGCTATTGGAGGAATTGCTCCAAATGACAACCTAGTACTTACAACAAATTCATTGAGAGATGATGAAATTACACTTCAAGTAGATAGTTTAATTTCAAGAGCAGAAATTGCAAGAGCTGACGATTGGTATAACTCACAAACTTTGGGATTAGATAACTCTAATATCCTTTGGAGCTCTATTGCACCAAAACCTGGGACATCAAATTATGCAGACCAAAGAAATGGTGAATCTGATGAGTTGCACATTGTAGTTGTTGACGATTCTGGATCTCTGACTGGAATTAGAGGAAATATTTTAGAGAAGCATTTATTCTTATCTAAAGCAACCGATGCAATTTCGCAAGTAAATTCTCCAGAAAAAATCTGGTATAAGAATTACCTTGCAAACTTCTCAAATTACATTTATGCTGGAGCTAATCAATCTGGCGGATTTGATGCTTATCACAATACTCAACCAACATCTACAGTATTTGCTAGAGACTTTAATACTTCATATCCATACCAAGTTGTTCCTGGAATTATTGATTATCCAACAACATTCTCAACACCATCTACTGAATCTCTTACTTGGGATAAAGAAGCAAAAGATAATGCATTTAGTGTAATTGGTGCAGTAACTTACACCTTAGATGGTGGATCTAACTACACTGCAGATAATGGATTAAGGTCAACACTTGGTGATTTAATTTCAGCATATGAAAGATTTGAAAATAAAGAAGACGTTGTTGTTGACTTCTTACTAATGGGACCAGGACTTGATTCGATTGGTGAAAGTCAAGCAAAAGCAAATAAAATAATTTCGATTGCAGAATCAAGAAAAGACTGTATTGCACTTATATCTCCATACAGAGCTTCTGTTGTTGATGCTGTAAATGCTACGACACAGATGAATAATATTATTGAGTTCTTTGGTCCTCTCCAATCATCTTCATATGCAGTCTTTGATAGTGGTTATAAGTATACCTATGATAGATTCAATAATGTCTTTAGATATGTTCCATGTAACCCAGATGTTGCTGGATTGATGGCAAGAACAAACCTAGTTGCTTATCCATGGTTCTCACCTGCTGGACAGCAAAGAGGTATTATCAAGAATGCTATCAAACTAGCATTTAATCCTGGAAAGAATCAAAGAGATCGTCTCTATTCTGCTAGAATTAATCCTATTGTATCTCAACCAGGACTAGGTGTATTACTGTTTGGTGATAAGACCGCTCTTGGATATGCATCAGCATTTGATAGAATTAACGTTCGTAGATTGTTCTTAACAGTAGAACAATCTCTGCAGAGAGCTGCTGAAGCACAACTATTTGAATTCAACGATCAAATTACAAGATCAAACTTTGTAAACATTGTTGAACCATACTTACGTGATGTCAGAGCAAAGAGAGGTATCTATGACTTCCTAATCATTTGTGATGAAACCAATAATACTCCAGATGTTATTGATAATAATGAGTTCAGAGCAGATATCTTCTTGAAGCCTGCTAAGTCTATTAACTATGTTACTCTAACATTTGTTGCAACCAGAACTGGAATCAGTTTTGAAGAAGTAGCTGGTAGAGTTTAAGTCATTATTCAACAACTAACACGGAGGACCAAAAACAATGACTAGAGCGATTAGAACCATCACTGACTTCAAATCAAAGTTACAGGGTGGTGCAGCAAGACCAAACCTATTTGAGGTAAGTATTCCAACTTTCCCAGATAGCGTATCTGGTTGGGATGATGAAACTTTTAACTTCTTATGTAAAGCAGCAGCACTTCCTGCTTCTAATGTTGCATCAATTGATGTTCCATTTAGGGGAAGAATTTTAAAAGTTGCTGGTGACAGAACATTTGATGTTTGGACTGTAACTGTTATTAATGATGAAGACTTTAAGATCAGAACAGCTTTTGAGCAGTGGATGAATCAAGTAAGTAAATTAGATAATGCTACAGGTGCAACTTCACCAACATCCTATATGAGAAATGCATATGTCCACCAATTAGGAAGAGGTGAGAAGAGATTCTCAACTGCAAATACTGATGCTGCAGCATCTTTACCATTAAGAACATACAAGTTCTATGACATCTTCCCAACCAATGTTGGACAAATTGATCTTTCTTATGATACTTCAGATACTATCGAAGAATTCACTGTAGACTTCCAAGTCCAATGGTGGCAAGCCGAGAGTACTGATCAAACTGGTACTGCGATTGTATAATAAATAGTAGAATAAAAATACTTTAGATTGTAATGGCAAGACTATTTGGTTTTTCAATAAATGATGAAGACAAAAAATCTAAAGGTGTGGTTTCCCCCGTTCCTCAATCAAATGAGGACGGGGTTGACCATTATCTAACTAGTGGATTTTTTGGGTCTTACGTAGATATCGAAGGTATCTATAGGACCGAGTATGACTTAATTAAAAGATATAGAGAAATGGCTCTTCATCCAGAAGTTGATGGAGCCATTGAAGATATAGTAAATGAAGCTATTGTTAGTGATACTAATGATAGTCCAATTCAAATTGATTTGGACAATTTAAATGCTAGTGATACATTGAAGAAAAAGATAAGAGAAGAATTTAAAACAATTTTAGAGTTATTAGATTTTGATAAGAAATGTCATGAAATTTATAGAAATTGGTACGTTGATGGAAGATTATATTATCATAAAGTAATTGATTTAAAAAATCCACAAGAAGGTATTCAAGAGTTAAGATATATTGATGCCTTAAAAATGCGTTTTGTTAGGCAGGCAGCAAAAAAAGGAAACGACAATTCAATTGTTCTGTCAAAAGATTTAGAAAAAGATCCCATGGATTCTGGGTTTCCAGAAATAACTGAGTATTTTGTGTACAATCAAAACACACAAAATCCTGTTGGTTCTATGGCAAAAGGATCGGGTCAAGTTACTCAAGGAATAAAATTTGCAAAAGATAGTATTACATACTGTACTTCTGGATTGGTTGATAGAAATAAGAATATAACATTATCTTATTTACACAAAGCAATTAAATCTATCAATCAACTTCGCATGATTGAAGATTCTCTTGTTATATACAGGTTATCAAGAGCACCTGAACGTAGAATATTCTATATTGATGTTGGAAATCTTCCAAAAATGAAAGCAGAGCAATATTTGCGAGACGTAATGAGTCGTTATCGCAATAAACTTGTATATGATGCAAATACTGGAGAAATTCGTGACGATAAAAAATCCATGGCGATGCTTGAAGATTTTTGGTTACCTCGTCGTGAAGGTGGTAGAGGAACTGAAATTTCTACTCTTCCAGGTGGACAAAATCTTGGCGAACTTTCTGATATTAAATATTTCCAAGAAAAATTATATCGTTCACTAAATGTCCCATCTTCAAGAATTGGTGGTCAGGAAGGATTTAACCTTGGTAGATCTTCAGAGATTCTTAGAGATGAATTGAAGTTTACAAAATTTGTTGGTAGATTAAGGAAGAGATTCTCAAATTTATTTACCGATATATTAAAGACACAATTAATTCTAAAAAATATTGTATCTCCTCAAGATTGGGATATAATGGAAGAGCATATTCAGTATGATTTCTTATATGATAATCATTTCTCCGAACTTAAAGAAGCGGAGTTGATGTCAGAGAGATTGAATATTGCAGCAACAGCAGAACCATATATTGGTAAGTATTTCTCTCAAGATTATGTAAGGCGTAAGATTCTTCGTCAAACCGACGAGGAAATAATTGAACAGGATAAATTAATTAAAAAGGAGATTGCATCTGGAGTTATTCCTGATCCAAATGCACCTATAGATCCAGCAACTGGTATGCCAATGGATCAAAGTTCTGGAGCACCAGCAATAGATGGACAATCTGGCAAAACACCAATAGATCCAGAATCTCCAACATTAACATAAAGTTAATTGATTTTTTAGTAATCCCTTACGTCTCAAAATAAAGACTGTGTGTGGATCATTTTTATCAAATTCTTTGAACTCGGTATCAACTTTATACTTGCTATCAGAGCATTCAAGATAGAACGGATATTCGGCGTTCTCATCAAAAATGAATGCTTTTTGTAGTTTCAATATATCAGATTCAATCTGAATGAACGATTTACTAGCATCTTCCGCCATCTTAAAGATGGCATTTTTATTATTAAACATAAATGCAAAACTACCTGCATGTAGTGTGTGCCCATGCTTACCAGTATCAAGTATCTTTCCAGTCTTCATGTAATGACTTACTGCTCTCTCAATTTCTCTATAATGATCACCAATAATACCAACATCATTCCTAACATAGTCAAATAAAGCATCATAAAACTTTCTATAAGTTATGTTTAAATTATTGAAGAAGTGTTTTGCAATTAACTGAGTATATCCTGCGATATGGAATTGAACTATCAACCAACCATACATATATGCCTCAATAAGTTCATCATTACTCATCGTATTTGTTTCTGATATTAATTCTATAACTTCTTTAATGTCATATTCATCATTACTAAATGACATATAATCTTCTGCTTTAATAGTTTTAATACCAAAAACTTCTCTGGAAGTTGCACTGTTCAATTCAGTATCACCAAACATTTGACAAAACCAAATATCAATTGATTCGTGTTGCCCACATTCAAGAATTTTTGAGAATCCTTCTTTCCAGCTATCTAAGGTTTCATCTGGAAGACCAAGGATAAGTTCAGTATATGTTTTTACTCCATATTTTTTGCTCTTCTCAATCTGCTCTGAGATCTTATTGATGCTCATATTTTTGCGCTTGATTGATTTAAGTGTTGGTTCGTTCATAGTTTGAACACTTAATGTTACACCCCTACTAATATCACCAAGGATTTGTGCAATCTCAAAAATAACTTCAGTTGAATTTTTTGAGTATTGGACATTGATTGCTTCCAGTTTACCTTCATCTGCTGCTTTTCTAAACAATTTTGCAATCTCAACATCACGTTCTTTAAACATGCCGAAGTTTGCATCAGCATTAAAAATAAAACCAACATTATGCTTTGCTGCCCAATCAATATCTTCTTTGACTCGTGTTATATCAAAATGTTTTACTTTTTGATATGTCATTCCACCCCAGTCACAATAAGTACATCTATGAGGGCAACCGCGATTTGTTTCTATAGTCATTGACCAGAGAACATTTGGATTGTCTTCTATAATTTTATCAAAGATTCCCATTTGGTATGGACTGGGAAAATCTAAAGTTTCAATTCTTTGCTTGCGATAGATTCTTTCAAAAGGTTCTTGATACATCACCCTCGTAAGCAAATCTAAAAATGCTTCCTCACCCTCAGACACAATAATACAATCAATAAATTCATACTTTGCAAGTTTATCTGTTGCTTGTGGTCCTCCAAATTCTATAATACATTCTGGATACTTTTCTTTTATTAATTTAGCAACGTGCAAATTATATTGCTCATTCCAAATATATGTACTAAAGGCACAAACTACAGGATTCTCTAATCTATTAACAAGTTCTTCAGGATTTTCTCTTTTAAAAATTAAATCCTTAAGATGATATCCACTTGCAACATCTTTATACTGAGTACAGTATGCCCACAGACAACCTACACTATAAGGTAACCAATAAGTATCTTCATTCCTAACCTCTACCGCATATTGTGGTTGGAACATGTAAAGATTTTTCATAGGAGTTTAATTTTATTTTTTAAAAGATTTTTTCTTTTTAATACCCAAATATCATTTCTTTCCTCTTCTATTCTAGCATTATCTATCAAATATGTTCCAACAATTTGTGGATAATTGATATTTGGATTATACATGTAATTTTTCTGCAAATCAATTATTTCTTCTGGAATATTTAATCCACAAGTTAGACAAATATAGTCAATCACAGATTCTTTATTTTCCCAAAAAAACTGAAAGTCTGTTCCCATACTTAATTCTAAAGTATGTCCAGTATCTTTATCCGATATAATTTTACCAGTTTTTAAATATTCAGTGACTCTATTTTTTAGTTCCCTAAAATGCTCTCCGATTGGACTTTTATCTATTTTAATATCTTCAAATATAATATCATAAAATTTCCTATAACTTAAATTTAATTCTTTATTAAAATAATTGGATATAATTTCAGAATATCCATTAATATGTAACTGTATTATCATCCAAGAATAAAGGTACGCTTCTATCATTTCTTCAGTAGTCATTGTATTAGTTTTGTTTACAATTTCTACAATTTCTTTTACATCATCCTTTTTATCAGTAAAAGATACATAATCCTCTGCATTAACAACACCTATTCCATACTTATCTCTATTCATATTTAATTCCGTATTACCAAAAACTTGGCAGAACCAAACATCAATACTATCTTGACCACAATCAAGTAACTCACATATTCCATTCTTCCAAGTCTCTAAGGTTTCTTCAGGTAATCCTAAAATCAATTCAGTATATACATTTAATTTTTTTTCCCTTGCTTTTTTTACAAACTCAACATTTTTTTTATTATTTTGTCGTTTGATTGCCTTAAGAGTTGGTCCGTTCATAGATTGAACACTCATAGTAACGCCGCGCCTATCGTAAGGACCAAGTGTCTCACTAATACAAAATACAACATCCGTTGCATTTTTTGTGTACTGAACAGTAATATCATCAATTATTGCATCTGGATGATCTGCAGATTTTCTGAGCATTTTTGCAATCTTTAGATCTCTTTCAGCAAAGATGCCAAAATTGGCGTCTGCTACCATTAAAAAACCAACTCGATGAGTAGACATCCAATTGATATCTCTTTCTACTTGGTCTAAATCAAATATTTTAATTTTATTCATCCATGTACCCCAGTCACAAAAAGTACAGTGATGAGGACAACCTCTAGTAGTTTCTACTAAAGTTGCCCAATGATATTCGGGATATTTTTTTACAATATCATCAAAGACTCCAGAATCATAAGGACTAGAATAACTTAAAGTATCAATTTGTAGTCTTTCATAAACTGGTTTTATTGGCTGTGATCTTTTTACTCTATTGATTAAATCAACAAAATCTCTTTCACCTTCACCAAGAATAACACAATCAATATAATCCCTTTCAATTAATTGCCTAGTTGATTGTGGTCCACCAAATTCAATAATACAATTTGGATATTTTAATTTAATTTTTTGCGCTAGTTTTAAATTATATTGCTCATTCCAAATATATGTGCTAAAGGCACAAATATCAGGATCCTTTATTCTATCAAGTACTGAATCTATACTTTCTCTTTTAAATATAATTTCTCCTAACTCACACTCTTGTACATTTTTTTTAGCATAGCTCCATAGGCAACCAGCAGCATATGGTAACCAATAATTTTTTGTCCCTTTAATTATAATCTCATGCTGTGGTTGAAATAAATAAATTTTCATTATACTTCATTGCCAAATCGTAAAAGTATTTATCTTCCCATCTACTAATGTCTCTTTCCATTAAACAATCATTTGACTTCCCATAAGTAAAAAATTCATCTAATGTAAAATTATCTCTATCATTAATCCACCAGTCATAATATGCTTCATAGCATTTTACAAAACTAAGTTTTGGATGCCATGAATATTTTTTAAATGCTCCACTATGACTGATTCCTGTAAAATAAGGATTGATTGGGATTAATGGTAAAGAATAACTACATCCAGACTGACTTATAAAGTAATCTGGACTTCCAGATGTTCCACTATATGTAAGTCCATCATGGATTCCTGAATCTCTATCAATATAAATTGCATTTGCAATAGTATAATCAAATTTGAACTTACTGTTTGGGTAATGTAAAGATAAAAGTTTTTTTACATATTCCCGATTAAGTAATGATGGACCTAGAGAATATTCTGATTTTGTTGGATGCAAATAAAAAGATATTATTGATGATGTTTCAAATCCTAACTGAATACAATCCCAATCGTAAGGAAGTCTTTCTAACAGATCTTCCCATTCAAAGTGCCAATATTTTGCCAGTGATACGTCATAATCATCTTCCATAATTATTAGGTAATCATCATTACTTTCTTGTATCCATTGACTTAAAAATTTAAATATTTCTGCAGAATATAAATTTATATAGTGTGATGTATTTTTACTATAAGTTCCAATTAAGTTATTCCAATACCATTCAAATAAATTGTTATCTTTAGGTTTCTGCATTGATACTCTAGTGTAATCCCACCCCATACTTTGGAATTGAGACTCCATATACTTTTTTCTTTCAATATAATGATTTACATTGAAATAATAGACATGTGGAAAATTTCTCAACTTATCCATACAAAAATACATTTTTTGTATTTATCTAAATAACTGTGTAATACTTATACATAAGAATTATGGACGAACTTTTAGATATGATTATTGCGGATGAATCTCCATCCAATGTAGCATCTAATATTAAAGATGTGCTATTTGTAAAGGCGACTGAAAGAGTTGATTCGATGAGAGCTCCAGTATCATCGTCATTATTTGATTCCAATGAGTCTGAAATTGAAGACTGAATAAATAATAGATAAGAACTTAGTCTTTTAACAGATGAAACTCATTAGAGAAGAAATTGAAAAAGTTGAGCTCATAACCGAAACGGTTAATGGTAAGAAAAATCTTTATATTCAAGGGATATTTCTTCAGAGTGAGCAAGTAAATCGTAATGGTAGATTATACCCATTCCAAATTATGGAAAGGGAAGTAAAGAGATATTCTAAAGATTATGTAGATAAGGGTAGAGCTCTTGGTGAACTGGGACATCCAGATGGTCCTACAGTAAATTTGGATAGAGTATCTCATAAAATTTGTGAATTGAAGCAAGATGGTAATAACTTTGTAGGTAAAGCACAAATTTTATCTACTCCTATGGGTAAGATTGCAGAATCTTTACTCAAGGATGGAGTAACTCTTGGGGTGTCTTCTAGAGGTATTGGTTCACTCAGAGAAAACCAAAAAGGTTATAAGGAAGTTGGTGAGGACTTTATGTTAGCAACTGCTGCTGATATTGTTGCCGATCCTTCTGCTCCTGATGCTTTTGTATCTGGAATTATGGAAGGTAAAGAGTGGGTATGGGATGGTGGAATTCTAAGAGAAAGAGTTGCACATCGTACAAAAAATGCTATTGAAGATCTTACTCGTCAGAGAAGACTTGAAGAGCATAAGTTAGAGCTATTCAATAACTTCTTAAATTCGATTTAATTAATAAGAAGTAAAAATTTAATTTTAATAAATAAATATAGATTAAAGAATCTAATAGGTACACGGAGAGTCTAAAATGTCTAGTGACAACAATTTACAGGAAATGGAAGCAGGCACAAGTCAATCCAGAACCGCTGTCAATGCAGGTGCAAAGGCAGGGGATCCAATGCAAAAGCTTGCTCCAGGCGCAGTCGATGGTCAATCGGGATCATGGGAAGATCTTGGTGGTCCTACCCCCGAGAACTATAAGTCTGATGATAATTCAGCAATGCTGAAGACTCCTGGTGCAACACTTAAGCAAGTTAAAGATGTTGTCACTAAGGGTGCAAAAGGCGCTGATCCAATGAAGGGTCTCAAGAAGTCTGATGCCGTTAAGGAAGAAGAAGAACTTGATACTGAAGCAGTCCTCGAAGAAGAGGAAGAAGTAACTGAAGAGGATCTAATCTCGGAAGAAGAATCTGAAGAGGAAGAAGAGCTCGAAGGTGAAGAGGAAGAAGTAGAAGAGGAAGAAGTAGAAGAAGAGTTTGATGTTAGTGAAGATGTCAACGCTCTTCTTGGTGGTGAAGAACTCTCGGAAGAATTCCAAGAAAAGGCACGCACCATTTTTGAATCTGCACTTCGTTCCAAAGTTTCTGAGATCAAAGAAGCTCTCATCGAGCAGTATGATGCTGCATACGAAGAGAGACTTATCGAAGAAGTTACTGAATTCAAATCAATTCTTACTGAGCGTGTAGATTCTTATCTAGAGTATGTTGCTGACGAATGGATGACTGAGAATCAGATCTCCATCGAAAACGCACTTAAAACCGAAATGACTGAGAGCTTCCTCTCAGGCATGAAGAGTCTTTTTGAAGCACATTATGTATCAATCCCTGAAGATAAATATGATGTTCTAGAGAGCATGGTACAAAAACTTGATGAAATGGAGACAAAACTCAACGAGCAAATCGAAAAGAATGTCGTCCTCAACAAGCGTCTCTCCGAGTCGGTTGCTGATGGAATCTTTGATGATGTTGCAGAGGGTCTAGCACTCTCTCAAAAAGAGAAGCTCGCTTCACTTGCTGAAAGTGTTGAGTTTGAAAGTGAAACCAATTATCGTGAGAAACTGGAGATGCTGAGGGAGTCATACTTCTCGGCGCAGAAAGCTCCAAAAGCAAAGTCCGAAAGTTTATCGGAAGAAGTTGAAATGGATGCAGCAGCATTCCATAGTGATAGCATGAATGCCTATCTGAGAACACTTTCTGGTGTTGCCAAAAAGTGATTTTAATATAATTCAACCAACAAACACATTTAGTACAAAGGAAAAAGCAAATGTTCCAATCCGAGCATCTGCAGGAAAAGTGGAGTCCACTTCTCGACTATGAGGGTCTTGATCCAATCAAAGATTCACATCGTAGAGCTGTAACCGCTGTCCTGCTCGAAAACCAAGAAAAGTTTCTGAGAGAGCAAAATTCATTCTCTCATGGTCTTCTGACCGAAACTCCAACAATGTCAGCTAATGCTGCTGGAGCACCTTCACCAGGAACTGGTGGTGGATTCTCTGGTGATGCTGCTGCTGGTGGTCCTGTTGCAGGTTTTGATCCCGTTCTGATCTCATTGATCAGACGTGCAATGCCAAACCTTGTTGCATATGACCTCGCTGGAGTTCAACCAATGAGTGGTCCTACTGGACTCATCTTCGCAATGCGTTCACGCTACACCAATCAGAGTGGTGCAGAAACCTTCTTCGATGAAGTAGATACTGCATTCTCTGGTCAACCTAATGGCCTCAACAACGAGAACGGCTTCACTGATGGTGTTGCTGGATTTGGTAGCACTGCACAAGCTGGTAGCAATCCTGGTCTTCTCAACCCAGTAGGAACTGCATCATCTACTGCTTACAATGTCGGTCAAGGCATGGTAACTGGTGATGCTGAGAACCTGGGTAATGGTGATGGCAATCAGTTCAACGAGATGGCATTCTCAATCGAGAAAGTTCTCGTTGAAGCAAAGTCAAGAGCACTGAAGGCAGAGTACAGCCTTGAGCTTGCTCAAGACCTGAAGGCAATTCACGGTCTGAACGCAGAAGCAGAACTCGCTAATATTCTTTCAAGCGAGATTCTTGCTGAGATCAACCGCGAAGTCATCAGAACCATCTATAAGGTTGCTGAGCAAGGCGCTGCAGCAAATACCTCAACCCAAGGCGTATTTGACCTTGACATCGACTCAAACGGTCGTTGGTCAGTTGAGAAGTTCAAGGGTCTCCTGTTCCAAATCGAGCGTGATGCAAACGCAATTGCACAGCGTACTCGTAGAGGAAAGGGCAACGTAGTTATGTGCTCTGCTGACGTTGCTTCGGCACTGTCAATGGCAGGTGTACTTGATTACACCCCTGCACTCAACGCTAACCTGAACGTTGATGACACTGGTAACACCTTCGCTGGTGTTCTGCTTGGTAAGTATCGTGTATATATCGATCCTTATTCAGCAAACGTATCACCTAACCAGTACTACGTTGTCGGTTATAAGGGTTCTTCACCTTATGATGCAGGTCTGTTCTATTGCCCATACGTTCCCCTCCAGATGGTTCGTGCCGTTGGAGAGAACACCTTCCAGCCTAAGATTGGATTTAAGACCCGTTACGGGATCGTTGCTAATCCATTCGCAGAAGGTCTCGACAAGGGTCTTGGACGCCTCAAGGTTAACGCTAACCGTTACTACAGAAGAGTTCAAATCAAGAACCTCATGTGATCCATCGGATTCACAATCTTTAGCAAGACCTCCTTCGGGAGGTCTTTTTTTATCTAAAATAAAAAAACCAAAAAGAATGCCAATAAAGAATGTATCTGTTGGCATTTTGTGGTTTATTGGCATTTCTGTTGGCATTTCTGTTGGCGTTGCTGTTCCTGCCCTTGCTGGCATCCCCTACGTGGGTTGGTTGGCAGGTGGTTGGGCGTTACTTCTAGGACAGAAAGCAGGGTCTGAAATTGGGTCTGAGGTTGGAAGTGCTTTTAATGATTGCTAAATTGATTTAAATGTGATATAATCTGCTCATGTCTTTTACATCAATTAGATGTAAAATACCGCAACACAGTTTATTCAATTTGACCCATTACCAAATAATCTAAAATGGCAATTATAAAGTATAGTATTCATGACTTCCCAGAAAAAGCATTTGCTGAAAATAGACAGTCCAGATGCAGTTATCCCTGGGATACAACTCCTGTAGGAACTGGGTTTGAGGTTCCTTTTTGTGACTTAAAGAGCGCAAAAACCATTCCAAATCCCCCAGATAGTATTAAGAAGAGGGGAATTGTTTGGGAAAGAGCAAAATTGAAAAGCTCTTATCTCTTTAAAAGAATCTCCTAAAATAGTTAAGGAGAATATTGAGGGTCTTAGGACCCTCTTTTTTTGTCTAAATACTTATTATTGATTTTGTTCTGATGAAGAATACTATATTACTAACTTTTGGATGTAGTTGGACTTATGGTGAAGGTTCTGGATATGTTCCAGGAATGACTATAGAGGAATATGAAGAAATTCAGAATGATCCAACTATTTGTTGGGAAAATGGTTGGAGAAAAAAAGTAGTAGATCATTTTAACTTTGACCACATAAATTTTGGTGATTATGGAAGTAGCAATGATAGACAATTTAGATTAGCAAAAAAATTTTTTACATCAAAAAAATTTAAAGATCTTTATGAAACTAATAAAAAGATAATTATATTATGGGGCACAACATCCCTTAATAGATATGATTTTTGGATTAGGATGGAAAGATCATACGAAAAAATATTTCTGGGTGATGTTGAATCCGATGTTAAAAGATATAATAATGATAAAGATCGTCTTGGTCTTGCATTAAAAAAATTTAGTTATGATGAAATAACAAGACTTAGAGAACTTGAAATAGATATGCTATTTTGGAATCAATACTTTAAGTGTTTAAATATAAAAAATTATTGGTTTGATACTTTTAATCCATTTAATTATAAAATAAGTTTAAATAACTTTATTCCTTATGATGGAGAAAGATTATCATTATCAAAATTGATTGAGAAAGAGCATAGGAAAATTACTCCTGGGTTGAATTTTAATTATTATACAGGGTTTGGATATTTAATTGATAAAGGATTAGTCAATCCTTATAGTTATCACCCATTAAAAGAGTATTATTCTAAAATTGGAGACTATTTTATACAGATCTTATCGGATAAAATCTAAACATGGCAACTAATAAAACAAAAACAGCATATTCAAATCAAATATCAAATAGGAATTTTCTTTCTTCTATTGGATTTAAATTTACTTTGAATAGAGCACGTAAAGTATCATTTTTTGCAAACTCTGCAAATATACCAGGAATTAGTTTAGGTGTAGCTGAACAACCAACATATTTAAAAAATATAGATATACCTGGAGATAAATTAGTTTTTGATGATTTTAATTTGCGCTTTATTGTGGATGAAAATCTAGAGAATTATATGCAAATACAAAATTGGATGCGTGGACTTGGTTATCCAGAATCCTTAAATGAGATTTATAATCTACAAAGACATGATGAGTCACAGGTAGGATTTGATAGTGATTCGATGAATATATATTCTGATGGAACTCTAGAAGTTCTGAACAGTTATCAAAACACACAATTTGAAGTTGTTTTTAAAGACATGTTCCCCTACAACTTGTCAGATTTAACATTTGATGCAACAAATCCAGATACTGAATATTTTACTGCTGAGGTATCTTTTAAATACACAATCTATAATATACTTGACACTAAAGGAAATAGACTATGATTTTTGATCTTGAAGAAATCCAAAAAATGTGGGAGAAGGATGCCCACATCGACATGGACAATTTACACAATGAGTCAACAAAGGTCCCAGTATTACATGCTAAATACTATGAGATTTACAATAATGTAATCTTACTCAAAAAGAAGGCAGAGCAGCAACAAAAAAATATTCGTCACCAGAGATATGAATATTTTACTGGCAAGGCAGATCCAGATGTTTACATAGAAGATCCATTTTTTAAAAAAATAAGAGATAAAGATACTCTACAAAAATACTTAGATGCAGATGAGCAATTGTCTCAAGTTAATTTGAAAGTAGAATATTATGAGACATCTTTAAATTACTTAGAAAGTATTTTAAAAAATATTCATAATAGAACATATCAAATTAAAAATGCTATTGATTTCTTAAAATTCCAGGCAGGTTATGGTTAATAATTTTGATCTAGTAATTCAAAAAGCAAATGAAGTTTTTTTAAATATAAAATGTGAACCTCATATTGAATATGAACTGAGGGATTATTTTAAATTTGAAGTCCCAAATGCAAAATTTATGCCCCAATATAGGGGTAGAAATTGGAATGGAGAAATACATTTATTTGATATGAGAAAGAAGCAACTTTATGTTGGTCTTTTAGATAAACTAATATCTTTTTGTGAAAATTATAATTATGAATATAAATTTGAAGATAACAAATTTTATGGTTTGCCTTTTGAAGTAAATGATTTTATTTCAAAAGAAGGTGTAAAGGACTATATGAATTCTATATGCTCACATACTCCTAGGGATTATCAAATTGAGGGAGTATATGATGCACTAAGGCATAATCGAAAATTATTGATAAGTCCCACAGCATCAGGCAAATCACTGATGATTTATTCTGTCGTAAGATATTATGTGGATAAAGGAGAAAAAATTCTTCTAGTTGTTCCAACGACATCTCTTGTAGAGCAGATGTACAAGGACTTTGAAGATTACGGTTGGGATGCTGAGTCATATTGTCATAAAATTTATAGTGGAAAGGAAAAGACAAATAATGCTTCTGTTACTATTACTACTTGGCAATCTGTATATAAATTAGAAAGATCATTTTTTGAAGATTTTGGTGTAATTGTAGGTGATGAAGCTCACTTATTTAAATCAAAGTCATTAATAGAAATAATGACAAAACTACATCATGCTAAGTATAGATTTGGATTTACAGGAACTCTTGACGGAACCCAAACACATAAATGGGTTTTGGAAGGTTTATTCGGTCCTTCATATAAAATTATTAGAACATCTGAGTTGATTGAAAAAGGTCATATTGCTGATCTAGATATTACTTGTTTGGTATTGAAGCATAATCCACAAACATTTGAATCTTATTCTGATGAGATTTCTTATTTAATATTTCATCAAAAAAGAAATAATTTTATTAAAAATCTTAGTTTAGAGTTAAAAGGCAATACTTTAGTGTTGTTTAATTATGTTGAGAATCATGGTAAACCATTATACGAATTGATATGTTCTAACAACAAAAATAAAAATAGAAAAGTATTTTTTATTCATGGTGGAGTTGATACAGAAGATAGAGAAAAAATGAGAGAAATAACCGAGAGAGAAAATAATGCAATTATTATAGCATCTTATGGTGTATTCTCTACAGGAATAAATATTAGAAACTTACATAACGTAGTTTTTGCATCTCCAAGTAAATCTAGAATTAGAAATTTGCAATCAATTGGTAGAGTACTCAGAAAGAGTACAACAAAATCAAAAGCAATGTTATATGATATATCAGATGATTGTACACATAAATCTAGAAGAAATTATACACTCAATCATTTAGTAGAAAGAATTAAAATATATAATGAAGAAAAATTTAACTACAATGTAATAACAGTAAATTTACAGGAATAAGTCTATGGAAGATGACTTTTATGCAACATTAAAATTAAAAACAGGAGAAGAAGTGTTCTCTAAAGTAATGCCTTGTAATGAAAATGATAAAACTCTTTTACTAATATCTAATCCAATAACATTCTCTGAGGTTACATCTAGGAATGGATCTACTGGATATAAAATAGAACCTTGGTTAAAAACTTCAAAAGAAGATCTTTTTGTACTTGATATGAATGATGTTTTAACCATGTCTGAATCAAAAGACATTAAAATGATTAGTATGTACCAATCTTGGGTAAGAGAATCAGAAGAGTTTAGGAACAATCCAAATGATACTAGAAAAAAGATTAATAGGAAGATGGGATATATTGCTAATGTAAACGATGCTAAGGAGATCTTAGAAAGATTATTTAAAAATAGCTAAGCTGTATCTATCAACCTTAACAAAGGTATTGTAACAAGATTTGGGAGTTATGTCAAGCTTGATTAATTTCTGTATTGTCTGCTATACTTACTGTTAACAATAACTAACATTTATAGGTTCGTAATGGTAAACAAAAGAAAAAGATCAATTCATTATGTGAATAATAAAGAATTTCTGATTGCTTTGATTGAATATAGGAAGTCTGTAGAGATCGCAGAAAATAGAGGTGATCCAAAACCAATAATTCCAAATTACATAGGAGACTGCTTTTTAAAAATTGCTACTCATTTATCATTCAAACCAAATTTTGTCAATTATATTTTTAAGGATGATATGATTTCTGATGGTATTGAAAATTGTGTTCAATACATCCATAACTTTAATCCAGAGAAATCTCAAAACCCTTTTGCTTATTTTACTCAAGTCATTCACTATGCTTTTTTGCGTAGGATTCAAAAAGAGAAAAAGCAACTTGAAATTAAAAATAGAATTTTAGAAAAGACTGGTTATAGTGAAGTATTCTGTGATGATAATTTGATTGATGGAATCAATTATTCCGACTATAATTCTATTAAAGATAATGTTCATTCCAAAACTCGCTATCAATGAAAGTTGCAATAATTACTGACCAACATTTTGGTGCTCGTAAAAATTCAAAATTATTCCATGATTATTTTTTAAAATTTTATAATAATGTTTTTTTCCCAACATTAGAAGAAAGGGGTATTAAAACAATTATTGATATGGGAGATACTTTTGATAATAGAAGAGGTATTGATTTTGCTGCTCTTGAATGGGCAAAAACTAATTATTATGATCGATTGAATGAAATGGGTTGTTCCATTCATACAATTGTTGGAAATCATACAGCATATTATAAAAACACTAATAAGTTAAATGCTGTAGATCTACTTTTGAGAGAATATAAAAAACTTACTGTATATTCTGAACCAACCGAAGTAAAAATAGGAAATTTGGATATCCTTTTTATACCTTGGATTAACGATGAAAATTCTGAAAAATCTTTTAAACTTATTAAAAACACAAGTTGTAAAGTCGCTATGGGGCATCTTGAGTTATCAGGATTTCCTCCTTATCGTGGGTTCATTATGGAAGAAGGTATTGATGGTAAATTGTTTGAAAACTTCACTCATGTTTTTAGTGGGCATTATCACACTAGATCAAACAGTGGACCAATTTACTATCTAGGCAATCCTTATGAAATTTATTTTAATGACGTTGATGATGTGAGAGGATTTCATATTTTTGATACTGACACTAAAGAAATAGAACCTGTAAATAATCCATATAAAATGCATGAGGTTATTAAATATTCTGATGATGACCATCAACTTTTAGATGCAACTAAATATGAAAATAAAATTGTAAAATTGATTGTTAAAAATAAAAAAAATCAAATAAAATTTGAAAAGTATTTGGATAAACTTTATTCAGTGAATGTTGCAGAATTAAAGATAGTAGAAAATTTTGCAGAAGAGCAAAATACAAATCTTGAATATGATTTTGAATCTGAAGATACCGTATCTGTTTTAAGAAAGTATGTAGAAGAAACCGAAGAGCACATCAGTAAAAAAAAGGTAAATAGTATTATACAAGAAATTTATAAAGAGTGTTCACAAATTATCTAGTATGTATATTCTAACTTTACGTGGAAAAGAAGATCAAGGAGCATATTCTGTAATAAACTCTGAAGGAGAACAAGTCCTTTATATTTTTGAAGAAGAAGATGATGCCAATAGATTTTCTCTATGGTTAGAAAATGACAACTATCCCCCATTGAATGTTATCGAAGTTGATAAAGAATTGATTATAAAAACCTGTAATATTCATAGATATCAATATGCAATTATTACACAAAATGACATCGTAATTCCTCCAGAACAAAATGATTTTATTTAAAACTATTAGGTATAAGAATTTTCTTAGCACAGGAAATCAGTTTACTGAAGTAAAGTTTGATGACCATAAAACTAGTTTAATTATTGGTAATAATGGATCTGGAAAAAGTACTCTTTTAGATGCTTTAACTTTTTCACTATTTGGCAAATCTTTTAGAGGAGTAAATAAACCTCAATTAATTAATTCTGTAAACGAAAAAGATTGTTTAGTTGAAATTGAGTTTGTGACCTCAAAAACTAATTGGAAAGTAAGAAGAGGATTAAAACCAAACATATTCCAAATCTATAAAGATAATGAACTTTTAAATCAAGATGCTGCAACAAAAGACCAACAGAATTGGTTAGAGTCTGTAGTTCTCAAAATGAACTACAAAACCTTCACTCAGATTGTTATTCTTGGTAGTAGTAATTTTGTTCCATTTATGCAGTTGTCTGCTGCTAATCGTAGAGATGTCATTGAAGATATTTTAGATATTAAAATATTCTCGGCAATGAATCTGGCTATTAAAGACAGATTGAGGTTATGTAAAGATGAAATAACTAAATTAGAATATAAAAAAGAAAGTTTTGCTGATAAAGTCTTAATGCAAAAAAACTTTATTGATGAAATTGAACAATTGAGTAAATCTGATATACAAGTCAAAAAAGAATATATATCTAGTCTAATCAAAGAAAATGATGAACTCTTATCACAATCTTTAATTTATGAAGACTCTTTAATTTTAAAAAAAGAAGAGATGCAAGAATATTCTAGTGCAACTTCAAAACTTCGTAAGTTGGGAAACTTAAAAGGTAAAATTACTGAGAAGGTATCAAATATAGTTAGTGACTATAAATTTTTTGATAAAAATACGGTTTGCCCAACTTGCACCCAAAGTATTGAAGAGACATTTAGAATAAATAGAATTGTAGACGCTCAAAATAGGGCAAAAGAGTTGCAGTCAGGACTTAATGATCTTGACCAGGCAATTAAAGAGGAAGAAGAGCGAGAGCGTCACTTTTTCAATCTGTCAGAAGAAGTATTAAAATTAACCAATGAGATTTCTCAAGTTAGCACTCAAATTTCTGGATACCAAAAGCAAATCAGAAATCTTGAAAGCGAAATTCAAAACATTGCCACTAAATCTGAAGGAAGAAATTCTGAACGGGAAACTTTAAAGAATTTAGAAAAAGAATATAACGTGGTATTAAAAGACCTAAACGATAAAAAGGATCTTTTAATAAATTATAATTTTGTTCATAATCTATTAAAAGATGGTGGAGTAAAAACTCAGATCATCAAAAAATATTTGCCTGTTATTAACTCTCAAGTTAATAAGTATTTGCAATTGATGGATTTCTTCATCAATTTTAAACTTGATGAAGAATTCAATGAGTCTATTGAATCTCCAGTACAAGAAGATTTTTCTTATAGTTCTTTTAGTGAAGGAGAACGTATGAGAATTGATCTGGCATTATTGTTTACTTGGAGAGAAGTTGCTAAGATTAAAAACTCTTTAAATTGTAATTTAATAGTCTTTGATGAAACTTTTGATTCTTCATTAGATGTATTTGGTATTGAAGAGTTTATGAAAATTATTAGGTTTGTTATTAAAGACGCTAACGTTTTTGTTATATCTCACAAAGAGGGAATGCGGGATAAATTTAATAATGTAATTAAATTTGAAAAAGTTAAAGGATTTAGTAGGGTTGCGCCATGACAAAAAGTTTGGTTACTGGAGGAGCGGGATTTATTGGATCTAATCTTGTAGATTATTTGCTATCTGAAGGGCATGAAGTTGTAGTTATTGATAATGAGTATTCCGATGCTCATGATCATTTTTATTGGAATGATAATGCCGAAAACTATAAGTATGATATTCGGGATTATGAAAATACCCGTCCATTATATGAGGGAGTTGATTATGTATTTCATATTGCAGCAGAAGCAAGAATTCAACCAGCAGTAGAAAATCCAATCCAGGCAGTAGATATTAACTGTGTTGGTACAGCAACAGTCTTACAATGTTCTAGAGAAGCGGGAGTTAAAAAAGTAATTTATTCTTCAACTTCATCTGCATATGGAATGAATCCAATACCCAATGTAGAGACTCAACCAGATGACTGCTTAAATCCCTATTCTGTATCTAAAGTCTCTGGAGAAAAACTTTGTACAATGTATACGAATTTATTTGGGATTAAAACTATCATCTTTAGATACTTTAATGTTTATGGTGAACGACAACCAATAAAGGGTCAATATGCTCCAGTTATTGGTAGGTTTTTTAAACAGTTTGCAAGAGATGAACCTTTAACTATTGTTGGTGATGGTGAGCAAAGAAGAGATTTTACTCATGTCTCTGATGTTGTAAAAGCAAACTATTTGGCAGCAACAAAAGAAGTTGATTCTCAATATTATGGTAAAGTATATAATGTTGGTAGTGGAACCAATCATTCAGTGAATCAAATTGCAAGTATGATCTCTACAGATCAAGTTAATATTCCTCCTAGGATTGGTGAAGCAAGGGAAACACTTGCAAATAACTCTAAGTTGCGTGAAGTTTTTGGTTGGGAACCAAAAATTGATGTTGAAACTTGGATTGAAGTATCAAGAGATATTGAAGTAGCAACAAAATTTCTGGCACACCATTATGGAGCATAGTCTACCAATTTAAAAACTGTCACACCGATCCTCCTCAGGGAGGAATTTTTTTTGTATACTGACTTCAGTTAAACCAAAAGTAACTCATGTTTGTTAACCTAGAAATCAAAGGTCAACTTGCAAAACTCCTTGCTACAGAGGATCTTATTATTGAAAATAAGCAGGTAGAAACTGCCATGTTCAATGTAGATACTCGCGTATTGACTCTTCCTATGTGGGAAAAAGCATCTAATGGAGTATATGATATGTTAGTTGCTCATGAAGTAGGACATGCGCTTTTTACACCAAACGAAGATCCAGAGGTTTCTGTTCCTATGCAGTTTATTAACGTAACTGAGGACGCTCGAATTGAAAAGTTAATGAAACGTAAATATGGTGGAATCTCTAAAACATTTTATAAAGGATATAAAGAACTTCAAGAACAGGACTTCTTTTGTCTAGAAAATGAAGATATTTCTAGTTTGAATCTTGCAGATAGGGCAAATCTATTTTTTAAAATTGGAAGTCTTATTAATATTCCTATTAAAGATGGAGAAGAAGTTGATATTATTAACTTAATTGGTGATTCAGAATCCTTTAAAGATTCTCAGAATGCTGCAGTTGCACTTTACAATTATTGTAAAAAACAACTTGAAGAAGAAAAAAATAATGTAGAAAATTTATCTGATAAAACCAATGATCAAGAAGTTCAAGGTTCTTCTAGTTCTACAATAGAAAATTCATCTGGGGAGTCTGAATCTGTTTCTGAATCTAGTAAAGAGCAAGAAAATACTGAATCAAATACTTCTGGAAATTCTAGTATTAATCAATCTTATTCTGAAACTGGACCAAGTGATAATAATGATTTGGAAGTTAGTACAGATAAAAATCTTACTAGTAAACTTAAAGATCTAACTAGCAATTCTCCTGGGAATGAATATATTGAAATTCCTGATTTGAATCTTGATACTATTATTAATAATAATAAAGAAATTCATGAATATATTAAATCTCACTTTGATCTTTTTACAAACGATGAATTTAAATCTATTGATAGTGAGTATTTAAAGTTTAAAAAAGAAGCAAGAAAAGAAGTAAACTACTTAGTGAAGGAATTTGAATGTCGTAAATCTGCTGATGCATATTCTCGTTCATTTACTAGTAGGACTGGAGTATTAGATACTTCAAAACTCCATACCTATAAATTTAATGATGACCTTTTTAAAAAAGTAAATATTGTTCCTGACGGCAAAAATCATGGATTGATTTTTATTCTTGACTGGTCTGGATCTATGGCAGATGTTTTAATGGATACTCTTAAGCAACTTTATAATCTTATTTGGTTTTGTAAAAAGTGCTCAATTCCTTTTAGTGTCTACGCATTTACCTTTGAATATAATTGTATAACTTATACTGAAGATGGTAGTCCAATATATCCAAAACGTCATTATGTAAAAAAGGATGGATTATTTGCAGTAGATGAGAGGTTTTCTTTGATGGAATTTTTCTCTTCGGATGTGTCTTCAAAAGATCTAGATGATCATATGAAGAATATTTGGAGGATTGCTTATACTCAGCGTAATTATGCATCCTATAGTTGTCCTTCTCGAATCGGACTTAGTGGGACTCCTCTAAATGAATCTATACTTTCTCTACATAAAATTATTCCTATGTTCAAAGAAAAGTATAAACTTCAAAAAGTTCAATGTGTAATTCTAACTGATGGTGAATCTAATCATCTCAATAGGCATAAACTATTGAAGCGTCGATGGGAAGAAAACGAAATTATCGGATGCGTTTCTTTGGGATATAATTCCTATTATAGGAATCGTAAAACAGGAACCTTGCTTAGGATTCCTTCTGAATGGTATAATTTTACTAATATTCTTATCGAAGATCTTAAGCGGCAGTTTCCACAAGTCAATGTAATTGGCATTAGGATTTTAGATCGTGATATTGCTACTTTTGTTCGAAGGTATTGTGGATATTACAGTGATGAATTTGATTCTTCTATGCGAGAGTGGAAAAAAAATAAATCATTATCTATTAAAGTCTCTGGTTATGATCGGTATTTTGGTATATCTAAAAGCGGACTATCACAAAATACTGATTTTAGTGTAGATGTAGATGCTACAAAAACACAAATTAAAAGTGCTTTTGTTAAATCTCTTCGGACTAAGAAACTAAATAAAAAAATACTTGGAGAGTTTGTGGAGTTGATTGCCTAATGTCTAAAATAACCGATTTATCTGGAGAATGTTCTTGTTGTGGCAAAACAGGTAAAGTATGTTCTGAGATAAAAAATTCTGCACGGGTACAAACCCGTGCTTTTTGTAATGAATCCTTGAGTTCAGAGACAGATGAAGAACCGTCTACTCCCAATCGCTGTGGACCAGAATCAGAACTATAATAACCTCAGTTCAAACAACCCTTCAATGTCATTGTCTTTGGATTACATCCGTACCTCTCTTCAATCGCTTTATGGCAATTCCATTAGTGCGGCAGATGTCCGTGCTTGGTGCGCTATGAATGATTCTAACTACCAAACAGTAACTAACAAGATTGCTCATTATAAAGTTGGTCGTGGTAAGTGGAATCTTGAAGTAACTCAACAAAAGGTAGAAGAAATCGAACGTACTTTTCAGGCACCTGCTGCTCTCTCCGCCGTAGAACAAAATCTCATTCCTGATAAAGATGATACCTTCGTCAAGTTTGGTAACTTTGTTGATATTAAAAAGATTATTCAGTCCCGTCTCTTTTACCCTACGTTCATTACGGGTCTGTCGGGTAATGGTAAAACGTTCTCGGTGGAGCAAGCTTGCGCTCAACTTGGACGTGAACTTGTTCGTGTAAACATTACTATTGAAACTGATGAAGATGATCTCATTGGTGGATTCCGTCTCGTCAACGGTGAGACTATTTGGCATAATGGTCCAGTCATCGAAGCCATGGAGCGCGGTGCGATTCTACTGCTTGACGAGATTGACCTGGCTTCCAACAAAATTCTTTGCCTTCAATCAGTCCTCGAAGGCAAAGGTGTTTTTCTGAAAAAAATTGGCAAGTATGTCCGTCCTGCTGCTGGTTTCAACGTGGTTGCTACTGCTAACACTAAAGGAAAAGGTTCTGATGACGGTCGCTTTATCGGAACCAATGTCCTCAATGAAGCGTTCCTAGAGCGTTTCCCTGTGACCTTTGAGCAGTCTTATCCTGCTCCTGCAACCGAACAGAAGATCCTGGAAGGAGTCTCTCTGGACCTTGGTGTGGAAGACCATGACTTCTGCAAGCGTCTTGTAGACTGGGCAGATATCATCCGTAAGACCTTCTATGATGGTGGTATTGATGAGATCATTAGCACTCGTCGTTTGGTTCATGTCATCCGTGCTTACAGTATTTTTAAAGATAAAGCAAAAGCAATCCAAGTTTGTGTGAATCGCTTTGATGATGAAACAAAGCAAGCATTCTTGGAACTTTATGATAAAGTAGATGTGGACTTTGAGATGCCTTCTGAAGAACAACAGAAGCAGGCTCTTGACTCACACAATTTCTCTTGATATAATTTAAATAGGAGAAAGATTATTATGAACTTTGAATACCCCATGAATACTTCCATCACATCAGATGATGAAATTACTTTTAATAACTTTACACTAGCAAATATGAGTGAATATACGCCTCCAAGCTCAATTCGTGAAAATACAAATGGGTTTTGGAAATATGAAGAAGACAAAACTCTAAAGGAAGTTCAGGATTATCTTTCAGGAACTTACAAATCACATTATACCTCTCAAGATTCTAAGACTCAGACTCTTGATTTGATTGAGAGCATTGGTGACGCAGAAGCATTTTGTCGATCTAATGCAATAAAGTATCTCTCTCGCTTCGGCAAGAAAAATGGTAAATCCAAGATGGATATTTTAAAAGCAATTCATTATTGCGTTCTTCTTTACCACTTCTCTGGACTTCACAAAACGAACTTATCTGACTATCCTTATTGATTATGAAATTAAAAGAAAAATCCATGAAGTTGTCTGATCGTACTTTGAATCTTCTTAAGAACTTTTCAAACATTAATCAGTCAATTTTGTTTAAGCAAGGTACTAAACTTCGCACTATTAGTGTGATGAATAATATTCTTGCAGAAGCTGATGTTACTGAAGACTTCCCCAAAGACTTTGGAATTTATGATTTGAATCAATTCCTTAACGGTCTTTCCCTCCATAAAAATCCAGCTCTTGACTTTGAAAATGATAGTTATGTGATTATTAGGGAAGGAAACATTCGATCTAATTATTTCTTTTCTGATCCAAGTCTCATCGTAACTCCACCAGATAAAGAACTTGAACTCAAATCTGAGGAGGTGAATTTTGACATTACGGGAGAACAACTTACAAACCTTCTTAAAGCGGCTAACATTTTTCAACTCCCAGATCTATCCGTCATTGGCGAAGCAGGAGTTGTTAAAGTTGTTGTTCGTGACAAGAAAAACGACACTTCTAATGATTATCAAGTTATTGTTGGTGAAACAGAAGATTCTTTCTGCTTTAACTTCAAAGTTGAAAATATTAAAGTAATCACTGGAACCTATAATGTGACTATATCACAGACACTTCTATCTAGGTTTGATTCAAAAGACTATGATCTCAAGTATTTCATTGCACTCGAACCAGATTCTACTTTTGGATGATAGACTTTACGTTCAATGAACATTTTTGTTACTGATCCAAATCCAGTCATTTGTGCTAGGGTTCTACCTGATAAGCATATTGTAAAAATGCCACTAGAGTGCTGTCAAATGCTCTCTATCGTGGCTTCAGATAAATGGGGTAAGGGGTATGGAACTCTCCCAAAGGCAGATGGAACGCCTTACAACACCGACAAGGCATCATTCCGCAACCATCCATGCACTATATGGACTGCCCAGTTTGTTTTAAACTGGAGGTGGTTAATTCAACATGGACTTGCTTTATGTGAAGAATATTCTCATAGGTATCGAAAAATTCACAAATGTCTACATACTTTAACAGTAGCAAATCAAATCTTTCCTTGTGCTGATCCTGCTGGAAGGTCTGGAAAAGATCCAACACCATTTGTGAGAGCGATGCCCAATGAATTTAAACTTGACACAAGCATTGACACTTTTACTGCTTACAAGATGTATATCGCATCCAAACCTTGGGTTGCATCTAATTATATTCGTGACCCATCCCGCAAACCAGATTGGCTATGATTAAAACAACATTGACTATTGATGAAGATGGAATCCTAACCTTTCCTGAAGAAATTCTTGATAAACTTGGTTGGAAAGAAGATGATATGATAGAATGGATCGATCATCAAGATGGTACATTTCAATTGAGAAAGGTTGATGAAACTGCTAAAAAAATTCATCAGGACTAGTGAATCGCTATTAGCAAGCCCAAGACTAACTTTTATTTTGGGTCTTTTTATTGGACATTATTTGACTTAATTATGCGCGATGAATTTATCTGGGTCGAAAAATATCGACCAAAAACAATCAATGATTGTATTCTTCCAGAAGGAATTAAGAACATGTTCTTACAGTTCCTAAATAAGGGAGAAATTCCTAATATGCTTTTGTCTGGTCCTCCAGGAATTGGAAAGACAACGGTGGCAAAAGCACTTTGTCAACAACTTGGAGTAGATGTATATGTTATCAACGGATCCGATGAAGGGCGATTCCTTGATACCGTCCGAAATACTGCGAAGAACTTCGCTTCGACCGTCTCACTTTTGTCGTCTGCAAAACACAAAGTCATCATTATTGATGAAGCAGATAACACAACGCACGACGTACAACTCCTCCTACGGGCGTTTACTGAGGAGTTTAGTGGTAACTGCAGATTCATCTTTACCTGCAACTACAAAAACAAAATCATTGAACCAATTCATTCTAGGTGTGCCTGTATCGATTTCTCCATCGATAGTAAAGATCGACCAAAACTTGCAGTCGAATTCTTCAACCGTATCAGGTTTATACTTGAGAAGGAATCTGTTGAATATGATCAAAAAGTTCTGGTTGAGTTAATTAACAAACACTTCCCAGATTGGAGGCGTGTCCTTAATGAATGTCAACGCTATTCCGCTAATGGAAAAATTGATTCTGCAATTCTTGCATCTTTTTCAGACATTAAGACGGAATCTCTTATCAAAAATCTTAAGGAAAAAAACTTTACTGAAGTACGTAAATGGTGTGTTAATAACTTGGACAATGATCCTAGTTTACTATTGCGACGTATTTACGATGCTCTTCTTTTATCCTTGGATCCTCCTTCTATTCCTGCTGCTGTTCTTGTTATTGCTAAGTATCAGTATCAGGTCGCATTTGTAGCAGATCAAGAGATTAATCTTCTTGCGGGATTAACAGAGATCATGGTAGAATGCAAATTTAAGTAAACTTCATTTTTTTAAAACTATGTCTGATACAAAATTGATTCGGTTAACTTCTGGTGAAGATGTTATCGCAACACTTCTCTCTGAAGATGATGAAAGCATTACAATTGAGAATGCTATTGTTGCTATCCCTGCAGGTAAGGGGGAACTTGGTTTTGCTCCTTGGTCTCCTTTGCTTAGTAAGGAAGTAAATCAACTTACTGTGTCTAAACGGTTCATTATTTATCTCGCAGAACCGATTACTCAATTAGTGGATCAATACAAGCAAATGTTTAGTCCAATCATTACACCTTCTACTGATATTATTACTCCTGCTACCTGATTTAATTAATTTATTTTATTATGTTTGACATCAAAAAAGTTAACTTGAATGAATTTTTTGGTTGTGTAGAAGCAACTAATACAAAACAAATGAAGTCCAATGCATTTAAGACTTTTCGAACTTATCTTCAAGAGAAGTCTTTTGCAAAATGGTCGGGCGATCAACTCACATATGTTGGTGACTATGAAGATGGTAAAGATTTTGTAGATTCTTCGGGTATTTTTTATGAAATGAAAGGATCACTTGGACTTTTTAACAAGAATCAAGATTGTAAGCGAGTGGTCCTTATTAATAAGCGTCCTGGCAAGAAAAAAAATACGGTTCTGCAAAAAGAAGATATTAAAAAAACTTTTGAGTATATGCTTCTGGTAGATACTAAAACCATGACTATTGGATATACTGATTGGGAGACTGTTTACTCTAGGACAGAATGTGATGGTGCTGGAGCAACATTTAAATTACAGAAAGGTGACTATAAAATCTTGGCAACTAATGTAGAACCAAAACAAAAAAGCATTAATGCAACCAATCTTTTAGACTCCATTGAGGCAATTTTGTGACTGATCCACTTAAGCAATTAAAAACACCATTGCGGTATCCTGGAGGAAAGTCTAGGGCATGTAAAAAAATGGAAGTGTATTTTCCAGATCTTAGAAATTACACTGAATATCGAGAACCTTTTTTGGGTGGTGGTAGTGTTGCTCTTCATGTAACTAAAAAGTATCCACATTTAAAGATTTGGGTTAATGATCTGTATGAACCTCTAGTAAATTTTTGGCAACAACTGCAAATGTTTGGTCCAGATATGCAAACCAAACTGCAAGAATTAAGATCTCGTTATCCTGATCCTGGATCAGCAAAGGGTTTATTTTTAGAATCCAAAGAGTATTTAAATGGTAATGAGTCTGATAATTTTTGGAGAGCAATTTCATTTTATGTTATTAATAAATGCTCTTTTAGCGGATTGACGGAAAGTTCTTCTTTTTCTGCACAGGCATCTGATAATAACTTTAGTATGAATGGAATATTAAAGTTATCTGACTATTCCAATATTATTAAAAATTGGACTATTACAAATCACTCTTACGATTATCTCATGGACGGTAGAAATAAGGATGCTTTTATGTATCTTGATCCACCATATGATATCAAAGATAATTTGTATGGTAAAAAAGGTTCAATGCATAGTGGATTTGATCATTCCAAATTTGCTTCTGATTGTGAAAATTGTTCTATGGATCAATTGATCAGTTATAATTCTGATCAATTAGTAAAGGATCGTTTTACCGACTGGAATGCTGCAGAGTTTGATCTTACTTATACAATGCGTTCTGTTGGTGAATACATGAGAGATCAAAAAAGTCGTAAAGAATTGCTACTATTTAATTATGAAATGTCAGGCAACATTGTATAAGGCAGGTGCTGTCTTTAAAGAAGAGGTTGTTGCAACTGATTACCAAAATGCAAGACAAGTTGCAATTGCAAGAAATCCTGGAGCAAAAGTCGTAAGTGTTACTGCAGTATTTAAATAATGGAACTAAAAGATTGGTTGAATTCTATTAACTCTACAAAAAAAGATCTACTGAAAGAAGACCACAAAGAAATTAAATCTTATCCATCATATATTATTAATAAAGTTCTTTCCAGTCATTTGGATTGTATTCTTTTTGTAAATCAAATGAATATCTATAATTTTTTAGATAAAGATATGCAATATTATTTTTACCTAAATATTCTTAGGAAAAAAAGGAGATATTCTCCTTGGATCCATAAAGATAAAATTAAAGATATTGAGTGCGTTAAAAAGTACTATGGATATAGTAACGAAAAAGCGCAGCAAGTATTAAAGATTTTATCTAAAGATCAAATCAATTACATTAAGAAACAATTTGAAATTGGCGGTACACAAAAATGACATCTAATACTATTGAACCTCAGGTTGAATGGACACCACAAATGATGGTAGAAGTTTTTTTAAGGGAACCTGATGACTTTTTAAAGGTTCGTGAAACTTTGACTCGAATTGGAGTTGCGTCAAGGAAAGAAAAAAAGTTGTATCAATCTTGCCATATTTTGCACAAGCAAGGTAGATATTACATTACACATTTCAAAGAACTTTTTGCTTTGGATGGAAAGTATTCAAATCTTACCGTCAATGATGTTCAAAGAAGAAATAGAATAATCAAACTTCTTTATGATTGGGGATTAATTACAATTCAAGATGAACATTTAGTTGCTGACATTGCTCCTCTTAATCAAATTAAAGTGTTATCTTATAAGGATAAGTCTGATTGGGTACTTGAGCAAAAATATAGTATCGGAACAAAAAAGAAGGTAAGTTCTACAGAGGGTTAACCGAATAAAAAAATACGGGGTTCAACACCCCGTTTTTTTATGAAAATGTTATAATTAGTATTGGATGCCGAAAGGGTCCACACAATACAAACTCGCTTTAAAAGGAGCTACAATAATGACTAACCTCACAAGGTATACTGCTGCGGATCTTCCTGCACTGATGGAAAGAATCACGCGCAATAGTATTG
>Ga0208161_1000197_pt1 | contig 34438 bp, 41 predicted proteins | sample CB_VirMetaG_3_FD_184538 | JGI IMG/M metagenome (GOLD analysis project Ga0208161, IMG submission 184538) | Freshwater to marine saline gradient viral communities from Chesapeake Bay - CB_1508_1S Viral MetaG (SPAdes) (version 4) | ecosystem: Environmental > Aquatic > Marine > Coastal | place: USA... | reverse complement strand
TTGTGCCGATTGACAAAGGAGGCACTGGAGCCACGACCGCAAGTGCTGCCCGTACGGCCCTTGGTACAAACGACGCTGCAAATCTGACCACGGGTGATCTTGCTGCCGCTCGCGTCTCGACAATTCCGATTAACTCGTTCTCCGATGTCTCGATTACAAAGACGGCGGACAATATCGTTTATACGGATGGGTCAAACATCCGGGCTCGGGCAGCCAGCAACTGGAGTCTGACGGACTTCACCAACGACCTGACGAGTGGTGATCTTCCGGCCCACACCCACGCTGCCACGGACGTTACGAGTGGGACATTCGCCGACGCCCGCATCTCCGAGTCGAGCGTCACTCAACACGAGGCTGCTCTCTCGATCGCTGCGAGCCAACTAACGAGCGGCAGCCTCAGCATCGACCTGAACCCGAGTGCCGACCTGACCTACAACATCGGCACCGAAGACTTCCGTTGGCTGGACATCCACGGAGACCTTGATGGTGCCGTGACGTTTCGGGCAAAGAACGCTAGCGGTGTAACGCTCACGGTCGGTGACATCGTCTACATCAATGGTGTCTCTGGCTCTACCCCGACCGTTGGTCTTGCGGACTGTTCTGACCCAGCGAAGATGCCCGCGTTCGGCATGGTTCGAGACGCAAGCGTCAACCCCAATGCCGAGACGCATATCGCCACGCTCGGCAGCGTCGAGGGAGTAGACGTTCCGTCCGGAACCTACACGCTCGGCTCGAACGTCTACGTCGGCACGGCGGGAACATTCACTGACTCGCCCCCGACCGGCGAAGGCAACCTGATCCAGAACATCGGGTGGGTTGCTCGCGTCAACCCCGGCGGCGGACCCGCTGGCATCATCAAGGTCGGCGGTGCAGGTCGTACCAACGCAGTCCCGAACCTGAACGAAGACAGGATCTTCCTCGGCAATGCCAGCAATCAGGCGGCATCAACTGCTCTCAGCAGCATCAACTTGTCGAAGTTCAACAACGACCTTGTCTTGGCTGATGACAACTACAAGATCACTCCAAAAAGTGGGACGGTCAAGTTGTTTGATGACATGCAGAGCCTATACCCTCTGTTTGGAACTCAGTCTGGATACTGGACCCAGTTGGCAGGAATCTACAACGACCACCACGGAGTCGTCCGTGGTTACACCGCCAACCAGTCGTGGCGACGAGCGAACATTGACGTTGAGCCGATGATCGGAAGAACGGTCGGAGAGGAAGCGTTGTGCGAGGTCTACTTTGATCCGGACCTGCGATCCAACGGAGCCGAGATCTCATTTGGTTGTTGGTTTGGCGATGGCACTGAGGGATTGCAGTCAACCATCTCAGGCTCGGGATGGGGAGACATCTGCCACGTTGGGTTGACTTGTTATGGAAACCCGGCATTGCCGTACTGGCGAAGATTCCATCGAGACAATGAAGGCACTTACCAGAACTCGTCAGAGTCTGACCTGCTCTCATTTGCTTTCACGAACAACCAGTGGGTTCGCCTTGGATTGCACTGCAAGCGTGCGGAACTGCTTGGCATCGAGTATTGGGAAGTCACCGCATACATCGACGGAACCCAAGCATTCACCCAGAACATCTACACTGACACTGGGTGTCCCGGCTTCACGATCATGCTTTACAACAACGCCGATGCAGTCACTAGTTATTACCACGTTGACTGGATCAACTACGAATACAGTGGTCGTGGAACTACTGTTACACACCTCAACTTGGAAGACCTTTGATGGCTAGCACCACCTCTCAATACCAGAAGGCCCTGACCGCGCTCACGATCATCGAGTCGGCTGTGACCGAACTCGGAACCACTTTCACCGATGTCCAGCAGCGGACCTCCGTCGATGACGCGATGATCGACGCGCTCGTCGCTGCGGCCAACGGTCTCGCCGCAAGTGCGACTGCCCTCAAGGCGATCAACTACACCCCGCCCGCGTGAGAAAGTGCCAATACTGGCAACTATCTCGTTAAATCGCCCATAAAGCGACAGAAAGGTATACCGAAGTTAGGGAGGTTAGCGGAAAACGCTAACTCTTGTGATGAAGTGTCGGTCATTGCCCTCGTGGCGTAGCGGTTTGTCACAAGGGCAATTCAAAGTTGGATTTTGAATTACCCCATTTTCTCGTCCGAGAAATAGTGGAGAATCAGGAATGCAAGTCCCGATTTGTGCAGTAGCACTTACCGCCATGCAGGCCACCCGGCTCTTCCTTGACGGGATCTGGGTGGTTGAAGCCCATGACGACAATACCGACAAGAAGACCGATGTGATCTACACCATCGAGACCACCGACTGGGAGTGGCAGATGGACGGCGAGATCACCACCGAGAACAAGATGGCGTCGAACCGGCTCCACACGTTTCAGATGCGGTGGAAGATCCCGGACGGCAAGAAGCCCGTGGTAACGGATGGGGAGGTCTGCTGGGAGTGGTCGCAGAAGGTGATCGTCGCACAGTGGAAGACTGCGGTCGGGCCGCTCCAGACAGAGGTCGTGCCCATTGATTGGGCAATCCGACTGTATCCTGTAGGCGACATCAACGAGGATGGCAAGGTGGACGGCGAAGACCGGGGCCTGCTGTTTGCGGATTGGGGCACCGACGCCCAGCGGTCCGACCTCGACTGGGACGGCAAAGTGGGGGGAAGTGACCTCGGGATTCTAAACACCCAGTGGGGATGGGAGGCACCATGGAACCAACAGCCCTGATTCCGATTCTTGAGAACAACGTCACGCCCCTGATTGTGTGGGTACTGGTGTACTACACTATGGTCAAAGGGATCCGGCAGGACCTTCAAGACATCAAGGATAAGTTGGACGACAAGTGACGTACCTGAATGACACAAGCAACATGGACGGGGTTGAGGTACCGATCGTACCTCGACTCCATCCTCCCCACATCATGTCAGGGTTTTCGGAGTCGATGGCGATTCCGGGAAACCTGACTGATTTTGCGTTCAGGGTGCCACACTCCAACGCCAATTCCATGGCGTCTGGTTATGGCAACGGCTTGTCTCTTGTTAACACGATGGGAGACATCAGTCTCTTTTCCCCGAATTCTTTCTACTTTGACTTCCCGGACGGTGGTGGAGGTGGGGGGAACGCATACACTTCGATAACGACTGCCAATACGGACTTCATCAGGATCACAACCAGCCCGAATGTTGCGGGCGGTACCAACTACGAGTTGGATAAGGGCGACGACCTCTGCTCGTTTCTGGTTTCTTGTGTGACGGCGGTGGACGGATACGGCAACGTAGCGTCGGATGCTGGCACGATCTCCGCATCGGGAGGAGACGACACCTTCACGATCTCCGGTGACTGGACGAGCGGAGCCAACGGACGATCCTATTACATCAAGACGGACGCCAGCGGCCAGACGGTGAACCTCTCGTTTGACCGCTGGTTCCACGAAACCATCACCGTCAACGATAGTGGGGGGAATCCCACGACCTTTGAGGCTGGAGCCCAGAACGCATCTCTCATCTTTGAGGACGGGCTTGGTATCAAGGCAGTGGGTGCGGCAGACAGCACCAATACGAAGGTCACGATCTCCACCACGGGCCGCCCCACCATTGTCCAGATCACGGGGGAGGTTACAGCGGGGAGCGTCGGGAATGTCGATTACTACTCCTATCCCGTACAGGAGGTGGTGTTGGCGGACGACGGTGGCTCCAAAGACTTGGAGTTCACGAATGCTGGAGTCCTCTACGACTTCAGTGTCAACGTCAAGAACGAGCCATCAACTGTCGTAGCCTCCTTCACGCTTCAAGCCTATGCCGTGGACACGATCGTGACGGCAGTCGAGATTGAGGCTCCCGCGTCTTGGGGCATTGGCCGCGTCTACATCATGGGAGGAATGCCTGCACTTGGTGTGGCTTGTGTTTAGTCATGAGTAGAGGTGGACTTGCTGGTTCCGTGTGCTGTTGTGACTGCCCCCCCGAAAGGTGCAGGCTTGACTGCATGTATGTAGATCTGAATTACACAGCCACTGGAACTTTTACTGACACCTATTCTTCTTCAGATTGTTTTGATGACGATTACGAGACGATGTCTCGTAACTTTTCGTTTATTGCGATTGGGCAGCCGGGGTACATTCTAAACCGAGGTGGAATAGGAACACCTGAGTGGATTTGCACATGCCCGAAATCTAACCCCTACAGCAATGGCAATATCAGCGGTGGTCTTTCTATTACCGGAAGTGGTTCGTACTCCTCGGAGAGTGTGACTTACTACTTCTTGGGTTCAGAGCGAATACGAAATGTTGTGACAACTGATTACACTGTCACATGGTCAAATCTTGGAAGTCCTAATTCCAACTTTCTCTTCGTTGGCTCTAATGAACCCGGCCCAAATTTTTCTGCCTACGCATGGGATATTGTAAACGATGATTACAATTGTGATGAAGAAGAAAGGTGCATGATTCTCATCCCGAACGGCGGAGTCTTAAATGGGGCAGGAAGTGCTTTTACCCCTAGCATTTTTCCTGAAACATTGTCTGTCGCGTATCGGCAGATAAGGAGTGGACAAACACTTGTCCAAGAGTTTGATGAAAGTGGAAGTATCGTTTATCAAGAGACATTTCCAATCTCTGACCAAAACGATTATTACTTCCCTTACGCCCACTTACATCGAATTCTGAACAACCGAGTAGATTGCGATGATGATATTGGGTCTTACGAGTTGGCCCAAGGAAACACGGAGGCCATGTGCTTTGCTATGGAGAGGGCATTAGGTATTGGGTATTTGCCTATTGGGTTGCCAGATCTGAATTACCCGGAGACCGAAGTTTGTGAGCAAGGAGAACAGCAAGCCCCTCACACTAGAAGTGCTGCTGGAGTAGATATTTACGATACGGGTCCTTGCGTTTTGAGTCTTCCTGCAACTGTGAGCAGGACTCAAGTTATCCGGGCCACGGCAAGGTCTACCATCGAAGATTGGGGGGCTGCAAATTGTCCAACACCATGAAGTGCTACAATCTGAATGGGCCTTACTGCACGCTGGGACACTTCAGTGGAACTCCCACAAACAGCGACTGCTTGTCGTGCAAAGACTATGACGGCGTGAGCAGGGGTCTCGGAGACGACATTACCCGGGCTCTCCGGAAAATGAAGTTAGAGAACGTCGGAGAGAAACTCTCTGCCTCCTTCAAATCTAACTGTGGGTGTGCCAAAAGACGAAAACAGTGGAACGAACTCTTTCCTCATGAAAGCGAAGACTGATGGCTGAGATCAATAGACGGTGGATCTACCCAACTATTACTGCCTCTGAGAACAAGGGCATTGAACGAATCGCCCTCAGTGGGGAGGGTCTTGCCCATGAGGTCGTGGGCATTGATGGCTCTCGCAAGTTTGGGTGCCGTCCTTCCTCGGGCTTCAAGTATGTCCACACTCTTGGCACTCTCGAAGACTTCAGCAGTCTTGGAGCAGACGCTCCTCCTGCCGCCACAAAGTCTTCGAGGGTCACGGACTGCTACCCCGTCCATTTCCAGATCAAGGAGAATCACTTCGGCCACGGTTTCGTGTACCGAGTGAAGACGGGCTCAGACGCCGCTGTCTACATGGACTTCCAGACCACGCTCGCCGTGGACGCGGCTACCAGTTGGCGGACCATTCTTCTGAGTGATCACACGGGAGGAAGTCACGTCAGCCCCACTGCCAACATGGAGGTGGTGTCGATGGGCCGCTTCGTGTTTGTGTTCGTGAGGGGAGAGGCTCCCCGCGTCTTCTACACTGAGGACCCCACGGGCCTTGGCAATTTCGTTTCGACGGTACTGGACGCAGGCCCCGGCCTTCCCCCCACTGAGGAGGTTTTCGACAGCCTGACCCAGTGGGGCGACCCGGCGGAGGAGTACCCCCGGTTCCGGTTTGTGCTGGAGACGCAGGCTGGCGACAACCACACCTTTGAGGCGGGCGATTACTCTTTCGCGTTCTACCTCCACAACAGCCTGACGGGACGCCGCACCGCCCTCAGCGAAATTACTTCCAAGGAAGAAGAAGACTTCGGGGCATCCGCCCAGCAGGTAACGCTGTACTGCGAGGTGGACTCCACGAAGTACGACCAGATCTACCTGTTCCGGTCTGTCCGCCTCCAATCAGTGGGGGGAGTGTACGCAGGCAGCATCATGCACCTTGACGGCATCTACGATGTCGCTGACCTCACCGACGCTGACAACGGATCGGTTCCGTACACGGCAGACTTCAACGTCAAGAAGGTGAGTTTTGCCCTGAGCGACATCTCTTTGGCGATGCAGGACATCTATCTTGACCGTTCGATTTATGACGCTGAGGTTCCGTACGCTGGTGCCGCCGTGCCCTTTGAGGGCAGTCTCATCATTGGTGATCCGGATGGGCCCACGAATGTGCCGGAAGGATCCGGACCCTTCCAAGTCTCCATCAGCATGGCGGAGCGAAAGCGGAACGTCGGGGAGATTCGGTGGTCCTCGCTCACGGAGCGAAGTCCGGAACTCTTCCCCATCAACAACAAGTACGTTCCGGATGTCTTCCAGAATCGTGTCTCGAAGTTGGTGAGGACTGGCGAGTTTGCAATCGGGTTCAGCAACGACCGCCTGTACCACATCCGCCGGAACGGGATCTACCTGAGGATCGAGGATCTCCACGCTGGCTTTGGCCTTGCAGCCCGGAACGGTGTGGCATCTGTCGGCCCGGTCGTTTACTTCCTGACGACGAAGGGCCTCAAGTCCGTCGCCAACAACGGCCAACTCAACGATGTTCAAGCCCTCGACAACCTCCTGTTGGAGGATTGGTACGATGACTTGGCGGATCTGAGGCTTGGTTACGATCCGTACTCGTCGTCTCTCTACATCCAGAACCCCAACCAGCACAAGGCTGTCTGCATGTGGTTCGGGACTGGACGCATCTCTGAGTTCCACGACGTTCCATTTGACGACGTTCGCACCGGGATCTGGCCCAAGACCGGGACCTCGATCGGGGTAGACACTGTCATGGTGGAGCGGGCGTTCTTCCTTCAAAATGCCCCCTCTACCTCCTCAGCCAATATCCCCGACGGGTGGCAACCCCGCGTCTACATCCAAGACTTTGACCGGGTCAAGGCGTCGAACGGTGCAACTGCTATCCCAAACGGGACCTCCACGATCCGTACTCTAGAATATGACGGCGATGTCATCTTCAAGGTGGGATCAGTCACCACGGCTAGCGGTGTCACTACGGTAGAGCCTCTGACTGACACTTCTACGGCTAAGAGCATTTCGTCTGGTTCTGGCTACGATCTTGTTGGGGCCTACGCTTACGTCGTAGCGTCTTCAGACCCCTCAAAGGTCGGTACCAAGAAGCAGATTTTCAGCGTCACCCCCGGCACAGCCAACCTGACTCTTCCGGGGTACGGCCAAGGATCCATCGTCTTCAATCGGTGGGATGCTCTGGCGGTGGGGGACGTTATCGCCCTGAGCCCGGTCCTGTTCCGGTACGTCGGCGGGGCCCTGCCCATGGTCCGGACGGAGGATAATCAGGTGGTGTCCACCATGGACCTCTTCCAGAACAAGCAGGTCTCGTCCGTGGGCTGCCACTTCTCCGACGTTAGTGGAGGGACTACCGGCTACAAGTTCTTCCGGGGCCTTGTCTACAACACGGAATCGGATTCTGCGGCAGTTTCTTCTATTCCCGTGGATTTTTCTGGTACTATTATTGGGGAATCCATCAAGAACGGGGAGTCCGAAGACTACGCGGCGTTCACTGCCACGGGCATTCAGACCCGGGGCCGCCACGGAATTCAGGACTCAGCCCTCAATCCGGGGATCGAGATCTTCTGTCCGGACGTAGACTATAAGTTGATGGCGGTGATCTGTAGGGGCCGCACCACGAACACCGACACCAGCGAAAGGAACACCTGATGAGTTCGATGAGTTCATTTGGAGCATTTGGAGGCGGGCCGACCTTCACGAACTTCGGCTCCACCACGAACCCGGGCTACAACATGGGGAGTGGGGGGAATACTCCCGGCTTTCAGGGTCCGCCCCCAACGGCGTCTCCCTATGGCCCGTACATGGATCTTTTCCAAAACGTACAGCCTCAAGCACCCGAAGGTTACAACTTCAACCCCGCCACCGGGATGTTCCAAAGGCAAGTGGGGGGATCCTTCCAGAATCCATTTTCTTCTGTAACGTTTCAACGAGCCCCGTCGTCTGGTGGTTTTACCGACTATGACACTATGATGGGTCTGATAATGGGAGATGCAGCAACCGCTGGGCAGACCAATCAGTTCAACTACCAGCAGAATCTTGCAGCCGCGAATCAGGCTTTGGCCTCCACGACGCAGGGAGCGCAAAGCATTCGAGAGGCGGGGCAAACGGCTGCGGGCCAACTGACGGATGTTGCAGGACAGTTGGCTGGGATTGGTGCGGACAGGGCTAACGAGATTGTAGCAGAAGCCCGCCGCGTGGAAGAAGAAGGAAAGATTGCAGGCTCGACCTATCTGTCAGAGGCTGCTTACGGATTGGTCAAGAACTACGGATCTCAAATCCAACAACTTGATGCCCAGATCAAGGCTACTGGAGATCCCATGTTGATTGCTCAAAGATCGCAACTCATGGGTCAAAGAGACGCCGAAGTTCAGGCCCAGCAAACCCAGATCTACCGACAGAACCAGCAGTTCAATGCGGGTTTGGGCCAGAATGTGGTGCAGGCCATGATTGCCGGTGGAGGTCTTGAATCTCAATACAACACTTTGGCTTCCGGTCTGCATCAGGCCGGAGCAAACATGATCTCCATGATGGAGTTGGAAGCGGCAAAGCATGAGAGCATGGGCAACTGGCAGTATGCTCAGTTCATTCAAAGCAACCCATTCTCAAACATTGCCTTTGCTCCTCTCCTTGCAACTCTGACTTCTTACGGTCAGATTGAGGGAGTCAAAGACTATAGTTCTGGTTTCAGTGAGTTCCTTGCCAACGCTTGAGGTATCCCATGTCCCGAGGCGCATCTCCTCTTTTCAATCCTGCTGAAGCCGCTCAACAGCCTATTGCTCAGGCTCAACAGACTTCTGTTCAGCAGCAGCAGATCCGGGCACAGCAGGCGATGGCGGCCCAGCGTCAGCGTTCGCAGGAGCAGATGCAACGCGAGCAGTTGGATCTTGCTCGTCAGCAGGGGCTTGCCTCAAATGCTGTCCAACTTGCCGGAATTACTGCTACTGCTCAATCGCAGGAGGACTACCGTAAACTTCTCGCCGAGAAGGCGAGGATTGAAGCCGATGTTGCTCGCGAACGCATGGGTCAAGAACAAAGCAGGTTTGAAGAGGAACAGTCGTTTGAGCGTGAGAAGTACTCAGAACTTCTTGCGATGAAGGATGAAGAGATACAGTTGGAGGCTAAGAAGGCAAGAGCCCTTGGAGAGTCCCAACTCCGTTACGAAGAAGAACTTGCAGAAATCCGTAAAAAGCGGTCAGCCTTTGAGGTCGCAATGATCAAGGCTCAGACCATGCTGAGGACGGGCAATGAGAATGTTTCTGAAGATCTTCGGAAAATTATGAAGGGTCTTGACGATGAGATCCTCAAGAACCAAATTGTAGTGGACAAGGTAGGGGCATCCATTGCAGATTCCTTGGCCTCTGCAAACTGGATTGAGTCTCAAGATCTGTCTGCTTTCGGCATTGACAGTGATAGGCTGTCTCGGGCTGGAACAGACATCCTGAAGGCCCTTAATCCTACGCGGTGGTTTTTTGAAGATCTCAACACTCGACAGAGAATGGTGTTGGAGGCTCTCGGCGAAGACACCGGCATTGGTGAGTTTGTGGCTTCCAATCTTTCGACTGGCTCTCCTGAGTTCAAACTAGAGGCTATAGCGGGTGTGGCGGGAATGCTCGGGATGGATACCGGGGTAGAGCCTTTGGGAGCAAGGGAAGTTCTAAACCGACGAATGGCTTCGGGTATTGCAAATGCTCTCGGTGGAATCCAAGAGGATTCTCGGGGCATCATCAACCAAGGGTTGCAGGACATCTTCAGGAGTCTTTCCGACGATCCCACTTCAATTCAAGACACCAAGAAGAAACTGGTTGATCTTGCAGCCCAAGCCAAGGTCAGTCCTTTGATCCTTCAAAGTGCGATTCAGACCGCAGGTCGCCAGTTGGATGCACGGCGAAAGGCTTTGATGACTGCCGGTGTTCCTGACAGTTTCGAGGATCTTGAAGGTCTTGACGAGGAAAGGGACTACGGGGCCGCGGGGTTTATGACGGGGTTTGGTGCTTACGTCTCCAAGAAGATCTTTGGAGGCCAGAACGCTACTCCTCTGATTCTTCTTGGGGAGTCAGTGGACTCTGTTGATTCTCTTACAGACTTCAGAGAGAGCCTCGGTGCTGAGGTTGAGAGAGAAGAAGGTTTCCGGGTAGACGCACTTCAAGATCTCTTGGGGGATTACGAAGGCCCCGCGTTTGGTACCGACTTCTCTGGCTTGGAGACAGGACTTGCGGGCCTTCGAAGCCAAGAAAGAACGATTGAAGATATGTTGCGGCAGAGAGAGACTGAAGAGATCTTCGACGAAGACCTCACCAACTTGGCTAAGATTCGAGCCGATCGAGGAGCAACCATGGGAGAAGTTGGGGCGTTGGAAGAACTTATTGCTGGACGCCGTGCCCGGAGAACTGGACAGTGAGAGATTGGAAGGAGATCTCGAAGGTGGTTGCAGGCCGTCATCCGGGCGGCGTGGTCTTTCTGGAGTCCCCCCACTTTCCGGTGGAGGAGTTTCCGGAGGAGGCGGTGCCTTTTTACCATGAGGGTTATGAGCGTTCCTTCCCCGGTCCCGATCTGAGTCCTAAAGCCGTCCGACGGTTCCTTTGGGAACATCGGAATACCCGTCCTATCCAGCGGGACCGGGCCTTTGTAGAAACTGAATACGACGAAGAATCTGATGTATCCCGGATTCGAGTCGGTACAATGACTGCACTTCCTGTGTTAGAGAGGATGCCTCATGGCTCTTAGCGTTCAAGAACAAGCCGCTCTTCTCGGGCTTTTGACGGGTGCTTCTCCCATTCCAAAGGGAAGCCGAAGTTCTCCTATTGGAACTCCGGGCAAGGACATTGAAGATCAACTTCGGAGTCTCTTGGGAGATCCTGATTTTACCCGTGAATTCATGGGGCGTCTTACCCCGGAGCAGGCGGAGGCTTTGCGGCGAGCAGGCATCATTGAGGGAGCCGAAAGCGGCTACCGCGAGGGACGCAGGGTTTCCCGGGAGAAGCGGGCCGCTGCTCGAAAGGCCATGGAAGGTGGCCGCAAGATGCGGTTTGGTGGCAAGGTGGCAGGCAGGATGGCGGGAGGCATTGGCAGCAAACTGCTGTACGGTGCTGGTGCCCTTGGTACCGCTTTGATGGCCGTTGACCTGCTGATGATGCTGAAGGGGGCTGCTTCGGATGAAGGTCCAAGTGTCGCCCGTCGGGGTGCGGGCAACGAGATTGCGGACCTTCTGCAAGCAGGCCAGACTCCTAGCACAACTCAACAACTCCGTCGTTCACAGGATCTTTCCCGGCAGGCTCTCAATTACGCTCCCTACCAAATGGGCGTGAGCCGAGATCTTCAGGAGTTGGTGGGGGCTCAGCAAGTCAGAGAACTTGCTAAACTCCGACAGCGAAGCAAGCCCGGTCTTCAGGAGGCTTACGCCCGAGCAGGGCTACTCCCATGAGTGTACTAAAAGGCATCCGAAGTCTTCTCAAGACGGCCAGTGGGTTCAGCAAGAACGACAGTGTTCGGGCCTATGCCCGTGACCATCCTCTTGTGACTGCGGGTCTTGTGTTGCCAACTGCGGGATTTTTGGGGTCAGAGGTTGTTGCTCCGATTGCAGAGGGAGCCTACAACCTTACTCCTATTCAGGACTTCATTGACGAAGGTCGAGCAGAACGTCGCTATCAGGAACGTCGTTCCGAGGCGATGAGCAATTTGGGAGAAGACCTCAAGCGCCGTCGTATTGAGGAGATGATCGAGCGAAACATGGCGGTGGTTGCCTCCCGCGATCCCCACCTGTACTCCCAAGTCATGGCAGGTAGAGTCTTGCCTCAGGGAGCCGTCGTCTTGGGTGGTCCTCGACGACAAGACCTCATGGAAGAACTTGCCTACGCAATGGGCAACTCTACCAACCCCGAAGAATTCACTTCCCTTTTCCAGTAAGGATTGACCAATGACGATTGTTCAGCACGAAATGGATATTGCAAACGACAAGGTTGCTACTCAGTACCCCGACGAGTTTGCAATTTTCAGTATGGATGGTATCGGAACCGGGCTTAACACCCCGCTGTTCGTGACCGATCGCCCGATCTACATCGACTCTTTTACCTTTCGTGTGAATGGAACCCTTTCCACCACTCCGGGTACCGCTCAGCACAGCATTGGTTATGCGGCTGACGGGGATGCTAACACGGATGCTGAAAACAACAAGGTGACTGAAACCATTGTTGGTGACGGTGCTGGTGGCAACATGGTTCTGCATACTTCCTACAGCGGTAAGGGCCTCAATACTACGGAGGAGGCAAATAGAATTCCGACTGGGGCTCTTGTTTGTCTTGTCCAGACAAATGTCACTAGTCAGGCTCAACTTCTTGTGACCGTTCGGTATCGGACCCGTCCCGCCTGATGCCTTCGAACTACGACGACGAAGGCTTCGTCGCAGGATCGTTCGACCCCATCAAGATCTACGACGCACCAACTGTGGCGTTGTCGCAGATGTTTGAGGGCGAATCTTCCTTCCGTAGCCTACGGGATACATTCATGGATCCCGCTTCGCTCTCACCGGCGGAGCGGGACTCCTATGTTTCTCGTTTGAAGAAGTCACTTGGAGACAACCCCCTCACCAACTCGGTGTTGGATGTCGCTCTGAACCCTTTCGTGTGGTTCATGTTCTTGACGACTCCGGCAGGTGGTAACGCCCTAAAGTCGGGAGCCAAGGTTTTCTCGGGTCTTGGCAAGACTGTCGTCAACGAAGGCAGCGAGTACTTCAAGTTTGTGACTGGTCGGTACTCATTCCTGTCCAGTCTTGGACTTCTGAATGCTCACCAGTACGGAGCAGGTACTCCCCTCTCCACCTTCCTGCATTCTGCTCAAGCCCGCTTCAGTCAGTTGACTCGACAGGACATGACCGACATCCAGCCCATGGTGTCGGAAGTTCTTGCCAACATGTCGAAGAAGTTTGGGGTGACGGTTCGCAGCCTTGACCCCAACGATGCTCCCGTCGCCACCGCCATGATCGACGGTGAGGCTGTCAGCCTCAAGGAGTATCTCAAGAAGTTCAACACTTACGCCCACCTCCACATGTCGGGCATGAACCAGAACACGGTTCGTAGGGTGGCGACGATTGCTCCCAACGCAAAGATCCAGTTCCGGTTTGACGGAAAGATTCGCACTTACGACATTGATCCAAAGAATGTCGAAGCCTTCTCCAAGTTGGAAGGGTCTTTGCTCCGAAGCCGCATGAAGATGCAGGCTGCGATTGACGCGGGCGACGATGCTCTTGCCGATAGGCATCGCGAGGCGATCATCGACATCGCCAAGAATCGCACCAAACTCCTGAAGAAGATGGGAGTTGCGGAAGACATCGACGAGACTGTCGCGATTCGCATGACTCCCACTCGGGGCGAGAAGTTGGAGTACGTACCGGGCGAGTCTCCGCTCCGTGTCTTCACTGAATCTCGCGAGATCCAAGCCCTTGACCCCAACAACCTGTCCGGTGCGTGGCTCCGTCGCGAGGGGTTCATGCCCCTACTGGATCAGAGCCGGGCCATGATGAAGGCTCGGTATGTGGATCTCTTTGGCAACCGTGAGGTCTTCGATCGCACGGGGGAACTGGTCTACGACAAGGGCAAGTTGACTCGTATCTTCCGTTCGTTGTCGTCGGACCCCGCAGCCAAGACGGCGGAGGAAATCTCCAACGTCCTCCACAAGGAGTTCCAAGGGTATGTGGGGGGAGACGGCTACAAGAAGATCATCGAGGCCCTTCAAAGCAAGAAGATGACGCTGGAGCAGTTCCAGAATCTTCTGGTGTCCGTTCGCAAGGAGGCCGACGACCTCGACAACTTTATGCCCCGCAACGTCTGGTCTTATGTTGACAACGAGGCGGGCAACATCGTCAAGCGTCGTACTGATAGCATCAAGGTAAGCCCCAAGGATCGAGCCGCCTCGCTTTCGGGCCGCGTCAACGAGAGAAGTCTTGAAGATCCCTTCATTGACTCTGACGACTTGATGATTTTGGAAGAAGACTACAAGCGTCGTGGTCTCTTGAACGGTCGTCTTGACGACGCGATGGAGCGGAGCAGAAAGTTCGAGATTGAAACGTCGGCAACGGCAGAAGCCAACCGTGTTCAGGTGATGAACCTTGATTACAACACGTCCTTCAGCCGGTACATGAAGCAGACTCGCAACGACCTTGTCCTCCACATCGACGACGCTTATCAAGATCAGTTCATCCGTAGGCTTCGGGAAACCAACGACCCTGCCTACTTGCAGATGCTGGAGTACGCCAAGCCCGGGGCTCGTCGAGGTATTGAGACCAAACTTCTTGGTGGTCTTGGCGAAGTGGGTGCCACTCGATATCGCCTGTTGGAGGTGGCCTCCAACACGATTGCCACGGACCTCGACAAGGTTGGTCGCAAGGGAGGAGAGAGGGCTCGCGAATACATCATGGGGACACTCGTCAACCGCATGAGAGGCTCGATGCCCATGCGAGACATGATGAGTGAGTACGCCACCATGATGGCGATGGACATGGCAGACGCCATGGCCCACAGCAAAGCCTTCCAATCCATCAAGAAGATGGGGGGATATCCCGCCAAGTTTGTCGAGAGTCTTGAGCGGTACGGAGCCATGGACTTGGCCGACGCTCAAGGCTCCAATCTTGGGCGGGGTTTGACCAAGGTGTTCTATGCTTCGCACCTTGGTTTGAACCTTGGGTCTGCGATGCTCAACCTCATGCAGCCCCTCATGTACGCCGCGACTTGGATGGATCCCGATGTCATGGTCAAGGCGTACGGCAGTGCCCTCAAGCAGTACTTCGGGTATCTGCGAGAGCGTGTAAAGTTGCCGCTCAATGCCGATCCCCTACAGGTGGATCAACTCCGAGCCAAGCACTTCCGTCTTTCCAACATCGCTACGAAGGATCAGCCTCTTGGCATGGACCTTCTGGACATTCGGGCCACGGACTTCGAGTTGATGGACTCGACGGCCTTTGCGGCGGAGGCCGCCCTCAAGGCCCGTGGCAAGGGGTCCGCAGACTTCTGGCTTTCTGAGATGCCGCTGAAGTTGTTCACGCACTCGGAACTCTTCAACCGTACGGTGACGGGTGAAGCAATGCTGGGCCAGATGCAGAAGGCGGGCCGCCTCCGTGGCCTCGAAATGAAGAACGGCGTCCACCGCGTAGTGGGGGGAAAGACGGAGTTTGCGGATGTCGAGGTTGCCGAGAACGTCCGCGAGATGGTGCAGAACACGCAGTTCGGTTCTGACCTTATCAACAGCCCTGACCTGTTCCAGAGGACGGGCTTCGGTCTTCCGTGGGTCCGTCAGTTCTTCACGTTCCCTGTCCGAACGCTGACTGCTTGGACCGACACCACGCCGATGGTGAATCAGGGTCGCCGTACTTGGGGCATCACGGGCTTTGAGACGGAGGGTCGATTCTCCGCCATGGCTCACGACCTGATGCGAATGATGGGAACCTCTGCGATCGTGTACGAGGTCGGCAAGAATGCTGCGGGCATCGACCTGAGTCGTGGTCTTGCGGGTCAGACGCTCTACGAGTCTACGATCGTCGGCCCCTTCATGCTGGAGCCCGACAGCGAAGCCGCCTACAACATCCCGTTGTCCCCCGCCTTCAGCACGGTTCGGGATGCAGCCCAAGCCCTGATGCAGGACGACGTAAGTCTGATCGGCTCGATGGCTCCCCGCTTCATCCCCGGCGGCATCGCGGCGTCCCGCCTGCTGAATGCGTTGCCCCGCGTTGCTCCCCCCACTGGGTTTCTTGGGGGCCTCCAGCGTGAGTCGGCGGACTGGACCGCCATGAATGAGCAGGGACAAGTCCCCATCTACCGTGCAGACGGGAGCCTTCTTGAGTATCGGAGTGCCCCCCGCACCATCCTCGGGAGCCTTGGCTTCAACTCCTACATGTTCAAGACGGATCAGGAACTCAATGCGTTCCTTGTCAAGAACCGAGACGCTGTGGTGCAGGAGCGTCGGAAGTATGTCGATGCCGTGCTTGCCAACGACATGGGCAAGGCCAGCCGGATCAAGGCAGCCTTTGAGAAACGCTTCAAGCGGCCTCTCTCCGTTACGAAGGACCAGATCGACCGGGCCATTCAGTTGAGAGAAGTCCCCCTGAAGGAACGGATGTACCAAAGGATCTCTCCGGAGTTCCGTCCGCAGGTTCGCCCGTATCTTGTCGAGCGTCTGGAAACTCTCAAGTCTCGGACGCCTGAAGAGTTGGATCTCAGCACGGCGGAGAAGGCAAGGATGCTGCCTTCTTCCTTCGACGTGTTCGATCCCTATCAATTTGTGACGGATTGACCAGAGACTGGAAGAGTGGATCCCTTCCAAGCATCAGCATCATTGCTCGCTTGTGGCCTGACCCCATAAAGAACTCAATCCATGAGTGCCGTACCTGCACCGGCAAGGATTTCCAGCCTTGTAGCCATTGACCAATAGTAGTGTGGGTCTTGACCTTGGCGATCTTTGCCAAGTCGGGATGTGGCATGTCAGGCACAAACTCCAAGATGATGCCTGCCCACACAAACCTCTGACGCACTATATCTTCGGTTCTGAATCCTTTGTTCTCACCGGGGATCCCGATCCACTGGTTGACGGCGTCGATAATCCAATGCTTCTTCCGCATGTCATCTCCAAAAAGGTTGGGGTAGGGGCCCTCGGCAGGAAAACCCCCACCCCTCCCGATCAGGGGCTAACGCAGCCCCTTCCACAAAACCCCCCACTGAACCGAAGCCCAGTGGGGGGGAGGAAAGAAATGGTCAGGTACCAGCGGCGGTCAGTGCGAACTTGAACGCCTTGCTGGTGTTGTCGGCGGCGGTACCCATCACGACATTGTAAGTGTGGTGGTCGCCGAGTTTGCGATTGCGGTCCTGAAGCCAACTGCTGGTCGCGTTGAATGCGTTCCAGTAGGTGGCACCCGCAATCCGATACTCGTCATCGAAGTTGCGGCAGATCTTGTCGAGGTTCTCCATCGCGTTGACGTACCGACGATCCGTCTCTTCCTTCCGAGAGAACGGGTTGTTCAGCCGCTCTTCGCGGGTGGTCTTGACGATGGGATCCACGACGTGAGAGTACACGTCGAGGAAGAACGCCTGCACTTCCTGCCTCGTCATGGTGCGACTGCGGAGATGGTGGCAGGCATACTTGAAGTTGTCAAGTCCCTTCAATGCGTTGTGCATTGCCTTGCGGGCGTCGTCGATGCGGGACATGATGTTGGCGGTGTGCTTGTAGGAGAACACCTTACCCTTGCCCTTCAACGCCCATGACAACGTGTTGTTGCAGACAACACGGACGGAGGTCGTCATGCCGGTAAAGGAGAGGGATCCGTCGTGGCCGTTGGCAACGAGGATGTAGGGAGTGATGGGATCGTAGGTAGGCCCCTCCTTCTGCCCCACGTTGAAGGTGTCGGCCTTGAGTAGGAACCAGACCCGGCGGCCACCGAAGAGAGAACCTGCCGACTCCACTTTGACGACGGAGTCCATCGACAACTCCGAGCAGAAGTTCGCTAGTTCAGAGTTCTGAACTGGCTGGAAGCCTGAGGTAACGCAACCGAGGATCTCTTGCGTGTCCTCCCTCACCGTGAACTTCCACTTGTCGGTGCGGTACTCATTGTCCGCCGTCATCGTGGGGGCGTAGCCCTTGAGGTAGTTGGTCTCAAGGACGTTCCATTCCATGCGGGCCAACTTCAGGGCTTCGTAGGTGGTTGGTGCGTCCTCGACGATAGTGCCGAAGCCATGCCATGCGGCCTTACCGGCAAGAACGAGGTGATCATTGGATGTGATTTCGTGAGCCATTTTCTCAGTCCTCTTCGCGAAAGCGGTGGAAGTATGTGGGGAAATGTATATCAAGGACATTCACGAGGTCCTTGGGTTCGATCTCTCCGTCACAAAGTTGAATGTGCTGCTTTTGGGTGATGATGGTCATGGTGACTGCCCGGACAGAACACCACGTTCCATCTGCCATGACGATGATTGCCATTGGTTCCTCTTCCGGGGTGAATCCTTCTTTCTCAGCCATCTAGTACTCCGCGATCTGGGTGTGAATGGTGACTTGGACGACGACCTCTGCTTCGAGGATGTCGGAACCGGGGGCAAGATTCTGCGAGATCTCGTTGTCGATCGCACCGTTGATGAGACTCTTTATGTGGTCTCTGGTTGCTTGCGGAAGATGCTCCCAATGAAAGACCCGGCTTGTGATGGCCGGGCCTGTCGTAACGTCTTCGATCGTGATGTGGTCAGCGTGCTGCATCAGGGTCTCCTAGGGGTATCCAAACCTCGTAGTTGTCTGGGGGCGTCGCCCGGACGCCCGCAGGGCAGCGTCCGGGCGTGAGCCTAGACATCTGGTGGGGGGAGATGAGTCCCCCCAGTTCTTCCTTGTGGTCTCGCGTGACGACGAAGTCAATGAATTTGAGGGAGCCCCGGACCTGTCTGAAGGCTACGACGAGTGGACGGCGTAGGCTCTCGACTGGCCCGGGGCCCTCTCCGACCTTCGCCACCAGCCAATGGCCGATGACGCTGAGTGTTCCCTGCTGCCTCCAGAACCCCCGAGCCGTGAGGGTAATGTGGTCCAACCGGGGCAACGGGACCGACTCTAGGTCCTGCGTGATGCGGATCCTGACAGCCGCATCAGGTGCGTCGTTATGCCGCACCGGATCCAGCGTAGTCCATACGGGATGGTCCGTCAAGTCCGAGTCCAACGAAAAGCCCCATACCCCCCGAAGAGAGTATAGGGCCAAGGAGAAAGAGATGAAAGGCGTGGGGACCGTAGCAACGGCAACCCCACGCCGGAAGTGGGGGGACTAGTTTGTACAGGAAGTCTACCCCTAGCCAAGGCAAACTTCAATAGAAAAACCCCGACACCGACCGAAGCCGATGCCGGGGCGGACGAAAGAAATGCCTGCCCTACCCCTCCACCGCAGGAAGCGAGTTGGGTAGATGAAGGAGTAATCCCGGGTAGGACAGGCGAGCGGGGGGGAGAATGGCCCCGCCTCCCCCATGGATAAAAGGAGACGGGACCCGAGAGAGAGTTTAGTAGACGGGGCCACCTAGGGTGCCTGTGGTTGCCCGCCCCGGACCGGCACCTATCCTTGGTTCGCTCAGGACTCTTGGAGACGGCGGAGGACCTGCTCCTCGCCGTAGACCTTGCCGTTGGCACCCTCACGGGACTTGCAACGGACGAGGACCGGGATCTCCTCAGTGCCAAGGAGTTCCTCGATCTGCATGAGGCCAGCACCCATGGAGGGCACATCGCCAAGGCAGACGGTCAGGGTCTGCTTGAGCCGCTTGATGGCGATGTCCACACGGACCTGACCACCATCAGTCTTGAGGCCAGCCTTGCCGCAGTCGGGGAAGACCATCGGGCCACCCTCGAAGGAGCGGGGGTTGTCGGGCTGGTCGTCGTCCTGAAGAAGACGGTAAGTGAACTTGATGAGGGTGCCGTCGTGGGTGGTTCCGTCCCTCTCCTTGAAGGGGCAGTCCACCTGCACGATGCTGGTGATGAGGGCTTCGTAGTCCCCGTCTTCGGGGAACCAGTCGTTGTAGCCCGGCGACACTTCGGCAGCCGAGAAGTCGCTCTCGAAGTTGTCGAAGACGGCTCGCTTGATACTCATGTCAGGATTCCTTATTTGCCTCATTGAAGGCTGACTCGAAAGACCCCCAAGGATCAACAGGATCAAGGGGAACATTTGGCATACGGCTGGTAGTGCGAGTGCGGATGATGCGGCTGAAGCGGGGATCGTCGAACGCCAGTTTCCGTTCGTATAGAATCCGCTCAATTGGAATCTTCCGCTCGATCTCCTTTGTCCCGGACTTGACAATCTTGGTCTCCATAACGGTGGTAGACCGGCGATCACAACAGACCGGGGCAATCATCTCAACGGCTGGGGTCAGGCGGCGTACCATACCCGCCGACATGTTGAGCGTCAACTCCTCCGTCTTGGCCCCATCGTCAGAAACCTGAAGAAACTCACGGCTGAGGTGGGCGATGAACCACACCCCGTAGCCAACCTGCCGGAGGTCGAACGCGAACGACAGGATCTCGTCGAAGAGTTTGTCGTAGGCGGCTGGGCCGTGAGCCTGCTCGAAGGACGAGCGGTCCATCTTGCTGGCGATGTAGGGCTTGAGGAGTCGGACGCAGGGCGTGATGGTGTCGAGGACCACGCACTTGGGACGGGGCTCTCCGGCCCTCGCCATGTCGATCAACTGCTTCTTCTTCTCCAACACCTTGTCCCAAGTCAGAACGAGGTGGCTTCCGTCGATGTCGATGGGTAGGCCCTCGTCGTTGACACCCGGCCAGATGGTGGCACGGCACTCGGGGGTGACGGTGGAGGAGAGGTCGAGGTTGATGATGAAGGCGTCCGGGTTGGACTGGAACAGGTAGGACTTGCCTGTGTTCTGCTCACCCACCACCATGCCGAAGAGGGCATTGAGTGGGTACTTCATCTTCTGTCCCGAGAAACCGAGTTTGGTAAAGCCCAACGGTTCTCCTTTCATGAGAGTTGTGTGGGTCATGCCAGTCCGAACATGTCACGGGGATTCAATCCCCTGAATTTTTCATCAAGGGCTTTTGGTTCGTTGTCGAACACGAAGTCATCATCCTCCAATTCCTCCGGGGTGGCCGCCCCGGCCTGCGGGCGGGGCGGTACACCGGGGAACAAGCCTTCAATCACAACCTTCTTGGTGAAGTTGATGTTGAGGTAGGAGAGGTACTCCTCAAACTTGGCGGCTGAGAGGCTCACCCCATGGAGTGCGTTGAACTCCTTGCGGAACTCTGCCTTGCTGCTGATGCCCGGGTTCTGCTGGTACACCTGCTGCAACTTGGGGAGGATCACCTTCTGGGCCACCTCCAACTCAAAGGTATCAGTCATTATTGTTCTTCTTCCAGATTTCCATTCCAGCCTTTGTGAGTTGCCAGACTTGTGCCATGCGTCCGTTTCTGGTGATCCGCACCTTGCCACTGGCTTCCACAAGACCTTGCTTGACGAGGTGGCGTCGAGTACTAGAAACAGATTGGTGGGGGGAGTTGAGGCTCTTTTCGAGAGCGTCGTCCGTTGACGGGAAGACCCCCAGTCGCTGAAAGATCCGAGACTTGAGGACGGCCCTGCCTTTCTTGGTGGAGTGGTAGGCCATGTCTGAGATTTGCCTGCTCTTTGTTTTACTCATCGAACTCTGATCCCGGTTCACTAATGACATCGAACTCGATCTCCTCGGGGATTGGGTCATCCCGTCGTCGGAGTGTAAATCCCTCGCTCTGAATGAGCGACGGCCAGTCCCCTACAGGCGAGAGCATGAAGGGGGAGTACGTCGAGAACCTGCCCATGTGGGCCACCCGATCAGGCATCGGGAAGTTCTCGGGGTATGGGTCACAGATCGCGTAGTGTTGGACCAAGCGAACTCTGTCACGATACCTCCGGTTTATGGCGGGGTCAAGTAGAAGTGAGGACTTCGTGACGGAGATGTTGACGGGTGGGTCCTCCGCCCACTCCGCCTCCTTGTCGGCGTAGTCCCCCCTTGCGTGGTACCACTCGTCGCAGCGGAGGAGGTAGTTGTCGAAGCGTGGCTCGCCCTCGTACACCTTGACGTTCTTGGGCAGGCCCTTGCGGGGTCCGCTCTTGAGGGGCGTCATGTCGATGGTGTAGTCACGGTCCTTCATGCCGAACTCGATGGACGGCTTCCGGATGGCAAGGTGCATCATGCCTCCGACCGTGGCGTCCTTCGGGATCTTGAAGGCTGCTTGGATCTGCCCGGTCTTCATCAACTCCGAGACGGAGAAGAGGTAATGCTCGCACTGGAACTCGATGGGAACCGAAGCCAGCCGAGTGCGGGGACTGATGCCGGTGGTCTTGAGGTCCACGATCCATACCGTGTTGTCCTCCTTGTTGTAGAGGAGAAGGTCGGGCTGACAGATGCAACGGATGGGCCGAGCCCGGTCGTCGGTCTTGATAGACGTGACGAGCCGGAACTCGGTACCCATCCGATGCCAACGGGGATTGAGGAGAACATCCTCGAACGACTGGCCGTCCAAGCAGGGAAGGTCGCGGGCTGCTTCGTACCAAGCCAAAGAGGAACGCATGTCACGTTCCTCGCGTTCAAGGATGCCACGCAGGGACTCGCCCACCATCCCTACGTCTTTGCACATTTCAGTAAGTTCTGAAAGTCGCTCACCCAATGCCCGTTCCATACGTTCGCGTGCGTCAACGATGGATCGGTGGTAGTGCTGGAACCGGAGGTGCATCCATGTGCCCCGGTTCAGGGCCTTGGTCCACTTCAGGGCAGGGACGACACCGAGTCGCCGTGCCATGTAGTAGGCGAAGGGGTCCGACAGGCAGACCCCGTAGTCACTAGAACGGAGTGGGGGGATTATCGCGTTCACTCCGAACGCTTGCAGATACTCGTAGGCTTCCCGACCCAATGTCTTCGGCCACGGGTGGTTCACCGGGACGGGAGGTGGCGTGCTGTTCCAATCCGTTTCTAAGGTCATTGAGGTTCCTCATAAGGACATCGACGAAGAAGTCGATCTCACGGAGAGATTCAAAAAGGTTGTCCAGTTCTTTCTTGAGACCCTCGATGTCGCCGTGCTTGGCGGCGTGGGCCTGTGCGTCGTCATCGTACCGCATGTCGTTGGCGTACTCCTGCTGTTCGAGGTACTTGTCCCATGAGGGATCATTCTTTGCTATCCATGCCACGGGTGGGATCCTTCTTGATGAGTCCTGAGATCATGGCCTGACACTCGTCAACGATGACGGGATGCCATGTGGGTTCGACTGGATCACCGATGACGTAATTGCGGTGTGCCCAGTCCCGAAACTTTTGCTCTTCTTCCGGCGTCAGTTTCCGAAAGAACTTGTACTCGTTCATGCGATCCTCCAAAGATGAGATGACCCCGGCCCCCCGCGAACGCGGGGCCGGGGGCAGCCAATTTCGTAGACGCTCAGCCTTCGAGATACTTAAAGAACTTTTCCCAGTCTATGTCTGGGTTGCTCTCTCGAAGACGATCTAAGAGTGCGAAGCGTTTGGCCGAAGGGTATTCAGGATTCAAAATGATTCGTGGAATATCCCGAGCCGCAGCAATCCGTAGGTTCTGTCCTGTGCCTCCAAGATCCCGAATGTTCTTTGTCTTGAAATACTTCGGGTTGACTGCTGCTAGCACAAAGTCAGAGGGCTTATCCATTCCTTCCCCAAACAACTGGAGAGGGTTTCGGAAATGGTATCGAAACTTACTACTGTAGTGAAGTCCTTTGCCTTTGGGTTGAAGCGGATGAAAATCCTGTAGCAACTGCATCAACTCGTCAAATACAGGACCTTCCTTTGGCGGGAATCTTCGAGCCCTTGTCAAAGTGGGGGGAAGAAATCTTGTGTTCCCGAAGGGTGCAAAGAGTTCCACCAACTCTTCAATGGGTTTCTCTTTTCCTGCAAAAGACGCAGCCCCCTCGGCAAACGCACGGTCTGCTCCGGGGGCATCACCTGTCCGCAATTTGTAACCTCTCTTGGCAAGAGTTCTGCCAAGAGATCTCATAATCTCAAGAACCGAAGAAGGAAGGACTCTTGAGCCAATGCCCGTATAGATACCGGGCATCAGTAGTCGGTACGGCTACCGATCAGGTTCTTGATCTTGGTGATCGGGAAGACCTGACCACCAACGTAGCCTACAAGGCAGGCGAGACCGGCGAACCAGATGGAACCGAGGAAGGATTCGAGGGATGCGAGCAGCATTGGTTACTCCTGATGTGGGTGACGAGAGACTGAATGACGGCAGACGCTTGTTGGATCCAGAGGTCAGACCCGGGCATGGGGTCCTGCATCTTGGCGAATCGAAGGATTGCGTTCAGTTCTTGATCGGTCATAGGCCCTGTCGAACTCCGGATCAGATGCGCGACGGGCCGCGACATACTCCCGTAAGGTTACTGGACTTTGCGGGTCCATGGCCTGACGGATGAGGGAGGCGTCTTGTCGCTTGGGTGCAGGGATGAACCCGATCAACCGTTTGATCAGTGTGCCCAATCCCGTGTTCCATAGTATCCAAGCAACGCCGAGAATGATCAAGGCCAACGCCCCGTATTCGAGAACATTTACCCAGTAGGGTACCTGATCCTCGACTCCGGGGAGAGCCTTGTGAATACGTCCGGTAAGTAGAATGATCTCTTCCTGCTCCCTGATTCCCTCTTCCGCCTGCACCCCGATCATTCCAATGTCAGGGTTCTGTGCTGTGGCCTCGGTCGCGATGAGGGTAAACCGTTCCTTCGACGAGGCTGCTGTCTGAGAGATACGGGTCGAGGTCGTCGCGATCTGTTGTGTCGGCGAACAACCAAGAAGAAGAAAAAGGACAAGAAACGCAATCGCGATTCCTGCGGCAACATTGAGTCTTCGTTCAAGGGCGTCCCAATCAGGGTTGCGTCTCAAGGCGTTCGAGCCTCCGAAGGATATCAGTAAGCATCCGGTCATGCTCGCCGTCCTTGGCGGAGGAAAGAACCTGAGCCTTGACGAGGTCGCTGCTGATGCTCTTGAGTTCTGAGACTTCTGCCACCGCATCCTCAAGTGCCGCATCCCTCACACCGATGGTGAAGAATACTCCCCCCACTCCGACGATGAGGACGGCGAGTTGGAGGACGCCGGTCACGGCAGACACACGCTGGCAAGAAGTGTCACTCATCTTCTTCAGTATCCGCTAGTTCTAGTTCGGGGGGATTGTAGTTTTCGTAGGCGTAGTCAATGAGAGCATTACAGGTATGGGCATTCCCGTAAGGAATGACATACGTTTCGGTCCTCTGCTTTCTCACCTTAGAGTATACAACAACTAGGGCATCCGCCCCACACTCTTCGATGAATTGGGCCACTAGATTTCTAGCCTTTTCCAGTTCACTCTTTGCCATCACATGACCTCCAGATAGGGCTGCCCGTCAAGAACGACACCGCATCCGTGGATGGAACGGACAGGATGCCGCTCTGCGTACCGCATGTAGGGGTGTTTGAGGTCAACGCCGCAGCCTACACACATCCCGAAGAAGCGTCCTCCGGGACGTGCGATCCAGTGGATCCCTGCGACGGAGTGGATATGACCCATCACAATGGACTGCATGGAAGCGATGGCTGCGTTGGCGTGGGGAAACTTCCCGGAGAACCCAGTGCCATGGAAGTACCGGACCTTGTCGATCTCGGCTGCTTCCCCCCACTTCCATGACGGGGTGCCCCACGCTTCTGGGTATCCCTTGATGAGGTCATCCGGGATTCCTACCGTGCGTGCTTGGCGGACGGAGCGTTCGTCGTGGTTGCCAATAACGACGGTGGCCTCCGGAAAGTTGTCGTGCCACCACTGCACCCGCTTCCGGGTCTTGAGGTATTCAGTGGGGGGAGAGTCTGCTTCGTGGTCTGGATCCCACCGTCCCCACCGATGAGCGTCAACAACGTCACCGATGAAGACGGTGGTATCCGTCTGGTACTTGTCACGGATCTTCTGACAGTGCTGCCGATACTTCGTGAGGTCGGCAGGACAGTGCAGGTCTCCGATGACGAGGACCCTGCTCACGCAGTAGATCCCGAAGCGTACTCAATGCGGTCCCAAACAAACTCCATCATCTTGTCTGCTGCATCGTACAAATTGAGGGCGGCGTTGGATCCAAGAAGACTCATTGGATGGGTTCCATCTTCTGTCCATTGAGCCTTGAACTGATTGTCTCCTACACCATAATCCCCGTACTCAAACTGCTGCCTGATCCATCCGTCAAGATCTACAACAAGGCAATCAGAACTTCCACCGTACTTTCTAATAAGTCTTTCATTGAAAGCACGCCTACGCGATGCGGTCGTAGCACCAGTGGTATCACTTTCTGCAGTGTTGTAGTTCGTAATCAGAACGAACTTTGCAGCGTTTCCCTTGGCTTCTCGATGCAACCTACGGTACCTCTCAACGATGAGGTCGTAATCCGATTCAGCAGCCGCAACCTCTGCCGTATCCGCGCTGTAAATACGTCCGTCATTTTGTCCAATGAAGAAAACGTATACATCAAGATCGTTTGCTTGGATCCACTGCTTCAAGGCGTCATCTGAATACGCCCCGGGATATGCAGGAATATCATTTTCTACGACATTAGGGTTGCCGTATTCATACGCATGGTTTGTAAGATCCCATGCACCTTGCCCCACATACGTCAAACCAAGGCCGGTTTTGGTCGCCCTCTTCAAAAGAACAGTGGGCTGGATGATGACCGTATTTACGTTGTTGTCCCCGTTTCCAAACAGCCGGAAGTAGAGATCTTCAGTGGGGGGGAAAGTAGAAGTGGTAGTGAACGGCACATCTTGCCACACAATCTTGGAACCACTTGCAGGATACTGATCAGAGATATCAATGTCCGCATCAACGGGAGAAGCACCGGTCTCTGGAAGTTCAATCCTTGCCTTTATCCCTCCACTTGAAAGGGTGGACAACACCCCCGCGTCGGCACCTGTAAACGGATCGGAGGTTACAACAAAGATATATCTGGCGATGTAATCTTCCCCGTCAACAGCAAAGGTATAAGCCCCGGAGGAGTCAGTGAAGTATCGAGACTCTGTTCCATTGAAGAAGAAGTTCTGGGCAGTTCCCTGAGCAGAATCCCACACTTCCTTCTGCCATCCTGTTGAATAGATATTTCCATTCAACCCAATGTTTGCGGTGATCTCGACGACCTTAAATGTGTGGGGGCTAGAACCAACAAGACTAGTTGGGTAGTTTGAACCATCACCACTCAACGGTTCACCCGGCTTGAGGTTAAAGGATACGGCACTTGAAGTGTTGACGTTGTATCGAAGTCCCGTAGTGGCGTTGATTGCGGGGACAATCGCGGGGATTCCAACCTGACCCCAGACAGCGGGTCGCCAAGTTGCCAGTGCCCCGTAAAAAAAGGACTTGTAGACTTGGGTACTTCCACCGCCGTTCTGATCATTGGTGATGCTGTCCCCAACAAACGTAGCGTTTGCCTTACCGCTCACCATTTGCTGGGCGATATTGAAGTCCCCATAAACGTACTGCTCTTGAACAGTAATGGCGTTTACGGCATCTTCCTTACTCGCCAGCCACGATGTGATCGTGACTTCTGCGGTTGAGATACCCCCGGGAGAAGCAGTGGTGTTCTTGAATCCCCAGCGGAAGTATGGGGCTCGAACAGAACTCAGATCCAAAGTACCACTTGCAGTAAGCGGAGAACCTGAAGCAACCCAATCCACCCCATCAACACTGATGTAGGCTTGGAGGGATGAGGTCTGGCTGTCACGATCGGTAATCGTGACAGATGCGAGAGGTCCGTATTCGGTAGAGGACCGGAAGTGGGGGGAGAAGAACTCCGTATCCACCGCAAATCCAGTGTCAATGCTAAAGTTATGAGTATCCCACGGCATCAGATTACCTTTGCACCAGAAGAGTTTTCGATGTCATCGACCCACCAAGCGTGCCGAAGTTCTAGAGTTTGAATGCTATCGGCACCTCCCATGGCTCCGTCCGGACTGAAGTAGCCGCGGAAGTATTTGGCACCTGAGGGTTTTGCTGAGACCTGACTAAGATCGGTAACGCCGATAACATTGGAGACCCCTGAAACTTCAAAGAGATCCACCCAGTTCTCGTTGTCTACCGAGTACTGCCAACCAAGACTGTAGGTCAGGCTACCTGCTGTTCGGCTAAATTCGTAGTACGCAAGAGGAAACTTCTCTACCTCTGTTCGATAGGTAGGGCCGTAGTCTCTACCCCCACTCCCCTTGAATTGAACAGCAATGGTTTCGTTAGTCTTTGGAATGTCCCAAGGCATGGGTCATGGCTCCGTTGATCAGGAGGCGGGCCACCCACTCACCGACCGATCGGCGGGCGGAGGCGGTGCCTGCTGGTAATAGTATAAGGGGCACTTGTCTCTCGAACAGGATTCTTTGGAAAGAATCCAAGGCAAGGCCCGGCTTATCAACATGGAGCGTAGGTCTTTGGAGATCCATAGGAGTCCCTTCCAGTAGAAGGAAGGGGCGTTCGCACTCTGCTTTGAGGCGGTCGATCTGGCTGGTGAAACGGCGGACGCCATCCTTGGTGAGGCAGTACCCCGCCACCTCCCGGAGCGATCCCTTCCTCTCGATGAGGACGTTGGACTCATGCTCTAGGAGGCAGTAGTCCCCTGTCTTGAGGGGATGTTCGTGGACCCGGATCCGGACCCTTGCTTCCCGACGGTTCCACGGAGGCTTCTCGTCGGACAGGAACGTGAGGGTCTCGGGGAAGATGAGGGGCTTCTTCTCCCGGGTGTCCTGAAGGATGACGTATTCTCGTTTCAAGTCAGGATGTCGATGTCGTGCTTGAGAGGTACTGTCCTGCGGTAGATCCGCTGGAGGTCGTTCCAGTACCCCTCCGTCACCACATACTGCACTGCATCTGCCACCGCGTCAACCGCACCTTCAGAATATCCGGGGGCTGTGTCGATATAGATGGCATCGTAGATCTGAAGGAACATGTAGGAAGCGGAAGGCTTGAGCCTTGACATCAGTGCGTGCTGGATCGCAAGCGTCACGTTGCCTGCCGTGGTCTGGACTGGGAAGTTCACCACTTCAGACTTCACCGGACCGAGGTCCCCGAGGAAAGTACGGGACTGTCCCGTCAACGGCAGCAGGATTCTGTGGTCCCGCTCCGCAGTTTTGAGGAGACCCTGTTGCCATTTGGTGAGTTGGGGTCTAACTCTTGGGCGTGACGCCACAACTTCTTGGTAGAAGTCAAGCGGAAGTTCGATGTCCCCTCCAGATTGTGCGTACACCTGCTCCTTCATCGTGGGTGCCGATGACAGAAAGAGGTCGGCAAAGTTCATCATCTTGCCAACCTGTCGTCGCTGGTGCTGGGTGGAGGTGTCGTCGTCGTAGTCCCCCCACAAGGTTCGTGCCCGTTCTGCGTGGAGGTCACGGCCTTCGGTGTAGGCGTCGATCATGCTGGTCTCTCCCGAGAGGAGGGCAGCGACCCGGAGTTCTGCCTGTGACAAGTCCATCGCCACGATGGCTCCACCTTTCCACCGGGACCGGATGCAGTTCTTGATAACCTTGGGGAAGGTCTGGGCACTGGGCTGCTTGCAGGTGATGCGGCCCTGAATGGTGCCGCCGGATGTGCCGGTGTCGTTCTTGATGTGGCTGGGGGTAACGTACCAAGTGGGGTAGGCGATGGCGTCGGCGGTGTCGATAGTACGGTCAGCGTTGAAACGGTTGGAGGCCCGGGTCCTGACGTTGATGATGGCGGTGGCTGCTGCGTCCACCCGTTCTGCTGCCGACGAGAAGATCGTGATCTTGTGGTTTTGGGGTGGTTCTAGTTGTCGTCCACCCATGGGAATCAGGATGGAGGACATGTCGTCGGGCTTGTTGCGACGGTGGTAGAGGAGGGGATAGCAGTAGGACGAGATCAACTTGAGGGCCTTGGCATGGCCGTTGGCAAGTTGGATGCAGCGTCGGTACTGGTGGGTGTCGTCGGTGTCGGGCAGGGCTTCGAGTAGGGCGAGCCGATTCTTCTCGGAGAAGGACACCTTCTTGGTCTTTGGTGTCACATCGAGACGGTCCATGATGTCGGGGTTCGTGGTCCGCTCGATGAGGGAGATCGTCTCACTCAGGAACTCGTCTTTGCTGGTGGCTGAACCGGGACCATGAAGGATGAGCCCGTAGGTTGCGGCCTCAGTCTCGGCGTCGTCGCAGTCACACCGAAGGGTATCCATGAGGTCTTGGAGTCGGAGTGAGGACATGGGGATACCCGCTCTGGACATTCCAATAGTTGCCCAGATACTGCGGCTATAGAACTCAATGCAGTACGCCCCGAGGCCGGAGTCGTAGTGGGTCTCGAACTTCTCGCTGAGGAGTCGCTTAGACAACTCGGCGACTGCGAGCATGGTGTTGTGGGTGTCTTGTGCATTGTAGAACAACAACTTTTGATCTGTAGCCCGCTTGTAACGGACGGTTTTGAGGGTCTCGGAATAGGCGAAGGCACCAAGGACAGGACCCAATGCCTTGAGGCTCCGCTCCTCCCGGAGTTCGGAGTGCAGGTAGTTGAGGACGGAGAGGTCCACCAGTTTGGCGGGGGGAACATCAATGTCCGCCGCCATCAGGTATTGGATGTCGAACTGGAGGTTCATACCGATGATGGTGGTGGCACAAGAGATCCATGCCTTCAGCATCCGGCGGTGTTCTGGGTCATGGAGTTGGAACACCATCGTCGAACCGGGCTCCAGCCGACTCAGCAAGTCGAAGTTCAATCGCAGAGATGTCGGCTGTTCCTTGGGCAGCGTGATGGCTGCCGTCAGCACCATGTCGTCGAGGCTCACGCCGTCGATGTAGTAGGACTTCGTGGGGTGGAAGACAGTCTGGTTGGGGAGGAGTACACCGATGTGATTCCCCTTCGCAGCACCGTACGTCTCGATGTCGAGGCTGATCAGCATTCATCTTCTCCGAGCAGTTTCTGCTCCCTCCATGCTTCGGCGTCCTGTGATTCCTGCCACTCCTTCTCCTTGTCCCAGATCTCACGGGGCTCCAGTTTCTCCTCGAAGTGTTCCTTGATTGCTTCCTTCACAACCTGCACGATGAACTTCTCGTCGGCTTCGGAGAGGTGAACCTTGTTGACGGTGAGAGTGTTGCGTGTCACATCGCAGTCCAACGTGACTGTCATGTCAAGCCCGTCGATCTCAAGGTCATCGAGACAGATCTGTTCGTCGATGTCAATCTTCATTGCTCTTGTTCTCCTGCCTCATTTGGTAGAGGCGACTCTTCTTGAATTGAGAGAGGCCAAAGGACCAGACCATGAATGCGTCATACATGGAGAGTTCATGCTCCAGCATGTGCAACTTCATTTGGTCCAGAAAGTTTCGCTCGAAGGCTGCTTTGATTTCTGGGTCGGTGGGGTAGGCCATGTTGGATCCACCAAGTGGGGGGAAGAGGGGGTTGGGAGTCTGCCGTTGAGTGCGTTGGACAGCAACTCGATATGATCGCTCACCGGGTACAGGTACTTCTGTTCACGGAGGACAGCGGCAGGATGGAAGGTAGCAAAGATTCGGAAGCGGTCCACAAAACCGAGGACATTTGTCTGGCCTTGGTTGTTGAAGCCGTGACGGAGAGCCATGGCTTTGCCGAGCAGGTGCTTCGAGATGGAGGCATATGCGTCAGCACCGAGGCAGAGGAGGTACACGATGTGGTCAGGGTGAGCGGCGGCGACAGTCTTGAGGTCGTCGTCGGTGTATCCCCAACAGGAATTGTAGTGGCGTTGCTTGGGCTTCTCGTTGTTGCCCAACGTAGGGCAGCGGGCAGCGTTCGTGAGGTAGATGGGGTGCGACAGGATGTCGGCGTGGTTGAGGTAGACGTTGGTGAGTAGGTTGCCGGAGGGTCCGGAGAAGCAACGGTTGGTGGCGTCCTCTTTGACACCGGGGTTCATGCCGACCACAACGAGTGGTGCGAGACGAGAGCCGGGGTCCGACTTCTCGAAGAAGCGTGTCGGTACCCCGGGGTTCTTGGCTGCTGCATGGAGGTCGCAGCGTTTGCAGGTTGGGTGAGAGGGGAATTCAGGTAGGGGGATCGTCGTCGTCATCCCAGATCCATTCTCCTTTGAGGTTGTCGGGAGGCTTCACCTTACCCATGAGAGGGTAAAGGGAAGGCGTGATCATGAGGGCGAAGGGGAGATAGACGTAGTCTTCATTCATGGTCTGGGCCACGATGCAGAGAGTCTGGAACTCCCGGCCCTTGGCATCCTTGCAGGCAACGAGGGCTACGTCTTCGTTGGCGGCTGCCGTCATGAAGGTGGTGAAGTTGGCGGCGGCTTCTTTCTGAATCATGCGGAACTCCGGAAGCATTTCTTTCCTCCAGAGTATCTTATACGTTCAGACATAGACGGACAAACAATCTGTCACTTCTCTGCCAAACCATCCCATGGCTGAGGCAAGAGGCACGGGATCGCGGTCGAAGTAGGTGCCGGAAAAGAACTTGACCTTGCCTGCCTTCTCGTCCACACACACGAAGTGGCCTGCGATCTTGCCGTCAACCTTGTTGGTGACAACGGTGGCAGTGGGGAGGCGACCGTCTCGTTCTCCGTGGACTGCAATGGCGTAGATGTTGTACTTCTCCTCGTAAGCGTGGTCTGTGATCCAACCCATCAGTACTCGCGGTTCCATGTCGGCTCCAAAAGGAAAAAGAAATGCAGCGGCGTCCCGCCGCCCGCTTGCGGGCGGGACGCCAGTGGATGAAGGGTGCATGTTCATGTCGGTTTTTACCCTGCTGAACAAGAACACATAAAAAAAGGGAGGGACTGACCGAAGCCAGTCCCTCCCAATCACATCGACTTCTCTTCTAACTGCATCCTTAGTTTGTTGTAGAAGGATTCCACCGCAGCGGGTGGAAGGTGATAGATCGAGACCTTCACTCTCGATCTGGTGTAGAGGGGGAGAGTGGGGGGAATACTCCGTAAGTGGTTGTTGGTTTCAAGGCCCACAATCTTGTCATCAATCCGTGTGACCTTGACTTCAATCAACATCCTCTTCCCATCCCATCTTCCCTACTGAGGGAAACCCTCGAAGGTCGAGGAGTTGGGAGAGAGGATAAGGCTCACCGTCAATGATGAGCGACTTCACTTCGGCAGGGTTCACCTCGTACACATAGGTGACATGTCGAGGAGCATCGTGAATGTACTCACGTTGTACTTCGTACTTGGCTAGTTCTGCTGCTGCACGAAGTATCCGATTGGCTTCAAGGATGAGTGCTTCACGGGAGACTGTGACGCACTGTAGTTCACCGTTACGACGGACGGTGCAGCGTGTGAGAAAGGTTCCGACTTGTACGATGGTGTTGCCCCGGTATGTGGGGGCATCGGGACTGAGACCGTCAAGTACACCTTCGTCGGTCGAGGTCGAGCCGAAGAAATACAACTCATCAAGAATCTCCGATTGATCGTCAAGGATGTCGGCTTCACGTTGAAAGCCGTACTCATACTCCCATGGTATGTTGGACATACCAGCGTCGGGATGCACATCTGCTTCCCGAATGTCGTGCAGTCTGATCAGTGTCATCGCGTATCCTTGCAATGAAGTGGAGTGGGGGGACACGACTCCCCCCCACTCCGAGAGATGAGAGAATCACACGAACTCGTCACCGTCCATCATGCTCATCGGCACGACAGCGTTGTCGGGACGAGTCAACGCCTTGCGGTTGGCTTCCCGAGCAACAACATCACCCAACTCCTCGTCGTGAGCAGGAACAAAGGAGTTCTTGGCGTCGTCGAGAGAACCCTGAATGTCTTCCCAATCCAGATCAGGGAACTTGAAGTTGACACGAATCACTCCGTCGCTGCCCTTCACCCTACCACTCATGTAGTTGGAAGTGACAGCCATGCCCACAAACCGCTGGAGCATGGACACCTGATCATCACGACGAGCCCTGATGATCTGATCAATCTCCTCTTCCGGAACCTTGAGTGCTTCCAGCAGAGAGATGAGTCGGTACTTACCGATGTTGTACGCCTTCGAGGGACCGGAGTTACTCCGCACAGTGAACACTGCATTGGCGGAGTAGTTGAACCCGATCTTCTCGTAGGCCATGGTCTTGTTGGCGATGTCCTCCGGATGAGAGAACAGAATCACAAGACTGCTGTTCTTGCTCCCGGGAATCACATCACTGATGATCGCCGTCGAGATGTTGGGAACGAGCAACTCATCAGAACCAAGTCGATCATAGATGTCAGACATTGCATTCCTTTCCAATTGAATGCAGACAAAGAAACAGGATGGCAACATGCCATCCATAAACAAGAAGGACGACCCCCCGCCGGGGGCGAAGCACCCGACGGCGGGGGGGCGTACGTCAATCACCCTTGTTCATCTCCTGATCCACAAGCATCTTCTCCAAGAGAGATGCGTAGGTCAGGATCACCGACAACTGCCAGTTGTTGATGGGAGTGGGAGCCTGAAAGAACTCGTTCCGATCCTCTTCGTGCATTCCCGTGATCATCTTCTGGTAGAGGGGCAGAAGACTTGATACGAAGCCACTTCCCTCCTTCAACACGAAACTAAAATCTTCCTTGCCTTTGTCTACTGCGACCATTGCTTTCCTTTCCAAAAGAAAAACGAACCCGCCCGGCGGCGGCATGCCGCGACGCCGGGACGGGTCGGGAGATACAACTCAGAACGGGAGGCTGTCGTACTTCTCAACAGCGATTTCGGACTTGACATCCCACATGCCATTGATCAAGAACTCCCGTTCCTGAACGTCGAGTTTGGGGAACACGTTCTGAACGAGTCCCC
>Ga0208161_1000196_pt1 | contig 34606 bp, 58 predicted proteins | sample CB_VirMetaG_3_FD_184538 | JGI IMG/M metagenome (GOLD analysis project Ga0208161, IMG submission 184538) | Freshwater to marine saline gradient viral communities from Chesapeake Bay - CB_1508_1S Viral MetaG (SPAdes) (version 4) | ecosystem: Environmental > Aquatic > Marine > Coastal | place: USA... | reverse complement strand
ATTACATACGAATCCGGCTCCATTGCACCTTCAGAAGGATAAAGCCAAATTACTTCGTGAAACTCTGAGTTAACACCTGCGTATACTTTATCCTTCTGCGACATATTAAAGCTATCGTAAAGATATCTTCTTACAGTACAATCGAGTCTTTGTACTCTACCGTTAAAGGCATAGAAGTTATTGTCGCTCATCCAGTAAGTTACGCCGTCTACTGCTACTGCAGCGTGAGGAGAAATAAGACCGCAGTTAGAACCTAGCTGTGCAAGACTGAAGATAAAGGGAGGACCAACGTACTGAATACCGTAAAGTGCTTTGTCTGTCCAAGTATGAATAATATTTCTTGAACGTACACCACCTATAATCTCCGTTCCTTCAGTAAGTTTAAACTCTCCTGAAGTAGTAGAAATTGAAGGTGTCCAATTACTGTAGTCTTCTTGATCCGACCATCTGACAAGAAGAGGATTGAATACGCTTGTAGCATACTCATTAGTTCCAAAAGCTAGAACGTGTCTGTCGTTAGGAGAGACTACAATGCTATTGATTTGAGAGGGAGCAGTGCCTACAACAGATGCTCTTACAGGAGCAATGCTTGCATTTGCATCCCAGTGAAATAACGTATTTCCTCTACGTACAGCTAAAAGGTCTTCGCCCCAGTTATCCAATGACCACTGATTAGCCAAGAAAATAATGTTGGAAGCTGTAGCTGCCTGATTCCATGCTCTTTGTCCTGTAGTGGACACTCCAGCGTTGTAAACGCCTGCACCGTAGCCTAAACCTTGAATATTGTCTGTCTGTTCTGTAGCTGGAAGATAATTAAGAGTAGCTTTACCTGTATTGCTTTCAGTGCTTGTAGCTACGCTTGTAACGCTGATTGAAAAGTGATTGAGGTCTGCTTTAGCCACAACTTGAAATGTTGGCCCACCGAAACTGGAAGCTGCAAAGTCCGTTGCTCCTCCAAAACCGTTAACGGATGCAGAAGTAAAGAATAACCAATCGTTTACACTTACACCGTGATTGGTAAGACTTACATCAATTCTACCTGAACCTATAGAAGTACTGAAATCTCCATTTACTCCAGCTTCAATAGAAACAGTAGAGACAATAGGAGAGACATCGTAGTTGTAACCGTTATAAAGAATGTAAAGTTTTTGTTCTGTTCCTGCAGCTAACAGCTTTTCTGTGTTGTTGTTAGCCCAAGACTTGATAGCTCTGGCAGTACCTGCAAGAGGAGTATTGTACTTCTTTTGGTATCCTCTTAAATTTTCTGGCTTTCCTTCTCTGAAACGTACACGATCACCGTCATACCATTTACCCTCTTCAGAGTATTTGGTACTTTCACGGTGAAACCCCGGTTTAAAATTAAGACTGGTAAACTTCGATCTTGAAGAAGGCATTATTTATATGCAATATGCGTTTAAGGTTGTTTTAAGTCTTGAACTACTAAAACGTCAATAACAGAGACGCCTCTCACATTGTAAACCAGCAAGTCTACTGCACTAACCGAAGTGGTAATTGTAGGAGCAACACCTGCTTTAAATCTATAGGCATTTCCAAAAGACATTGTTTTAGTTCCAACAGAAAGACTTTGAATTACATAAATTGCTCCGCATTGTCCAACTGTAGCATTGGAAGGATTCTGTAAAGTACGGCTACTTCCAACTGCAGAAGTCATTTGAATATAGAAGTTATTGCTTTGAGAAAGGTCTAGAGCAATACTGGTAGCATCTGACAGTGTAGTTACAGTACCGATTACAGGTCCAGAGAAAGTTGCAGTACTGGTAAACGCTGCAGTATTGTCTACTATTAAATCTGTAGTGCTGACAACGGAAGCGTTAACAGATACTGCAGCAACATCTGTAGCAGCTAAAATTGAAGTTTGAATACTAGTGGCTGTTAAAGTGTTAGCTGTTAAAGTGTTAGCTGTAAATACGCTTACTGAAGTTGGAGTGTCAAGTTGATAAATTTCTGTACCATCGCAAGCTACTACAGTGTTAGTAGCTTGTGTAAGACTGATAGCTGAACCGGAAGCAGTCTTCATTAGAACTGCAAATGATCCAGTAGTATTTTCTCTTACAAAGTAAACTTTTTCTTCTGAAGGAATTGTAATGGTTACGTTAGCAGTTAGCGTACCTGCAAACTCCAGCGAAGCATTTCTAGACTGATCTGCAGTGCCGTTATTGCTTGTAAGAGTTACACCTGTAGCACTTACAGAAACTACTTCATAGCCTGCTACTGCATCGTCAATTAGATCAATGACGTTCTGATTGAGAATCGTACCCCAACTATTAGGATTTTCTCCATCGCCTTGTTTTTCAAGTCTAATTCTTGAGGTATAAGTACTTGACATTTATTATATGGCCTTCTCTTCTTTAAAAATACATTCTGATTTTAAAACTTCTACGTAAGGAAAATTTTGTTGTAAAGCATCTATAGATTGTTTATATTGTACACAATTTTCTTTAGTTTTAAAAGGACCGGTAATAGCCTGTTCTGAAAATCCAAAATTAAGAAAAAGAATTACCGATACAAAATAAAACATAATTTATATTTAATCCTTAGGCCAATCGAAAAGTATTCCAGTCTTAGTAACAGTACCGTCTGAATTGCTAGTATACTTAACCATTAAATTTTCTAGCTCTTGAACTGTTGTTACTTGACTGATAGCATCTTCCATTATAGAAGCTGTAAGTCTGATTTCATTACGCCACTGTTGAATATCAGCAGGAACATCAATGTTTGTGTCTGCTTTACGTACAATAGCCCAATCTGTTTGAGACAAAAGAGAACCTTGCTGTTGCTTTACTTCTTGAATAAAGGTAGTTTTAAGACCCGGTGAAGATAGTTGTTTAAGTGTATGAGGATCAATAATAGGTGTACCATTTTCATCAACAGCAGGAACATCTTCAACAGGCTTAGGAGTTGAAGTAATGGTACCATCAGGATTCTGTGACCAATTATAAAATCTACTGTCTGGAGGAGTTTGTGGAATAATTTCTACCATGCCGATAGCTTCTTTTTCTTCTCTAGTCCAGATATGCCAATTAGCAGGATGCTGTACACCGTTAGCATCCGTCCAAGCTTTTCCTTCTCTAATTGTTTTTCCGTTATATTTCCACATCGTCTTTGCTCCTACGGATTGCCCTGCGCGTTGGCATTGTCAGCGAATGCTGCGCCAGTGGTTGAGATTGTATACGAATTTGACCCGCTCGCGTTGTAACTGCTCGATGACGTGCGGACCTTGAAGCCATTCGCCAGCTTGTCGGCATGGGTTGCGAACGTGACGCTATTGCCATTGATCGTCATCGCGGTTGGAACACCGTTGAGATAGACGAATGGACCATCTGCGGATGCGTTGCCGGTGAACGTGCCGCTCGTGGTTATAGTGGTGTCTGTGAGGTTGGCGGTGGATAGTGCGTTGAAGCCTGTTGGCGGTGTGTAGGTAAAGGCTGTCTGCCCGAAATTGCCCGTTACGTCTGTAGCAGTACTCCCAGCATGAGAAATACAAAATCTGTAAAATAGTCCTGCTGTCAAGTTTGTAAACGCAGCATTTGTTCCTGCTACTGGATCACCACTGTTTTGGAATACCCCATTTTTACTCCACCATATTTTTTGATTATCCAAATCAATAGCACAACCAATTACATCATTCGTTGTAAAAGTATCCCCATATGCCCCACCTCCTGTACCTTGTGTATTTCCGTTTGGAATATATCCTCTAAATGTACTATTACCTACATTATTACCGCCAGTAATGTCTAAGTCAGCCGCAATTACACCAATAACGGGGTATTGGTTTGATAATTGTGGTGCAGCATTCAAAGTAAACTCAGCATACCATTTACCTGAAGATGGCCCTATTTGAGTAATAGCTTCAATAGCATTAGTAGTACCTCCAGCACTTGTTCTTAAATTTCCGTCAGAAATAGTGAGGGGTTGTCCAGAGACATTACAACTTGCAATGGGACTAAAAATTGAATAGTTATCTGTCGGCGTATCGAGCATCTGGTCTGCGGTGGTTAGCCCACTGCTGGTAAAGTCGTTACCGTTGCCAGAATAGTCAGCACCTAGATCGGCACTGTCTTCGCCGGTAATGTAGAAGCCGTTTGTTCCGTAAGTGCCGGTGTATTTTATTGGCACCCATTGTCCGGTGGTGCTGTCGGTTTCGCCAAAGCTGGTTGGGTCTAGTGCTTGGCCGTCGATCATATTTATTTCAGCCATGTAGCCGTCAAATTCTACAGGCGTGCCGCTAGCATCTGCGCCAATCCTTGTTCTTTGACCATTTGCATTTATCAATGCCGCTACATTTGGAATGCCTGAAGTGCTATCAAGTGTTAGCCGCTCACCGTTTAGATACATAATCATAGTATCGTTTGCGGTTGCATTTGCAGCGTCAAAAACAAATACGATATGATACCAAGATGATGGATCACGTAGTTTTGCTATTGATCTTGTTTGATCAAAACCTCCGCTGTAAATATCAAACTTTAATGCGTCATAGTTTGATCCATCACCTGTAGCAGCACCAGCAGTAAAAATTAAATCACAACGACCTGTACTTGTTCCAGAACCGCCACTTAACAATCCACAGTTGGTTGCTGAAGTAATAGCGCCACGTTTTATCCAAACAGAATAGGTAAATTTTTTACCATCAGTAGGAGCAGAGGTTACATCTCTATATAGATATGCTGCATCGTCGTCATTAAACCGAATCGACTGGTCGATGGTGTAACCGCCAGCAGCACCTGCTGCACCTAGAAGAAGATTGTTATTAAATACCATGTTATTGTTACTTTACATCCAATGTTGCTATTGCGTGAATCGCAGTCGAAGTATAAACCATATAGTCAATTCTGTCAACGGCAGAAATTGCAGTGCTTAATGTTGGAGGAGTGCCAGCAGGAAATTTCCAATTACCGCCATAAGACAATGTTCTAGAACCCGTTCCATCTTGAATAACAAAGATGCTGCCAGTCTGCCCTGCTACACAGTTAGAAGGACTTTCCAGTGTTCTGTTGCCTGCTAATTGCACAGCAAAGTTTTGTCCTGCATTAAAATCAACTGCAATACTCGTACCGTCTGTTAGACTTACAATGTCAGCTACAGCAGCAGTACCAATGTGAAGCTGCTTACCCAGTAATGTATCTACGCCAATTGCTACTGCACTTACGTAAAAGTCCGTACCGCTTACTGTGCCTGTAAGAGTACCACCAGCAAGAGGAAGATGGTTGGCAATGCTTGTAGCTAAAGTAGAAGACACATTTGAAATTACGCTGTTAATACTTGTAATGGCAGCACTGTTTACACTTGTTGCTGCACTTACAGCGTCTACTACTGCATTGATACTTGTAATGGCAGCACTGTTTACGCTTGTTGCTGCACTTACAGCGTCTACTACTGCATTGATACTTGTAATGGCAGCACTGTTTACGCTTGTTGCTGCACTTACTGCATTCAGTACAACATTGATGCTTGTAATAGCTGCTAAATTAACGCTTGTAAGAGCAGATACTGTAGCAATATTTGTATTGCTGTTTCCAATGCTTGTTGCTAGTGCAGAAGAGACAGCAGCAAGTTCTGCTGAAGTTGCATAATCGAATCCATCGATAACTGCATTGATACTTGTAATAGCTGCAGCGTTAACACTCGTAAGTGCAGATACTGTAGCTACTACAGAGTTAATGCTTGTAATAGCTGCAGTGTTAACACTAGTCTGAACACTAACAGTACTTACGTTACTGTTAATTGTATCCGTTACTGTATTGATTGAGGTAATGGCTGCAAGATTTACAGATGTAAGAGCAGATACTGCAGCTACTTCAAGCTGAGTAGCAGCAGATGCTCCAGCAATTAGAACTGCTCCAGAAGCTGCTAGATTAGCTGCAGAAACATTCCCACTAAATGTTGCACCAGTACCGCTTACTTGAACAAGAAAAGAGGCTGCTCCATCTACATACAGGCCAGTACTAACCGATACAGTGCCAAAAGTTTGATCTGCACTTACAGCAATTGTACCGCTTACAGGAATGCTGGAAGATACAGCACCATTAACTGTAATCTTGATGCCTTGTCCAGCTTCAATAGTTTTAACTGTACCACCTTCAGCAGAAGGTACGTTAGTTAAACCGGAACCGTCGCCAACAAAGAAAGCAGCAGATACAGTATCGGCAAATGTTGCAGATGTAGCTTTTATACCTGCCAGAGAAACTGTAATTCCAGAAGTACTAAGAGCAATAGTAGGATTGCCTTCAGTACCATCGGCATTACCGATTGCAATACCTGTACCTTCTGTAAGTGTTCTTCCATATACCGTTCCACCGCTGACTGCTACAATTCCAGTAGCACCTGTAAGGTCTGCTACTGCATTAAGTGTAGAAGCATTAGCTGTAAGAGTTACTCCGTTAAGCTGGAAAGTACCATTGATATTTACTGCAGACTGACTTAATTGAAGAGGAGAACTGGTGCCGTTTCCGTCTTGTACAGTTTGAACTGTGCTGGTAAGCCCTGCATTCCCACTTCCAATTTGAAGAAGCTGCTTATAAGTATCGGCAATTGTTTTAGCAGTTAATGTAGCCATTTTTTATACTGTATTCCAATAGTTGTCAAGGTCTTCCCAATTTATATCCGTATCCTCCCAAATCTTGTTTCTTTCTGCATATAGTGGAGGACGCGGGTCTTTAATAAATTCGTCATCTCTCAGTTTGGGTGTTTTATTCTGAGGATGGTTTTTAAGATCGTAAGCACCGTCAAAGTCTGTAGGACAAACTAAAAGACCGTAGCTGTTCTTTTTCATTACGCGATAAGGATATTCCCATCCACAAATATCGCATTGGGCTAATGCTCTTTTAGTGCTTGCCATTTTATTTTTCTTAAACTCTGTTAAGTCTAGGAACTATTTTCAGATTAGCTCTTTCTCTGTCTTCGTCCATTGCTCTAGCTAGACGTTCTTCGTATTCCTGTTTAATAAACTGGATTCTACCGCCTTCAATGCCAACTCTTTTCATTGACATAAAATAAGCTAACCCTGCTGTAAGGCAGGGATAAAATCTTCTTGAAATATCCGCTGTCTGTACTGCAGACTTGTTTACGTCCTGCAAGTATCTTACTTGTTCTACTTTAAGAGTATCTGTACTATTTTCTGGAATAGGCCAAAGGTGCATTGTAATGCTGTCTCTGTTTCTTCTGATAGCATACTGAGTAGGTCTTCCAGTCTGTCCCTTATTTGGAATACGAAGATACTCTTCCATTGAAATTCTATCTAGACCGATATCTGTATTGTCTCTGTTAACTACAACTTCTAAAGCATCAATAGTGCTGGAAGTAAGTTCGTATGCTGTAACGCTTGTAGTAAGAGAAACTACTGTAGTGTTAGCAGTCCAAAGAAGAATACCTCTATTTTGCCAGTCTTGAAGCAAAAGATTGATTGAACGACGAGCAGACTTAGGATCGTGTCCTAAAGTCTGTTCTCCTCCAATCATTTCCATAGCCTCTTGAATACATTCGTCAATATCCATAGACCAGTTATAGGTACCGCTAGTAGCCATAATAAATTACTTTTTACCCTTTTTAGCCATTGCGGCCATTTTCTTTGCGCCGTACTTTTTTCTTCCAATAGCTGCTGCTACTGCTGCAGGGTCTTTTACAGTACCCTTTTTAGCAATGCTTTTCTCTAGCATTTCAAAACGCTTGCCTGTACCTAATTTAGGCATAGCTTTCTTACTCTTTTTAGCTGGTGCTTTCATAACTTGTTGTCCTATGTTTGATCTGGTGATAGGCATATTTTACTTTCTTTTCAGTCCTCTTACAAGTTTTTGGCTTTTAGGAGGAGACTTCTTAGACCCTGAAGGCCCAGCCCAAAAGAACTTGTCAGCCCAATAAGCTGCACTTTGTGGACCTTTAGCAATGTTCTTTGCGTGTCTAGACTTAAAAGACTTTCTAGCTTCTGGAGAGTAGTTATGGCCCATCTTCTGATCGCCAAATCTGATAACCTTTACACCCTTACCGGAAGGAGATTTTACTGCTACTACTCCCTTTTTTGTTGGATGATCCGGTGTACGCTTAGGTTTGTTAAGACCTGAAAGACCATACTTCTTTAGTTTGTTACGATCTGAATCCGATAAAGCCATTTTTTTTTATTTCACTTTCCTATAACTTTTAACTTTTTTAGCTACTGATTTAGGCTGCTTTACAAACTGTTTACCCTTTTTAGTTCCTTCTCTTTTAGCTTTTGTAGTAGCTGCATACTCAGAAGAAGAAAGTGCTTTAATAGCTTTTTCCGGTAAATACCTTTCTCCTGTTTCAGCAGAAGGTTTACCGGACTTAGTACGCCATTTCTGTTTAGTCCAAGCTTTAAGACTTTTCTGAGATTTAGCTAAATTAGCCATTTTTTACTTGTACCCGCCGCCCTTTTTCTTGTATTCCGAAGCTAGTAGCTGTGCTTTTCTAGCCGACCACTGTCCTGCTTTACCACCTTTAGTGCCAGACTTGATCTGTTTAAAAAGACTTTTACGCATTTCAGGTTTAGTGTAGTTACCGGCTTCGTTTACTCTACTCTTTTGCTCTTGCTTTGCTACTACACCGCCAGTAGCTCTCTTTTTAGTTTTTACCTGCTTTTTACCTGCAGTACTTAAAGCAATAGCCACAGCTTGCTTTTGAGGTCTTCCTTCGTCTACCAGCATCTTGATATTCTTACTGATAGTCTTTTGGCTTTTACCCTTTTTAAGAGGCATACTACCGCATTACCTTTCCGCCGCCGCGCATTGCAGCACCGCAGCCTCTGCCGATCTTGCCGCCCTTAGCGTACTTCTTTACCTTACCGCCCCTTTTTAGTTTTCCTTCTCTAGCTTCTTTTTCTTCTGTTTTTGTGGGTTTACGCTTGTAAGTTTTTTCAGAAATTTTTTCTGGAGTTTCAGCAGGAGTGCCTTTAATATCTCTAATAGTATCCATGCGCCTAGTTGACATGGTTTTGCCCATAGAATCACTACCAGCGTATTCCTGTTTTAATGTTTCAGCAGGAATACCTAGTGCTTCTACAATTGCACCTCCAGCAATAGCTTCCGTTCCTTTTTTCTTTCTTTCAGCACGTTTTTGACGTTCTTTGCCAACACTAATACTATCAGTTTTTCTACCGGGTATATTAGTAGCTTTATCATCTATAGAATCATATACTTTTCGTAAAAGTTTGGCACCTGTAGTCAGAATTTTTGATGCGGCCATTTTTACATTTCTTTCTTTTTATAAGGGCCTTTACCATGACCCTTCATTGCAGCGCCACAACCAATACTGCCACCTTTAGCTTTCTTTACCATTGTAGGCTTACGCTTGGGCATTGGAACAGGCTTTTCTTTTGCTTGTTTAGGAGCAGAAAGTTCTTCTGGAACTGAAGTGGCATCGCCACCTAAAGGATTCTTTTTCATAATTTTTTTGTAATTTCCCTTCTTCTTTTTTCTTCTTTAATCAAAGAATTAATTTGAGTTAGCAATAAGAGGATTGTCAGCACCTGCAGGAGATGCTGGAGTTTGCATGTCGTCTCTTCTTGTACGTCTTGCCTGATTACGTTGAAGTTCCAGAAGAGATGCATATCTAGTTTCGAAAAACTGCGATACTTGATAATCCTTTTGAAACATCATAGCTTCAATCATTGAAGCGTTGAAAAGAAGATCGTAACAAAAATCCGTGAAATAATTTGTTTGAGTAGCTGATGTAAGTGTAGTAGGTCTAACAACATTTACTACAGTGCCGTCATAAGTAGAGGCTGGTGTAGGAGCTACTAAAATTGTAGTGTTATTACGCCTTGCATAATATTTTGGCTCTGCTGTTGAAGCACTTACAGGCCAATAGTCGTTAATAAATTCGTCTGTACGCATTAAAAGATTAATCTTGGAACTATTGCTTACAATGTTCACATTCTTGATTACTCTAGTGCCGGAAGGAAGCGTTACAAGATTGTTACCGGAAGAAACTGCTACTGAAGTATAAACTACTAAACCATAATCGTCCAAGTCCTTAACAAGTCTCTCTTCTGCTCTATTGACCATATTTGGAATATAGGAAATAAATTCGCTTGCGTCATTTTCGCAAGCAGAGATAATGTCATTGACAAGATCGTTATAGTTAGCCATAGAAAACGGCTACAGTAGCTGCAGAAGTTGGAGCAGAAACTTTAATAGTTCCTGTCATTCTTAAACCGGATTCTGGAAGAATAAGGTCCATTGCATCTGCTGCAGTGGTAAGAACGAACTTAATATTTGTGCCTGTTACATTGCCGTAAGAGTCAGTTGAAGTACCTGTAATGAGAAAGGTACCTACACCAGTTGCCTGTACTGCTCTAACTCTAGTATCTGAAATTGATACGCTGGCTACAGTATCTAGAACTGCACCGCTACCTGTAACAAATGCCTGTCGTAAATTTGATGCGCCTGAAGACATTTTTTTTAAATTCTCTTTCTTTTATTTTAATAAATAAGAAAAAAATAAACTTGTAGTGCTTGTTTAAAATATTATAGCACATTAAAGATTAAAAACAAAAGGTAGGACAAGATAAAAAATAGTTATTTTTTTTTATACTCGCCCTACCTAATGTTTAGTTACTAGGTGTTATAACCCTTTAGTTCCTTGATCTTATGAGGAACCGGAGGCACCATAGAAGCCGCGCCAATCGGACCAACCGAAGCTGTAACGCTCACGGGCCTTGAAGCGAAGGTTGCCAGTATCGAAATCTGGCTCCATCTTGGTCTGTAGTGGTGCACGAACGAACATCTTTGTGCCGTTTGGAGCATCGGTCTTGATGAACCAAGCGTTTGTGTCGGTAAAGCGACGATTAACAAAGAAGCCCTTTGGAACAAGACCCTGACTCTTGATTGCATTGATCTTGTTTGTGTTAGTGGCACCTACTGTAGTGTCAGTTGGATTGACACCGATTACAGTTGACATCTGGCTGTTGAGAATCTGATCTGCAGTAAAGACTAGATCGGAAGGAACGTGGAGTGAAACGGCCTGTAGACCGATTAGAATACCACGATCATCCTTAGCCTTTGAGATTGTAATCAGAGCAGTCTCAAGTGAGGATTCGCTAAGGTCAACTGCACCGAAAGTATTGGACTGATTGCCAGAACCGATAGTTGGGTGAGTAGCTGAGAATAGCGCGACACCGTCGCCACCAAGATAAGAAGTGCTGAAGCCGTTGTTGAAAACGTCTGCAGCTTTTACCTGCTTGGTGTTTGCCATTGCACGGGCAAGACCGCGTGCACGAAGCTTTGCGAAAGTGTCATAGAGGTTGTCTTCCATAGCTTCTTCAGTGATGGCGAAAGCAAGGGCGACTGTCTCGTTGGTGTAACGAGCAGTATAGCCTTCCTGTGCGTCATCGTACTGAACTGCAGCACCTTCACCCTTTACAGGTGCAGTGCCGAAGCCGGAGAATAGAACTTCTTCTTCAAATGCACGATCAGACTGTTCAATGGCATATAGTGGCTCATGTTCGTTGTCCACTTCGCCATATTCCATACCGAATACTGCATTTAAACCGGGAAGAAGTTCTTTAGCAATGCTAGAACGATTAATAGCCATAGTTTATTACTCCTTCTTCCCTATTAGTTAACTGATGCGTCTGCAGAGATGTAGGCATCGACATGCTTGACGATACGAACTTCAAGCTTTGGATAAGCCCGCTCTGCTGCAACATCAATATCGTTGCCGGGTTCTGCAAGGACGGCAATTGGGCGAAGCATGCCAACGCCTGTGGTACGAGTACCTGCGTTGATACCGAAGCCTGACCGACCTGTTACAGTTGAACCTGCACCGAGAGTAACGTTAAAGTTTTGTGAATTGATGTCGCCAATTGAAACTGAGGCGTCAGCCTGTACAATGAATGTAGCGGCTGGATCGTCGATAACCATTGCGTAAGCATCGGTTGCTGACGTACCGGAAGGCCAATAAGCGGACCACTTTGGTTCGCCGTTAGCGACATAGCGGCAACCGACGAATACGCCCATTGCCTTCTGAGTTGTAGTTGTTAGGACGTTTACGTACCCTGCAGCATTGACGACAACGTCGCCAGTAAAGATATTTGAGGCGTAACCGCTAGCAATTGGGTATTCATTACCACCAGTGCTATTTGCAGCAGCGCCGCGCTTGCGTGAAGGGCGTAGACCGTCAAGTGCTTTTGTTGTAGTCATATTACACTTTCCTTTCTATCACATATTAAAATGAGAAGTTGATTGTTAAAAAAGCACATACACACTTGAATAATTCTCGGGTCTACAGCCTAAAAGTTAAAAGTAAGTATTAATCTTGAAACTTAGGTGTTTTCCCGCGACTAACTCGCGTGCGGCTTTGGTTTGAGATAGGCATACGAGAAGAGCTATCGCGCATTAACTGAGAGTTAACTGCTTGAACCATCTCTCTGCTCTGATTCTCATAGTATTCTTGACGAGATTCGGCTAGCTCGATTGGCATCTTTGCCAGAGCTAAGTCTCCACGACAGACCGCACCTGCATATCGTCCGTCTTCCTTCACGGTAGAAGAATGTAACATTTCAGGGACTTCTGCAGAATCTACAAATTCCCAGCCTTCTGCTGAACGCTTGCCTACGTTTCTGTAGTCATCCTGATTCTTTAGCATGACTCTGATCCAGCGTAGTGCCATTCCTTCATTAGCGAACCGTACTCTGACTGAATCCGGAATTTCCAGCCAGTTAGGTTCTTCGAAAGTAGTACGTCTAGCTTTGGCTTCTCTTGTGTTACTTGTACGTGAACTAGTTGTATTCGTGCTGTTATTGTTATTAGTAGGTGTCATTTTAAGGTGTGTTCCCTTTTTTTAATTTGCAAACGCTTTTTCTTTATATACTATCTTTTTTTTCTGTTATACAGTTGTATATTCGCCGTCAGCCTCTTCGACCTTCAGCTTTTCTGCTGCATACTGCTCTAGAGGAATGCCCCATTTATTAGCAAGCCTTACATCTTCTTGAGTAAGCTTTACTCTTTTGGAACCGTTGCCTCCTGCAGAGGAAGTCTTAGGTGTGCGTGACGCACCTGAAACTACCTGTGACGCAGAACTTGACGTTTTGTCCTGCAAACGAGTAGGTTGTTCAGTCTCACCTTGCATGTCTTCTTGACTTGACTGGTGGTTTGACTGTGAAAACTTATGAGGAAACTGCCTTGCTAGCCTTGCATCTACTTCCTCATAAAAATCGTCATCGGCTGGATCGAAACCTTCATTCTTTAATTCTGCATCAATTGAAAGTGCTGCTGCAGTCATAAGCTGGTCTTGACCGAACCAATTATTTTTCGATGCCCATTGAACAGCTTTAGGATCGTACTGTGCTTCTTGCTGCTTCTGCTGTTTAGCAAGTTCTGCCGCACGAACATTCTGCTGCTCTAAACGAGCATTATACTCCTCCCATGCAGCCCGTTGCTGCTCAAGGCGAGAAGATTCAGCATATGCTTTGCTGATTTCTTCTTGGGCTTCCAGCATTTTATCTGGATCGCCTTGTTCTGCCGCTTGTCGGTACAGTAGCTTTGCTCGTTCCAAACGGCTTGAAATCTGGCTTTCGTTACTCTCTAGAGAACTTTTAACGGATGTTGAAAGCTGTACTTCCCGTTCTTTAAGAGAATTTTTTAGTTCTTCAAGTTCTTTACGAAGATTGTTATTTTCTTCTTCTCGTTCTTTTCGCTGCTTGATTAGCTGCCGAATACGCTTTTCCGCACCTTTTGTAGTAATGCCTTGTAGCTCTTCTGGAACTGGTTCTTGATTTTTAGCCACGTCTTCTTCAGAAGACTTAGAAACTTGTCTAGACTTGTCTTCAGAATCGCTCTGATTTTCTCTACTAAGTTCTTTAACAGGTCTTTCATTATTGGCAGCTTCTTTCTTTTCAACAGGTTTAGCAGTTTCTTTTTTTTCTGCTTCTTGCTCAATTTCAAATTCAATTCCATTGTTTGCAGAGTTGCCTGATGCACTTACATCAATGGTTGACCATTCTTCATTATTGTTATTATTATCTAGGTCTTCGTTATTAGCCATTATTCTAACTTCTTCCTTTCTTTACGCTAGTTGCGAAACTAACGGATTGTCGCTTGTAGTAATATTTATTTCTTTTTTTTATATCACAGATTATTTAATTAGACAAATTAAATGTTGGATCGAGATACGTAGGATTACCTACCTTCATAATTACCTGATCGTCAAACAGCAGAAGAAGCTTGAATCCTTTATAAACGAACTTCTGTCCTGTATGTTTTCCGTAAGCTACGTAATCGCCCTTATCGCACCAGTTACCTTCTGGAAACTTATCTGAATCTCTGTAAGCCAGCTTGCCTAACTTTAGAACTTTACCTACTGTAGTTAGATAAGCTACATCGTCCTTCGTCTTGTCAGGCAGAATAATACCGCCCTTAGTCTTTTGCTTTATAGATACCGGCCTAACTAGAATGTGATAGCCCGGTAATTCTGGAAGGTCTTTATCTAGTAGTTCAACGGTTTCGTCTGTCACCCAATCCTGATTGTCAATGGCTGTAGCCATAAACGGTTGCTGTACCATAGTACTCCTCTTTTTTGTTTATTATTATTATTATTATTATTATTATTATTCTTCTTCATTATAGAGTCTAGCTTTGACAATTTGAGTTAGAATATCTTTGGCGTAAGTAATGCCTTCGATTTTTCCTACTATTTGTCTGTACATATCATAACTTGGTGCGTGACCATATGCAAGACTTTCTTTTAAGCCTTCAATTTCTTTTTCTAAGGCTGAATTTATTTCTTCCCATAAAACCATAGCTTAGTTTTTATTAGCTTCCTTTACAAATTGCGTAATCATGTCTGCAGCTTTAAGTGCTTTGCTGTTGTCTATTGCTGCCTGTTCTTTTGCCAAGTCCATAATGGCGTCCAAAGCTGCAATTGCCTTTTTGGTATTTCTGTCCTTTTCTTTTTCTTGAGATACATTAGAAGTCTTAATGCCTTCTTTGAGCATGTCGATCTGCATCTCTGCCTGTTTAAGGTCAAGTTCTCTATTTTTCATTGCTGCATCTACGCTTTCCTTAGCAACTTGTGCCTGAACCTTTTGACGTTCGACTTCAAGGCGCTGTGCTTCCAGAGCAACCATCTGTGCTTCCGGTGTCATAGCCTGTTGCTGTGCAGCCATTGCAGCATTTGCCTGTGCAACTTGCATGGCAGCTTGAGCCATAACCATTTCCATGACTTTAGGATCGTCAGGATTAATGCCTGCTTCGATTGCTTGCTGCCCGTACTGTTCAATAAGCATTTTTGCTGTGCCGTTGACCTGTTCTTGATACTTCATCAGCATGTGTTCTTGAATATTTGCTTGAAGTACTGGAGCAATACGCTGCATTAACGGATTTGCACCGTTTTGTGGGTCTTGCATGTAAGCCATTTTAGCTTGTACGTGAGCATCGTGATTTTGACCCATAAAAGCCTTGATTGGAAGACCCTTTACTGCTGCTGCAATGTCTGAAACTGGGTCTAAAGGTACTGGTTGAGGCTTTTTAGGCATGATTGCGTCAATATTAGGCATGTTAGCAGACAATAGAATGGTTCTATTGAGTTCTTCTACGTTAAACATGCCGGGTGGCGACTGATTTGCTAGCTGTAAAGCCATTTGAGCCATCATCATGCGGTGTGCGTTGGACGGAATGTTAGGATCGGAGGCTGGAATTACGTCGATTCTGCCGTCGAAATCGGCTTTATAAATGGTAAGCGAGTCTTCAGGGACATCGCAGATTGATTCTTCAGGTAGATATTCGTAGTTAATTCTAGCTAGAATCTTAAATTCGTCTTTTTGAGACTTGTGAAGACGTTTATGAATGGCGCTGAAGAACTTGCTTGATGCTTCCAGAAGGGCCATAGTCGTTCCTACAGGGCCATAGCTTGCTGCATCTGCTACTACCTGCTCTGTGCTGTCTGCAAACTTCTGTGCGGTGCTTGTAACAAAGCCTAGCATCTGGAATAGTGTCTGTGAAGGTTCCTTGTATGGAAGAGGAATAATCATCTTCGATAGATCGTTACCTACAGATTCGATTTCTTTCCACTCGCCCGGTGCGATTGGATCGTTATCGCCTACGATTCTTGTGCCTTTAGCTTTAAAACCGCCCGGTAGATTGGCAAATTGTCCTGCGTCTACTAATGCTCTCATTGAAGCTGTAGCTGTAAGAGTCAGATTGCCTAAGAAGTGAATCAGACCTAAACCATAGAATCCGAAACCCGGTACAAATCTGTAGTGAGTAAAGAAAATCTTTTTTTCTTTTCTTTTGTCATTCTTGTCGTAGTTTCTTCTGATAGACAGAACTCTACGAGATTCCTGTTCCATAGTGACAATGTATGGAAGAGACAAGCCATCTTCGTCTTCTTCCAAGTCCTGCAAGTAGCAATGCTGTTCAAGTAGAACGTACTGAGGATCGTTCTGTGAAGACGGTGAAATGCCTAAGATCGAATCCATCTTTTGAGACATTGGAGTCTGTTCCGGCATTGAAGCTTCTGGAAGGTCTACGTCTACGTACATGCCGGATAGCATGTCTCGCTGCATTTCTACAGGGCTTCTGTAGATTACGTGCGTATATCTGTCTGCTCTTCTCAGATCGGTTGCGTAGTAGGAGACATAGAATTGGTCGATTGGAATAAACTCCGATACCGGCCTGTTTAAAGACTGATCGAAGTAAGTTTTCTTGAATGCTGAACCTATAAGAGGAAGATGGAACAGGCTTCTTTCTAATTCATCGAAATATTCAGGCATCAAATCAGTTACCTGATAATTCATAAAGTTCTTGATTCTGTTAGCTTGTTCCTGCTTCTCTTCTGTAAGCTTGCCTAAAATTTGTGTCTTTACTGGGCCTGAAGCAGGAAATAGTTCTTGAATGGCTTTAGATTGAAACTTTACTGCAGATTCAATCAAAATTGGATGCACGGCTGTACATGCACCCTCAAAAGGTTCCGAAGCTTCTTCCAGCTTCAATCCTAATAGATCGAAGCCTCTTTCAAACATGCTTTCCCATTCGGAACGGCTATCTTTGTCTGCAGTAAAGTTTTCGTATACTTGACTGGCAATATCCTTTAAAGTATCTTCGTCCAGCTCTTCTACCAGATTTCTGTAAAACTCTTCTTCTGTTTCACTTTTCTGTGCCTCAGACCTGTCGTCCTTTGGTGGAGGCTTGAACTCAACTACTACGCCTCCATCTTCTGGATCGTATTCCATTGAAGTTTCATTGCCTTCTTCGTCCATAGACATCGAAGGTTCAATTTCAATCTTTAACTCTGCATAGGGCAGAGGATCGAATGGGTTTCTTTCTACAGCCATATTTTTTAAATTACCTTGTTATAAAATAAAAGAAAAAAAAGAAATTAAAAGTCACTATAGCACTAAACTCTCCAGTATGCAACTTTCTTCCTATTGTTTCTTCTATAATTTTCGTCGTCTTCCCAGTCTGGGTCTTCAGAATGTTGTAGTCTCCAACTTTCCTTTACGTAGTGTACTGCCATTGAGCAAGCATCTACCTGATCGTCGTGCGGTGCATAAGGAAATGTCGTAAGTTCGTCAGCCAGATCGTTAGCCCAGCTTTTGTACTTAGGCAACCAGATTCTGCCAGATTCAAACATTGGAGATGCTGCGTACAGTCTTGTCGTCTTGTCCTTATCTGGATTATACTCCAGAACTGGAAGACCTCCTCTTCTCATGTCTTGAATTAGCGACTGTCCACTAGCCTTCTTTTCTACTACGCAAATATCCGGTCTGTGAGTTTTATACTGCTCTTGAGCTATTCTTCTCAATTCTGGATATTCGTATCTTCCCTTTACGTTTCCTAAAAGAATCAGATTGCTTACGTACTGTTCCGAGTCTTCGTCCATTGTACCGAAGATGCCCCAAGTCTGTACTACTGAGAAGTCTGCTGTAGTCTTGGTTGAGAATGCAGTATCGTAAGTTTGAATGACAAAATCGCATACTGGAGGATCGTCGAAGTCCCACCATTGTAACCAATCCTTTTTGATTATACCACCTTCGTCAGGTGTTGGATTCTGCATGTAAAGACTTTCCCAGTACTTAGAGCCGTTGGTAGCTCTAATTTCCAACTCGTCAAGTCTCAATACGTCATCAGACTTCCATTCAGGAAAATAACTTGAACCTACAGGCAAGCCTAATAGCTTGCTTGATTTCTCGTCTATCCATGCTGGAATGCTTACTACGTGCCATTTCTCCTTTGAAGACAAGTCCATCTTTTCTTCTTGCTTCAATAGCCATCCGCATAGATCGTCATAGTGATATCTAGTGTTGATAATGATAATGGAGCCGTTAGGCATTAAACGAGTACGTAAACCGCTAGGCCACCACTCCTTGATGTACTTTCTTCCTGCATTGGAAATTGCGTCTTCTTCAGACATGGCGTCATCCAGAATGGCAATGTGTGCACCTCGTCCTGCAATCTGGCTTCGTACACCCGCAGCGTAATAAGAACCGTTACCGCTAGTCTTCCATTTACCTGCTGCTCTTACATCCTGACGTAGCTGTACGCCATTAAACATATCTTGAAAGTCTTCCATATTCACTATGTCTCTTACCGATCTACCGAAATCGCTTGCTAGCTGATCGGAGTGACTGATAGACATGATTTCGTGATTTGGATTCTTGCCTATGTACCATGCAGGAAATAGTTTAGAGCAGATTACTGACTTGCTTGAACGTGGAGGCAAGAATACCATTAAACGTTTAATCTCACCTTCCTGAACCTTTTGAAGCTTGTCAGCCAATACTTCAATGTGCCTGCCCATCTTCCAGTCCGTGACTAGCGTTGGAGCAACCTTTCTGATAAATGTGAGAAAGTCTGTGTTGCTTTCTTTTGCCACCAGTTGACGAAGAGAACTTCTTAGAGACAAAAGAATATTAAAGTTAATATCCTTTTCTTCTAGCTTTGTTCTGTGCGTCGATCTGTTGATAGCTTGAATGTCTACCATAGTTTTTTTCTTTAAAATCCTTTTTTTTCAAATTTTTTTTTAAATTTTATCACAAAACCCCTTTTGGAGACAAGAAAATTATGATACACTAACGCTTAGATAGGGAGGAGGATATATAATATTTATATAATATCTATAAAGGTACTATAAGAACTCTTTAAGATATCTAAGCTTAGAGACAAAGAAAAGAATATAGTATAGATATATAGTTTAAAATTATTATAGGTATATAGTTTAGAACTAGTTTAGAACTAGTTTAGAACAGGCTGCTGTGCTATAGCAAGCCTGTTTTTTTTTATTTTTTATTATCATCACTGTCTCTTTACTATGAGGAAGTCTAGTTAATTTTTTATAGTTAGCAAGCCTATGTTTTTTTGGTAAATATATAAGGGGGGCATATATATATTCAGCGAAAGGGGCAATTTTTTTGGGTGGGGTAAGTAATTATCGCTTTTATAAATAAAGCCGAAATAAAGCCGCAAATATTCACTAAGTAAAAAGCAAGTAAAACGCACTAAAATTCAAGTAAATCATGCCGAATTACTTCAAAAATACTTCAAGCGGAATATATCGGTTTGATATAGGTACGCCATACCTACCCATAAACCGCAGATATCCGCCGCCCATCCCCTATCGCATGCGATGATACATACCTTATAAATATATACGGAAAGATTAGAACGATTCCAATCTGATTCATCCCTAAAAAAAATAGGACAATCCTATATTTTTTTTGTGTTGCATCGTTTCAACGCCTGTGGGATTATCTCCATCCCACATCAATTCCGGTGTGGTTGAGAAAGAGGAATAAAGGAAATGACGAACAAGGCGACGAGCAAGGCGACGAGCAAGGCGGCGGCGGTCCGGAAGCGGGCTGCACGCACAAATACAGTGATCACAAATCCCCGCGTCATGATGACGGCGGCGCAGATTAACGCAGGGTTGAGGGAATATGAAAAGGCGACTGGCGTCGCCAATCAGAACGCGCTGCCAGTCTTCCGCGCTGCGGCGGAATTAATCAGCATTGAAACAGGCGGCGCATGGCCGGAGAAATCTCTTACGAAGGCGATGGTCAATGCGTCTCAGGCGTTGACGGATATGTTCTGCCTTGTGCGGAACCGCGTTCCGCTTGTTCAAGCGATGAAGGCGGTTCTGGTCGACTATGACGCAATATGGGCGGAGGGGGAGAGGACCGGATGGGCGGGATCGATTGAAAGTATCGTTCGCGCTGTCCGCCGGGCGAACGCCCCTAAGAAAGAGAAAGAGAAAAAGGCGGATGCGTCGGATTCGGATGCGTCGGATGTGGAAGAGCCGGATGCGTCGGATGCGTCGGATGCGGACGATATCATGGCGGAGAAGACGCTGGACTATTACGCTCAGGAGGTCCTCAAAGTTTTACGCTCGGCAAGCCGTGCCGGTTTTAGTCCGGCGGAAGTTATCGGACGACTGAAAGAAACGCACGCCGCCGCCGCCCGCGCAGATGCCGAACGGGATATGCGGGCCGCCGGTTAATAAGAAAACCAATAGAAAAGCTAGTGGCGAGAAATCGTCACTAGCTTTTTTTTGCACTCGATTGTGACCGTATGACCGTAAGGTAAGAGGCGCGGCGCGTTTGGCTGGAAAGAGAAAAAAATAGGACGTGTCCTATAAATTTCCCCTTGTTTGACAATGGTTTAGCTATTTGCTATAGTAATGGCTCAATGATTGATGGAAAGGAAACAAGAGATGGCACGGAAACAGAAACCGAACTACGTAGGAATGCAGGAAACCCTCTTAGGGTGCAGAACAAATTGGAATGATATTAAATACCCCCTCCCCTCCCCTTGCATTCCGGAACACGTAAGGCGCAATAACAAGCAGTCCGACTATTGCGCTGAAATGAAGAATGAGTGGTTGAGTGTTTGGCGTGAGTTTGACAGCAACCGAGCATTCTGCGAGAGTATGTCCACACTTGATATAGACGACATCCGCTTCTAAAAAAAAAAAAAAAAAATAGGACATGTCCTAGAAAATTAAACACGAGAGGAGAATTGAACTATGACCATGCTCGTAACAGGATACAAGTCTAAGAAGGAACTGAAAGAGAACGTGGGCAAGCCGTTGAAGTACAGGGAAACGTCCCTGTTCGGTCCTGAATACAGGGACAATGGCGTTCTATACGTTGCCCATCGCCCTGCCATTACCGGACTGGCTGGCAGGGAGTTTTTCGCTCAGGTCACCATGAAGGACGGCCTGATTTACAAGGTAAACTGATTATGCCCTACTTAGTTGCAACTCTCGGGCTTGTCTATTCCCTTGTCTCGATTTGGGCAATGGAAGGGGAATCACAAGGCACACTCATGCAATGGGTGTACTGTTTGACGACCATACAGGGAATACTTATATTCCTTGCAGGTATGCTCCTGCTCTCAACAAAAAGGTAAACACGAAATGGCTCAAGTATCAGGACTGAAACTGTTAGGCGTAGGTAACAATGCAAAAACCATCAAGGGCGATGGTAGTGAATATCTCACAGCCATTCTGTATCTCACGCCCAGCGACTACCTATGCCCATTGTCTACCCTTGCAGGTTGCAGGGAAGGTTGTCTCAACACGGCGGGACGTGGCGCATTCAATTCTGTACAGGCTGCGCGTCACAGAAAAACTCAGATGCTGCTAAAATTACCGGATCAGTTTGACCGGCAGCTTCGTGCCGATCTGGACAAGTTCCAGCGGTACTGTCAGCGCAAGGGTATTCAGCCTGTAGTTCGCTTGAACGGGACTAGCGATTACAACTGGAAAGATGTAATCGTAGACTATCCTGCAATCCAATTCTATGACTACACAAAGGTTTATAATCGTGTAGCAAAGAATTGGCCTAGCAACTATCACCTAACCCTGTCATACTCTGAGGCAAACTCTGAGTATCGTGCAAAGGTTGTAGAGTATGCCAACAAGTACAGCGCGAATATGGCTGTAGTATTCCGTGACAAGAACAGTATCCCTGATACGTTTCTCGGGCGTCCAGTAATCGACGGGGACAGGGACGATCTCCGTTTCCTTGACCCTAAGAATGTGGTTGTTGCCCTGTACGCAAAGGGCAAAGCAAAGCGTGATACGAGTGGTTTCGTAGTGTGAACTAGTGAAAAAATATAGGACATGTCCTATATAAAAATTTAACCCCCTTCATAGGAGAACTTGAGCTATGACTGGCATGAACGTGGACTACATCAACTACAAGGGCGGACGTAACTTCTGCCGTGACGAAGCAACCAACCATTACGTGCATAAACTCTTCTTTGGAAACATTACGTTGCTGGAGAACTATTACGTACTTCCCCGTGCAAAGATCAGGCAGCGCCGCAACGGTGGATTGCTGCGTGAAGCTATGCATATCGAGTGGCATCTGCTCATTCAGCATGCAATCGGTATTCAGTCTCGCGGAGAAGGCACTATTGCAGATGACATCCTCAAGGAAGTGATCGCAGCATGATACTGGAGTACCCTTACCATCTAGATGGCCCTGAGCTTAACAAGGACCAGATCATTGACTTGTTCGTGGCTATGGGCTATGAATATGTGAAGGTCATTGAATTAGTAGAGGGAGGAAATGAAGATGGCTATGAACTATAGCGAATGGGTTGCATCAATGGAATACAGGTATGACGTTATGCCATACGGATGGTTCGACTACGCCACTCGTAAGGATATGTACGAACAGTACGTGGTAGAGGATAACGCATGGCATGCAAAAGGGGAACGGTAATGAGCTCACGGACTGATACCTCACAGCGTATCGTGTTAAAGTTAACGGACGAAATATCTTTGTCCATCATTCAAGGCAGGGGGTGTATGGGAAATGAAAAGGACGGTACTGTAGAAGTAGGCATTCTTCGTGATGGCTTCCTTGCTGCTAACCCATTCGAATACTACGATGGGCAGTGCCTTGCCGATCTTATCAATACAGTCATCTCTTGATACTGATGTAGGTTTACATCAAAAGAAAGGAATTACGGCATGACAAAGAAAGTTGCAAGCCCTGTAACTGCATGGTGGTTTTCCGAAGGGCGCACGCTGCCGCACGGCGACGGGCGGCAAGTTGCGCTCGGCAAGACGCACAAAATCAAGGGTGAAATCATCCCTTGCGAGAACGGCCTGCACGCCAGCGTTCGCGCCATCGACGCGCTTTCGCATTCGCCCGGAAACATCGTCTGGAAGGTCGAATGCGGCGGAACCATCGTTCATGACGACGACAAGCTCGCCTGCTCCGAGCGCACCTATATCGCGGGCGGAATCGACGTTTCCGACACGCTGCGGAAATTCGCACGCATGTGCGCGCTCGACGTCATCCACCTGTGGGATGCGCCGGAAATCGTCGTTCAGTACCTGAAAACCGGCGATGAAAGCATTCGGGATGCCGCACGGGCTGCCGCACGGTCTGCCGCATCGGCTGCCGCAGTGGATGCCGCATCGGCTGCCGCATGGGATGCCCCACTGGATGCCACACAAGCTGCCGCACGGGCTGCCGCACGGGATGACGCATGGGATGACGCATGGGATGCCACAGGGGCTGCCGCACGGGATACCGCACGGGATGCCGCACTCGCGAAGCAGGACCGCCGCCTCACCTGCATGCTGAACGAAGCGATCAATGGAAAGGTACAAGAGAAATGAACGTGGACCTTAAGCGAGACAGTGGGGCCACAGTCGAACAGGTAGTGGAACTGCTTCACGAAATCACCGCCCTCCGCGCCCGCGTCCGTGAGCTTGAGGAGGGGCTGCGGGAGATCGTCAACGAATGGAACGAGGGCGAACCTGCCGACGAATACCGTCCGGGTCGCTGGTCCCCGCAGGGCTGCATCATCGAAGCGGAAACCATCAACCACGCCCGCGCCCTTCTCACTAAGGAGCAAATATAAGTGAACATCTTCTATCTCGATGCTGATCCTGCAACCTGTGCGAGAATGCACTGCGACAAGCACACGGTTAAAATGATCCTTGAGTATGCCCAGTTACTCTCTACAGCCCATCACATTCTGGATGGTAGCCCTGCAATCGAGTGCTACAAAATGACGCACAAGAACCATCCATCTGCTGTGTGGGCTAGAAGTACTCGTACAAATTACGCATGGCTGCATGAACTTCTTGCATGCCTCTGCACTGAGTATACGTACAGGTACGGAAGGACGCACGCAACGCAGACAAAAGGAATAGTAAGTAATCTCAAGCAGCTACCTGCTAATCTTAAAGCTGTAGGAAAGGACTGGTATGATCCTCCTCAATGGGACGAACCCCCTCAGTGCATGCCTGACCATTGCAAAGTGGATGGCGACACGGTGTCTGCGTACAGAAAATATTATCTTGTTGAGAAGCAACGTATGCTGTGCTATACGAAGCGGGTGACGCCACACTGGATTCTTAACAGCAAAGAGGCAGCTTGAAAAAAAATGACTACTGGTGACTACTACGGAACTACCCCATTTATGGTATGCAAGGGTAAGTTGAGTGAGGGTAAGACTTGCTTTGTCTTTCCTCTTCCTCCATTCGAAGAACTTCAAGACGAAAAGAAACTTGAGTACATCAAGAATCTAAAAATTGAGTTGACAATCATGGAAGGAAGAATTATAAGTTCTAATTCTAATTCTTCTTACAACAACGAACAGCAAGGAGTATTTGAACTATGAGCAACATCAACATCTCTGTCCATCAGATCAGTGATGTGAAAGTAAAGAAAAACTACTTCAATGACTTCATGACTGTAACTGTTTCTTGTACCGATAAGGAAGGAGAGACATCGGAGTTTCAGATGTTTGTCTACGACAAGGATCGCATGGAAAATATAGACAGCAAAATTAAAGAGGTGTAATGTATGGCAATAGGAGATTTAAGACTACTTGAACTTGTTGACGATCTATTAGAAATACTTTCTTCTTTACAGCTTACAGGTAAGGTTGTAGGATACGATGGAGATAGAATTTCTAAACTGATACAGGAACTACAAGAACTACGTTACGAACTGCATCAAAAGAAAACGATGCTTGACTACTAAACTAACTAAATTAACTAAACTAACTAAACTAACTAAACTAACTAAACTAACTAAACTAACTAAACTTACACACACACACACACACACACCAGAAAGGAACTTAAATTATGAAGGTCATGGTCAAGGAAGTTGAGAACGAAGGTCTTGAGGCTCTGATGGGGCAGCGTGTCACGCTGTTCTGCGGTGTCTACATCTACACCGGCAAGCTGGTCGGTGTGAACCAGACGTGCGTCAAGCTGGAGGACGCCGGGATTGTCTATGAGACCGGTCCGTTCAGCGACAAGAAGTGGAAGGACTGCCAGTCGCTGCCCAACGATTGGTATGTGGCAACTCAGAGCATCGAGTCGTTCGGTGTGCTGAAGTAGTAGCTGTCTGGCTGGAGTGGCGGCGATGACTTGTCGTCACTCCAGCAGCTTGGCCTAGAGAGAGTCCAAACGATGCTGAGAACCAAACGGAATAAGTTTAGGTCTTTGTCTAGGTCCGGGTCTGGGTCTGAGCCTTGGTCCGGGGCTGGGTCTTGGTCTGGGGCTGGGTCTTGGTCCGGGGCTGGGTCTGGGGCTGGGTCTAGGTACTGGTCTGGCTCTAGGTCGAGGTCTGGGTCTAGGTCTAGGTCTGGGAGCGACTAAAAATGAGAACCAAACGGAATAAGTTTAGGTCTTTGTCTAGGTCCGGGACTATGTCTGGGTCTTTGTCTAGGTCCGGGACTATGTCTGGGTCTAGGTCTTGGTCTGGCTCTTGGTCCGGGGCTGGGTCTTGGTCTGGGGCTGGGTCGTGGTCTTGGTCTGAGTCTTGGTCTAGGAGCGACTAAAAATGAGAACCAAACGGAAGAAGTTTAGGTCTAGGTATGGGTCTAGGTCTTGGTCTGAGTCTGGCTCTTGGTCTTTGTCTAGGTCTTGGTCGGGCTTTAGGTCTAGGTCTGGGTCTTGGTCTTGGTCTGGCTCTGGGTCTAGGTCTGGGTCTAGGTCTGGGAGCAACTCAAAGTGAAAACCAAACGAAATAAGTTTAGGTCTTGGTCTTGGTCTAGGTCTTGGTCTGGGTCTAGGGCTGGGTCTACGTCTGGGTCTGGGTCTTGGTCTTGGTCTGGGTCTGGGTCTAGGTCTGGGCATTGGTCTTTGTGGGCGTCTAGGAGCAAAGCATGAGGACAAAGCGGAATAAGTCTAGGTCTTGGTCTGGGTCTCGGTCTGGCTCTGGGTCTGGGGCTTGGTCTGGGTCTAGGTCTGGGTCTAGGAGCGACTAAAAATGAGAACCAAATGGAATAAGTTTAGGTCTGGGTCTGGGTCTGAGTCTTGGTCTGGGTCTTGGTCTGGGTCTGAGTCTTGGTCTGGGTCTTGGTCTGGGTCTTGGTCTGGGTCTGGGTCTGGGTCTTGGTCTAGGTCTAGGTCTGGGTCTTGGTACTGGTCTAGGTCTTGGTCTCGGAGCGACTAAAAATGAGAACCAAACGGAATAAGTGTAGGTCTTTGTCTAGGTCCGGGACTATGTCTGAGTCTAGGTCTTGGTCTGGGTCTGGGTCTAGGTCTGGGTCTGGGTCTGGGTCTGGGTCTATGTCTATGTCTATGTCTAGGTCTAGGACTGGGTCTTGGTCTGGGTCTTGGTCTGAGCCTATGTCTATGTGTATGCCTATGTCTAGGTCTAGGACTGTGGCTAGGCAAGATCACTGCTAGTACTACTAAACTACCCTGATAACTAATCTTCTTTTATAAAGAGAGAGAGAAAGAGAGTAGGAACTGAAATGTTTAACATGACTGAACGAATGAATGCGGGTGATGTCTTCTTTCACGTATACGAAGAAGGGCTGAAAGGAACCCTTACAGGGCTGTCTGCTGAAGACAAGAAGATGCTTGTAAAGTACAATCAGACTACTGGCGAGACGACCTATCTGTCTTGTGTAAACAAGAATTATCGTGTAGTAGAGAACGAAGAGATTCTGTTTCCTTTGCAGGAACAGATGATTAACTTCTTCGATAGTTCTGTCTTGGAAGAAGTAAAAGTAAAGGACGTAAATTCCGGTACTATGACTTATTCCGAGTACATCTTTCCTAAACTTAATCGTGAGGTAGAGACTACGAACGGTCATAAGACCTCTTTCGGTCTTCGTTACATCGTTCGCAACACGTTCGATGGGACTGGCTCCGTCACAATGTGGGGTGGTCTTATTGACTTCTTCTGCACCAACGGAACCATCATTGGAGAGTACGACATCACTCGTAAACGTCACACAAGGAACTTCTCCGTTGACGGTTTCGTAGACGCCTTCAAGCATTCAATGGACCGCTTCAATTGGGCTGTTGATCGTTATCAGGACTATGCAGATAGCAAGATAGTAACTGGAGACGAATCGGTATTGAATCTGTTCCGCACTCTAGTAACAGGTAAAACTGAGGAACCTAAGCGTAGCAACAGTCTGCCTGATCGTATGTTCGCTCAGTGGATTGATGAAGTTCAGAATAGGGGCAATAATCTCTTCTCTGTCATGTCGGCACTGACGCACTACGGTTCTCACGATGACGAAAGATTTAGCTTGACTAAGGCCGGAGACGAAGCTACGCTTTACAAGCGACAGGATAAGGTGACTAAGTGGCTTTCGTCTAAGGATTGGTCTAACTTCGTTACAGCTAATCGCTCTGATTCTGACTCTGTGCTTGTGTAGTAGAACAAGAGTATAATAGTAGATGTAAGCCTACATCACAGGAGAAGAATCTAACCATTGTAAATTGTAAGTCTTACGTCAGGTAGATGTAAGGCTTACAATCAAAAATAAAATGAGAAGGAGTTGTTAAAAATGGCTAATAAACAGATCAGAAAATACGACTACAAGAACCACAAAGAAGTTCCTAACCATATTGCTCTTTACATTATGGACGTAGCTGATGTAGAGAGTATTGAAGAACTTGCCATCGAAGACATCAATGGCTTTCTTAACGGGCAAGACGACTGGCTTAGGGCAGGAGACGAAGACGAACTGTTCGATGAAGTAGAGCAGATGTCTTATCAGTACAGAAGCGTGCTAGTTCACTAGAGATGTCTAGCGATAGAGACGATACTAAGAATAATGTTGTAGAGTTAGGAGGATATACTAAACTTGACATCCCTCCTGACAGAGTGTTAAATGCTGCTGTAGAAAAATTACAGGACGTTATTGTAATAGGCTGGGAAAAAGAAACCAACCTGCTATACTTTGCCAGTTCTACAGCTAACGGACCGGAAGTTCTTTGGCTTTTAGAAAAAGCTAAGGAAAGATTGCTGTCAACTGAGTACGAGTAAACTACTATTACTACTAACCGCACACACACACACACACAAAACAGAGAAAGAGGAACTAGAAATATGAAAACGTTTACGAAAATGGCTGCACAGGGTGATTTCATTATCATTCGGATCGACAGCATTCCTTCTGATGTAGAAAAGCTTGAAGCTGATAAGAATGGGCATTACGTTATTGCTCACTCTGAGACTGGTCACAACCACGTTATGACGATGGAACGTGTTCAGGCATTCAAGCCCAAGAACGTAGAAGATCGCGATCTTTATGAGCTTTTCCTTTCTGTGGAACAGCCTACTGAGATCAATCATCTTCGTTCTTTCGACACGCACGAAACGCTTCTTGTGCCTGCCGGTAACTATCGTGTTCGTCGCCAGCGAGAGTACGTTCCGGAAGGTTATCGCCGGGCTGCCGACTAACTTTTTCTACTACCTAATCTAAAGGAAGTATACCATGTCTAAGACTGAAGCTAACACTAAGATTAAGTCTCTCACTCCGGAACAGGAGGAACAGCTTTCTGTCTATCGCGACAAGTGGCTTAAAATCGGTCTTGCTACTGGTCCGGTAGACTTTGAAAAGGCTAAGGCGGCTGTCTGCAAGGCTTACAGGTCTGCAGGGCTAAAGGAACCAACAGTTTTTCTGAAGGCTGAAGGCCCACTTGACGCCATTAAAATTATTAAACAGATGCAGCCTTCTTTTTCCGTATCGGACATCAACTCTTCGTTCACTTACGGTTCTCAGGACGCCAATTGGCTGGGTTTCTATGATTACTTCAAAACAGTTCTTAACATTGAGGAGTGTTCTAAGCTTGAAGGGCTGATGGAACTTGCTGAAAGTTGCGGATGGCTTTCAATGTTTGAAGACGTTGTAGTTTTTCAGGATCGTCCAGAAGTTATTAAGTTCGACGATCAGAATCGTCTTCATTGTGAGGACGGACCAGCTATCTCTTACAAAGACGGACTAAAAGTCTATAGCTGGCATGGTATTAGAGTTCCTAAGGACTGGATCGAAAACAAAGGGACTCTGTCTCCGGAGACTGCACTGACTTGGGATAATGTCGAGCAGCGGCGAGCCGCTTGTGAGATTCTCGGTTGGGCTACTGTTCTTCGAAAGCTAGACGCCCGAGTTATCGACTGCGATGACGATCCTCAGATCGGTACACTAGTCGAAGTCAACATTCCGGAGATCGGCAGGGAACGCTTCATCAAAGTTCTTTGCGGTACCGGCAGGGAGTTTGCAATTCCTGTCCCTCCGGATATGAAGACTGCTCTGGAAGCTAACGCTTGGACATACGGACTCGATGGGGATATTCTGAAACAGCTTGAAATCAGGACTTGATAGACAATAGGAAAGGAGGAGGGGATAGCTTCCCCTCCTTCATCTTTGACGTTTCTAAAATATAGACACTCTAATAGACGGTTAAATTAAATGAAATCGGTTAGGGATCAAGTCAGGGATCAAGTCTGGGATCAAGTCTTGGATCAAGTCTGGGATCAAGTCTTGGATCAAGTCTGGGATCAAGTCCCGAATCAAGTCGGGGTTCAAGTCAGGGTTCAAGTCTGGAATCAAGTCTGGGATCAAGTCTGGGATCAAGTCTTGGATCAAGTCTGGGATCAAGTCTGGGATCAAGTCAGTGATCAAGTCAGGGATCAAGTCAGGGATCAAGTCAGTGATCAAGTCAGGGATCAAGTCTGGGGTCAAGTCTGGGGTCAAGTCAGGGATCAATTCAGGGATCAAGTCCGGACGCAAGTCAAGGAGCAAGTCTGGGATCAGTTAAATGAAATCAGTTAAAAATCAAGTCAGGGCTCAAGTCTTGTATCAAGTCTGGTATCAAGTCTGGTATCAAGTCTGGGATCAAGTCAGTGATCAAGTCAGGGTTCAAGTCAGTGATCAAGTCTGGAATCAAGTCTGGGATCAAGTCGGGGTTCAAGGCTGGGATCAAGTCTGGGATCAAGTCAGGGATCAAGTCAGGGCTCAAGTATGGGATCAGTTAAATGAAATCAGTTAAAAATCAAGTCAGGGCTCAAGTCTTGTATCAAGTCTGGTATCAAGTCTGGTATCAAGTCTGGGATCAAGTCAGTGATCAAGTCAGGGTTCAAGTCAGTGATCAAGTCTGGAATCAAGTCTGGGATCAAGTCGGGGGTCAAGTCAGGGTTCAAGTCAGGGCTCAAGTCTGGGATCAAGTCTGGGATCAAGTCAGGGCTCAAGTCAGGGATCAAGTTGGGGTTCAAGTCTGGGGTCAAGTCTGGGATCAGTTAAATGAAATCAGTTAAAGATCAAGTCAGGGTTCAAGTCAGTGATCAAGTCTGGGATCAAGTCAGGGCTCAAGTCAGGGATCGGTTAAATGAAATCAGTTAAAGATCAAGTCAGGGTTCAAGTCAGTGATCAAGTCTGGGATCAAGTCAGGGATCAAGTCTGGTATCAAGTCTTGTATCAAGTCTGGTATCAAGTCTGGGATCAAGTCTCGAATCAAGTCTGGGTTCAAGTCGGGGATCAAGTCAGGGTTCAAGTCTGGAATCAAGCCGGGGATCGGTTAAATGAAATCAGTTAAAAATCAAGTCAGGGCTCAAGTCTGGGATCAAGTCACTGATCAAGTCAGTGATCAAGTCTGGAATCAAGTCTCGAATCAAGTCTGGCATCAAGTCTGGGATCAAGTCTGGGATCAAGTCAGGGCTCAAGTCAGGCGTAAAGTCTGGGTTCAAGTCGGGAATCAAGTCAGGGCTCAAGTCTGGGATCGGTTAAATGAAATCGGTTAGGGATCAAGTCTGGGCCCAAGTCTCGAATCAAGTCTGGGGTCAAGTCTGGGACCAAGTCTCGAATCAAGTCAGTGATCAAGTCTGGGATCAAGTCAGGGATCAAGTCGGGGTTCAAGTCTGGGATCAAGTCGGGGATCAAGTCGGGGATCAAGTCTGGGATCAAGTCGGGGATCAAGTCTGGGATCAAGTCTGGGATCAGTTAAATGAAATCAGTTAAAAATCAAGTCGGGGATCAAGTCTGGTATCAAGTCAGGGATCAAGTCTGGGTTCAAGTCGGGGTTCAAGTCTGGGTTCAAGTCTGGGATCAAGTCAGGGATCAAGTCGGGGATCAAGTCTGGGATCAAGTCTGGGATCGGTTAAATGAAATCAGTTAAAAATCAAGTCAGGGCTCAAGTCAGGGTTCAAGTCTGGGCTCAAGTCAGGGATCAAGTCTCGGAGCAAGTCTGGAATCAAGTCTGGGCTCAAGTCAGTGATCAAGTCGGGGATCAAGTCAGGGCTCAAGTCAGGGATCAGTTAAATGAAATCAGTTAAACATCAAGTCTGGCATCAAGTCTGGGATCAAGTCTGGGATCAAGTCAGGGCTCAAGTCAGGGTTCAAGTCAGGGATCAAGTCAGGGATCAAATCTCAGAGGAGGAAGTCTGGAATCAAGTCTCGAATCAAGTCTGGGTTCAAGTCGGGGATCAAGTCAGGGTTCAAGTCTGGAATCAAGCCGGGGATCGGTTAAATGAAATCAGTTAAAAATCAAGTCTGGTATAAAGTCAGTGATCAAGTCAGGGTTCAAGTCGGGGATCAAGTCAGGGCTCAAGTCAGGGTTCAAGTCGGGGTTCAAGTCAGTGATCAAGTCAGGGTTCAAGTCAGGGATCGAGTCAGGGCTCAAGTCAGGGATCAAGTCTGGGTTCAAGTCTGGGATCAAGTCGGGGTTCAAGTCGGGGAGGTTTCATACGAAAATGAACAGTGAAAAGACAGTAGGGTATATACTTACGATAATGTTAGTAGCCTTCGTTCTTCTGGCCTTTCTTAGAGGTTGTTATGCTGCTGAGCCGTCTAAAACTCCCTCTCTGGATAATTACAACAAGAAAGAACTTGACTGTCTTACAGAAGCAGTTTATTTCGAAGCTAGATCGGAAACATTTTCTGGTCAGATAGCAGTGGCACAAGTTATTATGAACAGAGTAAGACACCCCTTTTTTCCTTCTACTATCTGTAAGGTAACGAAGCAGGGCGTCTACAAAAATGGAAAGCCTGTAAAGTATCTCTGTGCATTCTCTTACTGGTGCGATGGAAAACCTGAACGAATGGTAAACACAGAAGCATTTGCTCGCGCTGTCTCAGCAGCGGTTCTTGTTCTTGAAGGAGTCAGGATTGACATTCTAAGAAAGGCGTTGTACTATCACGCCTCTTATGTTAAACCTAAATGGTCCAAAGACAGAAAGAAACTTGCTTCAATAGGAAACCATATCTTCTACAGGTAAGTCTTAGAAAAAAAAAATGAAACTTAAACAGACGAACATTGATCTTCTGTATCAGATTGCAGAAGACATAGCAAATCCTGTACGCTGTTACAGACTGGCTGCTGGAGTCTTCTACAAGAACAGCGTTGTAGGTTTGGGAATTAACTCTTACAAGTCCGACCCATTGCAGGCTAAGTACGCTAAGAATGAAGACGCAATATATCTCCATGCCGAAATAGCAGCTATAAAGAATTCGCTTAGAACAGTCACAGTTAACGATCTTCGTAAATGTACGCTAGCTGTAGTCAGAGTAAAGAAAGATTCCTTGACAGGATTGTTCAGACCTGCTATGTCTAAGCCGTGCAGCGGGTGTCAGAGATGCATTGCAGCTTTCGACATTCCAACTGTGGTATACACAACAGAAGAAGGATTGTTGGTACAAAATGGTTGACGTAAGATTAGTAAGAAAAGTAGAACCTATTGACATCATGCTTAACGAAGATGCTGAAATAGAAGTATGGGTTGAGAGGCTTGATGGTTCTGAAGAGTATGAGATTCAAGCACAAATTCCCTTGTCTTCTCTTGTTCAAGAATTGCTTGAAATGTGCTGTGTTTCTACCGATCCTCCATATCTACATGAGGATCACGACGGAGAAGTGAATACGTTTCTTCTCAATCTGCAAGATCAAGTTACAAGGGCAGCGGAGGAAATCAGAAAACTCCGAACAAATCGCTTTGATTTGAAGCGTGAAAGAACAGCACAGCTTGACATTTTTGAGCAAGAGTAAAGTAAAATAATATGAAGTGTGAACTTATCGAATCTTTAGGTACTGATCTTACTGTTTGCAATGCAGCTAGAGTTTCATTCGATAAACAGACAAGATGGAGAAAGGCTGTAAAAGCTATTGGAGTTTATGAACTTTTCGAGAAGGACGAAAAGCTTATCGACTATCTAGCTAAACACAATCACTTCACTCCGTTTACTCACTGTGTAATTACAGTTCGAGAAGAAGTTCCAATCTTTGTAGCAAGGCAAAGGTTCAAGCATCAGATAGGTTTCTCTTACAATGAAGTATCACGGAGATACGTTGACAGCGAACCGTCATTCTATGTTCCAGCCGTTTGGCGTAAACGTGCAGAGAACAAGAAGCAAGGCAGCGAAGAAGACGGCGTAGCAAGTCAGAGTCTTGTCTCTGAAAAGTACGAAGACTTTATCAAACTGGCAAAGGAGCAGTATGCTGGTCTGTTGGATTTAGGTGTAGCACCAGAGCAAGCACGCATGGTTCTTCCTCAATCAATGTACACCAGCTACTACGTAACAGGTTCACTGGCAGCGTTTGCCCGTGCGTATCTTCTTCGCATTGCGGATCATGCTCAAAAAGAAATTCAATTTTTAGCTGGACATTGGAATGAGATTTGTGGTAGTCTTTATCCGGTGAGTTGGAAAGCTTTGACGCAATCGAGTGACGGTATAACTAAAGTTCAAGAAGGAAAGTTGTAAGAAAATGCCTAAGAGATCAATTCTTCCTAGTGTAGAAGAACTTCACAGACTTTTCAGGTACGATAGTGAGACAGGAAAACTTTATTGGAAAATTTCTCCCGCTATCCCTGTAAAAGCAGGAGACGAGACTGCGTGGATAATGTCAAATGGCTATCTAAGGGTTATGATAAAAAATAAAAGCTATTATGTACATAGAATAATTTATAAGATGTGTCATAAAATCGAACCTCCAGACTATCTTGATCACATAAATGAAATTAAAACAGATAATAGAATTGAAAATTTAAGGTCGATAGATCAGGGACATAACACCAGAAGAAGTTTGAAAGGTACTGGAGTTAAAAACCCTTCTGGTAATAAAAAGAAGTATCGTGCAGAGCCAAGATTTAATGGTAAAGATTACCATTTAGGTTGCTTCGATACCTTTGAAGAAGCACGGCAAAAAGTAGTTGACTGGGAACTAGAAATTGGAGTAAGAAGGGATTAACAAAAGAAATGGCAAGCAAGAAACCTACAGGAGCGGAGAAACCAGCATGGGTGAAGCAGCACCTTAGAACGTCTATCGGTGCATCGCCTAACTCTCGGCCTAAGAACAAACAGAAGCGTGCATCATTCAAGAAGTACAGAGGACAAGGAAGACGATGACACAGGACAGCAGCGAC
>Ga0208161_1000195_pt1 | contig 34705 bp, 56 predicted proteins | sample CB_VirMetaG_3_FD_184538 | JGI IMG/M metagenome (GOLD analysis project Ga0208161, IMG submission 184538) | Freshwater to marine saline gradient viral communities from Chesapeake Bay - CB_1508_1S Viral MetaG (SPAdes) (version 4) | ecosystem: Environmental > Aquatic > Marine > Coastal | place: USA... | reverse complement strand
AAAGTGCATCTGCTTTGAGATTCCTTTTCTTATTATTCAAATCTACCTTTAACACCAGAGAGAAATGAAAATCTTTTTCCATAAAACAAAAAGTCTACCGACAGCAACAACTATTCAAGAAAAGAACAAATGGGAGTTGCAGTTGCTTATGGATGCAATCGTTCAGAAAGCGGATGCCATTGGGCTTACTGTGAATATAACTTTTAATACCAAAGAGAAATGAGCAAACAAAGTAGCATAGAATTCTTACAGGAATGCTTATCAATTCACTTGACACACGAGCAGCATATGCAGTTTGATGGATTGTTTCAACAAGCCAAAGCAATGCACAAGGATGAGATTGAGAATGCTGTAAATTTCGGAACCACCCAATGGGGTGGATGGGAAGCATTGAGTGGAGAAGATTACTACAACAAAACCTTTAACACAAAAGAGAAATGACACAGACAGAAGAACGCTTACACAAACCATTTTACTATCCAAAAGAAAGATACGATGATTCATTTGTTAGTGGGTATTCGCAAGGAATATACCATATGCGTCAAGCAATAAGCCATTTGCAAGACCAAACCGATTCACCTGAATTGCAAGAATTATACCTGTACTCGTTGCACTTAATTCAAGAAATGAAGAAAACCTTTAACACCAATCAAGAAAATCTACCAGATAATACGAATAGTTATACCTATTACCCACAGGAACACAAAACAATCTTTAACACCAAAGAGAAATGATTACAGTTCTAGTAGGATTTTTAGTTATTGCAGCACTTGTATTTGTATTTCACATAACGGGGAAAATAAGTGTTAAATACCTGATGGAAAATAATAATGAAGATGATTACATTGGGCATGGATTTGCTATTTGGATCATACTTTTATTTGCTGGTGGGGTTTTTTATGCAATTGGAAAAACAATTCTACACTTTATTTAACACAAAAGAGAAATGAGCAAAATTAAACAAGATAAAATATTCCTAACTCAAGATGAGAATGGTAATCTAAAAATGGATGATGAAATGGGTAAGCTATTATTTGGTGATCCTAATGCTAACGCTAAGTATAAACTAGTTCGTGAACGAGATGGTTTAACACACTATGGAAGAGAAATGGGATGGATTGAATGGGGTGAAGATAGTAGGTTTAAAGAAAAACATGATGAACCTGCTGTTGGTAGATCTTGTATTTTAGATCCACACCGAATTAGTTTTACTTGGTTGACAACTACAGTGACAGAAATAGTAGAACAGAAAGAAGATTATATTAAATTTAATACACGCAATTCAGTATACGAACTATGGAAACTAAAAAACGATTAACCCGAGAACAAAAACGCGAACAAGCAGTTATTGATTTAATTAATCAAATGTTTATTATTGCTGGTCATGATGTAACTTATGATGATGTTGTAGGACGTAAGGATGATTGGTACACACAATGGACAATGACTGTTGAACAAAGTGAGGAATGGAGAGAATGGGGTGAAAATTACCTACGTAAGAACCTTAAATTAAATAAACACTTGGCTGAACGAGAAATGGCTATGGTGAGTTTGATGTGGGGTTTAAAATTTAGTAACTGGGAAGAATATCACGCAAAATAATATGGAAGGAATAGTAAGTTTAATAGCGATACCTTGGATAGTAATGATAGGTATAGTAGGCATCTATTTAGCCACAAAAAAGGTTGACGACGATAAGTAATCTTATTTAGAATCATTCTAAATGACAGAGATTTTTAAAAAGGGGTGGCCTTTTGAGGTCTCGTTCGTATATTCACGGCATAGTAATAAGAAATAAATAATGGTTATGAATAATATTAAAGTTGTAAAAAGAGGTCGTCCAAGTAAGTCAATTCAAAACGCTACTTACACTCCATCACTTATTGATTTTTCAAAAGTAACTAAGTTGGACAATTTGGACATCGATCCTAAAATGATGGCCACTATGAAAACCGGATTGGCAATTGATAATTTGGTTTCTCACGAAGGTGGAATTCCTGCCGCTACTAATATTATGATGATTGGTGATCCTGGTGTAGGTAAAACTACAGTATTGTTGGACATGCTTTCAGCTGCCCAAAATAAAGGTTCTAAATGCTTGTTCATTTCAGGTGAAATGGGTAAAAAGCAAATGTTCAAATACACTCAACGTTTCCCTCAGTTTGGTAATATCGAAACTTTGTTCATGCAAGATTTTCTTGAGTACAATACCAAAGATGTTATTGAGCAGGTTTTGGACCGTGGTTATGATTTGGTTTTGATTGATTCGGCTGCTGAAATCATTGATGGTGTACGTGATGATAATAATTGGGATCGTAAAATGGCTGAAAGCTGGTTGGTTGATATTTGTGTAAAAAATAATAAAGGTGAAAACAAATCAAATGCATTTACTTCATTCTTGTTGATTCAGCAAGTTACTAAAGCTGGTGTATTTGCTGGTTCTAATAAATTGAAGCACTTGGTTGATGCAATGGGAGAAATGCGTCGTGAGCCAGAATCACAAGGTGGTGGTACGTTTATTAACTTTACTAAGAACCGTAACGGTTTGGTTGATAACAGAATGTACTTCCAATTGTCAAATAGTTCAATTCGTTATGGAGCAATTGTAGAAGCTTAAAAAAAGATTTGGCTCCCCGAGATCTCGTTCGTATATTCACGGCATAATAATAAAAATAAAGGTTATGACAAAAACAGAAGTAAAAAATTTTAGATCAGATTTTCAGAAAGCAATAGCCCAACTTGAGAAACAGTATGGTGTACAAATTGGTTTAGGTACAATTCGTTTTAATAATAATGAGTTGCGAGCCAAAATGACAGCCACTAAAGGTGGATCTATTGAGCGTTTGGATAAAAATGATTTTAATGTAGGTGATATAGTTAGTATTAATCATAAGAAAATCAATCCAAAGGATTTGTTCCGTGTTATTAAAATTAATTCTAAAAACATTTTAGTTGAAGAGATAACTGATAATCGATTCCGTGTTCGTCAGATTAATGTTTCACCAAGTTTGTTAATTAAAAAATAAAAGTTATGATTAATATAGTTAAAAACGATTTCAACGAAGGTTTTCATATGACCTTCTCTAATAAAATGACAGTTAGTGTTCAGTGTGGTAAAACAAGTCATAGTGGTCCTGGTTCTGCTGAGGTAGCTATTTGGGATGATGAGGACACTTGGTTTATTTTAGATCAAGATGAACATTTGACTCCTGTTGAAGATGGTACTGAGGTTATGGGATGGGTTCCTGTAGATCAGGTAGCAGATATTATTTCTAAAGTAGCAAATTTTTAAGATATGAGTACAACATTTGGAATTGAATATGGTGATGAGGTAATTGAGATTGCTCGTCGTATGGGAACTGGGAATGGTAAAGTAGCCATTATATGGAGAAATGATTTGTATAGGAAATTGGCTCCAGATACACCAGTAGTACCACTTGACAACACATACCAAGGTGTTGAAACAATATTTGATTTATTGGTACTAGAGAGATATGGTAGTTTAAAATTAAAAGTAGAACAATATGAGGTACAGTCTTAAAGATTTTTATACACTAGACAGCATGTATTACTTTCCTAACATACAGGATGGAATATGGGTTGATGAAATTGAGGCTCAGAACATTATCAATGAAATGAATACTGAGGTAGAGAATGAAAATGAACCATGGGAAGATTACGAAGGTGATGAAGCATGGAGTGATTATAGTTTTGGAATATAAAATAAAAATATAAAATGAAAAATTTAAATAATATTATGTTGGTGATTACCTTTATTGGTATCGTTATGTTGGCTTTTAAAATGGAGAAACAAAATGCTCAAAAAGAAGCCTATTTTAATCACTTTGATAGTGTCATCACTAGGGTAGATTCATTACTAGTTCAAGCAGAACAAAGAGTCAAATGGACTGATAGTGTGACTAATTTGCTTCGTGAATACAATGAATCTCATAGTGCAAAATAAATGGTAAACGGAATAATGGTATTGTGGGGATTGATAGTGGGACTAATAATCCAGGCTGTCACATTCCTACAATTACAAGGACCAATTAAGTGGCCTGTATTAAACAAATACTATTGGGCATTAGCTTTATTGGGTGTTCCGGTTTCAATGATTTGGATGTATTATGCTAAAATGATGACAGTAGCATTTGGGGGACAAATATGGCCTCAACGTTTGATTGGTTTTGGATTAGGCGCTATTGTTTTTGCTTTGGGTAGTTGGTACATTTTTAAGGAGCCATTGACTATAAAAACTATAGTGTGTTTAGTATTGGCTTTAATTATTGTGTTAATACAAGTTTTTTGGAAATGAAAATAAAAACATTAATAGGAATACTTGCCTTAATTATAGGGCAATCCAAAGCACAAATAATACATAAAGTAGATTACCCATATCAAGCTGATGTAAAGATTTACTATGTGGATTATGCTTACCAAGCTGACGCTCAAGTATGTTTTGTTGATTACCAATATCAAATTACTAAACCTGGTTTGTGGTGGATTGGAAATCAATATAATACTGACCGATTAAACATCTATGAGGTACAATATTCGTATCAAGCGGATTTAAAGGTATACATAGTAAAATACCCTTACCAAGTAAAAGTAAATGACAAATATATTCAACTAACTACAAACCCCGAATGAACCTAGACGTACTACAAGAAATGATCAAAGTATACCTCAACGATGTTGAAAGCTATGATGATGAAAATTATGATGAAAGCAAAGTTGTCCTAAACGACTTTATCCTGTACTGGCGAGAACAATGGGACGATAACGATGAAGACGAAATAGCATACTAATGAAAGAACAAGATTTAATTGATTTAGGATTCGAAAAACAACAAGGTGAATTTGTTGGTAGTGATGATACTTACCATTACTACACTCTAGATATTGGAAACGATTTTACTCCATTTTGTTTAATATCAAATGCTAGTGATGAGTTAGATAACGGACAATGGTTTGTAGAAATATTCGATTACCAATCATTCAAATTTGTATCCCGTTACCAACTAGAACAACTACTTGAGGTTCTAAAGTACGCCCAATCCACAAAACAAAGCAATGGAGTAAGAAAGATTATAGGGGGGATAAATGCTATGAATGATAATAATAATCCAGGATGGAAATAAAACACAACGATAAGATGACACACGAGGAATTTAAACAACACCGATTGGAATGGTTACGCGAGTGGAACGATAAATGGAGACATCTCGATATCGATTTCGAATCGTACATGTTGATGAAGGGTGTATCGCCCGATGAGTATAAACGGTTGAACGAGGAAACAAACGATGGACAAGGACGAGATTAAGGTAGCACTACGGTTGTTGGCTTATTTTGCTGGCATGATGGTGGTTGCTTTTATGTTATTGTAACACGTGTGTCAAGCACATGCCATATGGATATCCAAAGATAACTAGATATGGATGGTATGTGGAATGTAGGGTAATGGGAATGGGTTATAAGGGTTGGACCGTATTAACCCCTTTTCCCCGAGCCCCCAAATTTTTCTATAGTTACTTAAATATATACTTTCATTTAGAATCATTATGGATGGTCATCTAGAATCATTCCAAATGACAAAAAATTTCACAAAGGGTTGGCTCCCCGACCCCTCGTTCGTATATTCACGGTGTTAAAGTATAAATAAAGGTTATGAAAGGTAATGCATTAATTCACATACAAAAAGAAGCCAAAGTTATTGTTGAACAATTGGCCGACAAGCAAATCAAAGAAATGCACGAGCGTAAGGATGCATTTTTGGCTTGGATGCAAGTTGATGGAAACGCTATTATAAATAAGTACAACAACAATATTGAATCATATGGTAGTGTTGAAAAATATGTTTTCTTGACTCAACACCGTACCTGGAATAGTGAGTTGAGCAAATTTGTATTGCCTACAAGTTACGAGTCCGGCTACAATGGTTCACGTCGCTTCATGAATAAGGAAGAAGTAATGTTGGTTAATGAGCTCCGTATGATGTTGGGTGCCAATTGGGAAGCTCGTTTCCGTGAGGATTTCATTGCGAGCAATATGATGAAATTGAACCGTGCCTTAGCTAAACACATCCATGACAACATGACTGCTAGCAATATTAAAGTACGTGTAGGTGGAGATGGTGCCGAAGTTACTGCCGATGTAGATGGAATGAAATTTAAGACATTCGGAACATTGTGTGGTGGATATGTTCAGATTTATCACTACCGTTATAGAAGCTCTTTGAAATAAATTTGGCTCCCCGGATCCTTGTTCGTACATTCACGGTGTTAAAGTAAATAAAGGTTATGCAATTAAGTTCAAGAGAAAAAGTATTATTTAAAATCCATAAAAAGTCTTATATTGACATTATGGGTGGTTCCGAGGACGAGGCTATTAAATATGCTGAGGATAAAATCCTGAAAACACGGAATGTAGGTAAACAAATGGATAAAATAGGTTATAGATTTTAATATGAAAGAATTTATTAAGGAATGTATTGTGGGTACAATGGTGTTGACCCTAGGAGTGATGTTTTTGGCCGCGGCCGTAATTGCAATTTATACAGCAGCAGGACTATAATATGGATCAATATTGGATAGATAGAGCAATGAGTGCTGCCGGTGCGGTGGGAATGCTCCGAGGACACTTACTGGGTGAAATGCTTCACATGGATAATAATAAATCCCAGTTTGAACGAATGCGTAATGCACTTGAACGCTCGTATGAGTTGTACGGTGATGAGATGAGCGACTTCGATCGTGGTCGGATCCAACAACGTGCCCTCGAGTTGGGTGCGAAAATTTAAAAGAACCTTTATTTTATTTTATTATATGGTGGTACGCCCTGGTGGCGTACTGCCTGTATGCTATATTATTATGTACATATTGGGTGCGGCATACGTACGTAATATATGCGTACTATGGCACCACGCGCGCTGTTGTCATTACCGCGGGGATACGCGGAGAAAAGGACTTAGATGGAAAAATATATCGAGTATAACTCTAACCCATCGACAAGTATATACAAATATACTATTACCATACTATCCCCCACAATGTGATTACTTTTCTATATAGGGAAAATTTTTTAAAAATCCGTAAAACAAAATCTCTTCTTCTTAAAAGAAATTTGGCTATTGGAAAGGATATACGTATATTCACATTGTTATGTTTATGATTATTTGGAGAATATTCGCCTACACGTACACCCTATATTGGGTAGTAAAACTCATCATCAACGCATTTGCTTGGTTGTTTAAAAAAATCTTCAAAACTTTAAAAAAAGGGTTGGAATCCTAAAATCCAGTTCGTACATTTACGACATAATAAAGGTTATGAATAAGAAAGAAAAAAGAAACATCATTTTTGGTTGCATTGGTTTGGGTTTGTTCATCGTTAGTAACTTCGTAAACATCCCCGTTGGTGTAGTAGGTTTGTTGATGGCAAGCTTTGAGTTCGGTAGTTTTTTAGCAAATCGCGCTTTTGGGATTAATGAACAATAATAAGGAAATCCAGGAGCTTCTCGAACGTAGAGAAATCCTATCCGAGATGGCCGAAATCCTATATGGTGATCTTTGGGTCGCTAATGATGATTTTTGGAACTCTCCTACCGACATGGAAATGAGAGAAATCCAAATCAAATTACTTGATTTAGGATGGGAAGCCAATATTGACGATGATATTAGAGCTTTAGGAGAAATATTAGGTGAGGACTTCATCAACCGAGGAATCATCTCCCCCGATTGGTGGGAAGATGAGGACGATGACGATGATGATGATCTGTTTATATAAAAAGTTTGTCAAACACTTATGAGCCAATTCCTTTCACCCGATAAAATTCTAAACAACCCCCAATATATCCAGGTTGCTCTCAAGAGCGACGGAATGGGGGGAGTACGGATGGGAACTATCACTCACTACACACGAGTACCATCCACAGATCCACGCTTCCCAGCCGATGACGGTTGGGAAGATGTACTGTATTTTCGCCATATAGGCGTTCATAACGAAGACGAATCACGTAAAAATGGACTTGGCGGTTATGTATATGTCCTCATTAATAGACAATATCCTGACAAATGTAAAATTGGTATGACTACCAACCGTCCCGAGAAACGACTCCAACAGATTAATAACGCTGGTGTGGTTGTTGATTGGGAACTTGCTTATTTTTACAAATGTTCTCGCCCCTATGATTTTGAACAAGCCCTACACGCTAAACTCGATTATTGTAGGTTTAGAAACGATAGGGAATTTTTTGATATCCCAAGTAATGAGGCCGTATTTTTGATTGAGGAAATGGGCCATATGTTTGATCCGTTGTAATCGTATATACGGATATGTATAGTGTAGAAAGTAGAACAAAACTTCTGGAAAGCTTTTAAAAGAAATTTGGCTCCCGAGGATCCCGTTCGTATATTCATGTCATAGAAAGTTAGTTAAAAAATAAAAATAAAAGTTATGTTAAACATTAATCAAAAATTCATTTCAAAAGATCAAATCCGTAAACAAGCCCCTTCAATCTTTACTGCTAAAGGTGCTCCTGGAACTAGTGACAAATATGCTCACATTTCTACGGATAAAATTATCGACGATATGGCTGCCTTAGGTTGGGGAGTTGTTGATGCTAAAGAAGTTAAAGCTCGTAAGAGTGTAGGTTATCAAAAACACTTGGTTGTATTCCGTAACAACGATATTCAAATCACTGCTGAAGATGGTGATAACGTATTTCCTCAAATCTTGTTGACTAATTCACATGATGGTAAAAATGCCTTTACTTTCACCGCTGGTTTGTTCCGTTTGGTTTGTGAAAATGGTTTAATTGTTTCTTCTCGTGAGTTTGAAAACATGAAAATTAGACATTATGGTTACTCATTTGAAGAGTTGCAAAACACCATTAAGTCAATGGTTGAAAAATTGCCTTTGACTGTTGAGTCATTAAATAAGTTTCGTCAAGTTGAGTTGAATCAAGAACAAGCTCTTGACTTTGCTAAAAAAGCTCTTGAGGTTCGTTTTAATGAGGAAGAAATGACTCGTATTGATGTTGATTTGAATGATTTGCTTACCGCAAAACGTAGCGAAGATAAAGGCTCTGATTTGTGGTCAATTTACAACGTGATCCAAGAAAAATTGGTTCATGGAGAGTTTAATTACAAAGCTGGTGTTAAGACTCGTAAAGCTCGTAAAATCAAGAATTTCCAAAAAGATATGGAGTTGAACGAGAAGTTGTATGATTTGGCTCTTGAGTACGTTCCCGCATAAGGGAATGTACTTAAGTTTAAATTATTTAAAACCATATATTATATTAACGATATGAATGAAATGGATGATATGGCACAACAAGAAGTAATGTTTAATGATCAATGCGATAAAATACTAGCGCGAGCCGATTATTATAATTTGCAACTTGAAGTAGTTTATTCAGCTTTCAAACATAAAGAAGATTTCCCACAAGCATCGCTCCTAGAATGTCTACAAGTAGGAGCAGATGAGTGGGATGTAAATCTTTAAAGATATGCTGTTGTGGTGGAATAGGTAGACACGCGGGACTTAAAATCCCGTGACCCGAAAAGGTCGTGCCGGTTCGATCCCGGCCAGCAGTACTAGGAGACTCACGTAGTTCGTTCTTTAATTTATTGAATTACCAATGTTCGGGATGTAGCGCAGTCCGGTAGCGCATCTGGTTTGGGACCAGAGGGTCCGAGGTTCGAATCCTCGTATCCCGACAAAATAAGCCACAATAGCTCAGTTGGTAGAGCTTCTGATTTGTAATCAGATGGTCGCTGGTTCGAGTCCGGCTTGTGGCTCAAAGTACTTATCACACTACCCATAAGAACAGTGTCCCAGGATAAGTCTTTTACGAGGGTAGGTAGTTGCAAATATCTACTCTCAATAGGAGAGATGGCAGAGCGGTCGAATGCGCCAGTCTTGAAAACTGATGACTGTAACAGGTCCGGGGGTTCGAATCCCTCTCTCTCCGCCGCCAACTGAAGACAGAAGAAGAATGTTTAGGTTCCCATGCAAAGCGACCCGCCTAAGCATAAAAAAACCCGAGTGTAAGCTCGGGTTTCTTCTTTCTATATTAATATTGTTTAAGCAGGAGCTATAAAATCTTTAGAATTAAACCAACCAGCAGCAGTTAATTGAGTTTTACAATCACCAACAGTACTACATCCCGCTGGATTAGCTGGTGAACCTGGATTTACAGTTCCATCAACAGCATAACTTTTTAATAACAAATCTGCTGTAGCTATAAAAGCCCCATCAGATAAACTAAATGATCCTCCTAACATTGAATAGAAAAATTGAGGTTGGTCAACAGGTGGATTACCTGCTCCTCTAGAATCTTTTTCATTTGGGAGAGCAAAAATATAAGCTGTTACATTTACAGCTGGTGGGCTACCATAAAATAAAGTATTAGTAGTAGATTGAGGTACTACATCATTCCATGCTCTTGATCCAGATAAATTTCCAATACGGAAACTTCCTGTTTTAGCTGTACTTGGTGGTTCTGATCCCCCATTATAGTTAGGAGCGTATGTAATTGCGTATTGTGCCATCTGTCAATTATTTTCTTATACATATTTGGCTTTTTAAAGAAAATTAATTATATTGACAACATGTTCTCGTAGCTCAGCTGGATAGAGCAACTGCCTTCTAAGCAGTAGGTCATTGGTTCGAACCCAATCGGGAATACTATGGAAATTATTTTAGCCTTTGGTTTAGGGCTTGTTTTAATTATTAATATTGTAATAGTTAATATGGCTCTAAAATTATCTAAACAAGTAGAAGAATACGAAAAACGTATTTATATGCTTGATAAAAACGTTCATGATCTTGAACGAACAGTAGATAAAATAACCTCTTTTAGTGAGAAACAATCTGCTAATCTTTGGAGTGAGAGTCGGAATACTAATAACCGAATAAGTTCCCAAATGGAAAAAATGTATTTGGAATTAAACCAAAAGATTGATTTTGTAAGAAAATCTATTAGTAAAGACTATTTTTAATTTTGCGCAGTCAGATGCCCGTAGCTACGGTAGGGGGATTTATGATTAATTTCATGAATCTCCTTTTTTTGTATATTTATTAATATGAAATTACCTGTAACATTCGAACAATTTGCTAAAGACCCTGTTAAAGCGGTCACGTTTTGTATGTTAGTGGTAGTGGCTTATTTATGGTATGATAATAAAACTAATTATCAGTCTCAAATAGATACACACCAAGAAAAAATTAAAGTTCTTGAAGACAAAGTAGACAAATGTCTTGTCTATATGAGAAAAGCTGATAGTGCTTTGGCAGCCGCCAACACTAAATTAGAAGTATTAACCGCCCTTGGCAAAATCCCTAAGTAAGATGAAAGAAAAATTATTTGATTTTACTGTAATGGCCCTTGTAGCTTTTTTTGCTATTGATATGACTACAGACAAGGTATTTGCAGCAGCTCCTAAACAATTTGATGAATTAGATGCCCTTATAGCTAAGTCTGAAAAGACTATGAAACAAACTTCTTCAGTAGTTAAAGCAGCAGCTAAAAAACAAGAAGCTGTTGAACAAGAAATTGTTAAAAATGTAGAGGCTTTAGAAGAGACTATTGTTGAAACACAAGAAAAAGTTGAATCGTTAAATGAAGAAATGTCTATTATGGAAGAAGTAGCTGAAGAAGTAGCTTTCACTGTAGCTATGAGTGGTTTAGATACTATTTCTGCTAATCCTGTAGATATTAAACAGATGATTAAGATTAAAAAAGAAATGAAAATCATTGATTTGAAAATTGAAAAAGCCCTTGCTGGCGATAGTTCAGCTGATATAGATGATTTAATCATTTTAAAAAATATGTATAATTTGAATGGGGTTAAATAAATATAATTATAAAATAAAACTATGAAAAAACTCACAAATTGGCTTGCTGGCCTATTAAAAGATGAAAAAGGTACTCCTTCATCAAAGCGATTTGTAGGAATCGTTTGTGCATTAACTTTATGTATAACAATGTTCGCAAACTCATTCACTGAAGCCCATTTTGCTCCTTCAGAATCATTAGTTAATTCTGTAGCTATGTTAGCATTTGGATGTTTAGGTTTGGCCTCAGTTGATAAAATTTGGGGTAAGAAAAATAACACAGAAAACGAAGAATAATTATGGAAGAAATTAAAAAAGCATTAAAAGACCTTTGGAGAGCAATTGTTAAATTACTTTTAAGTAAAACTACTTTGGATGAAAAATTAGCTGAAAAAGTTGATAACTTAAATGAAAAAGTAAAATCTATTGATAAAATAGATGAAGAAAAAGAAATGGATTAATAAATAATTATGTTATTAAAGGTTGGTTCAAAAGGAGAAGACGTTAAAAAACTACAGGAGAAATTAGGAACTCATGCTGATGGTATCTTCGGTCCGGGTACTGAAAGACTAGTCAAAGAATGGCAAGCTAAGAATGGTTTGACTGCTGATGGATTAGTAGGAAAAGGAACATGGGGTAAGATGTTTGGTGATTCTACACCAGTTGCTACTCCTGTAGTAATCCCACCTTCAGAATTTAAATTAGAGAAGCTTAAGGGACATGTTCCTGATGTTGTCATTGCTCAAATTCCTGATACTGCTGCTAAATTTAATATTACTAATACTTTAAGATTAGCTCATTTCTTATCTCAGTGTGGACATGAATCTGGTAATTGGAAAGCTGTTTCTGAAAATCTAAACTATTCTGCTGATGGATTAAATAGAATTTTTCCTAAGTATTTTAAAAATGCTGGTAGAGATGCTACTCAGTACGCTCGCAACCCAGAAAAAATTGCTAATATTGTTTATGCTTCTAGAATGGCTAATGGTGATACGGCTTCAGGTGATGGTTGGAAATTTAGAGGTAGAGGATATATTCAATTGACAGGTAGATCTAATTATACTAAATTTGATAAGATGGTAACCGAGAATATTTTAGATAATCCTGATTTAGTAGCCACTAAATATCCATTAATGTCTGCTGCTTTCTTCTTTGATTCAAATGGACTTTGGTCAATTTGTGATAAAGGAGCGGATGATGCTACTGTAACTGCTGTAACAAAACGTGTAAATGGTGGTACAATCGGTTTAGCAGATCGCATTAAACATTTTAAAGAATATTACGCGTTATTAAAATAATTCGTTAATTTCGACACCCTCCGCGTATTTCGCAAGATAATGCATTATAGGCGCTATATATTTTTTTATGGCGCCTATATGTATTGATATATGGACATCAGTAAGATATTTAACTTATTTGATTCTGGTTCTGAGGATAAAATGAAAGAAGACACACAAATTGTGTTTGTCGACTTTAAAGAACATCCTGCTTACTGGTTAGGTATGTTTAAAAAGTTGATTATAAATCATAAGTTATTTAAAAGAAAAATTGTTTCTTTCCTAGAAAAATCAGATCCAGAAATAAACTTATCAGATTTAGATTTGGTAGGGGATGATCTTGCTTATGAAAGAGCCTGGTATTATGCAAATAAATTTAACCCAAGCTTGGATACTCATAAAGAAGCTATTAATATGGTAATTGACGAATACCTACCTAAAGCACTAAATGAAACCATTCTACACTTCCAGGATAAAGAAGAATATGAACGATGTGCGCATCTTAAAAAGATTCTTGACGAAGTACAAAAACTTCTTTAACTAAGCTTGGAGTTAATTCTTTTAGGTATTATATTCCAATCACGGGGTTTTAAGAAAAATATATGAAAAACAGAGATATAATAATGAGACGTTTAGAGAAAGCAGAGGGACAGGTAGAAAAGTTGTACTTCTTTCTCCAACGTGGTGGTACTGAAGAACAAGTAAAAGAAGTACTTATTACACTTAGAGAAGCTATTGATGATGCAAAAGTATTTGTAAATCAAGAACCTTTAGGACCTGGTGAAATTAATAATTTTTAATATATGAATCTTACTGCTGAAGAAATTCAACAAAACTGGTTGCATCTTATGGGTTTTATTGAGGATCATATTTCTGAACCTCGTAAAACAGCACTTAAATCATTTTATGAAAAATATAGTGAGCGTCTAATGTTGATGCCTGCTGCTCATAAAAAAGAGTACCACAATGCTTTCCCTGGAGGATATGTAGAACATGTTAATCGTGTTATCACTTGTGCCCTTCATTTACATGATTTGTGGGGTCAAATGGGAGCCGATTTAACTACATACACTAAAGAAGAATTGGTATTTTCTGCCCTGAATCATGATTTAGGTAAAATGGGAGACGAAACTCAAGAATCATACATCCCCCAGACTGACAATTGGAGACGTGAAAAACTTGGTGAAGACTATATGTTTAATACTAAAGTTCCATTTGCATCTGTTCCTGATCGTGGTTTATTCCTCCTCCAGTCTCATGGTGTTCAATATACTTTTAATGAAATGATCACTATCCAGACTCATGATGGTTTGTATGATGAGGCAAACAAGAAGTATTTGATGGCCTATATGCCAGAACAAAAACCACGTACATCACTTCCTTATATTGTACACCAGGCTGACTTGATGGCTGCTCGTATTGAGTTTGAACGTGAATGGTTACCAAAATTGCAGGGTAACGTGGAGACCCAAAAGAAATCATTTACATTGGAGACTAATAAAAAATCATCACCTGTCACTTCAGGTAATAAAGCCAAAGCTTTAAATACTGTAAAAAGTGAAGGACTAAAAAATTTATTAGATAACTTATGATATTAACAATTGTAATTCTTTCAATATTGGTCGTGACTCTTGGATTCACGACCTTTAATCTCTTACGTAAAAACGAAAAACAAGAGGACATTTTAGCAGGTTACATGACCTACCTAAATAAAATTTCAGATACCATTGAAGAAACAGATAAAAAATTGCAAGAAGTAGATTACAAGGGTTCTTTTAAATCAGATGATGAAGTAGGTTTTGTTTTTGAACAAATTAAAACTATTCAAACAATTTTGAATACTTTTATCATTAAGAACCTTAAGTAATGGAATTAGTAATGGCAAAGAAAAAAAAGGGGGTACAATACTTTACTCAAGAAACTGAAGACGCAATCGTATTATATAATAATACTACTGACCCTGATACAAGGAGTCGACTTTATAGTGAAAAGATTCACTACGCATTTTTTAAATTAACCGAAAACATTATTCATACCTTTAAGTTTTATTATACTGAGGTAGAAAATATTGAGGATTTACAACATGAAGTAATTACTTTTTTACTAAATAAAATCCACTTATATGACCAAAGTAAAGGATCTAAAGCATATTCTTATTTTGGAACAATTGCAAAACGTTATTTAATTCTTTCAAACCAGAAAAATTATAAGAAACGAGTTGAGACAGCACCTGTTGAAGTTTTAGAGGAAGATGAAAATCATTCATATAATATTGATGAACCTTCAGCTACTGATAAACTATCTTCCTTTATAGATATTTACACTGAATATTGTACTAAAAATATATTTGAATTATTTCCAAAAGGTGATGATGCCCAAATTGCAGATGCTATTTTGGAATTATTTCGCAAACGAGAGCATTTAGATGTATTTAATAAAAAAGCTCTTTACATTTATATCCGTGAACAAGTTGATGCTAAAACACCTAAAATTACTAAAATAGCTAATCAACTTTACGACATTTTTAAAGAAAACTATATCTTTTATTTAGAACACGGATATGCAGATTTTTAGTTTCAATATTTATAAGAAACTAATTGCATATTTATGTCACAATTTGATAACATAGTCTTTGGTAAGAAAAAATTCTCTGATATTTTGGAGGAAATTTATAATAACCAACAGAAAAAAGACAAACAAGTTACAGCCCTTATAAACGAATTAAAACCACTCATTTCAGAGATTGGTGATGCTACTTTAGTTGTTCCTTTAATTAAGGAATATATGGAAATTAGCGTTAAAAATGATGATTTGTTAATTAAGATGGCGGCTTTGGCACAACGTGCTATGCAAACCCAAACGGCTGATGGTTCATTAACTATTTCTGATGAAGAAAAAGAACAACTTCTTTCAGCAATGAATGAGTTAAAAGGAGAAAAATAATGGCTGGAGTTAAAGCCCCAAATAATATAACCCCTTTTGTTAATGCTGTAGCTAACCAAGCTCCAAATGGAGCAACAGCATCTCCTACTTCATATGCTTCAGGTAGAGTAAAAGATGTAATTTTAGATGATACTCATCCTTTATTTGAAGAATTTGGAGGGTGGAATGGTATTGGAACTATATTATATGAAGACATTACTATTCCTGGAAATACAGCTGCTGCAAAACCTTATTTTGGAAATATAAAATATATCCCTGTTTTAGAAGAAATTGTTTGGCTTGTAGCTTTACCTTCTACAGAGATAGGGGGTAATGCTCTTAGAAATGGAATTTCTACTTTAACTAATCAATATTATATATGTCCTGTATCATTATGGAATCACCCTCACCATAATGCATATCCTACTTTTCCTGATAGATTACCAGAATCACAACAAAAAGATTATCAACAAACTCAAGCAGGTAGTGTTAGAAGAGTAACAGACCAATCTACAGAAATTGAATTAGGAAGTACATTTTTAGAACGTGCGGGTGTTCATCCTCTACAACCTTATCAAGGAGATTTAATATATGAAGGTAGATGGGGTAATAGTATTAGAATAGGTTCAACTGTTACTACTAAAACCCTCCCAAAAGTTTCATTAAATAATTGGTCTACTGTTGGACTTACCGGAGATCCTATAACTATTATTAGAAATGGACAAGGTACTCAATCTGATGAAGGTTGGATTCCTGTTACTGAAGATATTAACAATGATGAGGCTTCTATTTATTTAGCAAGTACTCAAAAAATACCTTTAAAGGCATCATCTACTAATTATTTTAGTTATAAAAACAATGCTCCTCAAGCACCGAATCAATATGCTGGTAAACAGGTAATTATAAATTCTGGTAGATTAGTATTTAATACAACTGATGATCATTTATTATTAAGTTCTAATAAATCTATTAATTTAAATGCTGTTGAAGGAGTTAATATTGACACTCCAATCGTGATTTTCCAATCAGGAAATGTTTATATTGGTTCTAAATCAGCAAGTGAACCTTTATTATTAGGTAATCAAACAGTTAATTTATTAAACCAATTAATATCTAACTTATCAGGATTTGCTGCTGTTTGTAGTACTTCTATTGTAAAAGTTGAACCTGATGCTTTATCTAGAATGAATATTGCTGCTACTCAATTAGTAAGTTCATTAAATGCTTTACAGGCTAATTTAAATAACTTAAAGTCTAAATATAATTATACAGTATAATGGATACTCCTATTGAATTAGAAAAAATTAGACAAAAAGAATTAGCATCTATTCAAAAACAAATGGCTCAAGCTGGAGAAAAAACAGTTGATGCTGATATTATAGAAAGTGCTACTCCCGATGATCAAAAACCAAAAGGAGCTTCTAAATTGCCTTCTTTATTATTTACTTTAGGAAGTCAAATCCCTCAGATAATTCAGCCTTCTTTACAAAATTTAATTCAAAAATACATACCTGATCCTGATACTTGTCCTAATGAAATTATTTTAAATGAGTTAATCGCTCAAAGAAATAATATTGTACAATCTGTAAACAATATTGGGACTAAAATAGATCAATTAGGTACTTCTATAACTGGTACCTCTAATTTTTTAAATACTATCCTAGCAATTATAACAGCAGTAGATACAGCCGCTATTATAGCTTCAGCTGCTGCTAAATTATTACCTGTTACACCAGGAGTAGTACCTGCTGCTTTAAATGATGCTCAAACTTTTATAAGAAAAATAACTTTTGATAAACAAGGTAATTCTAAACTATCCAAACTTTCAGGAGCTATTAGTAGCTCAGCGTTAGTAATATCTGTTTTATCTGTTTATATTTTAAGAGTTAAAAATTTATTAGATGTCGTAGACATTTATATTAATAAATGCCAAGAAAATCCAAATATAATTCTAACTTCTAATGCTATTAATTCTTTAGCTAATTCACAAAGACAAGCTCAAAAAACACAAAACCAAATTGGATATAAAGGATTTATAATTGAAATTGAAGAAGTTCCTTATACACCTACAGTTAATCGTAGAAGAGCTATAGGTAGAAATGCTGATGGTATTATTGCTGTTCAAACAGAACTTTCATTTACTACAAATAATCAAACTTTAATTAACGAATTAAAACTTATTATTGACCAAAATAATATATATGAAAATCCAACTCCACCAGTATTTAATGCTTATGAGGAAGATTCTCAAGTTCCACTAACAGCTACACAAACACAAACCCAATCAGAACTCCCTACTACTAACCCAGATCCACTAGGTTATTTAGGGAAAACAGTAGGTGAAGAAGGAGTTATAGTATTAGGAAATGGTCAAGCCGAAGACATTTATAAATGGGATGGTAGTAAATGGAATTATATAGAAACTATAAACATAAATGACCAATAAAATTTTGTAATTATTTAATATTTATAAACAATGAAAGCATCAGACTTTAAAAAAATCATCAAGGAAGCCGTTAAAGAGGCTATTCAAGAGGAGTTGCGTGATATACTTTTAGAAGCAGTTCGTACTCCTAAAACAGTTGTAACAGAAACAAGAGACACTTATGCTCAACCTCATATTGAAAAACCTAAACAATTAACAGCTCAAGAACGTAGAGATATGTTCTCTGGTATGTTAGGTGAAATGCAAATGGGTGGAGCAGCAACCTCACAATACGCAGGTAATTTTAATCCTGGAAAAGTTGATACTACTACAGGAGCTTTACCTGAAGGTAGTGTAGGATTAGACCAGATAATGGCAATGATGAATAAATAATGGCATTTGGAGCTAAAAAAATATTTCCTATAGATAGTAGACCTGGAACAGGTGTTGGGGTAAACCTTCCATTTAATGCTCCGGGTGTATTTAAAACTACTTACACTACAAAAGATGCTATTAGAAATAATTTAATTAATTTCTTTTTAACAAATCAACCAGAAAGATATTTAAATCCTACATTTGGTGCTAATTTAAGAGCATTTATTTTCCAACAAATTACAGACAATAATTTACAAGGACTTAAACAAGATATTCAATCTCAGTTAAATAGATATTTTCCTAATGTTAATATAGCCCAATTAGATATAACTAGCGACCCTGATATCCACCAGGTAAATGTTGAATTAACTTATAATATAATAAACACAGGAATCTCAGACAATATCAATATTATCTTTAACTAATGGCTACTAAAAAAAATATACAATATATTAACAAAGATTTTACAGAGTTAAGAGCAAGTCTTATTGACTATGCTAAAACTTATTTTCCTACAACTTATACAGACTTTAGCCCAACATCACCAGGAATGATGTTTATGGAAATGGCTGCTTATGTAGGAGATGTGTTATCTTTTTACATGGATAACCAAATCCAAGAAAACTTTTTGCAATATGCTCGCCAACCTAATAATTTATATGAATTGGCTTATATGTTTGGTTATAAACCAAATGTAACTCAAGTAGCTATTACTGAATTAGATTTTTATCAACAGGTTCCTGCTAGTGGATCTGCTCCTAATATTGTTCCTGACTTTAGTTTTGCTCTTTTTGTCCCTGAAAATTCAACAGTAAATAATCCAAACAATAGTAATATTAACTTTATAATAGAAGATCCTGTTGATTTCTCAATATCTAGTTCTGGTGATTTTACTGATGTTACTGTTTATTCTGTAGATAATAGTGGGAATCCTACTTATTTCTTATTAAGAAAGAGCAGAAAAGCAATATCTGCTAATATCAATACTACATCTTTTAGTTTTGGAGCTCCTGTACCTTTTTCAACAGTAAGTATCAATGCTGATAGAATTATAGGAATATTAGATATTATAGATGATAATACCGGAGATGAATGGTATGAAGTTCCTTATTTAGGACAAGAAATGGTTTTTAACTCTATTAAGAATACAAATGTAAATGATCCTTATCTTTCACAATATTCTGGAGATACACCTTATTTGTTAAAATTAGACAAAATACAACGTAGATTTACTACTCGTGTTGTTAGTACTGGATCTCTTCAACTTCAATTTGGATCTGGAACTGTTTTAGATAATGATGCTGAAATTGTACCTAATCCAAATAACGTAGGTATTGGTTTACCTTTTGAAAAGGATAAGCTAACTACAGCTTATGCTCCTGATAACTTTTTATATACTAAAACTTATGGTATAGCTCCTTCAAACACAAGTTTAACAGTAAGATATTTAACTGGTGGAGGTGTTGAAGCAAACGTAGCAGCTAACACTTTGACTCAACTTAATAGTACTGTAACTTTCTTAAATAATGGATTAAATCCAACTACAGCAAATACAGTATTTAATAGCTTATCAGTAATCAATCCAGCAGCAGCAGATGGTGGTGGAGACGGAGATACTATTGAAGAAATTAGACAAAATTCATCTGCTAATTTTGCTACACAGCTCCGTAACGTAACTCAAAATGATTATTTAGTTAGAGCACTTTCAATGCCTGCTAAATATGGAGTTGTTTCAAAAGCATATATTGAACCTACTAAAGCTCAATCGCTATCAGCTGGTGAATCTCAATCCGTTTTAGACTTATATATATTGTCTTATAACTTAAGTAACCAATTAGTCACATCTTCCATTGCTCTAAAACAGAATGTTATTACATACTTATCTCAATATAGAATGGTTAATGATTCTGTTAATATTAAAGACGCCTTTATTATTAATATTGGAGTAACTTTTGACATAATTGTACTCCCAGAATACAACAGTAATGAAACTTTAACAAAGTGTATTGCTGCCTTAAAAGAGTATTTTAGAATAGATAATTGGCAAATTAACCAACCTATTTTGTTAAGAGATATTTATATTTTATTAGATAGAATTGAAGGAGTTCAAACCGTAAAAACTATTAATATAAATAATTTAGTTGGAGAATCTTTAGGATACTCTAGATATGCTTATGACATAGCTGGAGCTACATCAGCAAATGTAATTTATCCTTCACTTGATCCTTCTGTATTTGAAGTTAAATATCCTAACCAAGATATTCAAGGCCGAGTAGTACCTTTATAATAAAATAAAATGGCAGTATTAAAAATATTTCCCGAAAAAGACGCAACCGTATATTCCTTATTCCCTAGCATGAATACAGGATTAGATGAGATAGTAGAAGCTACTCTTACAGCTTTTGCTTACTCTAATCCAAATCCTCAAGCTAGTAGATTTTTAATTCAATTTTCAAATGATGATATAACATCTGCTATTGATTTAATCCCTCAATCAACTTATGATGATAATAAATGGAGTGCTTCTTTACAATGTTTTGTAGCTACAGCTACAGGAATTAATTTAGATACTACTGTAAAATGTTTTCCTGTTGCTAAATCTTGGGGAATGGGTACAGGACGTTACCTAGACGATCCTATCTCAACAAATGGAACAAGTTGGAACTGGGCTGATTATTCGGGAAGTGTATTATGGACTTCTAGTATTCCTTCAGGAGCTACTTCTTCATATACTTCTTCAGTAACACCAGGAGGTGGAGTTTGGTGGACAGCCTCAAATTATTCAGCATCCACTACCTTTACTTATAGAACAAATAAAGATATTAATTTTAATACAACTAATACTTTAAAAGCTTGGATAGATGGAGATATTGTTAATTACGGATTTATTGTAAAACAAGAAACAGAATTTGTATACAGTAAAGATTTCCAACCAGAATTAAAATACTTCTCAGTTGATACAAATACAATTTATCCTCCAGCTTTACAAATTAGTTGGGATGATTTTACATTTGAAACAGGTTCATCAACACAAACAATTTTAAATACATTACCTGCTACTGTTAATATAGCAGGAAATCCTGGAGTATTTTTTAGTGAAAGTATAAATAGATTTAGAATTAATGCTCGCCCTGAATTTCCGATTCAATTGTGGGAAACATCTTCAGTTTATACTAACAACTATTTTTTACCTACAGCATCTTATTATGCTATTAAGGATCTAGAAACTAATGAATTCATTATAGATTTTGATAATGCCTTTACAAAGTTAAGTGCTGATTCAGTTTCAAGCTATTTTGATTTACATATGAATTTCTTAGAACCAGAAAGATATTACAAAATATTAATTCAGAGTACAATAGCAGGAACAACACAAGTATTTGATAATCAGTATTACTTTAAAGTAGTTAATGGATAATGGCACAATCAGTACCTTTAAATAAATTAGTATTTGCAAAAACTCAATATGAAAGGGTTATTGATACCTCTTTTACTCAACTAGTTACTCCTGCTCCTGTTGATCCTGTTTCAATACCATCAATTTCAACAGCAGAATTTTTCAATAATTACCAAGAAATATTCTATCAGATACCTAAGTTTGGAGAAGCCAATTCTCATGAGTATCTTATAAAAACCAGTCAAACTTATATTGGTCAAAATTCATCTGATAATGATACAATACAAGCTTTAATAGACGAAGTCACTCAATTAAGACAAGAAAATCTTGAATTACAACAACAATTAACATCCGGAGGTTTATAATGGAAAAAATAGTTAATATTACTGATATAACAGCTGATGTTTTTGATTACCAAGATTATTCATTTAGTGATGCTTCTCTAATTACTAACTATGACATACAAACTCAATTTGATCCTTTAAAAGATAATATTGAATTCTCAGTATACGATTTAAATGACCAATTAGTTTCTTATATTAGTAACTTCCCTCGATATTCTATTATCGATGGAGTTGTATCTGTTGATCCTGAAAAAGATTTAGAGTCTCAAGGTATTACTGATGGAGAATATAATTTAGTATATAATTTTGTTAGTCCAATATTAGCTTCGACTCCCCAACTTAGTTATTATGTATCTCAAGTTAGTGCGGATAGAACTGAAATAAGATTAGATACTACATCTATTCCTAATGATAATGTAATTTTTTCTGCTCAAGAATTAATTTCTAATATCCAAAATTCTACAGGAAGTTATTATGATTTTTATCTAAACTTTGGAAATAACCAACTTGTAATTGCTAATAATGCTTTATTAGATACTTCAAGTATTAATAATCCAACAGTTTTAATTAAGTTATATGAACCCCTTCCTTCTCAATTTGATACAAATTCTGTTTGTTGGGCTGTAACTCAAGTAGGTAATTCTGTAGCTTATAACGTTCAAATATCTTTTATTTTTGATTCTATTACTAGAGGTATTCCTCTACAAGGACCTAATTTTAATTTGAATGTTTCTGATAAAATCAATAATTCAACAGCATATTCAAGTTATAATGCTTTAACTTCTACAACTTCTTCTTACGCACAAGGAACTGGTAGTTTACAATACCAGTTAAATAGTTTATTAGTAGAAACAGGAATAGAAGTCAATATTGATTACTCAGATTATAATAACTTTATACATTTTTCTTCGGCTCAAACCCGTTTAGAAAACTTTTATTATAAATTACAATTATTAGAAGAATATACTTACAGTGCTAGTTTATCTGATGGATCTTCTAGTAGTTCATATTATATTTCTTCAAGTAATATAGTTTGGCAAAAGAAAATAGATGAAATTATAACAGGTTTTGATAACTATGAATATTTCCTTTATTATGAATCAGGATCAACTTCTTGGCCAAAAACAGGAGATACTCCACCTTATACAAATGTAACAACAACTTCAACCACAGGATTAACTTGGTTTGTTTCTCAATCTCTTGTAGCTGAAGACTATGATTTAGAAAATAATAATGCTTTAGTATTAGCTATTCCTTCTTATATAAGAGAAGATAGTGAAAATGCTAAATTTGAATTATTTGTTGAAATGGTTGGTCAAATGTTTGATAATGTTTTCATTTATTTACAAAACATTACAACTAAATTTGATGCTGATAACCGTTTAAATTATGGTGTTTCTAAAGATTTGGTGGCTGATATATTAAGAGATGCGGGTATAACAATATACCAAAACAATTTCTCTTCAAATGATGTATACCAAGCTTTAATCGGTATAACACCGTCTGGTAGTTTATATAATTTACCTTATACAACAACACAATACCCTGTACCAACAGGATCTTTCCTTGAATATATAACAACTTATGTTACTGCTTCATCAACATCTTCATTGATGCCTACAGATGACATTAACAAAGAACAATATAAAAGAATTTACCACAACTTACCTTTATTATTAAAGAAAAAAGGTTCGGTTGCTGGTTTAAGAGACTTAATTAATACCTTTGGAGTTCCTGATACTATTTTACGAATTAATGAATTTGGAGGTAAAGATAAGGACAAAAATACTTTTGATAACTGGCAAGATGAATATAATTATTCTTTTTATACCAGTGGATCTTCTTATATAACTTCAAGCTGGGAATTAAATGCAGATTGGGGTTCGGCTTTTGACAGACCTAGAGCTATTGAATTACGTTTCAAAACAGATGGATTAATAAATAATACAGCTAGTCTTGTAACTCAAAGTTTATGGTCATTAAATACAGGAACTCAACTTAGATTAAGATACACAGGTTCAGGATATACAAGTGGATCATATTCAGGATCAATCAAAGATCCTTACTATCAGTATGCTTTATTAGAGTTTATTCCGAATATATCTTCTTATCCAAATCAATCAGCAAGTATTTATTTACCATTTTACAATGGTGATTGGTGGTCTGTCTTAATAAATAAAGATGCTGCTTTAGAATACTTTGATGTTTATGCTGCTAATAAAAACTATAAAGGAGAAGATGGAAACACAATTTCTTTCCAAGCATCTTCTTCTGTAACATCATCAGATTCAACTCATTGGTCAACAGCTGATATTTCATACTTTGGATCATCTTCAGTATCTTCAAAAGTATTTACTGGTTCTTACCAAGAAATTAGATACTATACTAGTGCTGTTTCAAAAGATAATTTTGATGCTTATGTAATGAATCCTTACTCAATTGAGTCAAGTGAATATTTAGCATTTAGAGCAGCTTTGGGAGGAGAATTGTATACAGCATCTGTTTCAATTCATCCAAAAGTAACAGGATCTTGGGTTACTACTTCTTCTTTTGCTTCAAACAGTACTTTTTATACAGCTTCAGGAGGTGATTATGCTTCAAATACTGAAGTAATATACTTTGATCAGGTACCAGCAGGTATTCAAAACGCTATTTCACAGAAAGTAAAAACACAAAATATTGTTTTACCTTATAGTAGTAGTGATTCTAATATTCCTAATGCCGATACATTATCTCCATATATTTCTGTACAACAATTTCCTTCAATAAGTGCTAGTTATACTAGAGATATTGATTATGTTGAAGTAGGTTTTTCACCACAAAATGAAATTAATGAAGATATTAACTCAACTTATGGTTATTTCAACATTGGAGAATTAATTGGTGACCCAAGATTCCAATCATCTTCTTTAGTTACTTACCCAGATTTAGATGCTTTAAGAAATCGTTATTTTGAAAAATATATTAACAATTATCAAGAATGGGATTATATTAGATTAATTCAATTCTTTAATAATGCTTTATTTAAAACAATACAAGATTTTACCCCTGCTAGAACTTCTTTAGCAGCAGGTATTATAATAAAAAATACAGTACTTGATAGAAACAGATACAGAACACCACAAGTAAACATTTCTGAATCTATTGCTATGGTAGGAAGTGGAGCAACAAATGTTCCTTATGTAGTTGAAGACCAAACAATTACAGGTTCTATCATTTCTGGATTTATAACAGGTTCAAGTGGAGGATCAATGCCTAACTTGTTTGGTCAAACAGCTTCTGTTCTTGATTACAATAACGTTGTAAATATTACTCAAAGTTGGACAGGTTCTACTCCATCAGTATCAGGACCTGTAGCTTTTACACAAAATACTCAAATAGAATTTTATAATGGAGAATTAAGTGGTTCTAACAAAGTTGTAACTAATGGTGATTTAAATGATTGTAATGTTACTTTACAACAAGTAGTTACTCTTTCAGGTATAGTTCTAGACGGAAGTTCACCAGGTGGTGCTGTTAATTATTATATTCCTTCCTATTATTTGAAAACAGATAAAGTTTATTATTTTACTTTTACTGTTACTGCTGATGCTGGAAATTCATATTCTGGAAATATATATTTAAATCAAGTTAATCCTCAAATAAATTTATATTCAAGTCCAAGTATAGCTGCAGGAAATAGTTTAACAGTTAATACTTTACAAATAAATTATCCTGTTAATCCATTAAATTTCTTTATTCAAGAAGCCTTAGATCCCGGAGTAGATACTTTTACTTTTACTTTAGATCTTACTATATTCGAATCTTATATCGAACCAGATTGTTTAGTAATTGCTAACGATGCTCAAGTAGCAAGACCAAGTACTTTATATTTTGATGTTGATTACAACGTAGGTAATTCAATTCCTGTAAACCAACAAAACATATTAAGTGGACAAGCTACTCCTGCTACTGTTCCTGATTCTTATTATACAACAGCTCGTGTAGCTAATCCAAGGTATTGGGGATGCGAATTAACTACTTATGATTCCCGATCAGCTGCTGAAGGTTATACAAATTATTTTGGATACTTTACATATGTTACAGCTTCTGCTCGTGTACCTAACCCTGTAGGAAACGTTAATCTTATATCATTAATTGATATTAATGGAACCCCGGTTTCACTTGATCAATCAATTGGAATAGGATTAAACCAAAACACATTTATTTCTGGTACTTTAGCCACTGTTTTATTTCCAACAGTAACAACAGGTAGCCCAGATACTGGAAGCCAGTATTATGTAGAAGTTCCTGGAGGATTTTATGGTCCTGGTAACCAATATCCTATAACTGAAAGTGCAACTAACGTAGGTTTAGATGGGTGGTTTGTATCTCCTGAAATATCTTCTAATCCTGGATTGATTATTCCTGGAAACTTTAACCCATCATTTACAGGATCTTTTACTCAATTAGCACAACAAGCTGGATTTTTCCGAAACTTATAATTAAAATTGATAAACTTATATATTTATAACAAAACACTAAAACATGGGATACTTAAATAATACAGTAGTAACCGTAGACGCAATCTTAACAGACGTTGGGCGTCAATTACTAGCCCAACAAAACGGTCAATTTAGAATTACTCAATTCTCTCTAGCAGATGATGAAATTGATTATACTTTGTACAATCCTAATCACCCATCAGGTTCTGCATATTATGGTCAAGCAATTGAAAACATGCCTTTATTAGAGGCATTTCCTCAAGCTACCCAAACTATGAAGTATAAGTTAACTACTTTACCTCGTGGAACAGCTAAATTACCTATTATTAACTTGAATACAGCAGCTATTATTATTCCTCAAGGAGGAACTTACAACCTTACTCCAGAAACATTAAACTATACTGGTGGTAATACAGTTGAATCTTCAGGATACTCTGCTACTATTTCTGATGTTAGATTGTTTAGTACTTTCCAAGGTGTTGGTGTTCAATCAGCAGATGTTACTGCTCTTAATTTAACTAATCAAACAACAACTTTAGGTACTTCTATATCAAGAACTGTAGTAGGAACTACAATCAATATGGTAGCTACTACTGTTAACCAATTATTTGGTACTGCTACTCAATTACAAGCTACATTAACTGTAGTAGGTAGAGATAGTGGTGCTCGTTTGACCGTCCCTGTAACCGTTAAAAAAGTTTAATAAAATATAAAAAATGGCTTTCGTAAGACTAACAGCTGATGATTTTGTAGTAAGTACTGATTCTATTTCAGCAACTGCTTGGACAACCGGCAACCCAACATTATCTACTTTCTTTACTTCCTCTACTCAAGAAAATGGAAGTTCAGGAGATTATTATTTAAATGTATATGATACTGGATCTGATCTTTCAGGATCAGCAGTCCAATTTGCTATTGCTTATGGTAATGCCTATGGTAGTGGTAGTTTAGCATATAATACATCAGTAGATGGAAAATCACCTTCAGCAACCATTTATGGACAATGGCAAGATTTAGCTATTGGAGATGAAAATACAGACTTTATTTTTGGTAATATTACTGCTTCTGAATTTTTTGCTTTACCTTTAGAAAGAACTTGCTATAAAGAAGCAATTTTCTTAGGTTCATTAACATTAAAAATTTCAGGAAGTGGTCAAACATTATCTCTTACAGACAATAGTGCTTATGCTTCTACTACAATATTTAATGAAGCTGGTAGAGTATATCAATTAATTTCTGGATCAGCTGGTGTTAAAAATACTTCTGTAAATACAGATGGATATACTACAAATTCAGGTTCTTATGGTTGGTTATTACCAGATGTAGGAACTATTCTTTTAAATCCATTAGCTTTATCATGTTCAAAAGCTGACGGAGGTATTGATTTCCGTTGGAGTGGTTCAGCTACTGCTTCTGCTGCACCAAACGTAAGTCCATTAGTTTCTATGTATTATGGAATTAGTGGATCTGGAGCTGCAGCTGCTGGTTTTACTATTAACTCTCAAGAAAATATTACTTCAGATTATGTGTTTGTAAGACCAAGAAGTTCAGAATTTAACTACTCAGAAAACCCATCATTTATTTCGGGTTCAACAGGTGAGGTATTATTTAGTACATTTATCAATAACCCACAAACCTATATTACAACAGTAGGTTTATATAATGATACAAACCAATTATTAGCTGTAGCTAAATTATCTAGACCTTTAAATAAAAACTTTACTAAAGAAGCTTTAATTAGAGTAAAATTAGATTTCTAAAATGAATGGGTGCCTTCAAACAATTTCTAGCAGCAGACATAGTAGTCACTCCTCTTGAATTAAATAAAAGATTTAATTTTGAGGGGGCAGCTGCGTTAACTGGTTCTAGTGTAGGTATTGATAGATTTTTAGGTTTAAATACTAGTTCTTTATTTGATCCTTTAACTGATCCTGTTACTGGAGAAGTTAGTACCCAATATCAAAGATTAATATACAGCTCAGCAAAAGAATTATATTATTCTAACTATTTAAATGCAACAGCTAGTTATGGATCACCAGCATTTACTGCCTCAGTAATTCCTGGATTAAATGAAGCGGGAAATGTTTTAGTAGGTCCTACTTCTTCAGCAGGTCGTTATTGGAATTATTCTCAAACAACTTTAACTTTTGCTCATTATTTTCCTACTCAATCTGATGCTACAATAGGTGTATTATCTATTCCAGCAGGATTATATGGTAATTATATTCAACCAAGTTCTTTTAAATGGATATCAGATAGTGGTTCTATTTCAGATGACGGAGAAGGAAACCTAATTTTTGATTCTTCAGGACAAATAGTAGGACAAATATTTTATCCCCACGGATTAGCTGTTATTACAAGTGATGGCCAACCTGGAGGAGATGCTTGGGGAACAGCTGTTTGGGGAAGTTCTTTATATGGAGTAAGTGATGTTACTATTATTGATAACTTTGTTACTTCCTCTAATGTAACTTGTTCGTTTTCATCTTCACTTACTATCTACGAAACACAGTATAAATGTACAGCAAGACAAAACGAATTTAATTTTAGTCAAAACCCAACAATTACATCAGGAAGTACTCCTTATTCAAGTTCAGTAGGTACTTTTTATACCCCAGCAGAATACATTTATGATTGGGCAACAGGTTCTTATTTCACACCATACGTAACAACAGTAGGATTGTACGATGAATACCAAAATTTATTAGCAATAGGTAAACTATCTCAACCTTTGCCTTTATCTCCTACTACAGATACAACTATACTCGTTAACATAGACAGATAATGACACTCAAATGGATCTCTTCAGATCCAATCTACCCAGAAGATTGGTTCGGGTTCGTTTACATAATCAAAAATAAAGTAAACGGACGATTTTATATAGGAAAAAAAGTATTTTGGAATAACACTAAAACAAAGTTAACCAAAAAAGAAATAGCAGAACAAACAGGTCCTGGAAGAAAACCAACCCATAAAATAGTTACCAAAGAATCAAATTGGATGACTTATTGGGGTTCAAATAAAGAACTTTTAGCAGATATTAAAGAATTAGGACCAGATAAATTTGAAAGAAAGGTTTTAAAACTTTGTAAGTCTAAAAAAGAATTAACTTATTACGAGTTACACTACCAGTGCACACACGAGGTTTTACTCAATAATGCCTACAACGATAATATATTAGGCAAGTTTTTTACCTCTGACTTGGTATCCCCAAAATAAGTTATTATATTATAAGGGATGCTAAATCAACCCTTAATTGCCTTAACAAATTCTGTTTTGGGAACCGGTAGACAAACAGCAAGAGGTAACTATGCTTACCACTGTCCTTTTTGTAACCACCAAAAACCAAAATTAGAGGTTAATATGTCTGAAAATGCTAAAGGAGAAAATCCTTGGCATTGTTGGGTTTGTGATAAGAGAGGTAAAAAGGTATTTCAATTATTTAAACAAGTTTCTTGTTCACCTGAAAAAATGGCTGAATTAAATGCCATTGTGAAATATGTTGGTCCTGAAACTAATTTTGAGGTAAGAGAAACATTGTCCTTACCTAAAGAATACAAAACATTTAATAACCTAACTAAATCAGATATTGAAGGAAGACATGCCCTAGCATACCTAAAATCCAGAGGTATTACTGAAGAAGATATCCTTAAATACAATATTGGATATTGTGCAACAGGTCCTTATGCTAAAATGATTGTTATTCCTTCTTATGATGCAAATGGAACACTAAATTATTTTACAGCTCGTTCAATTGATAAAGATGCTAAAATAAAATATAGAAACCCATCTGTATCTCGTGACATCATACCATTTGAATTGTTTATAAACTGGGATATACCGTTTATATTATGCGAAGGACCATTTGATGCCATAGCTATCAAAAGAAATGCTATTCCGTTATTAGGCAAAAATATACAAGCAACACTGATGAAGAAGATTGTAAAGTCTTCTGTAGATAAAATATATATAGCCCTTGACAAAGATGCTCAAAAACAAGCTTTATCGTTTTGCGAGCAACTTATGAACGAGGGTAAAGAAGTTTATCTTGTAGATATGCAAGACAAAGACCCAAGTGAAATGGGTTTTGAAAACTTTACAAAATTAATCCAAGAAACTTATCCATTAACTTTTTCTGAGTTATTAGGTAAAAAATTATTTTTATGAGTAAAAAAACAATTAAAAAATCATACGATAGAATCTTAGAAATCTCTGATGATGCCAAACAAATCACTATGCCAGACTCACGTTACTATAGACGTAACGGAGAGTACTATCCCTCAGTAACTTATGTTTTAAGTTATTATCCAAAAGGTAAATTCTTTGAGGACTGGCTTAAAAAAGTAGGTTATTCATCTGAATACATTGTTAAAAAAGCAGGTGAAGAAGGTACAGCCGTTCACGAAATGATTGAAGAATATTTGAACGGAAAAGAGTTAAATTTTCTTAATCAATATGGTAACCCACAATACAGCCCTGACGTATGGCAGATGTTTCTTCGTTTTGTAGAATGGTGGGAAGAATATAATCCTAAATTAATCGAAACAGAAGTACATCTATTTTCAGATGAACTTAAGGTAGCAGGTACTTGTGATATGGTTTGTGAAATTGAAGGTGAGCTTTGGATTATCGATTTTAAAACATCTAATCACCTTCAGACAACTTATGACTTACAAGCTGCTGTTTATGGTAAGTGTTATGAAGAATGTTATGGTAAAACACCTGACCGTTATGGTATTCTTTGGTTAAAATCTTCTAAGCGTAAAGGTGCAACTGGTAAAATGCAAGGTAAAGGATGGGAAATGTATGAATCATCTCGTTCGCAAGAAGATAACTTAGATATATTTAAGACGGTAAAGAAGTTGTTTGATTTAGAAAACCCAAAACATTCACCAATATTTACTGAATTCAGAACGCAAGTAAAAAGAAATCTGTAATATTTATGGTAAATTAATTTTTATGAAAAAATATATATTATCTGAAGAATTCAAACGCATGCAAAAAATAGCAGGTATTATTAATGAAAATAAATCTGCTGCTCCTTTTCCTCCTGAAAAATGGACAAATCTTGGAAAAGATTTTGAATTTGAAGAAGATGAAACCACATATACTGATGGTACATCAGAACCAGAGTATCGATACACATACTATGGAATTAACTTTTACCCTACAGAAGATAAAACATTAGAGTCCGAAATTCAATATGATGACTATACAGATAAAGAGTGGAAAATAGTAGATAAAAAACTAGATGAATTGATGGCTATACTAGATAATAATGGTTATGAGTATAGGGCTATGGAATATAGTAGGGGAATAGATTTTACAATTTCTTATTAATATGCATTAAGTTGTAATATTTATGACAAACCCTATCTATGATTGGACTGATATCTTTATTAAAGGAAATTCAAGGTAAGCCAAAAGCAATCTTTATGGCCGGTCCTGCTGGATCAGGGAAATCATATATCTCTTCTAAATTAGTACCCTCAGACTTTACTACAATAAATGTAGATGATACTTATGAAGCCTTGTTAAAGGCTTCTGGTATTGGTATGAAGCTAGCCCAAATGTCACCTGATGAACTAAAAAAATCAGGTGAATTAATGGGTCAAGCAAGAAAAACTACTACTAAAAAATATGAGAATGCTATTAAAGATGCTAAAAACATTTTAATTGATAGTGTAGGAGGTTCTTCTAAAACACTCCTTAAGAAAAAACAACAATTAGAAGATTTAGGTTATGATACTATGATGATAATGACATACGTTTCGCCTATTACCTCACTAGAGCGTAATAAACAGCGAGACAGATCATTGTTACCAAGTATCGTGCTTCGTTCATGGAGAGACGTAAATAAAAACATAGATACATACAGACAAGCTTTTGGTCAAAATTTTGTATTGCTAAATCTAGACCCAAACAGTGCTAATAAAAAGTTTGATGAAGAATATATTTTTAAAACATTCATTGAACCATTAGGACAAATAGGTAAAGAAAAAACACCAGAGGAAAAAGCAAAATCTGAAGAAGAAAAACAACAAATTTATTCTGATATCAAAAAAGCAATTGATAACCAACCAGAATTCGATACATTAGAACAATCACAACAAAAAATCACTAACTTTATAAACAAATGAAATCATTATTAGACTTACTAAACGAAGTAGAAGAAAAACAAATCGAAAAACCAATTAAAGAAGAAGGTCCTTCTGTAGTAGATGAAATAGGTAAATTCTTTGTAGTTAAAAAACCTGGTAAGGGTATGACTAAAGAAGATATGGTATATGAAGCTACTATCTTTGACGAAATCAAAATGAAAGAAACTAAAGGTGTTTACAAAAACAAATCTGAAGCTAATCGTTACGCAACTGAGGCTTTAATGGAATATGAAAAGCAACTTAAAGAAATGGAAGATGCTATGAACGAATTCCGTGAAGCTAAAAAATCTATTGAAGATAAGAAAAAAGCTGCTAAAGAAAAAATTAAAGCTTTAAAGTAAATGAATAAACTAACAAAAGTCTTATTAGAGGACCTGTTAGATACTAAAAAAACAGTGGCCATTTATGGTGGTGGGTTTAAACCACCTACCAAAGGTCATTTTAATGTGGTTGAAAAAGCATTAGCTGATTTTCCTGAAATTGATGAATTAAAAATATTTGTAGGTAGTGGTGTTAGAGATGGTATTACTCAAGACGAATCTATTAAAATTTGGAATATCTACAAAAACTACCTTTCAGATAAAGTAGATGTAGAACCATCTATCGCCCCTGTCAAATCAGTTTTAGGATATGCTAAAGAAAATCCTGATGCAAAAGTATACTGGATATTAGGAGCTAGAGAAGATGATGAGGAAGATTTAAAAGATATTGCTAGTAGAACTAGAAGTATTGATAAATATCCTAATTTAGAGGTTAAAGTTATTTCTACAAAAGGTGGTGTTAGTGGTACCAAAACTAGAAAAGCAATAGCCGACAATAATAAAGAACAATTTTTCCATTTAATTCCTGATGTTAAAGAAAAGGAAGAAATATGGAATATTGTTTCTAATATTCAAGAATCAGTTACTCCAGACGAATTAAAACAAGCAGATGCTTTCGCTGATAAACAATTAGCCCCTATTGATATTGACTTAACATCAGACCATGTCTTAAAAAGATTAACAGGCAGAGATTCAGATGTTACTTTAGCTCAATTGATAGGATTTTTTAAGCGTTTAGGTAAGAAGAAAAAGGAATTTATGGATTTCTTTTCTAAATTCAAAGAGATTGTAGCTACAGATGATAGAACAAATTTAAATATTCCTTTTATTAATTTAGCAAATAAAGCAATTGCTAAAACAATTATGCGAAAGGATGATTTTGAAACAACAAACCCAAAGTTAGTATTTGAGGTAGGCGAAGCAAATCTTAAACCATATGATTGGGAAGAAACTGATAGATATGACAGAACTTTAGAAGTTAGATTTACAACAGATTCAGAAACAGATTATATAGTTGAACTTACTGCTTTTTCCTGGAGAAATATACCAGCAATTGATATAGAATTTTCTGCTAGACTTAAAAATGATGGTGGTTTTTCTTCTAAAAGAATGACTAATAAAGGTGAATTATTTAAAGTAATGGCTACCATTACTGATATT
>Ga0208161_1000194_pt1 | contig 34895 bp, 53 predicted proteins | sample CB_VirMetaG_3_FD_184538 | JGI IMG/M metagenome (GOLD analysis project Ga0208161, IMG submission 184538) | Freshwater to marine saline gradient viral communities from Chesapeake Bay - CB_1508_1S Viral MetaG (SPAdes) (version 4) | ecosystem: Environmental > Aquatic > Marine > Coastal | place: USA... | reverse complement strand
TGCGAAGAAATGTGTGGGAGGTGGCCGTTAGAAACATCAAAACCTTTAGAAATGACCGTTATAAACGACAAAGCCCCCAGACGGGGGCTTGACGGGGCTAGGGGGAAGCCCTACTCTCGGATTTGCGAACGAGGTCCAGTGAAGATAACCTTTGGGGAAAAGGTTGTCAAATTTCACACGACCTCCCAGCTCGGGAATTCTGGTCGGGGAAACAACGCGCAGAACTTCCTTAAATTCAGACCGGGGCGGTGGGCCTCTGAACGCGCAGCGTATAGCCGGGAAGCGCGAACCACACACGGGACACCGTGAAAAGTTGCTGGCAACGGGTGAGGCTCCGAAAGGCCCATCAAACCTGTACGAGTTTCTGTAGGCGTACTCCCTTCCGAAACCGTACGGGTTCCACAACCGAAGGCCCATCAGGGTCTAAATCATAAGAGGGTTATAGATATGTCAGAGTTAGACGTAGAAGCATGGGAAAGATTCAAGGCATTCCGTAAAGCCATTAAGAAACCCATCAAGGAAGTCAGCGAAAACGCCGCCAAACTGAAACTGAGTCGGTTTGGGGCTGACCAAGATGCGGTAGTGCAACAATCTATTGCGAACGGCTGGCAAGGGCTGTTTCCGTTAAAAACCCAAAAAGCCGAAAAGCCTGTTAAAACTGACGCACAAGTGGCGAAGGACAACGAAGCCTTTATTCGCCAACAAGAGTACGCGATTAAGGGCTGGGAATTACGCGAACCGGATCCGCTCGGCAAGCTGCGGCTTTGTGAAGCCTTGCTTGCTCGCTACACGATTGACCCTGATCCGGATACGCCGGAACGGATGGAATGGCTGAAACAGGTAGCTTCCATGCACATCCGTGCGTGCGACCCCAAAGACATTTGGAACGATCCGCACGTTTTGGGCATGATCCGGCAACTATTTGGCGAAACGGGATATCGGAGGATTCGTGAGCGAGCCACTCACTGACAAACAAATCGAAGAGTTATGGCCGGGTTCGACGACTTGGTCATCCGTTTACACTTTTGCACGAAAAATAGAGGGATATCATGGGATACTACGAAAAGATGAGCGATCTGGAACTGGTGGGCCATGTGAATGCGATACCAGACGCCTCGGAACTGAGTCAGGCGCTTGCGACGCGGGTGAGGCTGCTGATTAAAGAAACCACCGAACTTGCCAAACAGCTTGAGAAAGCCAAAAAGGATCTGCACAATTTTGAGTTAGGGATAGCCCACGACAAGCTAGAGGCTTACCGAGACATAGTGGATGCGTTACCGATTGCGCCGCGACCTAAACGACAAGGACATAACGCAAGCCGTTAAAGTGGCTGGATTCACCGTCCTTGATTTTTGCAAGGCAGGCGAAAGCATCCCCGACAAACTAGCGGTGCGATCGCTGCACGACGGCACAGAGTTTGTCTGCTGGCTAGAAATAAAGTCGGCGGCAGGCAAGTTATCCGAAGGCCAGAAAGCCTTTCGAGACATTTGGCAGCCAAGGGGCGAATGGATCGAGGCACGCGACCCTGAAGACACTGTTAAGCAGCTAAACGAGCTGTATCAGGCGAAAATTCGACCGGAACACTGGCGATAACCCAAAACCCCTTGCCGCAGTACGAATGCTCTTGCAGCTGATGGATGTTGAACCGCTCGCAGAGTTTGGGCAGCCACCACTTCGCAGGCTGCTGGATGATATGGGCATTGCGGCCATCGCTTAACGTTTTGCCCGCAGGGCCAGTGTGAATGCTGAAAAACCCTAGCCCCATCGTGATGCGCTTTAAGTCATCCAGCACGTCATCAAGGCACTCGGGTTCAATGTGTTCTAACACGTCGATGCAGCAAACCAGTTCGGCGGGTTTGGCAGGGCCATACTCGGGAAAGGCCGGATCGTAGGGTTGGTAATTCCTCACCTCGCCTAACGCTTTTTGGAGATTACATTTTCCAGCCCCGTAGTCCGTCAAGGACGTAGGGGCGTACTGCTTGATGATTTGTTTAACGATCGGTGCAAACGAAAGTGACGCCACACCGTAGTTTGGATTCAAATGCAGGCGTTTTTGTTCTGCCAGATAGTCGTTTGTAATTAGCATATTGCAACCCTGTCTGGATTTGCTAATCTACGTAGTATGGCAGAACACCGTAAAAATGCTGCACTTTTTGTGGCGACGTTACTGCATAGCGCGACTGTGACGCACTTGCAACACCTCCAAACGAAAAGCTACGCCGCGCATAAGGCTCTGCAAAAGTATTACGAAGCTATCCCTGATTTGGTGGACAGTTTCGCGGAAAGCTACCAAGGCGAGTACGGGTTAATCACGGACTATCCTTCGGATCGGCATAATGCGACCGATCCAAAAACCTACATGGACCGCCTCGCTGAGTTTGTGGCCGAGATTCGTACCGTGTTGCCAAAGGACACGCCCCTCCAAAACACCGTGGACGAAATCATGTCGCTGATCAACTCCACGCGCTACAAACTTAAATTCTTGTCGTAATGGACAGGCAGCGCCTCGCAGACGCACTGGCCTACGAACAGGAACGTCGCCGCCGATTGGCGAACGTGGTTCCAATGCCGGCAAGCGGCCAACCCGAAGTCGCGCCAACCCCCTCGCTACGCTCAAACCTTGAAAACTTGTCAATCGGGCTAGGTGAAGGGCTAACCAATCAGCTGGAAGGCGTAAGGGCGTTAGTCACTGACCCGATCGGTAGCGCTAAAGGCGCATACGAAGGCGTGGTGGCTGCTGTACGCGACCCGTCAATCATCGCTGACGCATTACGCTATACCGCCCAGCAGGCTGCTAGCGGCCCGTTAGGCGCTGGCGAGGTCATTGGCGAAATGGTCGGGCCAATGCGTACCCGTGGAACGCCCGTGATGCAGGAAATCGACGTGTACCACGGCAGCCCACATCGCTTTGAGGAGTTTGACGCCAGCAAGATCGGCACGGGTGAAGGCGCGCAGTCATACGGGTATGGGATTTATCTTGCTGAAAGCCCAAAAGTGGCTCGCGGTTATGCGAAAACAACACCATACCAAAACTTTGAAAGAAAAGTTGCTCAAGTTTACAATGAATTTGATTCTCCAAAGGATGCAATGGATGCTTTGAAAGAAGCGGGTCTTTCAAATCAAGAGTTACTTGTCGTTCAAGCATTAGAAAAAGATGATTGGCTTGGATTTGACTACCCTCATCAAGCGTTAAGAGCGGCTCTTAGAAATCCACAGGATTTTGATCTAAGCCCAGAAACAAAATCATCATTAAAAAACCTTTCTACTATATACACCGCTGACCTACCCGACGAAATGGTAGATCGGATGCTGGATTGGGATAAGCCGTTGAGTGAGCAGTCGCCAAGCGTATTGGCTGCATTGGAAAAATCAAAAAACAAACAAATTCGCGCAATGCTGGAGTATGCAAAAACGCCATACACAGGGGCAGGCATTGAGGGCGAAACCAAAACGATGGGCGAAGCATATCGAGTAATGAGCATGAATTTGTCGGGCCGCGCCAATGCAGAAAGCGCAAAAGCATCCCAGTTGCTTCAGCAGGCGGGCATCCCCGGCATCAAGTACGCAGACGCAGGCAGCCGAGGCCAAGGCGGCAGCGGAACCCGCAACTTTGTGGTGTTTCCCGGCGAGGAAAAGAAAGTCAAAATCTTAAAGAGAGAGTGATATGCCCAGCACTAGCCCCAAACAAGCAAGAACGATGGCGGCAGCGGCCCATGACCCGCAGTTTGCTAAACGCATGGGCATCCCTCAAAGCGTAGCCAAGGAGTTCAACCAAGCTGACAAAGGCAAGAAACTTGCAGCAGCTATGCGAAACATGCCGAAGAAAGGTTAGACTGTTTCACCTATGATCTAAACTAGAGCGATACAGATGGCAAAGGGTAAGAAAACAGGAGGAAGACAGGCAGGAACGCCCAACAAAGCGACTCTGGCCGCCAGAGAGGCCATTGCAGCGTTTATAGACGGCAACGCAGACCGCCTCCAAGGGTGGCTAGATCAGATCGCTGCGGAGAAAGGGCCAGAGGCGGCCTTCGAGTGCTTCACGAAGCTATTGGAGTTCCACGTACCGAAACTCGCAAGGCAAGAGCATACCGGCCAGAACGGTCAAGCCATGAAGCTGCAAATCGGATGGATGGCTCCAGAATAATCCTGCCCTACGCCCCACGAAAGGCGTTCATGCCTTTCCATAACCGCACAAAGCGGTGGGGCTGTCTGGTCGCGCATCGACGCGCAGGCAAAACAGTCGCAGCGGTTAACGACATCATCAGGGCAGCGGTGATGTACCAAGGCCCGAACGGCCTTTTCGGTTACGTCGCGCCATTCCAGAACCAAGCACGACGCATAGCATGGGACTACTTCAAGTATTACGGCACACCGATCGCAAGCGACGTTAACGAGAGTCAAATGACCCTGACCACGATCAGCGGTAGCAAGATCAGCCTATTCGGTGCTGACAATGCAGATGCCATGCGCGGTCTGGGCTTTAGCGGTGTCTACCTAGACGAATACGGAGACTTCAAGCCAAGCGTGTTCGGAAACGTGATTCGTCCCGCGCTGTCTGATAAACAGGGTTGGGCGGTGTTTGCTGGTACGCCGAAAGGCAAAAACCAGTTTTGGGAAGTCTATAAAACTGCCCAAGCTGACCCTGATGATTGGTTCCTGTTGCGACTGCCTGCATCTTCGTCCGGCCTCCTCCCTCCCTCTGAGTTGGCCGCAGCGGCAGCGCAATTGACCGAGGATCAGTACCTACAGGAGTACGAGTGCAGCTTCGAGGCTGCGATCCTCGGTGCTTTTTACGGTAAGGAAATGCGACAGGCGCAGGACCAAGGCCGTATCACGCAAGTGGCTTGGGATAACAACCTACCCGTACACACCGCATGGGACTTGGGATACAAGGACGACACGGCGATATGGTGGTATCAGGTTGTAAGAGGCGAGATACACGTCATCGATTTCCACAGCGTGTCAGGCGCAACGATTGACGAGATTGCACAGACGGTCCTCGCCAAACCCTACACCTACGGCAAACACAATCTGCCGCATGACGCTCGCGCAAAGACGTTGGCGAGCGGTGGCAAAAGCATCATTGAGCAGCTGGCCGCGCATTTAGGCGTCAGCAAGTTAGTCATCGTGCCGGATCTGTCGATACAAGATGGCATACAGGCAGCGCGTCAAATGTTGCCGCGTACATGGTTTGATGCAGAGCGTTGCTCTAACGGACTTGAAGCTCTACGTCAATATCAGCGAGAATACGACGAGGACAAAAAGGCATTTCGCGAACGGCCACGCCACGACTGGACAAGCCACGCTGCGGATGCGTTTAGGATGCTGGCGATTGCATGGCGCGCAGAACCCGTTGCCGCCAAACCGCCAGAGGAAAAAGTGTTGTACGTGGGTCCGCAGAACGAAGTGACCCTAAACGATATGTGGGCAGCGCAAGACCGAAGCCCACGGAGGCAGCGAATATGAGCGGTGTGAATAATCCTTATGCCTATCCGTACGTCGCCGTTGGCGCAACGTCCTCAACGACGCTGACCGCCCCCGGCGGCTACGTGCATCGTGCGGTGGTCGTTGTGACGACTGCAACCGAAGGCGCGGCAGTCCTCGCAGATGGCGGCACGACGCTATTTGCCTTACCGGCTGACGTAGGCAAGGGCGTCTATAACATTGAACTGAACACGCGAGTCGGCGGTAACTTGGTTGCGACGTGCAGCCAGAATGCCAGCATGACGTTGGTTGGCCTCTTTACGGCGAACCCGTAATGAGCAAGGCTGGGCTGTACGCGAACATTCTCGCCAAGCAGGAGCGGCAAAAGCGCCAGCGCGCTGAAGGCCGCCCTGTTGAGCGGACTCGCAAACCCGGCGAACCCGGCGCACCGACGGCTGAAGCATTCCGCGAAAGCGCGAAGACGGCGAAGAAATGAGTGCAGCGTGGCAGCGTAGCGAAGGCAAGAACCCGAAAGGCGGGTTAAACGCCAAGGGCCGCGCTTCGTACAAAGCCGAGACGGGCGGTACGTTAAAGCCTCCCGTCAAATCAGGCGACAACCCACGCCGCGCTAGTTTCCTCGCTCGCATGGGCAATATGGCGGGTCCAATGGAAAAGGACGGCAAGCCGACTCGGCTGGCACTTGCGTTACGGGCTTGGGGTGCGTCAAGCAAAGAAGACGCCAAAGCCAAGGCTAGAGCGATCAGTGCGCGCAACAAAGGTAAAGTCTAATGGATGAACGAGTTAGCGCCGAACTGGACAAATACTTACGTACGATCGGCCAGTACGACAACGAATACGCGAAGTGGCAAGCGCGCACAAAGAAGCTCATCAAGCGCTACCGTGACGATACCCGTGGGCAGTCGGGCAATGAAACCGCGAAATTCAATATCCTTTGGTCAAACGTACAGACGCTCATTCCTGCCGTTTACGCCAAACTACCGAAGGCAGACGTATCACGCCGCTTTGGTGACAACGACCCCGTAGGCAGAGTGGCCGCACAGCTAATTGAGCGTGCGATTGACTTTGAAATTGAGCATTACCCTGATTTCCGATCGACGATGAAGTACTCCGTTGAGGATCGGTTCCTCGGCGGTCGCGGTGTGGCATGGGTGCGTTACGAGCCACACGTTTCGCCACAGGGCGTCGAAGATGACGGCGTCCAAGTCACCGAAGACATCGAGCGAGGCGAAGGCGCACCGCCAAGCCTTGAGCAAATCGAGTACGAATGCGCGCCGGTTGACTACGTGCATTGGAAGGATTTTGGACACTCGCAGGCACGTACGTGGGAAGAAGTGACGTGCGTGTGGCGCTGCGTCTACATGACCAAAGAAGCCCTCGCAGAACGGTTTGGCGCAGAGATGGCGCGCAAGATACCGACCGATCAAGGGCCAGACCAGCTAAACGCTTACCGCGACAGCAAGCGCCAACAGAACCTCGCCAAAATCTATGAACTTTGGGACAAAGAAACGCTCAAGGTTTATTGGTTTACGAAGGGGATGCCGCAGATCATAGACGTGCGCGATGACCCGCTCGGCCTTGAAGGCTTTTTCCCGTGTCCGAAACCGCTTTATGCGACGACGACGAGCGATAGCCTTGTCCCCGTGCCTGACTTCGTGCTGTACCAAGATCAGGCGATGGAACTGGATATTCTGTCAGACAGAATTGATGGCCTAGTTAAAGCGCTGCGAGTGCGCGGCGTTTACGATGCCAGCCAACCCGCCCTGCAACGGCTACTGACTGAAGGCGACAACAACGCGCTGATTCCGGTTGATAAGTGGCAGGCGTTTAGCGAGAAAGGCGGCCTGAAGGGCAGCATCGACCTATTGCCGCTAGACACGCTCGCCCAAGCGCTGATTCAGTGCTATCAGGCCCGCGCTGACATCAAAGCGCAGATTTACGAAATCACGGGCATCAGCGACATCGTTCGCGGCCAGAGCTTCGCCAGCGAGACGGCGACAGCGCAGCAGATCAAAGGCCAATACGCCGGCCTTCGCTTGCGTTCGATGCAAGAGGATGTGGCGCTATTCGCCACAGAGGTGATTCGCCTCAAAGCGCAGATCATGTGCAGCAAGTATCAGCCGCGCACGATCGTGGAATATGCCGCCGCGATGCAGATGTCGCCCGCTGACCAGCAGTTGATACCGCAAGCACTAGAACTGTTGCGCGACAAACCCCTACGTAACTTCCGCGTGGACATTGCGGCAGATTCGCTGGTCCAGATCGACGAAGCGCAGATGAAGCGCGATCGCATGGAGTTTCTGCAAGCGTTCGGCGGGTTCCTGCAACAAGCGCTGCCGGTGGGTCAAGCCAGTCCCGAGATGATTCCGGTGATGATGGAACTGCTGAAGTTTGGCGTGCAGGCGTTCAAGGCTGCAAGGCCATTGGAAGGCCAGCTGGAGCAGACCGCCGAACAAATCAAACAGGCTGCCGGTCAGCCCCGTCCCGACCCTGCCGCAGAGGCCGCACAGGCACAAGCACAGATGGAAGCGCAAAAGTTCCAAGCCGAACAGCAAGCGAAGGCTGCCGAGATGCAACAAGAAATGCAGATTGAGCAGATGAAGGCGCAAAACGAGATGCAGCTGGAGCAAATGCGCCAGCAGTTTGAGGCGCAGCTGAAGACGCAGGAGCTTGCACAGAAAGAGCAGGCAGAGCGTTTCAAGGCAGAGCTAGACGCAGCGACTCGCGTGATGGTGGCTCGCATTCAAGCCAACCCCGGCCTTGACATCCCCATGCTGGAGGCGCAACAAGCCGTTTCGGAGCGTGTGGTGCAGGATATGGGTGCGGAAGTCAAAGCCGCGATGGATCGGCTCGCGATGCTGTACGAAAACATGGCCGCAGCGAACACGGAGAATATGCAAGGCATCCGCTCGGCAATGTCCGCGCTTTCTGCACCAAAACGCATCATTCGTGGCGCTGATGGCCGTGCGGTCGGCGTTGAACCCATGCAGGCCGAAATGAATCTGTCCTCGTCAGTGGTGACGCAATGATTCAAACAACTAAAGGCGAAATGCCTGAAGAGCAATTGGAAAAGCGTGAGGGAGTGGTTGATAACGACCATGAACTTACAAAGTGGGTGGAATACTGGCACGACGGCGAGTTAGTCCATCGGTCGGTACACGTTACGTTGAAAAAACTACCCGAAGGATCAAGCATTCTCGGAGGCTTTAATGGCTAATTCGCAAGCAATGTGTACGTCGTTTAAGAAGGAAATTCTGGAAGGCGTCCACGCACTCGGAACCACAGTCGCCCGCGCAGGCACATCAGCCGACACGTTTAAGGCTGCGCTGTTTGAAGCAACGGCATCGTTAGGCGCAGGCACAACCGCATACAGCGTGTCTGGGGAGGTGTCTGGCTCAGGGTATACCGCAGGCGGTATCACGGTGACAAACGCCAATGCGCCGGCTACGGGCGGCACAACGGCATATTGGACCCCCTCGGCCTCGCTGACCTATAGCAATGTCACGCTGACGACTGCTTTTGACGCAGTCCTAATCTACAACAGTACGCAAAGCGATAAGGCGGTAGCGGTTTACACGTTTGGCGCGCAAACCATTACGAGCGGCACGTTCATTTTGTCGATGCCGACCAACGACGAAACGACGGGTTTGCTACGCATCGCGTGATGAACTGTGGCAAAAGGACCGTGGGATACAGGAACTTGGGATGATGCCGAATGGGATAGTCTCCCGGTTACAGGCGTGGTCGGCACGGGTGGTGTCGGCAACCTCGGCGCGTCTCAGTCCCAAACGCTTAGTGGCGAAGCTGCGACAGGACAAGCTGGCAATGTGGCTGACTCTGTGGTCGTTGCGCTTTCGGGCGTATCGGCTACGGGCTTGGTTGGAGACGAAACCGATAGTCGAACCGTCGGCCTCACAGGAGCCGCAGCCACCGGCCAAGTCGGCAACGTCGGCAACCAAGTCACGGTTGCACTCCTCGGTGAAAGCGCTACGGGCGATGTCGGTAGCGTCAGCGTCACGCACAGCGCCGAAGCGACCGGCGAAGAAGCGCAAGGGCAAACGGGTAACGTCGTCATCCCGCCCGCCCCGCCCATCCTCATTGACACTCACGACGGCGGCGACAAAAAGCGCAAAAAGAAGTGGCAAGAAGAGGAAGAGCAGCGACGACGGCGAAAGCGCGAGCTAATCGAAGCGTATGAAGCACTGTATGAAGTCAAACCACAGACCGCTGAACAGCTTGCAGGACCGTTTATCACTGCGCCGAAGTCAAAACGCGCAGAGCCAACGATTAACTGGGAAGGGCTGATTGACGATATCGCCCGAGTAGAAGCAATTTATCGCGAATATCGCGAAATGGATGACGAGGAAGTATTGTTGCTGTTATGAAACGAACTTACGTATACATTGATGGCGAATTTGTCGAAAAGAAACGCGACGAACAAGGCCAATGGCATTACGTTCAGGACGACATCAAGCCATACAAGTCAATGGTAGACGGCACGATGATTACGAGCCGATCGCAGCATCGCAATCACTTGCGCCGACATAATTGCATTGAAATCGGCAACGAAGATCCGCTGAAGCACGCCCCGAAAGCCCCGAAAAACAATCGGGTGGAAGTGCTAAAGCATCAACTTGCCAACATGACGCACGCCCAAGCCAACAAGATTTTGGAGCGATTGCGCGACGACATCCGATTTACGAACAATCCCCACAGGAGTAGGTAAACATGGAAGCAGAAAACACCCCGGCCACACCGGAAACTGAAGAGCTAGACCGTCGCGAAATCCTCGCGCAGCAGTTTGAGGCTGCCGAACAGAACGAAGATGTCGCGCCAGTGCGCGATGAGCAAGGCCGTTTTGCGCCTAAAAAAGCGCAACAGCAGGAAGAAGCGCCAGAACCAGAAGAAGAGCCGGTTTGGTCAAAGCCTCCCGCGTCGTGGAAAAAGGATTATCACGAAGTTTGGATGTCGGCTGACCCAAAAATGCGCGAATACGCATGGCAGCGCGAAGAGCAGATGAAGCGAGGCGTTGAGCCGCTATTATCAAAGGCGCAATTTGCAGATGCGATGCAAGAAGCGCTTGAGCCGTACATGGACACGATCCGTGGCCTCGGTATGTCGCCCGATAAGGCCGTTGCCGCCCTCGCGCAAGCCGATTACACGTTACGAAATTCGCCGCCCGACCAAAAGTTGCAGTATTTCATGCAACTCGCGCAGTCCTACGGGATTAACTTAGGTCAAGCGCAAGCGCAGCCCCAGCAAAGCATCGATCCAATGGTGTATCAGCTGCAAAACGAGCTTAATCGGGTGCGCGGCGAGGTAATGGGCTGGAAGCAACAGCAGGAAATGGCTCAAAACCAGCAATTGCTAAACGAGATTAATGATTTCTCCGCGAAAGCGGAGCATTTTGAAGAAGCGCGTCCGACTATGATTCAGCTACTTCAGTCGGGAGTAGCCGAGACATTAGAAGATGCGTATGATAAGGCGATCCGCCTAGATTCGGCGTTATTTGACCGTGTCCAACAGGCCAGACAGGCCGAAGTGAATGCGAAAAAAGCCGCCGATAAGGATAGGGCTGCGAAATCAGCCCGTGCTGCTGCGGTCAGCGTCAGAGGTTCCACACCCGGAACCAACACGGCTCCGAAAGCAACAAGTCGTCGCGATATGCTGATGGAAGCGTTAGATGAAGTCAGCACGCGGTTGTAATTAACTGATATAGGAGTATTAACATGGCATTTGCCAATTCCAGTATCAGCGACATCATTGCTACTAACATCCAGAGCCGTAGCGGTGAGTTGGCTGATAACGTGACGAACAACAACGCGTTGCTTCGTCGCTTGCGCGAGCGTGGAAACGTCAAGACGTTTTCAGGCGGTAACGTGATTTTGCAAGAAATCATGTACAACGACTCAACCACGAACAACACCAACAGCTATAGCGGCTACGAAGTGTTGAACGTTGGTCAGAACAGCCCCATTTCGGCGGCGCAGTTCAGCATCAAGCAGTATGCGGCTGCGGTGTCCATCTCGGGCCTTGAGATGATTCAGAACAGCGGCAAAGAAGCGATCATCGACTTGCTTGATGGCCGTATGGAAGTGGCCGAAGCCCAGTTGGCGAACCGTATCGGTTCGGACATCTACGGCGACGGCACGGGCAACGCTGGCAAGAACATCGACGGATTGGCTGCGGCTGTGCCGGATGCCCCGTCCTCGGGTACGTACGGTGGCATCAACCGTGCGAACTGGTCGTTCTGGCGTTCGGTGTCGTTCAGCGGCTTGACCGATGGCGGCGCTGCCGTGTCGGCTGCCAACATTCAGCAGTACATGGACAGCGTCGCTGTTCAGCTGATTCGCGGAACCGACAAGCCCGACCTGATTGTTGCCGATAACAACTTTTACCGCCTGTACCTTCAGAGCTTGCAGAGCATCCAGCGCATTACCGACAGTGGTTCGGGCATGGCGGGTGCTGGCTTCGCTTCGCTGAAGTACTACGGCGCGGGTATGGCCTCTGACGTCGTGTTGGATGGTGGTATCGGCAGTGCCGCGACCGCAAACCACATGTTCTTCTTGAACACGAAGTACCTGATGTTCCGTCCGCACAAAGATCGTAACTTCGTTCCGATCGGTGGCGAGCGTCAGGCTGTGAACCAAGATGCGGTCGTCAAGCTGATTGGTTGGGCCGGAAACATGACTTCATCGGGTCCGCAGTTCAGCGGCGTCCTGATCGCTTAATAGGAGTTATGACAAATGGCTGTTTCAACTAGCAATGTGATTGGCGTCGCGCTGGGTTACGTTGGCACTTCGCCAACCTTCAACCTCGGCACGACTGTTAACTTGGACGACGGCGGGCAGGCCGTGTACGTGCAGGCGGCTTCGACCGTTTCGCAGTACGCTGCGGTGTCGGTGTTGGCTGATGGAACCGTGGTTCCGTTGACCTCCACCAACAGCGCGAACAGCAAGCGCGTGGGCTTTGCCCAAGTGTCTATGGCCTCGCTGGAATACGGTTGGGTGCATACGGGCGGTAAGGTTTCGGTAAACCTCGCTGCCAACTGCGCGCCGGCTGTGCCGCTCTACACCACTGCGACCGCTGGCGTGCTTGATGACGCGACGGTATCGGGTGGCTTAGTGGCCGGCTTGGTGGCTGTCACCAGCATCTCCAACGCGACGGCTGCGACTTGTGTGGCGGGTTATCCGCACGTCGCGACCGGCACGATTGGTGGCGCGCCGTAACGATGAAGCCTCTGGAGATTACGGTCCAGCAGGCGGGTGAGGCCGGCGAATTAGCCGGCAACATCCGATCCGCGCTGGCCCGTGGTCTACCAGAACTCGCCCCCTCTTGCTGCAAGCACGATGGAACATTTGTGCTTGTGGCAAGTGGGTGGTCGATGCCGAGCTTCATTGATGAAATCAAAGCGCATCGTGATGCAGGCCGAACGATCGTGGCGGTTAAATCTGCCCACGATTTTTTGGTGGAGCATGGAGTAACGCCAGACCTTTACGTAAACCTTGATCCTCGCGATCGCACGAAAGGCGTGTCGTTGAAAAACGATAACACGGTGTACCTCATCGCCTCGCGGTGTCCTCCCGTGATGTTTGACCACCTCGCTGACAAAAAGGTAGTGGTATGGCATTCATGGGCTGAAGGCGACGAACTGCAAGCGATCGGGGCGGGAAAGCTCGCGATTGGTGGCGGTACGACAAGCGGGATGCGGGCGATTAATATCGGCTACATCCTCGGATTCAGAAAGTTTGTGCTGTACGGATACGACAGCTGCAACCGCTTTGATGGCGTCAAGCGATTTACGGGCGAAACGACAGGCGAAACCATTGACGTGTACGTGGGCGAGCATAAGCGCAAATTTACGTGCAACATGGCGATGGCTCAGCAGGCTAACGAGTTCCAGATGATTTACGGGGTAATGCCGGACGTCACCATTGAAGCAAAGGGTGATGGCCTCATTGCCGAAATTTTAAAAACGCGGCGCGATCTGAAGTTAGCCGCATAGGAGTGTAAAAATGGCATTTCCTTCAAGAGTGCAAGGTGCGGGTCAATCGGGTGGCGCGACGACTGCGATTTGCGGTGACGTATCAGCTTCGGTGACAGCCGCAGGATCCAGCGCGACTGACGCTGAGTTAGTTAGCGCTGCAATTACGCGAGCGTCTACGGTGGCCTCTGGCACGGGCGTGAAGCTACCGGCTGCGGAAGCTGGCGCAATGATGGTTGTTCGTAATGACGGTGCGGAAACCTTGACGGTATATCCGCAGACCGGCAGCACGATCGACGGCGCAGCCTCGGTGACGATCGCAGCGGCAAAGGCTTCGCTGTTCTTCGGAACCAGCAGCACGACTTGGGTTTCGCTTGCTGGAGCGTAATTCGTGGCGATTCCGTCACGGGTTTTTGGCTCTGGGTTATCGCAGCTATCGACTATCTCCATTTGCGGGGATGGTGGTACTGCGTTAACCGCAGCCGGCACGACAGCCGGTGATGCGTTGCAAATTGTGGCCGTGTACAACGATGTCACGACCACAGGCGCAAGCGCAGGAGTCAAGCTACCCCAGACGGAAGCGGGCGAAACGGTTTACATCACAAATGGCGGCGCAAACCCGCTAACGGTGTACCCGTACAATACGAACAGCACGATTAATGGCACGACAAGCAGTGAGGTTCTACCGAACGGCGTAAGCCTTTACATGGCAACCAGTAATACAACGTGGTTGTCAATGCAGGGTTATAAGCAATTGCCGAAAAAGCGTTACGGTTCGTTCTACGACACCGCGACACAAACGGCAGCCAGCGCCGATACGGCCTATGCGGTAGTGTTTGACACAACGGTAGCATCTTATGGCGTGTCGGTTGGATCGCCGACTTCGAGGATTGTGGTAGAGGATACGGGAGTGTATGACTTCCAATTCTCCGCGCAATGCGACAAAACCTCGGGCGGCGATTCGTTTATTTATTTCTGGCCGCGAATTAACGGAGTTGATGTGCCGTACAGCGCATCATTTTTCCGTTTAAAAGGCAACGATGCCGAGCTAGTGCCGTCATGGAACTTTATGCTTCCAATGACGGCAGGACAATATTTTGAATTGATGTGGTCAACGAGCGACATCTCGACGCAGTTACTGGCGGCGACGGCAGTCTCAATTTGGCCCGGTATCCCCTCTGTTATTTTGACCGTGAATGAAGTAAGTCTGTAACCCCACAGGAGCAAGACAATGTTAGATAGCGATATCGCAAACTCGGATGCACAACTGCACGTAGAGTTTTATGTTAACCAATCGGAAGATAACTGGAACGGCAAACCTTTTATTAGGATTGTAATACCGGGAGACAAAACGAACATTATTGAACAGCCTGTTCGCGAAGATCATAAGGAGCGATTCCCGCGTCAATGGCTGTACTTTCAGATGAAGCAAAGCGAGGCTGAAGGAAGCCCCGCGATCGGAACCACATTGGAGCAGTGGCAGAAAGAAGCTCCAGAGGATGTTACAAGGGGTCAGGTTGAGGAGCTTAAGATTTTAAAGTTCCAAACCGCTGACCAAGTCGCAATGGCCTCAGACGCGCAATTACAGCGTGTGGGCATGGGCGGCATCGGGTTACGTGATAAAGCGCGTGCATTTTTGCAGCGCAAAACGCGTAGCGAATCGGCAAACGAATTGGAACAGACCAAGTCGCAGCTGGCAGAGTTACAGGCACAGATGGCAGAGATTCTGTCTGAGCGTAAGAAGCCGGGGCGACCAAGGAAAGAAGTCAGCGAGGCATAAGGCATGAGTACAACGACGATGCTACAACTTGTCCAACAAGTGACGAACGAGTTGGGCATCGGAACCCCCGCTTCGGTTGCCGGTAACAGCAACCAAGATGTCATTCAGATTTTGGCATTGATGAACGCGACGGGTTATGAGTTGCTACGACGTGCGGATTGGCGCGAACTGACCAAGCAGCACACGTTTTATACGCAAGCCACAACGACCACAGGGACGTGGTCAACTTCTTCCACCACCATCACAGTTCCATCAACGGCGGGCCTTGACACCACGTATCAAGTCGTGGGTCAAGGTATCCCCAATGCGACCTATGTGACGGCGATCAACAGCGCAACAACGCTATCGATCAACTATCTCCCGACCGAAGCCGGCGCAGGCGACACGCTAACCTTCCAAAAAGTGAAGTATTCGCTGCCAGCGGATTACTACAGCACCGTTCCGCGCACGCACTGGGATAAGTCAAAGCGCTGGGAAATGCTCGGCCCCGAATCCGCGCAGCAATGGGAATGGCTGCTGTCAGGTTATATCAGCACGGGTCCACGCATTCGGTGGCGCTTGCTCGGTGCGTACTTCCAGATTTGGCCGGGTGTTAATGCAGATGAATTGCTCGGGTTTGAGTACCGCAGCAAAGGCTGGGCAAATGCCGCAGACGGCACGGCAAAAAACAGTTTCACCAACGACAGCGATACGTGTATTTACCCCGATCGCTTAATGGTGCTATCGACCAAGCTCAAGTATTTTGAGGCCAAGGGCTTTGATACGACGGCGATTTATCGCGACTACATCATGGAGCTTGAAACGTCGATCGCGCAGGATACTTCGGCGGCTAACCTGTCGTTTGCGCCGCGACCGGGTACGGTTCTAATTGGTTACGACAACATTCCCGACAGCGGTTACGGATACGATAACTAATGGCCGCACTCCGTAATCGTCGGCTCATCCAGCGCGCAGCGGCGAACGTCGCTTCGTTGCCGCCCCCTGTTGGCGGTTGGAATGCTCGCGACTCGCTCGCCAACATGGCTCCAACGGATGCGGTGTCTCTTGTTAACTATTTTCCCGGCGTCTCCAACGTCAATTTGCGTGGTGGTTATGTAAAGCACGCAACAGGCTTGCCGGATGTTGTCGAAACGCTGATGACTTACAGCGGCGGGGCGACAGATGAGCTTTGGGCGATTTCTGATGGCGAAGTGTTTGATGTTACTTCCGCAGGCGCGGTTGGAACCGCAGCGGTTACAGGGCTAACTAATAGCCGCTGGGAGTACACAAACGTTACGACGGCGGGCGGCAGTTACTTGTACATGGCGAATGGCGTGGATAAGCCGCATTTGTACAACGGTAGCACTTGGACCGCTATTGATGGTGTTTCATCGCCCGCAATTACGGGCGTAACGACCACCACGCTAACTTCCCCCACGTTATTTAAGAACCGAATGTGGTTCATTCAAACCGGAACGTTAAAGGCTTGGTATTTGCCAACCTCCAGCGTTGGCGGGGCCGCGCAAGTGCTGGACTTGTCGTCTGTGGCGAGGCTTGGCGGCACGTTAATCGCGATGGCTGCATGGACCATCGATGCGGGCTACGGCGTTGACGATAATTTGGTGTTTGTCACCGATCAGGGCGAAGTGCTGGTGTATCGCGGCACAGACCCTGCTTCAGCCTCCACATGGGCTTTAATTGGCATTTGGATTGTCGGCGCGCCAATCGGGAATCGTTGCCTAATGAAATACGGCGGCGATTTGTTGGTGTTAACCCTTGATGGCTTGATGCCGCTCGCATCAGCGCTGCAATCATCGCGCCTTGACCCCAATGTGTCGCTCAGTGACAAGATCCAAGGCGCATTTGCGGCAGCGGCTTCGCAATACAAAAACAATTTTGGATGGTGTTTGCTGTATAACCCGCAAAACAATGCGTTGATCGTTAACGTGCCGGTATCAACCAGCAAAAAAGAACAGTTTGTGATGAACAACATCACAAAATCGTGGTGCAAGTTTACGAATTGGGAAGGCTTCCATTTTGCGCTTCTAAACGACGAACCGTACTTTGGCGCTGACGGTTACGTGGCGAAATGCTGGACCGTTGGCACAACAGGGTACGCAGACGATGGAGCGGTCATCAATGGACAAGCCTTGCAGGCGTTTAACTACTTTGAAACGCGAGGCGTCAAAAAGTATTTCACTCGCGCACGACCATCGATCTTTAGCAATGGATCGCCCGATATCGTGGTCGGCATCAACATCGACTTCAACATTTCGGAAAGCACGGCTGCATTGTCCTTTAGCCCGCAAACGTACGGCGTATGGGATTCAGGCGTGTGGGACATCGCTTTATGGGGTTCGGATCTAGCGATTACGAACAACTGGCAGGGTATTACGGGTATTGGGTATTGCGGAGCAATTCAGCTGGCATCGAGCAGCAAGAATCTGCAAATCCAATGGGCATCAACTGACGTGGTATATCAATTGGGATGGGCTGGTATATAGCAAACGGGCCGGGTGTAGGCGAGTGGGTGATGTCGCAAATGGGCGGCTCCTACTTTGCCGAACGTTCTAACGCTATTGGGCTAGTCCGCGATGACAAGCTCGCGTGTGGCGTGGTGTATGAAAACTGGAACGGGCGGTCAATCGTGTGCCATATCGTGTGCGAAGGCCGAATGACGCCAGAATGGCTCGCAGCGATCTTCGATTATCCCTATTGCGTCTGCGATGTTGATAAGATTATAGCGCCGGTATCGTCTACAAACGCCAAGGCGCTGAAGTTGGTTAGGAACATGGGTTTCACCGAAGAGGCGCGGATTACTGACGCAACGCCTAACGGTGATTTGGTGTTAATGACAATGGCACGCGAACAGTGCCGCTTTTTAGGTGAACGATATGGGCAAAAGCTCGCCAAAACCACCGCCGCCGCCTGATTACGCAGGCGCAGCCCGCGAACAGGGTACGGCTAACCTTGAGGCCGCTCGCTTAACCGCACGGCTATCAAACCCTAACATTTCGACCCCGCTCGGCGGTCAGCGCGTCACCTTTGGTCGCACCGCAACCAATCAGCAGGCTTACGACGCTGCAATGAAGCAATACCAGCAGGCGCTTCAGCAGTACGAGCAAGGGCAGCAAACGCCAACTCAGCCGCCTTTCGGTGGTACGGCGCAAGGTGGTCAAGCTCGGCCAACAACTCCTTCTTATCTTGGCGGTCGTGACATTCAACAACAGATGCAGTTTGCCGGTTTAGGCGGTGGCCCGATTGACATGGGCCAGATCGGCATGGGGCCGACCGGCATGGGCGGCGGTATGTACGGCGGTACGACCTTCCAGCCCGGCCAGCAGGGCTTCACATTCCAAGGTCCGGGCGGCGGCGTAGGCGCATTCAGTCTGCAATACGACGAATCAGGCCGTCCGATCGCGCCTGACATTTCGCAGTTCCAATACATGACCGATTTGGATACGCCATTTATTGAGCAGTATCTAACCCCCGAAGCTCAGGCGACGTTGGAAGCTCAACAGCGCGTTGAGCGGGCATACGCAGGACTTGGCGAACAAGCCATTAGCAAAGTAGGCGACATATACGGCACAACGTTCCGTCCTGATCTTGCCCCAATGCAGACGCAGCTACAGGGCTACGGAGAATTGCCCTCGGCTCCTGATTTGGCCGCGATGGGTCAGGTTCGACGCGACATCAGCCCCGAGGCATTGGCGGCAGCGCCGGAAATTGCCGCGATGGGCCAAGCCGCAGGCGGCCCCGGTGGCGGTCAGTTTGGCATGGCAGGCGGCGGCCCAGCCGCGCCGGGTCAAATTGCTGGCGCAGATGTATCAGGCGTTCAGGGCGTGTCCTACGGCCCGCAGGAAGGCCAATACGGCTTTGCACGGGGCTTTGTGCCGGCAGAGCGACTCCAGCAAGGCGTTGACACTCGCGGCCTAACAGCGCTTCCGACAAACGCAGGCATGACGGCGCAGGAAGCCATATTGTCTCGCCTAACCCCAACGCTAACCCGCGAACAGGCGGCCTTAGAGCAGCAGTTAGCTAACCAAGGCTTAGTGCGTGGTGGCGAGGCGTACAACGCGGCGATGCAACAGCAGATGCAACGCGCCAATGACCTGATTACGCAAGCCGCCCTACAGGGCATCAGCGTTGATGCGGCGATGCGTCAACAGGGTTTCAGCGAGCGGCAGATTCAGGCCGAACTTGCGAACCAAGCGCGTCTGGGTCAATTTGGGATGGGGACGCAGCAAGCGCAACTGGCAAACCAAGCCGTCGCGCAGAATCAGGCGCAAGCCCTTGCGGTGCAGCAGGCCCGCAATGCCGCGCAGGCACAAGATCTTCAGCAGCGTTTAGCGATGGGTCAGTTTGGTCGCGAAGGTCAACAGCTAGCGTTCCAAATGGGACAGGCGCAGCAGCAGGCGCAAAACCAAGCGATCGCGCAGAACTTTGCTCAAGCGCAGGCGGCACAACAAGCGCAGAACCAAGCGCTTGCTCAGAACCAAGCTGCGGCGTTGCAGCAGTTCCAAGCGCAGATGGCTCGCCAGCAGCAGGGCTTTGGTCAGCAGATGGATATGGCCGGCCTTTACAACGCAGCGCTGGCGCAACAGCAGCAGACGGCGTTGCAGCAGGCTCAAGCGCAAGCGGCCTTGCAGAATCAGGCATTCGGCCAAGCGCAGACGGCAGCGCAGTTTGCCAACCAAGCGCGTCAGCAGCAACTTGCAGAGCAAATGGCGCTTCGCGCACAACCGCTCAACGAAATTGCCGCGCTTATGGGTGGTTCGCAAATTCAAATGCCACAGTTCCAAGGTTACAGCGGCGCGCAAGTGGCTGCTGCGCCAATCTTCGGCGCAACACAAGCGGCGGGCAACTTCGCGCAACAAAACTACGCCAACCAAGTCGCAGCCTACAACGCTCAGGTCGGTGGCTTGTACGATCTTGCCGGCGCATTAGGTGGCGCAGCAATCATGCGGCCTCCCCGACCTTAAAACGACATAGGATGGTTTAAAATGAACTACGGACGCGGACAACGGTTGGCCCAAATGCTTCAAATGCAGCAAGCGCCAATGGTAAGCAACCAATCGCAAGGCGGTGGCGTGACTTATGGCCCACAGCAAAATGGCGCAATGATCAACCCGCCCCCACGGCAGCAGGCACAGCTGTACCCGCGACGGCCTAAAACCCCCGGCATGGTAAATCCGCAGGGAGGCGTGGATCGAGGTAGCTTTGATGGACAATAAACGACAAGGCCGAAACGTATTTGTTAGCACCTTCCGCGTGCCGGATGAGTATGAGCGTGCGCGAATGGAAGCAGAGCGTCGTGCGGCGCTTGCCGAAATGCTAGAGGCGCAGGCGTACCAACCGCTCAACGTCAATCAGCCCGCTCCGATTGCCCCTTCGCAGGGCTTGGCGAAGGTGCTGAAAAGCTACATGGGTGCGTATGAAAAGCGCAAAGCCCGTGAAGCCGAGGAAAAGGCAAAGGGCAAGGAAACGGAAACCGCTGAGCAAATCATGGGTCGTTTGATGGGTCGCGAAATTCCCGAGTTTGAGCCTGATGAGGCAAAGCGCGCTGCAAACCAAGCCGCCGAAGCAGAAAGAATTGCGGGTATTCGTGCGGATATCGAGCCTTCGATTGCTCGCCAGCGTGAAACGGGGCAGCTTCAGGAAGTCATGCCAACTGCTCAATACGTTCGCGACCCTGAAGGCGCATTGGCATTGGCCGATACGGCAGCGGGACAAGCCGCAATGGCGAGTCGTCCATTGATGGCGGCGCGATTGGCGCAATTGCTAGAGAAGCCTGAGAAAGCAAAAAGCCCATATGGGCCAATCGATGTTTCAAAGTTTACGCCAGAAAGCGTGCAGAAATTTAATGTTAGCTTGGAAAGCGGTAAACCCGACTATACGTTGCTTCAATCTCGAGAGTATTCCGAGCTTAACGCGCAACAGCGATCAAATTTGGCCGTAGATTTGGCAAGGCTTGGCATAGACGTAGGCCGATTTGGTTACGAAACGGGTATGCAAGTGCTAATGCCGAACTTTGCAGTAGGCGCGCAGACCTTTGGGCCAGGCACTCCGCAAACGACTGCAGCAGCGCCACAAATGCCTAGTGCAACGCCGACTACGGTGGCCCCCGCGGCAGCGCCGACTACGGCAACTTTTAGTCGGTTGCCGCCAAAAGCGAGGCAAGAGCTTGAATCGAAGTTGATGACGGACAACCTTGAAAGCACCAAGGCGCAATTGACCAACGCGAGCAAAGCGCAAGAAGGATTGGTTAAGACATACAAGGCGCTTGATCTATTAGAGCAAGGGAAACCTATCACAGGGGTAGGCGCAGATATTCGCTTGATGGGCGAACGGCTACAAAACCTTTTTACCGGCCAGCCGTCATCGCAAGTTACCGATAGTCAATTGCTAGATGCGCTGCTTGGCTCTGAAGTGTTTAGTTACATTCAATCTTTAGGCGTTGGGGCAAGGGGATTGGATACGCCATCTGAACGAGACTTTTTGCTTAACGTGATGACGGGTACGCGAAAGCTAGACAATGAAACATTGAGGGAGATGACGAAACTTCGCGCCAAAATTTTGGAAAATAATCTGGACGCGATTAACGAACGCATTAATAGCGGTGATTTAGATTGGTACTTTGAGTTACAAGCGCCTTACGGTGTACGCAAACGCCCGTTTGAACGACCAGCGCGCCAAACGCCCGCCGGTACAAACCCAATTTTTGATCAAGCTAATGCTATTTTGCGTCAGCAAGGGTTAGGAAATTAACGCCATGCCAACCGCAGCAGACTATGCCGAATGGATTGTTAAAAACCAGAATAAAGCGGGTACGCCTGAGTTTTCAACGGTCGCGCAGGCTTACCAAATGGCGCTTGAGGAGGAACAAGCAAAAACCGAAGAAACAGCCGAGAAAGAACCGTCATGGATGGCGGCAATCTCTCGCGGCGTTGGCCGTATCCCCGGTCAAATTTTTGACATTGCAACCAGCATTGGAAACATTGGGGCGGGCGATGTTGGTCAATTTGTGGCTGACATTGCGCCGACCCCGCAAAACATTGTGGCAGGAAAAAGCCCGTTAACAAACATTGAGACGTACAAGGCGATTGCTCGCGAACCGTTTGAACGATACGGCACGTCGGCAAAGGCAAAAGAAACCATCGCAACAGACCCGCTTGGCGCAATGATGGATGTGTCGTTGGTAGGTCGTGGCGCAGGAACGGCTTTGCGTCAGTTGCCGCAGACTGCGCGAGCAGGGCGAGCGTTAGAAAGCGCTGCGGAAATGATTGACCCGCTTTCAGCCACAAGCCGAGTAGTTACCAAGCCGTTTCGTGAAATTGGAGACGTTAGAAGAGTCCCCGGCACGGATATCGGCGTCCCTACTCGCGAACAATTGCAGCAACAAGCAGCGGACGCTTATCAGCGCGCTAAACAGGCAGGCGTGGTGTATTCGCCGCAATCGTTCGATGACCTAGTAACCAATATGCGTTCAAATTTGCAGGACGCACAAGGCAATACGGTTCGTATCGTCCCAGAGTTACACACCAAATCAGATGCAGCCCTTCGTGCATTAGAGCGATACAAGGGCGGCCCGCAAAGTTTGGGCGATTTGGATGAAATGCGGCAAATACTTAAAGATGCCGCAGCAAGCGTAGATCCTGCCGATCGCAGGGTTGCCATGATGCTTCGCGATAAACTTGATGAGTTTGTAGAAAACCCACCACAAGGCGCGGTTATCGCAGGCAGAGGGCCAGAAGGCGCAGAGGCGTTGCGTCAAGCGCGAGACTTCTACTCGCGTATGCGTAAGTCTGACGTGATTGAGGACTTGATAAAAGACGCAGAACTGTCAGCGCCAAACTTTTCTGGCTCGGGTTTGGAAAATGCGTTACGCACGCAATTCCGTAACCTTGCGAAGAATGATAGAAAGATGCGGCTGTTTACGCAGGAAGAGCGTGCAGCGATTGAGGCCGTCGCTAAGGGAAGCGGCATGGCGAACGCATTGCGGTTTATAGGGCGATTTGCGCCGACAGGCGTGATAAGCACCGGCATCGGTGGTAGCGCTGGAGCGGGCGTAGGCGCGTTTTTCGGCGGTCCATTCGGTGCAGGCATTGGCGCTGCGGTAGTGCCGGCGGTAGGCGCAACGGGAAGACTTGGCGCAACCGCGCTAACCCGATCCGCAGCAAGTCGCGCTGGCGACATTGTGCGCGGTGGGCGTCAAGGCACGACGATGGGCCAACGATTAGGATATTTGTTAGAGCAGTACGGCGACAAACTTGCCCAACTTGATCCGTCTGCGGCGTTTTTGGTAGATCGAACAAGGCGCGCAATAGAGTTAGGTCAAAAGGTTGACCCTTATTACGCACGACAGTTAGCGGCGCAGCTTGCGCGCTTTGAAGAACAGGAACAGGAGTAAATCCAGATGAGCTTTAACGGTAGCGGCACTTTCGTCATTAACTCAGCCGGTCAGCCGGTTGTTTCCGGCACGGTCATCAGCAGCACGGCCTTTAACGCGCTGACCGCCGACCTCGCTAACGGCTTGTCTACGTGTATTACGAAGGACGGCCAGACGACCCCAACCGCTGACATCCCAATGGGGTCCAATAAGATTACAGGGCTTGGTAACGGCACGGCAGCGGGAGACGCGGCCAACCTCGGGCAAGTACAATCTACCGTCGCAAAACTACTTGGAAGCGTCTCAGGCGCAGATACGATTACGGCGGTGGGTTCGCCCACTGTGGCTGCTTACGCCGCAGGCCAGATGTTTTACTTCGTCGCAACTGCCGCAAACACTGGCGCAGTGACGATCAACATCGACTCGCTCGGCGCTAAGAGCATCACGCGAGACGGCACTACCGCCCTTGCCGCAGGCGATATCCAAAGCGGCGAGGTGTGCGTCATCGTTTATGACGGCACGCAGTTCCAGCTGGTTAATGGCGCAAGTCAGTCTGCTGCCATTGTCACGAACTCGCTGACCGTCAACGGCACTTCCTCGCTAGATGGAGCCGTCACCATCAACGACTCCGGCGCCGACGTTGATTTTCGGGTGGAGGGAGACACAGTAGAAAATGCGCTATTTGTGCAGGGCAGTGATGGATATGTAGGCGTCGGGACAAATGCACCCAGCTATCCGTTTCATGTCGTTGGCTCTGGCGACACTGTAACAGCGGTGACTGGTGGCGCAACTTCTGTGGCTGCTTTGAATCTTGGAAACTCAACAAATTTAGCTGATGGTGGCATTCGTTACGACAACAGCACAGACGCACTAATATTTAGAGCAAATAACGGAGAAAAAGCCAGAATAAGCTCGTCGGGGAATTTGGGGGTGGGGACGACTTCGCCTGACGCGAAAATTGAAATTGAAGCAGCAGATGGAGTTGAGCAATTTCGTCTGCAACGCGTATCCACCAGTATTTGGGGTTCGCTTTTACCGTCATCTGAATCTGGCGCGCTGGGTTTAGCGTTTAACGCTAACGATGGAAACGCATCTACTCCGGGTTTTGTTTGGCGAACCGCCACGGATGGTTCTACTTATACAGAGAGGATGCGGCTTACTACCACGGGCCTTGGCATCGGGGCGACTTCGCCCGGCGCGCAATTAGAGGTTAGTCGTTCAGCTACAGATGGTTACAGCACGATTCGTTGGTCAAACACAGGTGCTTCAGGTCGTACTTATGAAATTGGGTTAGGCGGCAATACAGCAGCGGCAGGATTTGCTAATAACTTGTATTTCTATGATTCAACTGCGTCTGCAACCCGTATGGTCATTGATGCGTCGGGGAATTTGGGGGTGGGGACGACTTCGCCTTCAAGCGGATACAGACTTACTGTAAACGATACGACCAATTCGTATTTGAAGATTTGTAACGGCACAACAGGGTCAACCGGCAGTGATGGGTTTGATTTAGCCGCAATTGGTTCAGATGCGTATTTGATTCAGCGTGAAAACGCGCCAATGATTTTTTACACCAACGCCACCGAACGCGCACAAATCAGCGCGGCGGGAGAAGTCTTAATAAATGCGTCAGGCACTTCGTCTAGTGCTTTGCTTTTTGTCAACGGAGTAGGGAAAGTTGTAAATCCAATCGTCGCAAAAGTAGACAATAATGCTTATTACAATTACGTAGGCGAAAATACTTCAGGAAATGTTACGTTTTTCGTCCTTGGTACTGGGGATGTTAAGAACACAAATAACTCATACGGAGCAATTTCCGATGAGAAGATGAAGCAGGATATTGTTGACGCTTCATCGCAATGGGATGACATCAAAGGACTGCGTGTCCGTAAGTTCCGATACAAGGCTGACCCAACTGCGCCGTTGCAGATTGGCGTTGTGGCGCAAGAATTGGAAACTGTTTCGCCGGGGCTTGTTGATGAACACCCCGACTACGAAGAAGTGGAAGTCACGGACGAAGAGGGCAACGTCACTACAGAGCGTCAGCCTACCGGCACTTCTACCAAGTCGGTCAAATATTCCGTGCTGTATATGAAAGCCATCAAAGCCCTGCAAGAAGCCATGACCCGCATTGAGGCTTTGGAAGCAGAAGTGGCTGCGCTAAAAGGAGCTAACTAATGGACATGCAAACCCTCAAAGGCGCACTTAAAAGCAAAACGGTTTGGTGGAACGTGCTTTTAGCGTTATTGGCGTCACTTGAGATGTTTAGTGCATCGCTCACCACCCTATTTGGGGCCAAAACGTCAGCCTTAATTCTGATGACAGGCGCGATGGCGAATCTGGTCTTGCGCGTGGTGACCACACAGGCTCTAGCAGAGAAGAAATGAGATGGACGACGGACAACTTCTTTTCAACATCATTGTCGGTGTGGCGGGTATGTTTGGCGGCTGGATTCTAAACAACATCAGCCGCAGCATCGAACGCTTAGATAAGGACGTGCGGCAGATGCCACTGACGTATGTGACTCGCATTGATTACCGCGCTGACATTGATGAGATTAAGACCATCCTCGGACGTATCTGGGACAAGTTGGACGACAAGGCTGACAAATGATTCAGACGCTCATTGGGCCTATTACCGCCCTGCTAGACAAATTCATCGAAGACAAAGACCAGAAAGCAAAACTCGCGCATGAACTCGCCACGATGTCAGAGCGACACGCGCAGGAGATTGCCAAGGGTCAGATCGAAGTTAACAAAGCTGAAGCAAGCAACCGTAGCCCCTTTGTCGCGGGGTGGCGTCCGTTCATAGGCTGGACTTGCGGCGTGGCCCTCGCGTGGCATTTTGTTTTATATCCTGTCGTGTCGTTCTTGGTCATTTTGAGTGGTGAAGTCCTCCCGCCCCTGCCGGTCTTTGATATGGATAGCCTGATGACGATTCTGCTGGGTATGTTGGGCTTGGGTGGTCTTCGCACCTTTGAGAAGTTCAAAGGAGTGTCAAAATGATTGATTGGTCGCTTTATAAGAATTTCACAAAAGTTGAGTTTGATTGTACTCACTGCGGTGCAAACCAGATGACGCCAGCGTTTATGTCAAAGCTCCAAGCGCTTCGCATAAAGTACGGCAAGCCAATGCGTATCACGTCAGGGTTCCGTTGCGCGCAGCATCCCATTGAAGCTAAAAAGGCCACACCCGGCGCACACGCATCAGGGTGCGCGTGTGACGTAGGCGTGGAAGGGCAAGACGCATATCAGCTTTTGAAGTTAGCATTTGAGCTTGGATTTACTGGCATTGGAGTGCAACAAAAAGGTAGCAGTCGTTTCATACACTTAGACACACTGGAGCAACCGCCTCGCCCGAATGTTTGGTCATACTAGGGGGTGTCATGCGAGACGATGGGATACCGCGATCCTTTTTATTAGGTCCGCATAAAATCAAAGTTGTTAACGTCCCCGTTAAAAAGTGGCAATGGGGCGAAAACGTGTTAGCAATGTGGATGCCGTCTGAGTGTCGCATTGAGATTGTTTCAACGCTGAAAGGCACATACCGCCAAACCGTGTTTCTTCACGAGGTAGTCCATGCGATCTGCGACACGGCGGGCTACTACGAAATCAGCAAAGATGAAGAGTTTGCAGACAGGTTTGCGGTGTTGCTCCAGCAAATGCTGACCACGATGAAATGATATGCCTAGATATAGCACTGACGAAGAATTTATTTCGGCTTGGCAGCGATTAGGTTCAGCAAAAAAAGTAGCCACCGCGTTAAAAATTGCCCACCGAGCCGTGTTTACGCGACGGCGCGACATCGAAGCGCGTTATGGAATTGTGCTGAAATACACAGGCACGAACGGCATCAGCAAAAATAAATTATCAAAACAGTCTCAGGCAGGACGAAAAGCAGATCAGTTAGCTGAAACTCGTGCGCGTGTATACAAGCGGGATATACCGATTAAAGTTACGGACGGCGTGGTGATGATTGCCTCCGATTGTCACTACTGGCCCGGTGTTGTGACCGAAGCGCATCAAGCATTTTGCCGGCTGGCAAAGAAACTCAAGCCGCAAACTGTCATTTTGAATGGTGACATCCTTGACGGCGCACGTATCTCTCGGCACAGCCGCATCATGTGGGAAAAGCAGCCCGAACTGAAAGACGAAATCCACGCGGTGCAGGATCGCTGTGCTGAGATTGAACGAGCGGCGCAAGGCGCAAAACTACTCCGCACGATCGGCAACCACGACTCACGCTTTGAAAATTACTTATCTGGCCGCGTTTCTGAGTTTGAAGAAATGACCGGCATGACGCTGCTAGATTACCTTCCCCGCTGGGAAGCCTCATGGCTAATCAACATTAACCCCAACACCGACAGCTGGACCGCTGTGCGTCATAGACCCGTCTCAGGCGGCATTCATAGCGCCTATAACAGCACGCTAAGGGCGGGTATTCATTACGTCCACGGACACCTTCACAAGCTCCAAGTAACTCCGTGGAGCGACTACAGAGGCCGTCGATATGGGATTGATGCCGGGACAATGTCAGAGCCGTATGGCCCGCAATTTAATTACACGGAAGCAGGGCCGGTAAATTGGGCCTCTGGATTTGTCGTATTGACTTACAATGAGGGTCGTTTGCTGCAACCCGAGTTATGCGTAGTTGAGCATGGAAAAGCCTACTTCCGAGGACAAGTGGTATAGCCCCGACTTGTGTACGCATTGCGTATGGCTATGTCCGTGGAACGGCGAAGGGTACGGTTGCTCGCACCCTGAAATACGCGGATTACTAAACGGCGTTATTCGCTGCCAATCGCAGTTTTTCCTTGAAAAGAAAGGGCTAGTTCGCGAGCGATAATATCGGCCTCCACGTCTAACCCATGTGCGCGCATTCGCGTCAGAATCTCAAGCACGTCTGGTTCGCGCTTTTGACCATACGCCCACGGGGCTTTTTCCATTTCTCGCTTCCACGCCCCCGGCTCGCTTTCGTTATCGATAATCATGCGTACCACCCTATTACTACACCAATCATTAGCCCAACCACAAAAATAGCAACCTCGGCTGCGGTTCTATCTTTATCCGCTTCGCGATAGCCGCTTAAAACACGCTTAACGTATTCAAGTTCGGCCTGTAACTGTTTTATTTCGGCATTCAGCCGATCAACTTTGTATTCACTCACCAAAAATCCCTCCCTCCTCGGCTGCATCGCACGTTGGGATTTGGAACCCAGCGCCATTCGTACTCCTTAAAACTAAACCACCGTTTTAACCATCGTTTTAACATGATGCCTCCACGCTGTAGTTATGGCTGGGAGATTGCCAGCCTCGGTCCACATTCGGTTCAATCCAACTCGGATCTGTCCAAATTAGTCGGTTATTCGGGTAAGCGATCCACGGGCCGTCATCAAGCACGATGACGTGGTGATTCTTGTGCTGGTCCGGCGTTTCGCTCCAGTTGTCCTTCGCCCAATCGATTGTGAATAAATAGCGACCGTGCCGAATGACCTTATCTCGGCCTAGTGCCTGTACGCGATGATTCTTTAAAAACTCAAACGCATGGACGTTGGCGGTGTACCCGAAGCTGTCCCACCACGCGCACAGAGACAGCCCCAGAGCCTCGCAGGGCTTATCGCATAAGGCGTGGATAGGAACCCTAGCCCACTGCGCGCCATTGGCTAACATGACCTGAAACATTGGCGCACGCGCAGACTCAGCGCGGAACCCAAACACGGTGCATTCGGTAAACTCGCCAAACCCTGACTGCTGGTTGTACAAAAACTCATTGCGAACGTAGGCGGGCGTAAATGGCGTATCGTGAATAAATTTCATGCTAACCCCGCAGTTCCTCAATGTCGCGCAAGTCAGACTGCGGCATCGCGTAGGTCGGGCCATACCCTAAATCGGTTATCCGATCGTCTCGGATCAAATCAGCGGTTAGCGCATAACCCGCAAAACGATATTGAGGAAACTTGCCCAGCGCCAACACGAAAACATCAATCTTTTTGCCTTTCTTGTTTAGATGCGCGAGTAGCTTGCCCGTGGAGTACATAGTCGTTTTGATGTCTACTTTTGCGCCATTAGGCAATACGCAATCCCAATCCGAAACCTTAATTTCTAAGTCAGGATATACGTTCATGTACTTACAAAACGCAAGCTCTGACGCAATGCCTTCTAATTCGGTAATTTCGACTTTTTCGTTGCTAACCTTTAAGTTTTTAATGCCTTTCTTGCGCGATGTTTCATAACGGCACTTGGCAATAAACTCGGCCAGCCTTCGCTCGGTTAGGTTTAGCGTGATGTAGGGAGTCATGCGTATACTGGCTCCGGTATATGAATGCCTAGCTCCGCGCACTTTGTTTCAATGAACAACAAGAAATCACTAAATTCTTGTTTGTTCAGCGAAGAGGAACGTTTCAGCGGTCGCAATCGCTTACGCCCAAACCCTTCTAGCGTTTCCCACCCAAAACACTCGCCCAAAAAGTATTCGTGCAAGTCGTCTTTTTGCCAGCCTTCCAATGCCTCACCGCCGCCCTCTAACACAGACGGATACACCACGCCCCAAAGAAAAGCGTTTTGCTGATGAGTGCGAGGCTTGCGCCATTCCTCCACAGTTATGGCCCATGACTTGTCCACAGACAGTCGCGATACCATCAGCTGAATTGCAACAGCAAGCTGATCGGGGGTCGTGCCTTTGGGGAAGATTCGTTTCACAGGGAGGCCGCTATCTTGTTCCACTCGGCGGCATATTCGACGTTTTGCCATTCGTTGAACCACGGACCGCCACGGGTAAAGTGGACAGCGATTGGGTTCGGGCAATCGTCTTTGGTATGCCAGCCTTCTAGGTAGTTGAACGCATTAGGCAGCGCGCCAATCACGTCATTAGATAGCCATTGGAATCGATGCAGATATAGTCCTGATTGCTTATTGACAACATCAGGGGTCAGGTTCAAGACTTGCGGGTGTTGGCAGTTAATTAAGATGAATGAGGACCAGTTTTTTCGGTCATACAGATGTTGCGGTCGGTTATCCATTTTGACGGATTCGGTAGGCCAGTAATCGTGTTGTACGCAAAACACTGCTTTTGCCCCGTCCATGTAGTCGGTGACCGCAGCGATGTCCCCCCGAAAAAGAAAATCGCAGTCGCAAAACAAGGCCCAGCCCTTGTATCCGGCCAGATACGGAACGAGGAAGCGCGTAAAGCTAAACTCCGTAGACGAAAGCGGATCAGCCTCTCGCGTGTATATACCGCGTCTCCGCAAGTCCGATAGCACTAGCGGCTTAATATCTAGTTCAATGGAAGCCCGATCCTGCATGGACCGGGCCGCCACCTTGTATGCGACATCCTCGCGACTGTCGTATCCGATAAACACTTTCATCAGAACGGTTCATCCAAATCAGCCCAGTTATCCTCGCTGATCGGCTTTTGCACGACCGGGTCCGCCTTCTTCGGGCCGCTAAAATCTTTTTTCGCTTCGATCTTCAACGACATAAAGCTGTCGCCGGTTTTTTTCGACTTTCTGATCCAACCGCTTATGTTGTAGTCCGTGCCGCCTACATTCAGGCTACCTCGGTAGTCTGGGCGTTTCGGGTTATCGCCCTTATCGTTCTTAAAAAGCACACCCGAGTTCGTGTTGTCGTATGTCACAGTTTCACCTTTTCCAGTTGCTTCACCTTGTCGTCAAGCTCGGCCAAGAACGCCTTGACCTCGCCTTCCAACACCAAAATCTGCTGATCGTCACGCGGCAAACGCACGACCAGCATTTGCAGATGCTCGGGTAGCCGTGGGTCGTAGCTCACAAAGTCGCACCACGCTTTGCCAGTGCAAGCCATCTGCCATTGCATTTGATAGATGTACTTAGCGGGTGGCTTGCCAGCCAACACGACATCGAGATGCGTTGCGGTGTTAGGGCATTTAATCTCTACCAAGCCATCGCCCACGATGCCGTCAGGGCTGGCCCCTGCCATTGCGATAGTCGGATGGTCTATAAACCCAACCTCTTCGACTAACTCGCCTATACGGGCCGCATAGGCATTACGGGCGGCTGGCTCTTGCTCAGTACCCCAAGCCATTGCGGCGTTGCTGAAGCCCTCTGTGGGCCTCTGCGTCAGCCTTTCGCAAATCAGCTGCGCCATGTAGTTTTCGCGGCTCGCGGCATAGCCTGATTTGGTCTTAGCGACGACATCCGCGACTCGCGATGCCGTCACCTTGCCCAACCTAGCGCTATGCCACTCATTAGTACGCTGGGTTTCGGATACGATAATCATGCTAACTCCTTCTTACGGGCCGCAAAGGCTTCCATGTGCAACTTGCGATCCTCAACCGACAGTGACTTAAACAGCGCTGTCAGGGCCGCTACGTCCGCGCAAGAGGTGATGCCAGCCAATACCTCGGGGTTAGGCTCGGGTTTCTCGCCCTCGGGCAAGTCCTCACCGGAGTAGATGTATAAGCCGAGGCCGTGCATGGCTATTGCTTTCGCTAAACAACGCATGATGGCCGTGTTGACTTGGAATGAATCAGGGTCAACAACTGCTTGGTTGCGGTGGTTCATCACAGGCAGCACGCAGGTCTTAACGTCGCCTTTGATTTCAACGCTAACCTTGACCATTGCGCTGCCATTTCGCAGATACATACATGGCAGTCCATCCCATTCATGCGCGGTCCAGCGGGCGGCTGGGTCGATCTTCAGCACTTCGGCCCACGCCCACGCCCAGCTGAGATACGTAAGATTCCCTTTGCGTTCGGTGTGTTGATTCACGTTGATCTTGAGTAGCTCGCTCATACATTTCCCTCAGTTCTAATTCGTGTTGATGCCAGAAGTCTTCCATTCGTCACCTTTACAGCTGTGGCCGTCGCAAGGTTCGATTAGGCCGCCTAGCAAATAAATTGCTATGAGGCCAATCACCATCCACCGTGGCTTAATTTCCATGATCGGGGTCCGGTTCGCCATAAATGATGTCTTCGTTTTCTTCGGCTTTGGTGACTAGATCGTCGTACAGCCCTTCCGACATTTCACTCGCCCAGAGCGGGATATTGGTGTTGAGGCTGGTGTAGTCACGTAAGCGCGGATTGTCGCCGGGGTGGTACACGCCAATGATGTCGGCTTTTTCGACTTCGCAAACATCATCGATTACGTCGTACTCCACGTCGAGTTCGACGAGCGTGCCGTATAGCCAAATTTGTGTATTGAAGTTTGTCACTTTTGCTCCTATCTGTGGAAAAAAGGGCGGCTTACGCCGCCGCCTCATTACGAAGCTCATCAATATGCGAAATCATGTCGAACGCTTCTGCAACGGTGGTGGCAAGTTGGCGAGCTTCAAAAGATTTGCTGCAATCCATAACAAACTGCAATCTCACCGCTGCGTCATGTAAGTAATTGCCTCCATCGCTTGCCGTTCTTGCTACTCTAATAAGATTGATGGCTTCAGTAATTTCTTTGGTGTCGTGATAATTCATGTGCGTTCCTCTCTGTGGAAAAAGTGGGCGGGTTTGCAGTCCCCGCCCGTTAAATTAAAAGTTGTAGTCGTGGAATCGAACTGGGTTTTCGGCAAGCATATAGCGGTTGCCATTTGCATCGCGCCAGCCGCGCTTGCCTTTACGAATCCTCACAATCCGCGAATCTGGCTTGCTGGTAATCACCCAACGTTGATCGTATTGGTTCATCGCCATTCCGCAAAACCCGCCCTCAACAAAATCGGGCTTCCATGACTCATCGCGTACAGCTGACATTTCGCGAATGTCTATGGTCTTTTCGCTTACCCGCCGCACAACCTCAAAAGGGTAGGCGTCTGAATATCCGACCTGATTCGCGTAGTTCTTAATGGTTTCCATGTTATGTCTCCTATCTGTGGATACGTTGTTTCTGTCGACGATTTGGAGTTTAGCACGCTATACCGATCAAGAGTCAACCCCATTGCATGAAAAAAGTTAAACAAGCTAAACTAGCAGGATGAACATACACAAACTCATCAAACAGTACGGCAGTCAACAAGCGTTAGCACAAGCGTTTGGCGTAACCAAAGGCGCTGTCAGCCAGTGGGTCAAGGCTGGTGCGATTCCAGCGGCTCGGGTTTGGCAGCTAAAGGCGGGTCACGTAAAGGCAAAAAACACGCGATGAAAATCATGTTGGACAAATCCCCGGCAAATATCGCAGAACGAACACAGCAATTTGGCTATGAATTTTGGCAGCTACGGACACCTTTAACGCGATACGCATTGGCTAACGTTCCTTACGGCCTAGACAATGGTTGTTTTAAGACTTTCAAACGCAAAGAATGGATGGCATTGGTGGAGCAAGCTAAAGAAAACCCGCCGATATTCGTTTGCGCGCCGGACATTGTGGGCGATGCCCGCAGAACATTGGAACTCTTTGACCATTTTGAATCCGCTTTAGCAGGGTTGCCGATTGCGTTAGTTTTGCAGGACGGCATAGGGGGGTTTTCCATCCCATGGGACAGAATTGCTGCCGTATTTGTAGGCGGCTCTGACGCTTTTAAAATTTCCCAAGAGGCGTTTGCTGCTTGTAAAACCGCAAAGATCTTAGATAAATGGGTTCACGTTGGGCGGGTCAATACCTCCGCGAGGGCAGAGCAATGGCTAGGCATTGCAGACAGCATTGATGGCTCTGGTTTAAGCCAGTATGACCATATGCTCAAGGATGTTTTAGGCGTCATTCAGAATGAGGTAAAGCAGCAGGAGTTGATATGAACTGGCCGAAAGCGCGTAAAGAATGCCTATATATTGTCAAGGCATCTCATCACCTATCAGGGATAAGCAAACACGCCGACGCAACTGATATCCACGAACACGATTGGTCAATCACACTCATTTTTAATCATTGGGAATTTCACCCGCTGCATGGATTTACCCGCGATGAGGCTGACATCGATGCATCGTTTGGCGAACGAATTAGGCAGTTAGAGGGCAAACTGCTGAATGATTTGATGCCTGTCCCACCGACCTCCGAAAACTTAGCGATTTGGCTGATGGCAGAATGGATGCAGTACCTCTCGCCAAACAAAATCAACTTTGAATTGGATGCTGTGAGGGTATCGAAGTGTGCGAGGCATACCACCGAAGCGACAAAGGAACAAGTTATCAAATGGAAAACGGTTATGGAAAAAGGGCGTGCGAAGAAATGTGTGGGAGGTGGCCGTTAGAAACATCAAAACCTTTAGAAATGACCGTTATAAACGACAAAGCCCCCAGACGGGGGCTTGACGGGGCTAGGGGGAAGCCCTACTCTCGGATTTGCAGACGAGGTCCAGTGAAGATAACCTTTGGGGAAAAGGTTGTCAAATTTCACACGACCTCCCAGCTCGGGAATTCTGGTCGGGGA
>Ga0208161_1000191_pt1 | contig 35018 bp, 47 predicted proteins | sample CB_VirMetaG_3_FD_184538 | JGI IMG/M metagenome (GOLD analysis project Ga0208161, IMG submission 184538) | Freshwater to marine saline gradient viral communities from Chesapeake Bay - CB_1508_1S Viral MetaG (SPAdes) (version 4) | ecosystem: Environmental > Aquatic > Marine > Coastal | place: USA... | reverse complement strand
AAGTCTGGTGACAAGATCGACGGTGTGATGGCGGCTATCATGGCTATAGGTGAAATGCTCACTTACGAAGACGAAGACTCAGGTTTTACCTTCTTTATGGACGTTGTTGACTTGTAGTGGCGGATAAACAATAATATATTTTAAACATGTCGCAAAACAGCATTTTCGATGCTTTTAACCGTCTGATAGAGCAGACGATTACTAATGGCAAGGCGAACGAATACAACGAGTCACGTTTCTATGTGCCTTCTGGTTCGTTTACGCCAACTTCAGCTATTATAGGAACTGATATCAGATCGTTCCAAGGTGCTGATGCTTTACAAATCTCCACGGTTTACGCTTGTGTAGCTAAGATTGCAGACGAGATCGCTTCCATGGATGTCATTGTTGAAAGAAAAACCAACAAAGGCGACATCGAGCCCATTGAAAACCATCCTATTTCATACGCAATGACCATCGAGCCCAATGAGCTTATGGGTGCGTTCGAATTGAAGCAGATGATGGTCAGCGACATGCTATTGTATGGCGTGGGTTATGGATACATCGACGAGAATAACGGTAAAGTATACTGGCTTCCTGCTAGCGATGTCACTTACGCCATCGATAAAAACACTGGAGAAAAGTATTACCATTATCCCGGAGCACCTACGCCTGTACCTTCCACCAACATGTTGGAGTTCAAGGCTTTCAGAACGCTTTCTCCCACCAGAACCCAGCTCAAGACACTCACTACAGCCAAGTCACTCATGGACTTTGGCAACAAGTTTTTTGATAACGGCGGTATGCTCGGTGGATTGCTTACCACCAAAGAGCCGCTCGATACGGAGCAGATGCGTCAGATGACGGATTTCTGGAAAGAGCGTTACTCTGGAGCAGCCAATGCTCACAAGGTGGCTATTTTGGGTGGAGGTTTTACTTACCAGCCTTTATCTGTTCCGCTTGATCAGCTTCAATACATCGATAGTAAGAAGTACAGTTCAGAGGAGATCTGTCGTATTTATCAAATGCCTCCCGCTATGGTAGGTATTGAAACCAACACCTCGTACAACAGCTACGAGCAGCAGGTGCTTCAGTATATGCAGGGATGTATTGCTCCAAGGGTAAAAGCTATTGAGTTGGAATTGAGCAGAAAACTTCTGCCCAACAACAAACAGCTACACGTCAGAATGAACATCGATAGTATGATTCGAGCTGACTACTCAGCCAAAGCCGAATACTACGGAAAAATGCTCCAGAACGGGGTCATGACAATCAATGAGGTAAGAAGAAAGGAGGGCATGATGAGAATCAGCTCTGGCGACAACAACTTCGTTCAGGTCAACCAGATTCCAGTATCTATGGCGCAGAAGTACGCTGAGTCTATCATCACAGATAAGAGCAAAGATCCTAACACTGATAAGTCTAAGATCGACAATCAGGCGGGTGCTTTGACTAACGATAATGAAGTTAATCAACAAGAACAAGAATAATGGCTGAATATGTATTCGCAGTAAGAAACTGCCGCGCCAAACACAGCACCAAAGCAACTGGTGACAAAGACAATCAAGCTCAGTTGAGCCAAGTACACTACGCTTCATATAGCGGCTCATGGGATGCTAATTCGCGTGATGCGATCGTTGCAGAGTTGAAGAGGAAGGCTCGTTTGACCGACCCTAGCTCAGGTATGGCTCTTGTAGTTGCAACTGCCGCTGCTGCTGGAGCTGCTGGTACTCTTACTGCTACTACCGACACCTACCAAGAGCGTGTAGGTAAAGCAGTGATGCAAATCGGCATGGGTTACCATGCATCTGACGCTGCGGCTGCTAAGGCCGGAATTGTCTGGTTAAATTTAGAATAAGAGATGGCGCAAACTTACGGTGGATATCCTGATGCGGCTGTTAACGCAGCCAAGAGAGCTCTCAAGCACAGAGACGCTAACGGCACTAGCTGTGGCACTTCTGTTGGTTGGCAACGCGCTAACCAAATCGCTAAGAGAGAGAAACTCAGCATGTCCACCATCAAGCGCACCTTCAGCTTTCTCTCAAGAGCCAAGACTTATGATCAAGGCAAATTCACCGATGCTAACGGTAAAGACATTTGCGGATCGATCATGTATGCGGCATGGGGAGGTGACAGCATGAAATCATGGGCTGAAAGGACGATTAAAAAAGCAGAACGAGAAATGAGTAAGAACAACTTGGAAGTACGCTCCCTTAATTCAGATTTTGAGGTAAGAGCAGAAGAAGGTAAGAATCCGGTTGTAGAAGGTTATGCTGTCAAGTTTGAAGATACCACAGTCATTGGGGGCCAGTTTTCAGAATCAGTTTCTAGAAACGCTTTCGAAAACGCTGATATGTCTAACGTGGTGGCTCTGTTCAATCACGATTGGAATATGCCCTTGGCTCGTACAGGTAAGGGGCTGGAGCTGGAGATCGATGAAATGGGTCTTAAGTACCGCTTTGAGCTTGGCGAACAATCATACGCAAAGGATCTTGCTGAAAACATTCGTATGGGGAACGTCTCTACGTCCTCATTTGGTTTCACTATTAAAGATGACTCATGGGAAAAGAGGGACGGTATGAATCACCGAACGATCGTTTCAGTTGACAAGTTATATGACGTGTCACCAACGACTCAAGGCGCATATCCCACCACTGAAGTTGCTCTCCGCTCTATGGAAGCGGCCTTGGCTGTTACTGAAGAGTCCGAGGAGGAGGAGTTGGCCCAGTTGGTTGCACAAGAAGCTGATAATGAGCAACAGCCTGAGACGCAAGAAGTGGCTGAGGAAGTTGTTGCTGAGGCAGGAGCAACTGAAAGAGCAGACGAACCAACAACAACAGTAGAGGAAGAAGAAGAAGAGGAAGAGGAAGACGAAGACAACATGGAGGAAGAGAGGGTAGATATTTTGATTGACAAATCCATCCTACCTCATCCTTTCGCTCTAGATGAACAAGTAAATAAAAACAAAGAGCCGGAGGCTCGAATTGATTCTAATATGGACAAAAACAAAGAAAAGAACGCTCCGGCCTACATCCAAGGCTTGGGCGACAGCGAGGCACGCGCTGCCTCCAAGTTTTCCTTCGGGAAGATGATTAAAGAAGCTGCACAGGGCCGTTTGACTGGCGTTGAAGCAGAGATGAACCAAGAAGGACGGAGCGAGTTCTCCAACGGCAAAGTAAATGTCGCTGGTGGCATCTGCATCCCTTCTTTCATCGTTAACCGTGCTGGTGAAGCCCTCGGTGTGGGTGCTGACGCAACCAATGTTTTGGCTAACTTTGGTGGTACAATTGGTACTAACGACAATGGTCTTGTTGAGGCTTTTGCCCCCAACGATATCGCGTCTCAGTTGGGCGTTCGTAACTTGACGAACTTGACTGGTGATGTAGTTTTCCAAGTTCAAGGCACTAAGATGACTGCTGGCAAGCCAGCTGAAGGTGTTGACCAAGCATCTGCAAACGTAGCTTTTAGCCCTGTTACCCTCGCTCCTGTTCGTTACAGCGCACACACGAAAGTTACCGACCAGATGTTGGCGCAGTCAGCTCAGGACATGGGTGCTTTCCTTGCTATGGATATCCGCCGTGCTATCGACAAGAAGTTCAACGATGACATTGTAGCTGCTATTCGCGCCGCCGCTGATGACAACGCAACTGTAGCTGGCACTTTGGATAACTATAATTCAGCTACAAAAAACCCAATGCACCTTGAGGAATACTTGCTCGGTCGTGATGTGGATTTGGCTGGCATTGTTACCTTGTCTGGAACGGCTGCTTACAGAGTTTTCCGTCAGTTGAGCCACGATGCAGGTAGTGGATTGCTGTTTGCTCAGAGCCCTCTGGAGCGCCGCAACGTGATTGGTTACCCAACAGTGATCTCTTCTTCTGTTGCTTCTGATGAGTTCTTTATGTTCCACAGAGAGCAATTGGTGAGTGGCACTTGGGGCGGATTAAACTTGATCATTGATCCTTACAGCGATGCCGACCATGGCGTTACTCGTATCGTAGCTAACGTGTACCGTGATGTCAAGGCGCTTCAAACTGCCGCATTCGACGGTCTCGACGCTGTTCAATAATAATAATCGGTATTAGACTTATACCTTGGGGCCGGGGAGGGGGTACTGCGAGAGCAGTGAACCTCCTCCCCCTCTTTTTTAAATCAAATGGCACAGATTAGAATCACAAACAATTACGTAGACGGAACACAGCTTGTGTCTCTCGCCGACATGAAAGATCACTTGAGAGTCAGCGGTACTGAAGAGGATGATTTGATCAAGGCTTACATGGATGCCGCATCCGATTACATGTCGTCTGTTGCCGGAAGAACCTTTAAGTACAGTGGAGGCGAAGCCAACGTGTACTTATACATGTCAAAGGGTGAGCTGTACGGAACGGTACGCAAGGCCGATGACATTACTTTGTATCAAGCTAGATACAAGAACGATGCTGGTGGGTACAGCATTATGGATGCTGCTGACTATGTAGTAAACACCGAGACCTACCCAGCCACCTTTAAAATTAAGAACGTACCTGATGACATCGCTGATGATGATACTGATGCGATATATCGTATTTGGTTCAAAGGTGGAGAGGACGTTACGTTGCTACCCAAGCAGTTTAAGATCGCTATGATGCTGTTGGTATCACACTACTACACCAACCGCGAAGCTGAATATGTGGGTGGTATCACCACAGAGCTAAAAGAAGGTGTCAAGCGTTTGTTGAACACCGTAAAAAAGTTCTGATTTGAAGAAGAGCATCGGCGCAGGTCAGATGGACCGCAAGGTAAGCTTTGGTCGTGTTTTCACAGAAATAGACTCCGACACGGGATCTAAGTCTTCTAGGTTTATGTATACTAGAAGCAACGTGTGGGCTAAGGTGGATTTCTTTGGTACACCTTCTGCTGGTGCTTCTGAGGATATGATTAACGACCAGAAGACTGGTAAAATCAAAATTGAGATCTACGTAAGATTTTTTGCTGACATCAAGTTTGAGGATTTTGTTGTATTTAAAGGTAGATACTACGAGGTATATTCCATTCAGATGGTAAACAATCGCGAGTATCTTGTTTTGAGAGCCGAATGGCGTGACGATTACGAACCACTAGCATAACGATATGAACAGGCCAACAGGATCAGGATCTCTAAACCAAAAAATCAGCATTGTAGACAGGCAAAGTTTGCTTGACGATACAAATGGTTCTAAGGTTTTTAATGATGATACGGTCATTGCTAAAAAGGTTTGGTGTAACGTAAAGTATATCGGCACACCTTCTGCTGGTGCTTCCGAGGACAGGGAGGAATTGCAGCGCACAGGTAAGGTCAAGATTGAGGCTAAGATGCGTTACCGTGAAGACATCAAGCACGATGACGTTGTGGTATTTATGGGCGGCTTGTTTGACATCTATTCCATTCAGGAGCGGGGCAGGGATGAGTTCATTGTAATCCGTGCTGAGTCTCGCGACGACGACACTTATCAGATCGCAATTGCTGACGAGCAGTCGGAACAGTTTTACTTAGAGTACCCATATGGAGTAGAAGACCCCGCCGCCACTGAAGATGGTGCTACTAGGTTGTTAAGTGGTGCATTGATAAGATATGACGACACCATATCCCCTATATATATAGAAACATCTGAAATAGATGACGCATCACTTCCATTTAACAGTAGTGATTTTTATATAGAGCTACCTATAGAATGGTTCAACGACTATACTAAATCAGGACTCATCAATGGTGATCTGAATGACCTAGCTGTTCCTGCTTATGTAGACGATAATACAGCAACGCTTCATGATATATGGCCGGATGAGTCAGTATACAATACTTTCAACGGCATTAATGTGCTTGCCCAAACTGGCAGAAAAAGAGGAGGTATACGAATCCCAATGCCAAACAGCTCATCGGGAGAGAGCCCATGTAGTATAAGTTTTGATTTAAAAATCAATCCTACATATAGATGCTCGCTGCCTATACCGTATCAATTGATAGATGTTTCATCTATACCATATGAGGGTTTAAATAATTCCGCTTACCTGTCTAACCTTGATGACAAGATGGTATGCGCTACTTATAAGAAGTCATATTTAAATCCAATCGACTATACAGGTCAGGAGACAAATCCAAAACTAGCATACTATACACCCGTGATTGCTGTACGCCCATACATAGGAAGCAATCTATACAGAACTACTTATTACAATCCAAGTCCATTCGGATCATCGACAATTGATATTCAAATAGGGATAGGAAGGTTTTTTAGCAACACACTTGATCCTCAATATTTGGGTTATGCCACAATAAACGATGTACCTGTATTAAAAAGAGGTGACGTTCCTTGGGTTGACTTCAGATGGGGCGGAATACGTAGAAACTACACGGCTGGTTCTGTTAAGCAATATGACTCTTTAAATGCTGATTTTACAAGAGACTTCTCTACACACCAGCTAGTCGATGATGGCTTATCGGTTTTAGATTATTGGGATGTAGAAATTGAGTCTGGCACGGTCACTGGAACCTCAAGGGTTTTATTAAGCCTCAGATATGGAAATAAGATGGGTGCTTTGCCTTATACTGTTACCGAGTCGGGCGGAACAACAGCAAGTTTCTATCCTGTCAACATGCATCACATAAATATTGCAGACGCATCCAACTCTACTGTAAGGGCTCAATTTTACCAACATTATACAGGTAGTGATTACGTTGCCACCGCGCCATCTGGTTGGGATTTAAGACGTGCCTTTGACACTACATTATATTTTGATGACTATGGCTTTTATAGATCCCCAAATGTGGCATTAGAGGATTTATATATTAGGATTAAAAACCCTCGTTTGATAGTTAACAAACTTAATCTTCCCGATGGATATCAAGATGGTGATGATTTGGTTTACGAGGAAGTAGAGTATAAGATTGATGGTTACGAAATAGATCCAATAACTGGCGGTTTTGTTTCTAGTTCCACAGCTCAAAATAACCACCTAAACCAATTCTATGTATACGATAACATTCCGAGTGAGGTAAGGGATGAAAAACAAGCTACATGTGTTTTCAAGTTTGACGTAGAATATAGGCTCAAGCATTTCGTTGAAGACGACTCATTGTTCATGTTCTCCACCAACGATCGCTCTTTTGTTTCTCCACCAGATTCAGATCAGTATTTTAGCACTATTCAAGTACAAGAGGAGGACACCGTTAACGAGTTTGTTCTACACGGAGGTATGGAAGCTCAAAATCTATTCCCTTTCACTGTTACTCACGAAGTAAAAGTTAGAGACGCAAATGGCTAACAGGATTACCATCAACATGAATGACCGTATGGCTCGCAAGAAGCTCGATAAGATGATCACATTCACTAAAGATCACGAGAAAGAGCTTCGTAAGATATTACGGGAGGCCGTTCAAATAGCCGCAAATGCCGTCAATGAAAGAATTTATTCTGGAGCTATAACACAGCGAACTGGTAAATTAGGCAAAGCCATGGGGGTTGGAACCTTTAAATCGGAACGTGGTGGGTATATTGGAGGTAAAGCAAGACCAAAAAAAGCATCTAGTAGAAATGGAGGTTGGAGAGTTCATTTTTTTGCTACACCAGCAGTTCAAATGAACAAGAAATACAGGTTTGATTTCCAGAAAGTATACAACAGTAAAGCCTCAGCTATTAGAAAAAAATTCACAAGCGACTTAAACAGACTACTTAAGAAAATCATATAAAAAATGGCAACTATTTCAGCAAATGCGTTAGGTGTTTACGCAATTGACACTCCACAAACATCACCCCTCGATGTAGTTACATCAGCTACAATTGCAGGTGCTACCGTACCTTCTGGGCTTACTACTGGCGACTACGCGATCATCATCGATTCGACTGGAGCTTGGGTAGGTATCGGTAAGGTTGATAGTGGTGCTTTTACAGATGGATCTGGCGATTTGTCTTTGATGACAGCGGCTACTTCAACCAACTTGGAGGCTTCAAACACAGTTAACGAGACCGTAGCTCGCAATGGATCAGGTGGCTCTACTACTTACATCGTAGGTGGAGCTATGTCATGGTCTATGAGTGTTGATGGTCTTCTCGATCTGAGCACTATAGGTGCGGGTTCTTCTGTTACCATCATGGACGCAGCTAGAGCTAAGTACTACGTTATCGTTAAATTCGATACCGGAACTAACGTAAGCTATATCGGACAGGCTTTGATTGACTCTGTTTCTATGAGCGGCGGTGTTGATGATATTGCTACTTACAGTGCTTCTTTCTCAGGCAACGGAGATCTGTACAAGGAGGTAACCCCGTAATAGTACGTTTAATCAAAACCGGGGGTGGGATTTAAAGGAGCTCATCCCCGGTCTTTTTCTTTTCTCCTTTAATCACACACACAATGGCTACTAGAAAAATCACAAAAGTTAACGAGCTGCGCGGTCAGTTCGAAGTAACTATCGACGGTAAAAATCTGATTGGCGTATCTTCAATGAACGCCCTTAGAATGTTTACCAAAGACAACGGTTACAAGCTCGATGAGCTTGACAAACACATGGAGGCGGATCCTATGGGAACTATCGCTGAGTTAGCTTATTACTCGTGCTTAAATAAAGCTCATAGAGATGATAAGGATATTGATGTGTCAAAAGACAAGTTCATTTCCTTCTTTTTGGACGACATTGATCAGATTCAGGAATTGTCTAAAACGATCATGATGTCTTTGTCTCCACAAAGCTCGACTGAAGAGCCAAAAAAGTAAAGGGGGATGACTCACAAACAGACCAGAGTCAGCCCCTAACTATAAACTTGATTTATGATAGAGCACTTCAGTGCGGTGTGATGCCCTATGATTTTTGGGATTTCACTCTGCGTGAGGTGCTCTGTCTAATTGAGGGCGAAAGGTCTAGAGATGAAATGATGTGGAATCACACGTCATCATTATTGTCTATGACGGCTCAAGTTAACGCTAAAAAGGGAAAGACCTTCTCACCTGCGGATTTTCATCCATATATTTCAGAGAAGCGTAAAAAACAAAGCGAGTATGATGTTTCTAGTAAAGAGGGCATCATGAATTTAGCCGAAAGATTTAGAACCATATAAAATGGCGAGTAGCAACAGAACAGTATTTGATCTCGTACTTAACTGGAAGCAGTTTGTAGAGGACACCAAAAATGTATCCAAAAACTGGAAGCGTATGGGGCAAGACATGACCTCTGTGGGTCGTGATCTTACTTTTGCATTAAGTGCTCCGCTTGCTCTGATTACTAAGAACAGTTTAGATACTGCTCGTGCTTTCGATTTGGCTGTAAGAAAGCTTCAAGGTCTTTCTGGCCCAAGCGTAGATATTACACCGCTCATTAAACAGGCTAGAGAGCTTGGGGCAACGACTGTATTTACAGCATTGGAGGTAGCTGAACTTCAGCTCTCGTTAAGGAGGCTTGGTCAGAGCGATAAAGAAATCGCTCAAATAACACCAGTAGTACTGAAGCTTTCATTGGCCCTTGGTAGTGACCTTGCCACCTCTGGTGAATTCGCTGTTCAGACTATCAATAGGATGGGCAAGAGCTTCGAAGGCTTTACTGATCAGGCTGCTAAAGCCGAATATGTAGCTCAAGTTTTTGCTATAGCAACAAAAGAATCGTCTCTTACTTCTGAAACATTAAGAACAGCATTAAACTATGTGGGAGCAGAAGCTAATGCTGCTGGACTTAGGTTGTCCGAGGTTTCTGCTATCCTCGCTGTATTGGCTAAAAATGGATATACAGGATCTAGAGCTGGTACTCAACTTAGAAGGATTTTTGCTGAATTGACAAAAGAAGGCAAAGATGTATCTAAAGAATTTTTCGATATTGTAAAGTCGGGGGTTAGTTTTGAGCAAGCACTGGATAGAGTTGGCATAAGGGCTGCTGGTACTTTCGCGGCCTTGTCTGGCAACACAGAAGAGATGTTTCGTTTAATAGATGCTTTTGATAACGGAGCTGACGTTGTTGATTATCTTCAGGAACAAATTGAAGGGGGTTTAGATGCTTCGTTTAGAAAAGTTACATCTTCTGCGGAAGAAATGTACCTTTCGTTTAATGAAGCTACTGAGCCAATGACTAGACTTGCTAATGACATCATTATTAGTATAAACTTAGGTTTGGCTGAGATGTCACCCGCAATCAAAAGGGCCGTATTTGTTATGGGTGGGTTGGTAGCCATTCTGCCTGTAGTAACTATTTACGCTGGTCTTTACACCAAGGCGGTTGCAGCAGCCACGCAAGTAACTGCTACCTTTGGTACTGTCATGAGAGTTGCCATTCCAGCCTTAACGATCCTTTCTACTATTTTTGTAGTGGTTGCTGGGGTTATGGGGCAATATAAGGAAAAATTACTTGAGGCCAATAACAACCTTCAGGACCATATTGATAAAACCAATGAGCTAGCTAGAACTGGCGATGCCTTTGGTGCTGTAGCGGAAAACTTCAAGAAGCAAGATGAGGCTGTACAAAATCTAAAAAACGCTCAGGAGAGGTTAAGCTCAAACACTCAAAAACTCCTTGAGATTGAAGAGCAGAAAAGCGCGATAATAGAAAATGCTAAGACTAAACTGATATCATACAGTACTGGTTATGATATAGCCACCACTGTTATAAAGGATTACACTGATGAGGAGAAAGAAGCTTTACGTGTTTTAAATCAAAAACTTGAACTGCTTAGAAATGAGAATAATCAACTTAATGAAAACATTGCTCTCAGCAAGCAGGTTATTGACTTCACTAATAACTACCTCAGTGTAAATGAAGACTTAGTAAGCCGTTATCTAGCTAAACAAAAGTCAGAAGCCGAATCGATTAAGAATTTAAAAGACCTCACAACACAATACAACGATTTAACCAAAAAAATAACAACACTCAGAAATGAGTTTAAAGAGAACGGAGGCAACTTAGAAGAGTACACTGAGAAGCTCAAGGCATCACAAGAAGAGTTAGATGCGCTAGTAAAGTTGTTCGAGTTATTTGGGATTAAAGTACCGGGTGTTGATGAAGACATTAACAAAAACGCCGTTAGCATCTCCAAACTTCAGGCAGAGTATGCAAAATTAACTGAGCAAATAGAAAGGCTGACTTCAGGTGATGTCATAAACTTTAACCAACTAGACAAGTTAAAGGCCAGACTTTCTGAAATTGAAGGCTTGCTTACTTCTTCTGGTAGGGGAACAGCAAAAGCCAAGGCTTCTTCTTTTCAAGATCTAGTAGATCAATATATACAAGCTCAACTACAACTAAAAACGCTTAGTAGGCAAGAACCGCTTGACTTGGGTAAGATTGAGAAAACTAATGAAAAATTAGAACTACTCAGGACAATTTTAAATCAGCTCAATGTAGACTTGTCAGAACAAACAGGTACTCAAGAGTGGCTAGATGATCAAGCTGATATAGAAGAGAAATATTCAGAGCTTATTAGAAGCGTTACAAGGGGTGTTAGGGATATAACAACATCAGCAGACGAACAGGAATCCTCAATAAGGTCAATAACAGATCAAATACAAGATTTCATTGACGCTAATGAAGATTGGGTCAATAGCGATGCGACCAAAGAGATTTTTGGAGATATGAGTCAATACATTGATGCGGTTAGAAAAAAATTGCAAGACTACTATGATGATCTAAACAAAACAAATCTTTTGACGCAACAAATGGCGTATGCAAACTATGTAGGTGAATTTGCATCTTCATGGGTAATTGCGTTTGGAGAAGCGGCCATGGGTGCTAGAAGTATGGGGGAAGTGATACAGGATGTATTAAAACAAATACTTCAAAAAGTTATTGCTCTTACTGTTGCATGGCTTGTTTTGAATGCTATCTCTCTAGGCGGAGCAAGAGGTGCTACTGGAGCTAGTGGTTTTGGAAGTTATCTGCAATCTGGAATTTTAGGCAACCTTTCTTTCTCTACTTTTGCGACTAACAATCCAATTAAGAGTATTTCTGGAGCAATCTCAGGATCGAATCTTATAATTACTGAACAGAGGGGAATCACCGCATACGACAGAACATATGGCTAAGAGATTAGTAAACACTGTACTTAGGAATAATAACTACAAGTACAGGCTGGAGATAGTAGATCTTTATAGTTCTGCTTCAGATACAGATTACAAAATCGAAATTTCAGTACCGGGGCCAGCCTTGTCGTATGATGGCGACCTGTCCAATCACACAACTCCCGTACTTGGGTCTTCGCTTCAGTTTACCGCATTCCTTACTCAAGCACAGCGCAACGTGATCATGGGCACTATGTACTCTGACAAAGAGTATGCCCTAGCTGTTGGGTACTATTTGTATGACGAGAACGATAGTGAGCACTTAGAATGGTCGGGGATAATATTGCCTGATGAGACAGTAGAAACGATAGAGAGCGGAGGGGGATATGTCACGGTGACTTTTAAATGCACTGATGGACTGCCCGTACTTAACCACGTCAACTTCCTTACCGAAACGGGGCAATTTTATACAGGTGAGTACTCTCTTGCGTTTTGGTTAAAGGAGGTTTTTAAAAAGCTACCTCACTTTGCATATTACCACGGAGGAACAACACAGGAGTTTATGAAAGAGGTGGGGTTGCCCGTTCCTTCTGACGACACATACACTTTTGACACTACTGCCAACACCCTCGATTCATCATATGTCAGGGCTGGAACTTTTTATGGCGATAAAAAGCGATTAAACACTAAAAGAATCCTACCCACTCCTTCTGAATCTTTTTCCTCCACCTATTCCGTTTTAGAGGATATTATGTTGTCCATGGGGGCTTCTGTTATGCTCACAAGGGGATGTTGGTATGTGATAAATAGAAGCTATTTTGCTTTAGAGGTAGCTACCAGCGATCAAGTTCCAATTTCAGCATATAGCAACACTCAAGCTGCTCCATACTATGAGGTAAGTGACTACGATGAATCATTTATTATAGACATAGGGGAACATGAAAATTTTGTTGTAAGCGGAGCTACTAGAACTGGTTTATTCCCTTATCGTGGGGCTACAATGATCCATAAAAATGCGGGTTCAGATCTCATTTTTGCTAGAGGTGTAGGTTACAATGGTTACGATGGTTTAGATCCGATCATCAATCAACCAATGTTTAGCTCAGACGGATGGAGCACATCTTCTGATTATGACATGGATTATGTTGGGACTAATATAAACTCATCAAATATTGATGGTTTGAATATACCATCGGGATACAATGGTGTACTAACCATTGCGATGAGCGGATACATTACTTTTGATAAGAAATCAAACGCAAGTTCATCTGCCAGCAGCACCCACGGGATAGGTGCTTGTCCTATTGTTAGAAACCTAATACAAATTACAGACTCAAATGGCAAGTCGTGGAGATTAAAACGCCATGTTTTGACTCTGAATAGCTTTCAATGCCAAATAAATGAGTCCTCATTTATGGATACATTGGGTTATGTTTTGGGAGGTGGTAGTGGTGTAAGTAATGTATACTATCCTAAGTACTACGAAAACAATGGTGCGTATACTTGGGTTGGTGATGACGAGACAGGTTATAGCTCTACATACTTTGAAACCATGATCGGTTTAGATCCAGACGTGGTTGAAGAAGGGGCTACCGAGAGGTTTTTGGAGGTGGATTATCTAAACACAAAATTCTATACTCCTATTAAAACCGAGGTTGGTGAAAATGATGAACCCAATGACAACGTATTGTCTGTAAGACATAATGAAGACAGAGCTAGGTACGTTTGGAAAATAAACAGCAATGTTGAAATGCCAACCCTTACAACAGGATATATTTCTGATTTTAATTGGGAGGCTCATCAATTGCTTGTTTACGCCCCTGAAAGGGGTATTAGACCGACTGGAGACGGAACATATACTATTAACACAGGAGTACATTTTACCACTGATAGTACCGATCATACAACGCCGGGGTATTCAGTCGTAAACAGTAAATATGAACCAATAGAATATATTGTATATGGTTGCAGTGTAAGAATTGGTGATGGTACAGAGGCCGCTGATTTACAATATGTTGCATTTGATCTAAATAACAACGGCACTGAAGTACACTCTATTGGAGAAGGCAGAATAGGGTCTACTAAGGTCAATAGATACATGGGAACAAACGGTAAGATTTGGGCAAGGCTTTATGATGGGTCTACTCAGCTTACTGATAAAACAGACCTGCTAAACTGGTCTCCTAGATACGATATAGCCGAGAAGGAAGATGCGCTCCTGTATTTAAACTGCGCTGAGTTCATGCAAACCCGACACAAAACACGTCAGGTGATAAGTATGGGCATCATCAACAATTCTGGGATATATAACAATTTTATTAGACCAATAAACTTACTTAGAACAAGTGTTTTAGCTTCTGGAGGCGAGGAGATACTGATGCCTATTGGTATTTCTAAAAATTTAGAAAATTTATCTGCTGAGTTTATTAGGGTTGATTTTAGTAGAGACGCTTTACTTGAAGCTGTAGATGTTAGTGGAAAGGGGCCAGAAGGCAATAATCCCACTGGTCCGGGCATCACGGATGGTAATGATGATGGGCCTACTTCTATTTCTAACGTCAAAAGCTTGTTAGCTACAGCTAATAATAACATTGGGGCTAATACTTTAGCGATCTCCAGCCAGCTCGATCTTGTTAAGCAAATCTACGAGACGTACAACGTGGGTGGATTGGGAGGTCAAAACGAGACCAAGATCCTATACTCACAGAATCAAACTGACGGTGGTTTGATCACCATGGGGCAGACATCCGTTTCGCTGTCTGCGGGGGCCACTACAGACGCGATCTCTATAAATAAGGCCAGTACATCCATTAACTACGTTGGATTCAATAACGAGTCTCCTACGAGTGCTGTGGACGTGGTAGGCGACATCAAAGTGACGGGTACGGTAGATGGCGTGGATGTATCTGCGCTCAAGTCCACAGTTGATTCTTTATCTTCGGGCGATACCGGAACAAACGAGATGCTCATGATATTCCTTGAGAAATAATGACTAACCAATACAACACAGAAGTAACTAACATCACTACAACAGGGTCTGATGTTCTAGTTTTTACAGCATCAGCTACCACCACCCTGTTGAAGACGATTTCATGGTACAGCTCTTATACGGCTAGCATTCAGCTCAAGCTCAAGAAATACGGAGGAACAACTACCGAGATAACCTCTTTTTCTGCTGGGGCAAGCAAATCTACGCCGCTTTTTAGCGATCTGATCGCCCTAAAAGCCAACGATGAGGTGTATATCCAAACAGATTCTCCGGGTTCTCTAACGATTGTAATGGTGACTAGCTCGGAGTCGCTTTCGGGTCAGTCTATCGATGTATTGATTGATGTCGACACCACGGGATCAGCTACTGGCGACCTGTTGGTTTACAATGGTACATCGTGGGTGGCGGATAGCGGGAGCTCAAGCCTGAACCTAACGGTAGGAGCAGTTGACTTCGAGCTCACCACACCACCTTCCCTTATTGATGGTAGATTGGCTTATGACATCGATCGCGAGTCGCTAATCTTCCAATCTGAGCATGGTGAGTTGGCTATTGGAGAGACATATAAGCCTGTATACAATAACACGGGATCAACTATTGCAAAGGGATCTACAGTAAAAGCCACAGGTGTTTCTGGAGAGAAGTTTCTGATCGAGCTTTTCGATGCTTCATCTGGAGTTGATGAGGAGCTTTACTTCGTTGGAGTCACACAAGCTGACATCAATGATCAGACAGCAGGAATCGTGGTGAGCGAGGGTTTGGTAAAACACCTCGACACAAGCACTTACTCTATTGGAGACATCCTATACGCAAGTGAGACCGCTGGTGGGTTGACGACAACTAGGCCGACATCACCAAATCTAGGCATCCCAGTAGCCATGGTAACAAAGGTGGATGGAACCAATGGAACTATTTACGTCAGACCAAGCATCTACAACCACCTAGAAGAAATTCATGATGTCTCGATCTCGTCAGTTGCTAATAACCAGCTTTTAGCTTACAATTCGACAAGTGGAGTATGGCAGAACGTATCTGACATTACAATTAACAGTGCTATCGTTTTAACTGGTGGGGTAGCTAGTTTAGGTAATATAAGTACTACGGGCAGTTTGACTGCTGCCACACTCAATGTTCCGGGTGCAGTAAGCTTTGGTCAAATTACATCTAGCATAGGTGTACTAACACCTTCAATCACATTTACTAATCCCGGACAATCAGTAATTGGCGTAGGAGGTTTAGGACCAGATGACCTCGTCATACAGTCTAATGGTAACGTAACTGTAGAGCTTGATGCTGACAACGATGAGACATCTCAGAAGTTTGCTGTAAACGATCCAAGCTCAACAGAGAGGTTTAGCGTTAGCGATACTGGTGTTGTAACTATTAACAGCGCATTTTCTCTACCAAGCTCAGATGGCACTTCAGGTCAGACTCTGCAAACAAACGGAACTGGAACTTTAACATGGGCGACCCCAAGCACTGGAGGTATTTCTGACGTAGTAAATGATACCACTCCGCAACTGGGTGGTGACTTAGACGCTAACGGGTATAACCTTGATATGACTAGCAATACAGCTAGTACATTGGTGATCACAGCTAACCAGTATGCATTTAGATACAAGTCTACTGGAGGGGTATTGCAGAGTACAGGATTGTATTTTAATGCTACTACAGGTCAGTATGAGTTTTTGAATGGGTCTGCTGTTTGTGTGTTCTGCATTAAAGCAGGAACAGGAGAAACTTCAATAGGTGGCGCAACAGGTTATACTTTACCTGTCACGGATGGTACTGCCAATCAAGTATTAAAAACCGATGGAAATGGAAACGCTGATTGGACCACTTTAACCACACCTCCAAGTGTAATTGATGACCTTTCGGATGTTTTTGTTGCATCACCAGCTACTGGAGAGTTTTTAAAGTACGATGGCTCAGAATGGACAAACGATAATGTTACGTTAAACGAGGTATTTGACGTAAACCTAACTAGTGTTGCGGATGCTCAGGTGCTTACTTATGATTCTGCAACCTCAAAGTGGATCAATCAAGCACCAAATTACTTCTTTACTGTTTCAAGCAATTCCAACACGGCCATTACTCTCGCTTCAGGCGATGAAGGCAAGTACATAAGGACTACAGCAACAACAGCAGTAACGGTAACTATTCCGTCTGGAGTTTTCTCTGTAGGTGATGAGATTCTCATCGAACAGGCGGCTGCTGGTCAAGTAACGGTTGCGGCTGGTACTGGTGTCACGTTAAACAATAGCGCAAGCAACACGGCTAAAACTGCCGAGCAATATGCGGTAGTTGGATTGAAATGTGTGGCTTCAGATGTATTTACTTTAACTGGCGAAAGAGAATTAGTATGAGTTTTTTTCAAGCAGTTGCATCATCAAGAAGGATACCTACGACGAGCGTAAGTATTGTAACAAGTGATATTATTCAATGGTTTGAACCTACGTTGCTAAATGGAACGACATGGGAGAACAAGTCATACGCTGACGGCTACAATACTAGCGTTCCGCAATATGGGACATTGGTAAACGGAGCGGGAGAAGCTACCGATCCAAACGGAGTCAAGGCTTGTTATTTTGATGGGGTTAACGATAGGGCAAACCTACACTTCAACACTTACAAGAGTTGGTATACGATTGACTCAAACAATACAGGATGGACGATTGAGTGTTGGGTTAGAAGCAATGGAAATTGGTTGAGTAATGGTAATATTTGGAACTCATATCAAAACTCAGGGATACGATGCAGAACAACAAGCACAGGATCTTTTAACTATGCTTACATCAAAGGAGGTACAGCTCATACGGTAGGTACGCTATCAACAAACTCATGGTATCAGATCGTAACTACATACGACCCGTCTGTAAATAAAATAAAGACATATTTTAATAATTCATTGATTACAGATCAATCAAGTGGCTGGCAACCTGATTCATGGATTGGTGGAACTTGCTATATCGGAGGCTACAATTCAAGTCAAGAATCAGGTAGGTTTTACATGAGTACGTTCAGGGTTTATGAAAGACCATTAAGCGCATCTGAAATAAGTCAAAATTACAACGCTGACAAATCTTATCATGGACTATAAAAAGTATAAAATAGTTGACGCTTCTGAACTAGAAACTATTGATTATAACTTGTTGTCTGATGATAGTATAGAGACAACTAGAATTAGTTTAGATGGTCTTAAGGCTGTCATAGAGTACAAAACAGAAGTGGAAGGAGGATATAGTGAGGCCGATATTGTTTCTTTTTTAGAGGAAAATTACAATGACTGGAATGAAGACACAACGGTTATAGAACAATAAAAACGTCAAATATTCTAATCTGAATATATCATTATGAGAAATATAGATCAAATCGTTATCCATTGTTCGGCCACTAAACCCACAAGTGATATTGACGTGAATACCGTCCGTAGATGGCATATGAAGGACAGGGGATGGCAGGACGTGGGGTATCATTTTTTTGTGAAGCTAGACGGAACCATAGAGCCCGGTAGACCTTTAGAGATTGCTGGTGCTCATGTAAAGCATCACAATGCTAATTCTATTGGTATCTGTTATGCTGGAGGTATCGATGAAGACATGAAGCCGTGTGATACCAGAACACAAGCTCAGAAAAGCTCACTAGAGATGCTTGTGTCTATCCTGCTAATAGTATATGGTGAGCACGTTGAAGTACTTGGGCATAGAGACTTCCCGAACGTAAACAAAGCATGCCCCTCTTTTGATGTTAGATCGTGGTGGAAAGAAGTAAATAATGGAAAAGGAAACTAAGATTAAAGACACGCGACTCGGTCAGTGGCTGAAGGAGAAAGCACCGAATGTATTGGAGACGGTGGGCGAACTGTTGCCAGATCAAGGCGCATTGGGAGTGGTGAAGAACCTGCTCGACAAAGAACCTAATGTATCACCAGAAGAAGCCAAGGCACGGGTGGAGGCTGAGATTGCTTATCAGAACAACGTAACGGAGCGATGGAAGGCCGACATGGGATCCGATGTGAAACTAGCTAAGCTCATTCGCCCGATCACGCTCATCACCCTGATGGCAATGTTTTGCCTTACCATGGTGTTTGATAGCCTAGAAAATTGGCCTTTTAATGTGAAGGATAGCTACGTCGATTTGTTGCAAGTTCTTATGCTCACTTCCTTCGGTGCGTACTTTGCTGGACGCACAATAGAGAAGACAAAGAAGGGTTGAAAGAGCGGACCGTTTAGGTTATATTATACTAAACTGATAGCAAATGCAACTAGGGGAGAATACGGAGGTGACGCTGAATTTAAAGGCAGTAGTGGCTGTTGTGTTTTTTATTATTTCTATGTCCAGCATGTGGTTTGCTCTACAAGCTGACATCGAAGAAGCCAAAAAACTACCTGAACCAGTAGTGTCAAGGACTGAGTACGATCTAAAGGACAAGCTCGTAAGAGAAACCATTATGAATACTCAGAAGAAGGTGGAAGAAAACGGGAAGAAACTCGATCTGATTGAATCTAGGTTGTATGAGTTAAGCGCGGAAAGAAAATGAGACACGCATTTGCCATACTAGCTATAGCTTTATGCTCTATATGTGGAGCTCAAGATATCGTGGTGTTTCAAATCAACGCTAAATGGAACACAAACAACACGAGAGAAGACTTGGCTTCGCTAAGTGGATGTGAATACCTATATGGCAACTTAGAAGACCAAAACCCAAGGATCATTGAGAGCGTAACCTGTGTGCCAGTAATAGTAGTTTATCAAAACGGCATAGCCAAAAGACAATTCGCAGCCGACCTTTCATTCCAGCTCAAAACTCCCAAGGAGGAGATACAGAACTATATTGACGAGCTTAGGAAAAACTAACGATGTGTGTGGTGATTGGTGTGGCGTAAGGGGAGCGGGGTTTATTCCTCCTCCCCTTTTTCTTCTGGATCGCCGTACATGTCAGTGATCATATCAAAAGCCTCGTCATCATCTTCTACCTCAAACACATAAATGGGCGTTCCTTCTCCAGCCCATGTGCCGAGAGTGTTGTATGACAGGTAATCGCTGGCCTCCTCATATGTCAAGTCATCACGGTCCATGATGAGCCTCACCATGCGCTGGATGCTATACACTACCGCTCTAGTGCCTGTATTACAAGCTACACCGATTATGCAGTTTTCAAAATCATCTGCTACCAAGGGGTAGTCATCTTCTCTCGTAATCATCGTTTTTTAAAAATACTCCGTTAACTGTTTTACCTTTCCTGTTGGCGATCTCGTTATATGCTGCTTCTAAACACAACTCAGGATCATAACCCAACTGTGCAGCTAAGATAATAAGAGTCACAAAACTATCGCCAATAGCATCGACCGTTTCTATTTCCTTCCCTTTAGCAAGAGCCGCAGCTAGCTCACCTACCTCCTCCATCACCTTTAGCATTTGCCTGTTAGCGTTATCGCGGTGAATCAAGTTTCTTTTTTGAGCCCAGTCTATTGTGAGCTTCACTAACGTGTCCATGTTCATGATATTGGCTTATATCCCTTTTGAAACAAATCGTGTACTGATGTGTCCACGATGTTGTGGATGGCCCGATCGATAGACTGAAAGGTCTCTTCCTTTTCCATGTCGTCAATGAACTTGTAGGCCGTGTTTATTCTTTTAGTCAAGACCTTGTTGGTCTGGTTCAAAGTGGCTTTTACTTCGTGACGGTACAAGGTAGTGCCTTCTAGCTCATCGATCAACTCTAGTCCTGCTTGCATGCAGATGAGTAGCTTGATGAAGCTGTGTTGTGCTTTTTCTAAGTCTGCTTTCATTTTAGTACATTTTGGATACTCGCTCTGTTATTCCGTAATCAATCAAAACCAATCTACCATTGTACATGGCCCAGTTTTCTTTGTTGTACAAATCGCAGTATTTGACATTCAACTCTGGTATCTCGCGCTTAATTGCATCAACTGGTAGTGATCGATACCGCGATGCCTTGCTTGCTCGTTTTTGGCATACTATACCGCCAAACCCCCAAACCACAGGTACTAGGCTGGGCGATTGATATTTGCACCACAACTTCCGCTCATTGATGCCCTGCAACCATCCTCTGCGATCAATAGGTATCTTAACTGCATACCGTTTGGTGAGGAATACTACACGAGTTGAAACTAGTATCTTCATAGCTACCTACCTTGTCCTTTGTACTTTTTACGATATAGCTTAGATTGTTTATGGTTGGATGTTTTGCATTTAGAATGCACTCCGGGACGCGATATGTCTACCTTTTCCCTCTTTATTACTTCTTTTTGCTTTGCCATTAGGATAAGTGTTAAAAAGCCCCCCACCGTTGTGGGCGGGCTTTAAACTGAAAACTAACCCGCTTATAAAAAAGGGATTAAATAAATAGAGACTTTCTCTATTCGTACTCCAGTCAGGATTCGAACCTGAGACCTACGCATTAGAAGTGCGTTGCTCTATCCTACTGAGCTACTAGAGTATAAAGGCCGTCTTTTAGAGCAGTAAAACCTTAAAAAAACTACTCAAGGACATCGTCAATGAAGGGACACCAATAAACCCAAACGATTTTAGACGGCCAAACCTGTCACTCAACCCAAAGCACAAACATACAACAAACCAACTAATTCATAAAGAGTCGCTGAACTTTTTAATCGCACTCCATGGCGATAAACTCAGCTCAATAATTTCTGATCCATAAGGACTAGCATCAAACTCACCGTCCCACAGCTTGAACTTATCAATTAGGTGGTGAAGATAGGCTAAAGAAGCTTCGTAGTCCTCTGGCTTTTGCCAATACACCACGCAGTTGTGTGGCTCATTAGAATCAATAGCAATCCAATAAAATTCCTTCTGCGTGATCGTAGAATAGATGGCTGCCTGTAGATGGTAGCCTAGTTTCTCTGCATCACGAGAGAAAGATTTGGGATCAATATCGGATGAGGTTTTTAGATCCGCAACGTAGCTGGGGCCAACGATGTCAGCATAGCCCTTAAATGGGTATCCATTGATGTCACCTTTGATCTCAACCTCGTAACCCTCAGCCATGTCGTAAACGAGTTTTTTAGCCCACTCGTTCTGATTTATGATGCTAGCCATTTTTGAAATACGCAAGAAGTCATCGTCGCTGATATACTCTTTGCCGGAATCCTGTATCTCCTTGGCTAGCTTTTTACCGTTCTCTGTTCTTTTATCGACTTTTGGCGCAACAAAGTATTTGTCATCAAAAGAAGATCGTTCCAAGATCCACTTGTGTGCTGCACTGCCGAATACCATAGCAGCGGAAGGTGCTTTGGTTTCCCTAGTTACATACTGGATGTAATGGTTAGGGCTCTTTTCAAAAGCTTTAAGGGAAGAGTAACTGAGGTATGATCTTTTGTGTGACATTACTTGATATGGATTGCTGTGAGTAGTGCAACGAGAGACACCGAGGCGTAATTGATGTCGCTAAGAAGGTTGAGTGTTGTTTCTATCATGAGAAGTTGTGTGTGATGCGGAAGACCTGTCCGTTTTGCTTGTGATGCACAAAACCTTCAATAGCCTTTGGTGCGTGTTGATATCCCATTTTGTGGTGCCAAGAATCAGCACCGCTGGGTGAGCGTATGGATTCTATCGTTACTCCGGGATAATCCTTGGCTACTTTGTGGTGAATGTGATGCGTGTAGATGTATCGATTTGAGCACGATGCCCAAGCTTCTTTCGCCTCATTAGCCGCAAGCAAAGGGAGCATGTCCATTTTCGCCCCATCTCCATGTGTAGTTCCGATAAGGTTGTTATGATACCTGTAATATTTCCGATGAGAAATCGATGTGTCGAACGTGACACCATCAACTCCACGGAACCAAGCCTCCACAACTTGCGATAGTAAGTAGCCGTTGGCGTAGTCATGATTGGATGGGTTATAGATGAAATGAACTGGGGCAACGCAAGCAAGGTATTCAATAATCCTTACATACGCATTCTTAGCATCATTAAAACTTTGCCACCACATACCGCTTACGTCTTGTCGCGTACCACGACTAGTGGCATTAGACGGCCCATCAACGTGCAGGATGTCATTGCCTCCCACTAAAACGATCTGATCGATGTTAAACGGCAACGCGCTTTTGCAAATACTGATGACACCGCTCACTAATCTAGCGACCGCCGTCTCCGAATCATAGTCATCACCCGTCTCATCCGCAACTGCCAACTTCCCAATATGAACATCAGCAGGGTCGATGATAAGAAGATGAGCATCCTGATCGTTTTCTGGAGTTTTAAATTCACTGAAATTGTATTTAGGTTGCCAGCCAGTAATAGAGTCCTTGAGTTTATTAGCTACCTCCTCCAGAGTCAAAGATTCCTCTTTAGGTACAGCTACATGAATGCTGTAGTTTTTGTCTTTGTACCAATAACCTTTGACTTGTCCGGGAGGAAGACCCACCTCGTATGCCTTGGCAGACATGCCGGGATGTTCTTTTTTGATGATCCTTTCTACACGCTTTCTAGCAGCATTGCTTGTGATCTCAAGACCAAACTCATCGATGATCAATTTACCAATCTCTGACTTGCTATGTCCAGAAGCAAACAGAGTGAGTACTCGATCAACAATATTCACTTCCTGATTTGATTTCATAGTTGTCTAGGATGTAGTTTAATGAATCCTCATGGATGGGGTCTCCATGTTCTATAAAGAAGAGGATGTTAGCCAAATTGAACAACGTGCTGTTTCGAGGGGTGTGGTCGTACCAACTGACTTTGTTATGCTTGTCTACATGATTGCAGTAGTAGCTTGCTCCACAAAGCAAAGCCTCTTTTAACCTGAAGTCTACACCACGGTCTAAAAACACGTTATTTTTAGTTCCATAGTACTCATCAGCCACATGCTTGTAGTGATCGATGAGGTCGCAGTAGATGGGGTGCATACTGACAGGCGTTCCCTGTATAGAATCTTGCAGGGTAAAAACGGCTTCGGCAGCAGAAGAACCCCCCTTGTATTCCAACACTTTTGAGATAAGTGAGAAAGGCAAGTAATGATGATATCGAAGAAACCAAGCAATGAGATGTCTGTTTTTACATGTCGAGGGTGAGGTGACATGTTCCTCGTCGATGATATCTGCTACCAGCATCTCAATATCGATCTCGGTTAAGAACTCTGTTTCTCTCAGTTTCTTAAGACTGTTCATTTTAGGGGTGTAATTGCGTAAAATGCATTCCTGTATGCTTTCTCGTCCACAACATCAAACAGCATCTTGTGTTGACGCTTGCCCGCGCCCTCTCGGATGACTCCGTGAGTTTCGCATTTACCTTTTAAAGTACGCATAGAACCTGTTTGATTTCCGTTCATGCCGCAATAATAATTGTATGCTGAAAACAATGATGACTGATGTATCCACTCTTGACTATTATTTTTCCCACTTTTAATCTCGCTGGCTATATCCAAACCTGAACTGCCTATGAAGCTTAGGAAGCTGTCACCGTCGAAGCGCATGTCGTCAAGAACTTGAGATAGCTTGTCAGGACGCACCATCTTGCCGTATTTCTGTTGCATATCGATCAAGCAGTCAAGCATGTCCATAATCATCTCTCGCTGCTCGTTGTCGTAAGCCAGCTTCTCTCCTATAAAAGGGTCGCGGTCTTGTTCCGATACAGGATTCTTAAACTGTATGATGTCAATGCGTCGACTGATGCCACTGTCGCCAAGAGCGTGGGTAAAACCTATCTCGTTAGAGGCCACGAGCAGTGAAGCCCTAGGAACAAAGTATTCAACTTCCTTATAAAGCCGTCTACCACTGATCTCCTCCTTAGACACGATTTGCTTGAGTACGTCCTTGTTGCCAAGGTTGCCTGAAGCATCACCGCAAATACATAGTATGTGGTTGGCAAGATCTATCCTATAGCGAGATTCGTCTTTCGTGAGGTTGCGTAGATCGTCGACGCGACAGGCGTTCTTTTTTCCTATCGCATTGACTACTGCGTCGATGAGTGTGGACTTACCGCTGGCCCCTACGCCCATAAGCAAAAGCATACGTTGCGCATTCATAGGGTCTCCAGCAATAGCATTAATGAAGCTAGTGAGGGTATAACGCCTCATCTCCTCGTCAGGTATGATCTGAGTGATGAACTTAGACCATACTTTACTTTCTTGTCGTTCGCCGTGATACCTAAAGGGAAGGCAGTAAGTGAAAACGACATCCGGTGTGTGTCCTTCTTGAAAGGATATATCCTCTCGTGTAATGAAGAGTGTGCCGTCTTGGAAGTTTAGGCCGCGTGGGTTTTCAACAATGTTGGTCCCGTAGCGGTCTACGCAAGAGTTAAGGCTCTTCTCCACCTGTCTGATGAAGTCGGGATCTACTGAGAGGGAAATAGGGCAACCAAGAACGTGGAGTGTAGCTTCGGTAATATCGTACATCCTAGTGCTCTCATAATGAGTTCCGCACCAAGCGTGTACCACTTGACCTATAATACGAAGCGGTGTTCCTACGCTATTGGCTGCCCAATTGATAACGGTCGCTACAGACGATGGCATAGCCTTGACCGCTATCTTGTATTCCCCTACGAGTCGATTGCGAACGTCATCCGGTAAGGACTGGATCTTCGCAATGACTTCGTTCATTTATCCTGCTTGTCGCTGTTTCGTTTGTTGAGATATTCAGCGGTACTGTCGACGGCAGTTTTAATCAGTGCCAACACAAACAATAAGAAGTAATATCCAATGACAGGAGATACGACTTCCAGCCACGACATGTCAGGCGAGATAAAGATTTTCCTTGCTGCAAACAGAATGGTGATGACCATGACTGTTGTGTATTCAAGACTCCAGCTACGTTGTGAGCTATTTAGAGGATCTTTCATTTTGATTCAATTTTCTTTCGATGAAACTTACGCGGTCCATAAGCAGAGCCACCAACTCTTGGAAGTTTTCGAGTTGATCCTCATAATCGCTCGATGGGTCGCTTATAACAATATCGCCATTGATGTCTTGAGCTATAAAGGGAGGTGAGATAGCATCGCGCATGCTACGCAAGTGATCGAGCGTGTAAGCACAAGCTAAGTCATCCATGTAGTCCTCTCCAATGATGGTTTCGTAGCCCACCTCAAGAGATCGCATGGCAATGTTTATCGTGTTGACGACCTTAGAACGGCAGTCCTTCGTCATTAGACGCAGATGCTACGGGTGAGGGTGGCGTACCTTGATGGGTAGCTTGAGCGCGTTCTCCGCTCCATGCCTTGCAATTGCCTAAAATAGGTGTCTCAGGCCATTGACCAGTTTGCTTACACTGCGCTCGTGTTTCCTTGTCAACGTCTTGGGTAATCATGTAGTCGTTACCATAGTTGTTGTCGGGAGTGAACTTAAACCTCAAGTTCACATAGCGTTTGCCGTTGTACTCAAAGATGTACTTCTTGTCTATCTTGTCAAGGCAGATACTGCCTGACATAGATGAGGGAAAAATGTCTTTCATCATGTGGCTAATATAAACGATGGGCGTTAGTGGTCGTAGATTACTTTTCCACTCTTGATGGATAGAACAGCTTATTTCGCTCTTTGAGCAGGTGAGCTTGCCATTCGTTGAAGTCCTTCGGTGGGTCGGTTGGGTATACGCTGCTCTGAACCAGAGGCTTCGTCCTCACCCATGACTTCGAGTTGGTAGAGCTCCGATGCTTTGAGAACAGCTCTCGAAAGAGCCCGTTTTTCAGCCATTGCCACGGGGTATCCTTTGGCCCCTCCTTTGGTGTTAATTGGGTTAGATTCGCCATAAGTTTCGATGTAGATGTTGGATTCTTGATTGCTAGCGATCGCCTTGACGCAGACGTGCGACTCTTGGATGTTTGTTAACAAGGGCTCGATGTAATATGACACCCTTAAACCCATCTTCGTTTGTATCTTCTCGATACCTCTTCTTGAGATGATAGCCCAGCCTTGAGGACTAAACCAAAAGTCGTCCTTGACATTCAGGCCGTATTTATCCGTCAGTTCCCTGAACCTCTTCTTTTCTGATTCTTTCATATTCCTTGAATTGATGAAGTAAGTTGATTGCTCGTTCTCGAAGTAGGTACTGGTGCTCGTAGTCGCTGTCAACGAATACATCACGAGTAAATACCTCATCGTCAATGCGGGGATAGCGGATACTGGCTACCCACTCGATGTCAAATTCTTGATCGTCGTCTTCTGGATTCATGCTACACGTCAGGAGAAGAGAGCACCCCCAAGAGTCTGTCTTGTAGTTTGGCGTTCTCTAACCTCATCTCGTGTGCTAAGATCATAGCTTCGTTCCGGAGCTCGTAAAGCTCGTACAGGGCGCGTGAGGCATCGCCTAGGATCTCAGCGAGTTCAGCCCAGTTCTTGAACTTGTCAGGTGGAAGAAGATGACCCTTTTCTTTTAGGAAGTCGTTGATAAAGTACCTCTGCGCAGAACAACGACTCTTGATCGTTTGGTACTGGGCTTCCGTTATTTTCGGTGTCATGGTTGGCTATGATTTTGTCAATGTAAACTTTCGCCTTCCTCAAATCATCCAGTCCTCCTTTGTCGCGCCATCGAGTGACGTACTTGATCACGTTACCTTCGCAAAAAGGTATGTCGTTAGCAAGTATGTAGTCCACGGGCTCGATTTTGAGCTTCTTGTAATGCTGGTCTTTCTTCATCATTTAAGTATATTGATTCAATGAGGTCGTAAGTACCCATACTGAACTTAAACCTAACACGAGCAGTTACCATGTCAGGGCAGTCCCAAGACTTATATACGAATATCTTATCAGGAGTGCCGGGCTGTGGATCGTGTAGCGTTTGTTTCTTGAAGTCAAACTCGCATAACTCTTCATTCCAATCGTCTTCCTCGATCAACCCATACGCCACTTCCTTGCCTTTGATGATTTCTTCTTCGGTGACTGGTAGATACATATCGTAGAAATGATTCAAACCAGCTTTTCTTGCTGACTCGTAATCATACTTGCCAAGCTCATCCTTGAATCCATTCTTGTACAGGTCTTCGTAATGCCAGAGCACATCGTGATGGTTTCTTGGGTCACTGTCGTTAGTACTCCACCCTCGACTAGGCCGAGAGAGGAGTACCTGATTGATAAATCTAAACATCAGTTCTGTGATTCTAGGTTTTTGAGATGCATTTCTACTGCGTCTTCGAGGGTCTTGACGCTCAGGCCATTGACCTTGTATGTTTCTGCAATAGTGATGACTTGTCCGTCATCTAGGGTGATTTTTGTTTTTGTCATTATTGGTTTGGGTTGGGCCAGCCGAGTTCGATCTTGGCTTCGTAGTCACAAACGTAAGCATAAAGTCTGATGTTGTCAAGTGACTCGTCGTTGATGGCATTGACAAGTCTTTTCATATACTCAAGTTTATTTCTGTCCATAACCTAACATTTGGTTGAACATGATTGCAGCTTTCGTGCTGTCGAAACTACGGAAATACAGCCAGTATGCAGCGGATAAACACTCCTGCTCCGTCTTGTACTCTTGGTTCTTGTAGTAGTCGCTAGCTATGATAGCTACCTGCTCAGCGGCTGTACGGATGTTGTCTTCGATGCCGTTGATTCTGTTGTACCGCTTGATGTACGGAATGATTTCTTCAATGCTCATGGTTCTGTTGGATTAAGAGTTGGGTTTCTAGGTCTTTGATGTATTCAGTGATGTCTTCGCAGTAGTTGGCGTAACGAAGGATCTTGCCTCGGTCGAGGAACTTCCTTAGTTCGTTAAGTTGATCGTGCATGATCACACTTCGAGAGATAGTACGCACTGCTTCAGTGGGCCTAGGGCTTACGTTGTTGATAATACGAGTTGCTGTGTTATAGCAATCTCGGTAATATTCAACCATATAGTTGCCGACATGCGCCCTCCTGTGGTGTAGACAAGTGGTTCGATCATGATTGAATAAGGCAGCTATCTCACCATCGTGCATGCGACCTTCTTGAGATAATGCCGTCATCATTGCAGCCTTCCTCATTACTACTGGCATGAGGCGTGACCTGTCTTTGACATCAAAACCCACAGCATCGCCGTAGGTCTTGATGATCGTTTTGATTTCTGATTTATTCATTGTTTCCTTTCATTTTCAAATATAGCCATTCATGCAATGCATCGTTGATTCTGCTAGTTAACCACTCCTCGTGTTCTTCAAAAAACTCTGTGAGTTCTTGAATAGCTTGCATCTTGCCAATGCCTTGTGGCTCGATGTCTAAAGTGTCGCATACACTTTCGTATGCAGCATAAAAGTCTTCTGCATCCCATTGCAAGGATACATGTTCTACGGTGTTTTTCATAACTCTAGTTTTTGAACTTTGATTACATGGAAGTGACCTGAGTCGTCAACATAGCTTCCTATGCCGTCAGAGGTGTAGACGCTACTGAAGGTCTCACGAACATGGTTCATGTGATCGTGCATAGCTTGGTGGGCTTCTTCGCTGGTACGGAAAAGTCGAGCATTGGTCATGACCAACGTCTCTTGAGTGTGTAGGAGGCAGTAGATCGTCATTTGAAGTCTTCGTATCGTACATACTGGTGATTAGGGCTAAAGTTAGCAAAGTCTTCGATATTATCGTAGACAAGTACGCTAAGATCAGCATTGGGGTTGTGATTTCTTAGATATAGATTCGCTTCGAGGCGAACGATGTGGGGCAGCTTGCCCATCGTGACAAACTGCTTGTTGTCGTCATCGCAGACAACGTAATACTTGTGGTCTCTCATTTGATGTGCTTGATTGGTGTGTGCATGTCTTCAGTGATAAACACCGTTTCTCCTTTGTCGTTTCGTGATATTAAGCAAATGTCGATGCCTAGTTCGCTGAGATGGTCATAGGCTTGATTAACAGAAGAATTGTATCGATAGTCGTATGGCAGTTGAATACCATGTCCGTCAGACTTGATGCTTACCCTCGTCCCACGTGTGTTTGTGGGACGGAGGGTCTTGATGGTGATGAGGCGTGCGTTGATCATGAGAGTTTGGTGATTTTGATGAAGTAACAGAAGGACATAAGTCCTGAGATTTGGCAACGGGAGAAGCTGGAATCGGTGTCGTAGTCGAATACGTATGCTCCATATCCGTGTTCTTGGTGTAAGTTATACCACCACTCGGAGAGCTGTTGGTGGTCAACCTCTTCGAGACCTGAGAGGTCGTCGTTGATTATTGCTGGGAGGAAGTGTGTGCCTATAGCTACATCCTCGTCGATGAGTTGTTTTTTCATGATAAGTATGATTTTACAAATTCTTTGATTCTACACTCTTCTTTGAAGTCTGCACTAATGGCATCAGCTTTCTTTTGGGCGAACCATTTGTGGAATTTCACTTGCTCTTCGCCATGACATCCGTACGACTGAACGCTAACCCTGTCTCCTAATTCGGTGTAGGCTACAAGGTAAGCCAAGGTGTACGTCAAGCCATCGTATTGCGATGTCTCATACCTGTACTCGATAGCTACCTTGACATCTCCACAGAGAGTCAAGACTGAGTTGTTATGTACAGAGGTCATGCCGATGACCTTGAGTTTGTCCCAAGAGGACAGGAGTTCTTGAATGTTTTTCATGATGTGATGTGTTTATGACCAAAATTCGATTTCTTCGTCGTGAAGACGGAAGCTGTAGGAGTCCTGTAGTTCGTCACTCCATACTCCATCCAACCACACTCCGTGGTCGTTTCCGTCTTGGATGTGTGATGCTCGGAAGCCCTTGTCTTCTAAGTTGAACACTGCGTTGAGGCACTTTTCTTCTGTCATGATGTTATGCTTTAGTGGTGGTTACTTCTTTGATGGCTTCGAGAGCAGTTAGCACTGCTTGCTTGTTACCCTTGACACCGAAGTAATCCTTGATGTCCTTCATGCGGAATCCTCGGTATGGCATGATGCCACGGCAGAACAGCTTCATAGCTGAGATGCTTGTTATTAGCCTGACCTGTGCTACAGGTACTTCGGCAGTACGTTCGGTTGAACCAACGTGAACGGTGGAAACTTCGTTCCAAAAAGGGGCGTTTGTGTCGAACTTCATGATTTGTGTGTGTTGATAATGTCGTCGATTTGGTCTTCGGTGAGTTCTACCCCGTCGAGGTAGACGTGACCGAAGATTGAGATTTTTACATGGCATCCTGCCTTCTTGAGGATGTCGTAGCACTTGGCGTACTTGGATGTGTTACGTTCATAGAATGCTTGAGTGTCCACGGGTTCCTTCGTGAAGTCGTGGAGGTTGTACTTGGGTTTGCTGTAGTAGAATCGCATTAGAATTGGTGTAGATTACGTCCATGAGACTCGATGGCAAGCATCATCTTGTTGTCGATGCTCTCTTGAGGGTCTGACTCGAAGTGCCAGTAGGGTTGTATTCTTGGGTTATATACAAGGCGTGGGCCGAGCTGCTCTTCGGGATGCTTGAGGTACTTGCATACCTTGATGTCGACCGCTTCCACCCAAGCACACACGGTCTTGTGTGCGCCTGAGTGAATCTTGTCGGCAGTGGATCGCTGGTTCTTGAACTTGCAACCCCACAACCTAAACCGAGTGGTGTCGGGGTCATGGTATGTCTTGGTTCCGTCAGGGTGGGTCAGTTGCCACTTCATGTAGTTCTCGCCCTGAGCGAGATGGAAGCGTAGTTTGTACTTGTTCATATCCTTTCTTGTTTGCAGTCTTCAGTAAATATGATTACCTGTTCACGAGTAAGGTCATGGCGGAAGGTGATAGAGATGTCTCCATCAGGTGTCTTGCACCACAAGCCAACTATGTGTGATGTGCCGTTGTCAGTGTTGATGGTGACGTACCTGTATTCGTCGATGTGGTACTTCGTGACGAAGTAACCTGAAGCATTGAGTGTCCAAGACACTTTGTAGAAGAAGTCGGTGTTCATTGCTTGAATGGGTTAAGGTTTGTGATTTCGTCGTCGTGGAATGCTGACATTAGTCGAGGTGAAAGTGGTTGAGGTTAGTGATTTCTCCCGTGGTGAGGAATTCTTGTATTTGATCCCATGTATTCATGCTTGAGCGCATGACTGCGCCCGCACACCAATCGAACACTTCGTAGGTGTTGTCGTGTCTGACCCATCCGATGTCGTAGGTGATCATCTTGGGCTTGAATGAGTACATCCACATGTTCTCGAAGTGGTGCTTGGCTTTCTTGATTCTTTCGTCGGGAGTCATTAGTGTAGGATTAGTCCGAGTTTCTTGATTGATGGGTCGGCAGCTACGAGGTCATCGTCGCTTGCGTCAACATAGCCCGCAGCAAGCAGGTCTTCGAGATTGTCGAAGATGCGTGCATGGTGGTGCTTGTCTGTGTCGATGAGATGGTCGTGTGTGCCACCCTCGCTGTATCGCAGTACGAAGTTGGATGGTAACTTCGTGTCGATGAATAGCGGTACACTCTTGGTGTATGCGTAGAAGATGATGTCGGGGTGCAGTGCCATGACTTCGTACCACTTGTTGATGTACTTGGGGCTGTAGAAGTCGCCTGAGTCGTGGATGCGTAGATGCGTAAGCTTGCGCCGAGTGATTTCTGCGCTGATGGTTGACACGAAGTCGTCGCTCTTGGTGAGTTCGTACCTGCGCTTGAAGGCGGGTTTGACGTTAGACCAAATGTAGGCTCCCTTCTGTGCATAGCAGAACTTGGCACAAGACCCAGCGAAGGGACATGTGCGCTTGCCTGACTCTGGGTCGGTGAGTGCAGGGATGCCGAAGTTGAAGACACGCTTGCCGTGTTTCTTGCTCGTCTTCTTGAGCTTTCCGTTTTGTGTTAGATACATGATTCGATGAGTTTGTAACCATAGCTCGATCCGTGTGCGTATCGGCATAGGTTTGGCAATGCTTTGTACAACTTAGTGCGCTCAGGACACTTGCAGCTCTTGAGCTGTGACCACAACGTGCGACTGCGCTCGTCGTAGATGAAGAACTTGTATGTATTCATGGCTTGTGCATCCATTCGATTTCGTCGAGACGGAATCCTATCTCGACGAGTCGTGATTCGATTTCTTCGGATTTCTTGAGTCGTTCCATAGGTAGAACGTAGACGTTGCAGGTCGTGTAATCTAGCACGACTATTTGTCCTTTCTTGAGTTCGTGTGCTCCTAGGGTCATGATTTCTTGAATGATTGGTGAGCTAAGGCCGTGACTACGGCAAAGAACGTGATGGTGAAGATTGTCGGTATCATAGTGCTATGGCATAGATGGCTTGAGTAAGGAATGACAGGAGTACGCCTGTCGTGAAGACCTTGTTGTTTTCGGGCTCTTGGTCGTAGAAAACTCCGGCGAAGGATGCCATGAGGACATCTACGAAGCACAGAAGTACCTTGCAATCGTGAGCAATGCACACCCACGGAATGAGGGCTATAAGCCCTGAGAAGAGATAACGTACCATAATTCTTGGTGTTTTGAGTGAATAGAGACACGGGCGGGAGTCGAACCCGCCCTACGACCTTCGTGTCTTGGGGTGTTATTAGATTGCAGAGTTCTCGAGTGCGTGGATGAGATTCTTATGGCCTTTGTAGCTAGTAATTCCACGGAAGGTGAAGAATCCATCACCGAAGCCTTGCTTCTTGAGTGATTCACGTTGTTCGTTCGTGTCGAGTAGGCACACTCCATCCACGACTATTTGACACGTCATTCTTGAGGTCATGGAATACGTGGTCTTCGTTCCAAGGCGTTTCTGTCGTCCGACAAGTTCCGTCACACGCTGAATGCGATTAGACGCAATTCTAATGTAATCGAATGTTGTCAGGTCGTCCGCGAAGGTCTCGACGTCGATTGAAAATTCAGCAACAACTGCATCCATAGATGCGTTCCAAGTTTGAAAACGTACTAACATAGCACAAAAATTTAGGGTTAAAATTCGAGGTGCGGTGTGGACTCGAACCACACGTCACTACCATACGCACCGAACGGGCATAACTATCCTGTCACAATAGTATACCCTCATATATTCTTTGCCCCATTCGAACCACCTGGGGCTACGTCGCAGTGCAAGCCCCACATGCACTCATAACGTCTCATAAGACCACAGATTCATAACCCTCCGACATTGCACAATCCTCCCGCTCAGGAAGTGTCCGACGACTTCCATGTTGCTCCGATTTATCGGCTAGGCTCTGTAGCCCCTTATTTCAATCCCGCCCGCCCCGTCGACCGCTGTCGTTCATTCCCCCCTTGCACACCACAAAGATGGGGGCATGAGCATCGATATTCCAAATTTACCTGACGAATAGCTGAATTTGCCCGATGAATAGCTGAATTTGCTCGATGAATGTGCGATAATGTTCGATGGCAAAAAGTGAATTTTGTATAATGTTCGACGAATTGCCTTTTTTTGTCGGCACAAACATAAAAAAAGTTTGACTTTTTTGTAAGTGATTGATATTCAGCATATTACACGTCCCCCCTATTATATACTAGGAACGGGCGGGCGGGCGTGCGGGCGGGCGTGCGGGCGGGCGTGCGGGCGGGCGTGCGGGCGGGCGTGCGGGCGCGCGCGAATAATGAATAAAACATGAACTACCAAAAAAAAAGTGTTAAAATTACGAAAATAGCCCTAATTGCCTGTGAATCAATGAGTTACGGACTATAGACGAAATATGCCAATATCCAAATATTTCGACGAATGAGTGTAAACTATCGATGAATAAGCTATTTTGTTCGACAAACGATTATTTTGTGTTATATCGAATTTGGTTTATCGATATTTTTTGGGCATTCATCGATATTTTTTGGGCATTTATCGGTAAATCGACTTTATACTGCATGGCAATACCGCACCCCCACAGGAGGGCCAAAGTCGCTTAAATGGGCTTAAAATGCGTCTACGGGCGTTTTGGTGTTTTTCAACATGGGCTGAATAAATTTGTTAATAACTTTTTGCCAAAATATTTGGTGATTCACGTCTATTTGTTTATTCGCGTATTGTTAACAACTTGTTAATAACTTTGTGCTAAAATTTTTGGATTTCTCGATTTCTTGAATTCGTGTATTTTGGACACGATTTGCAGTATCGTGTACTTTGGACACGATTTATCGTGTACTTTGGACACGATATGATATGTTGCAGTATGTTTCGATATGTTGCAGTATGTTGCAATATGTTGCAAGGGTAGGGGGTGGGCAAAATCCGGCGCAACGCATTACGCAT
>Ga0208161_1000189_pt1 | contig 35244 bp, 77 predicted proteins | sample CB_VirMetaG_3_FD_184538 | JGI IMG/M metagenome (GOLD analysis project Ga0208161, IMG submission 184538) | Freshwater to marine saline gradient viral communities from Chesapeake Bay - CB_1508_1S Viral MetaG (SPAdes) (version 4) | ecosystem: Environmental > Aquatic > Marine > Coastal | place: USA... | reverse complement strand
ATGTTATTTTACAAGATTCTCCTTTTAGCGATGGGGATTATCAGAAAGTAAGTGATTTAAAAGTTTATAATTTGGGGAATCACTACAAAATTTGTTGGAGAGGAAAAGAAAAGTTGTTTGAAACACTACCAGAAAATTATAAGTTTCTTTTTGAGGATATCTATTCTGATTCTGAACAGGTAGATGCTACTCAATCACACATTCAATTCTATCAGAAGGTGCTTTCTCTTCTCGATGAAGAGTTTAGCTAGTCTTGACACAAGCCCAAAAGTAGAGTAGAATAGTCTCAAATGAAGTTGCCCCGATTGTAGTGGGTGGGCTGGAAACAGCAGGCGAACGGGCGGTTGTTCGCCACAGGACGATGAAATGTTTAGTGTTGCTCACGAGGTTGTATAATGTTTGACGAAAAAAATTGCCTATTTCAAAAAGGCGATTTAGTAAAAGCTATCCCATATTTTTGGGAGTCTCATGATGGAAAATTAAACTATGATCCTGACACTCTAGTTATAAACGGGCAAGATATCCCCTACGAAGACATTGGAGTTGTGACAGAAGCTCACCCAACATATGGCGGCCAAACTTATTCTGTCTATTGGCAAAAACTACAAAAATGTCATTTAATGTCAGAACGGTGTTTGAAAAAAATAACAAGGTAAAGTAAATGCTTTTGGGTACGCAGGTCAAGTAGAAATGGCTAAAGAAGGGCAAGTTTGGACCCTCCAAACAATACGGGAAAATGTTATGAGATGGAAATCTAGAATGAGTTTGCAACCAGACCTTAATAAAATAAGACAAGTAAGAAAATTCCTTTTATTTCCTCGACAGTTTGGAAATTCTGATTGGCGCTGGTTAGAATGGGTTATAATTGAAGAACAAGTTCAATATTACTGGAATAGGGTGGCTAGAGAAGATCATTATAGGTGGGTAGAAGTAGGATTTGTAGATGAGATTCCAGAAAGGTGACCTTGTTCGTGTGATAAAAGCTCCAGACCAAGACAGCGCTGTGATGAAAGACATCCTCAACAAGCTTGGCATAATAGTTGGAAAGGTTGAAGCGTTTTCATCAAAAAACATTTGGAAAGTTTTTGTTGGGGGAAAGTTTTACCACCTTCATAAGCTGGACTTGGAGAAAGTAAATGTCGTTCAAGACAACTGACAAAGACCTAAATGTGGGCGACTTGGTAAAATGGCATAAAGATTGGTCGCCAGACACTGAAAGGCTGGATGCTTGTAAAATCGGCGTGGTCTACGAAAAAGGAAAAAACAATCTAGCAAAACCAACTTGGTGGGTTTATTTTCCCCCTCATCGAATGATTCTCTACGAAGAAGACTTGGAGAAAGTAAATGTTAGCCCCAGAATTCAAGACAACCGATGAAGACCTAAAAGTGGGTGACTTGATTAGGATTTGGTACAACGATTACACCGAAACAGGCTTTGGAGCTGTTTCAGAACTGGCAGTTGTCGTTCGTTATTATCGTCCAAATGTTTCTGTTAGGGGCTATTGGCTGTTCTGGAACAACAAGAGAGGTGAGTTTTCCCGTCCAGACCATCAGATAGAGTTGGTGAGTTAGGACTTGACTTCATCGCCCACTATGCTATAATGTGGGTGTTGCTTTGGAGGATGGCTATGATCGACAAATCTTGGAAAGAAATAGAAGAAGAAGAACAAGAACGCTACAGTCTGGTTTTAGAGGTCGCAAACTTGCGAGAACAGAATGATTTTCTTAGAGAAGAAAGAGAAAGTCTTATCAAGAAGTTAGAGAAAATTGACAACCTGTCTCGCTATGCTTGGATACAAGTTCGCAACAAGCCAGAAGATGCAGAAGAGTTGTTTAAGATGATCAATCTGGAGTCGAAATAATGGACTGTGAAAAATGAGTTCTATGCGTTATATGTTAACACTAAGCATTCCCGGTGCTGAAGGCAATGACTTTCGTTTTTCCAAGCGGCTACGAACGAATTTCGCTGATTACGATGGGTTAGTCGAAGAGATCGGTCGAATGATTGAGACGGGTGAACTCAGACGAATGGTCGAGGGAATGACAGACTATCATGGTGGTTCCGAAAAGATGCGCGCCGTGTGGAACGAAGAATACGAAAAAATGTGTAAATAAATTCGTTCGGAGCTATAATTTGTTTGCGGGGAATTGTTTTGAGTATTTCTATAAAAGAGAAATTATAAACGGAAAAGTCCAAAAACTAGGAGAAAATAATGTATAAAGCAGTAGTAGCAAAAATTTATGTAACCCCACATCCAGACCCAGAGGTTCATTCTATTGCGGTTGGTGTAGCTTGCAACAACACTGTAATTGTATCAAACAAAGTCCAAACTGGCGAGCTTGGTATTTACTTTGAATGTGATGGACAATTGAGTTTGGACTTCTGTAAGCAGAACAAACTACTACGAGAAGATGGAGGTTATTTTGACGAGAATCGTCGTGTAAGGGCTCAAAAGTTCCGAGGGGTACGCTCGGACGGCTTTTGGATTCCCGTGGATTCTGTGGCATTTACTGGCGTTTCTGTAGCAGACTTAAAGGAAGGAGACACCTTTGATAGCCTCAAGGGTATGCAGATTTGTTCCAAGTATGAAACTGCTGCTACTCGCTCGCGTAAAGCAGGCGAGGCAAATAAAAAGAAAGCAAAGAAGGAAGTCAAGTTCAAGGCGGCTTTTCCAAAGCACTTTGACACTGAACAGTTCCGTACTTCTGTAAAGAAGTTCCAAGTTGGTGATTTAATTACTCTATCAGAAAAGCTACATGGGACTTCACAACGCTTTGCTTTTACAGAAGTTGCTCTTCTAACGCCTCGTTGGTCTTTGGCTCGACTAAAGCAGGTACTTGGCCTAATGCCAAAGAAGAAGTGGGATTATCTTGTTGGTACCAGAAATGTTACTCTTTATAATCCAGAACAAACTTCTTACTATGGTTCGGAAAAGTTCCGTTTTACTGTTGTAGAAAAGATTCGACCCTTGCTAAAGAAAGGTGAAATTCTTTTCTTTGAGGTAGTTGGCTGGACAGATGGAGGAAAGTCTATCATGCCCAAAGTAAATACTTCTGGCCTTAAAGACAAGAAGTTCAAGAAGCAGTACGGCGATTCTTTTTATTACTCTTATGGTTGTCAGGAGGGTCAAGCAGACATTTTTGTCTATCGTATCGCTAACCTGACTCCCGATGGAGAGCTAATTGATCTGCCTTGGAATAGTGTTAAGGAACGATGCAATCAGCTTTTCATCAAGCATGTTCCAGAATACGAACAATTCATTTTCGATGGCGATTATGACAAGCTGGTTCAAATCGTTGAGGATTGGACAGAAGGGCCATCAAAAGTGGATAGTGGTCATATTCGTGAAGGGGTTTGTGTTCGTGCGGAGCGTTATCCAACTCCGCTTGTTGTAAAGAATAAGTCATTCCCATTCAAGGTTCTTGAAGGTATTGCGAAGGATAATTCCGACTATGAAGATATGGAGGAAACTTCCTAATGTTTAAAGCAGGCGATTTGGTACAGTTAAATTCTTACGGTCAAAAGTGGATTGCTGAATCCTCCGAACAAAAAACCAGGGGGGTAGACGAGGATATAGCCGAATACGCTTGGTCTAACTTTGGGTGGGAAAAAACCTATCTTTTTTGGCGGTGTTGTAATCAACAAGCTGATCAATTGATCGTCATCTTAAATAAACCAATTTCAGTTGCAGATAGTAGTTATGAATATATTTATTGTTCTTCAAATGATGGACTAACTGGATATCTGCCAGTTTCTTTTTTAAGAAAAGTTTAAAAGAAATCTAACAATAAAGGTAAAACAAATGAAAAAAGAACTACAAGATAAAATCTTTGAAGAGTTCCCAGAACTATTTGAGCTTCGCCAGCCAAAAGAGGGTGAAAAACTTATAGCGCCTATTTGTTTTGGTATTGAGTGCGGTGATGGTTGGTACAATCTTATTTACGCTCTTTGCAGCCAAATTGCCGGTGAGCTTAAATACAATCAAAAAGGTGCCAAAGTTCAGATAATTCAGGTAAAAGAAAAGTTTGGAGGACTTCGCTTTTATACAAGCGGAGCTACAAGTGAAATTCACGGCATTATTCGCATGGCAGAAGCAATGTCCTATAAAATTTGCGATGTTTGTGGAAATAAAGGCGAGAATAGAAATAATAAAGGTTGGTATGAAACAACCTGTGAAGAACATAAAAGAAAGGAGATAAAATGACTAATCAATATCGAAAGGGAGTTATTGCTGCGGCAATTCTCTCAATTTTAGTGGCTGGATTCTTGTTCTTTGCCGAACAAGGGAAGCAAGAGGAAAAGGTCAAGCCGAACAAGGAGTGCTTAGTTCCCGGTCCACCGGATGGAAGTCCAGTAGAAAGCTCTTGTCCAGATGCTAAAATTGAGTGTCACTGGCAAGTGTATTACTGTGAAGAGTGGTACGATGCTCCAACAGACTGTGCCAAGCTCAGTCCACCGGCGCAGGACATTAACTATGGCACGGTGACTTGGGAAAACTATTACTGCGGTTGCGATATGAAGTGCCATCCAAAAGGCGAGTGCAAAGACGGCAACAAGTCGGAAATGGTTCAGCAAAAATGCTCTGGCAAGTATGGCTGGGGTGAGTGCCCATCTGACGCATTCACTTGCTACTGGAAAGATGTGAATGACTCAAATGTCCATTGTCCCGTTCCTAAATGTTGTGGAGGCTGGTGCAGTGCTTGGAGTCCTTGCTGATGTTTCAGAAAGGTGACTTGGTAAAACCAAAGTCAAAGTGGGACAGCAGCTTTCAAAAAGGGAAATACAACTTGGGTGTTGTTGTCGAGATAGAAAAAGATTTTTTCCAACACAACGATTCTTTCCAAGACCGCTTGACCATTTACTGGACACATGGCGAAAGAACACAAGAACCAGATGGTTATGTGGAGAAAGCAAATGAACTATAAAATAATCAACAACACAACAGCAGACGACTTTCTTTTAGAAATGCTAAAGTTGGGCAAACCCGTTGAATGTTCTTTGGTTGGTGCCTTTGATAAAGAAGGTAGAGGAAGCCGCAGAGACATTGACCTACCTCTGCACAGAGACGGCGATTATTCAACAGAAGTAGCCAAGAAGAACAGCATTGATTGGGTTGGACTTTATTGTATTAAAGAAGGCGAGTCAATTACTATTCTTGAAATGCCCGAGGCAACAATAGAAATAAATCTAAAAAAGGGACAAGCTCTTATCTTTGACAACAAGATCTGTCGTCATGCCAGAAAAGGTGCAGTGGGCGACCGTTTATTGTTGAGGGTTTGGATTGAAAACGAGACAGGATAAATCGTTTTAAATACTCTATTTATAATATGAAACTGATACTTGAAAACTGGCGTAGATACATAAACGAAGAAGAACTTGCTGCAACTGCACCCCGCGTTGGTAAGAGAATAGAAAAGGGCAGAGCAGAAGAACCCATACCAGTCAAGAAGTTGTTGCCGACCTTCTTTAAAGTATTGCAAGATGATCCAGAAACCTTTGACACCGTTCAGGAAAAGATTGCCGGTAAAACTTTTGAGAAAATTAAAGAAGAGAACCCAAAGTTTATTGAAGATATGGAAGAGGAAATTAACGATTTGATTGAAGGTTTTTCACGCCTACAATTCACGAAAAATTACCTTAGAGATGGAATAGATAGAAAGAATTTTCTTAAGTTTGTGAATAGACTTCCAGATGAAAAGAAAGAAGCAGTTCTAAAGGCAGTTGGCGTTATGAGCAATAAGTATTCAAAGGATCCAACATTTTCTTTGATGGGTACTGCTCCAAATGAAATAAGAGTTTATTCTTGTCTTTTCAAAACAGAAGGTGTTAATGCTGAAAACATCACTGACGAACAATTTGCTAAGTGCCGCAAAGAAACTGAAGTACCAATCGAAGAAGACCTTGACAAATAGTCTGACGAATGGTATAGTGTTCGTATGAAATTGCCGATTGGACAATTAATAAAAATTACTCTTGATGAAAGAGAACAACCCTTATTAGCGACAATTATTCAAAAGTTGGGCGACGACTATGAACTCGCTTGGATTTTGGACGATAAAGTAATAAAACATGTTAAGACAAGAGAAGAACTCATAAGGGCATTCACATCGGGATATTACAAACTTGTCGTTTAATTTGGATTGAAGAGTGAAACGGGGTGATTTAGTCAGGGTCGATGTTAGCAGTTATTGGATGACAGCCCGAGCAACTGCCTATACTTATGGCATTATGGCCGAGGATTATGATCCTACAACAAAGTTGGCAAAAGTAGCCCTCTTCTATTTAGACAAACCCAAGACCTTTCAGATTAGAGCAGTAGAAAAAGCAGGAAAGGAAATAGAGTTTAAAGACCCCACAATAGGGTTAGATGAAACTGTGGCAAAGTTTTTTAGAGAGAAAGCTATAATGGATAAGGACAAGTACCAAGTTGGAGATCTTTTAATCTCTCACCCCTTTAAAGACCATCTTGCCGTTGTGGTTAAAGTAGAAAAGGACTTTTATAAAACAAACTTTGGAAGAATGAATCGAATTACGATTCATTGTGAAACAATGAATCGGAAAGTGTTTCATCTGCCTGAAACTGCTGTTGGTGTAGATTTTGGTGGAGAATTAGGATGGAAAAAGATTGGTGAGGAATGACATCTTAACCTATTTATTCTATGGAAATGTCCATAGGAGATTTAGTTTGGGTTAGATATTCGGTAATTCCACCAACAACTATTAACGAGTTGAGAACTGAGTGGAAACTTGGAGTTATTATTGACGACAAAGATTATCAAGCAGGACTCTACAAAGTTCATGTTTTAGAATACAATGTAATCCAAAAACATTTTATCAACGACATTAGAATCTTAGAAAGAAAGGCGACTATTTACGAAGAAAGAAAGGAGTCTAAATGAAAACCTACATTGTTAAAATGACACAGATTCTTCACAGGACTGCTGAAATAGAAATAGAAGCCATGTCTGAGCAAGAAGCTATTGAGAAAGCAGAATTTCAGATAGAAAGACACCCTGACCGATATTGGGAAGATTCAGAGTTGGAAGATCAATACTTAGAAGACATAGAAGAGATTTGACACAACAGTTATTCTTTGGTAGAATCTGAACCAGACTTACGGAGGATTCTATGTCTAAGTTTCACAATTCAAATCTTTTAACCATCTCGCATGTTATTGATAAGTACGACCGTCAAGACATTGAGCGAGCCTACAACATTTATTTTTCAAATCAAGACCTTATCGAAGTAGAGAATCTAATTCATGTTTATCTAACAAGCAAGATTGAAGAATCAGAGAGAAAGAAGGCCGAGACAATGAAGAAAATCCGTACGGCTGATTATGTAATCAATAAGTTGGACGACAACCTTGTTTATGCAAAGTGCAAGGAAAGCCCAAAGTTTCTAACAAAGCGACAAGAATACAACCGAATGCTTTCCCATCTTGATGAAGAGGAAAAGCAGAAGGTTGTCGCATGGGTAGAGGCTGTTGGTGGATTTGAGCAAGTTCTGGCACCGGAGTGGGGTAAGAATGAGCCGTAATGTTGTTGATAAGTATAAGGACTGGACAACAGAAGACATTCGCCTTGATGTTCAGCGACATACATTTCCCTATGCTGTTCTAATGGAGAACTGGGGAGGTGATTTCAACCAATCTTGTCTTATCCGTTCAGCAAATGTTTTTGGAGCAGAGACAGTTTATTATCTCAAAAGAGGAAAAGGCTATGATAAGCGAGGAACAGTCGGAACACACCACTACACAGATGTCCAACATCTATTCTCAATCTGCCAAGTTAGATGGCTCAAACAAAAATACCGAATCATCGGGATTGAAAACGGAGTACCAAATGCTGACGAATTACAAACCTACGATTGGGGAAAGATTAAAGTATCAGGCAAGCCGCCCCTTTTTGTTTTTGGCGAGGAAGGTTGCGGGATTTCTCATGAGCTTTTGAGTATCTGTGATGATTTTATCTACATTAAGCAATGGGGTTCTGTTCGTTCTATGAATGTAGCCAGTTGCGCTTCTATTGTAATGCATGAAGTCGTAAACAAACTATTTATTCCATAGGAGATAAATTATGTCTAAATCCAAAACATCAGAAGACCCATGGAAAAAGATAAAAGAGTTGGAAAAAAAAGTTGAGGAATTGGTTGAAGAAAATGCCTCACTTTGGTTTCTTTTAGATGAGTTGGAAAAGAGCGACATTAATAATGAAAATGTTGCTAAATCTCTTCAAGAGGCTTTTTCTGAATTGAGATTCGCCAGTTTATTAGTTCATAAAAAAGTTGAACAAGCTTAGTTTTAAAACTAATTAAATATAGAAAACTAATCCAGAGGTTAAAAATATGTCTAATTCAACATCAAAATGGTTTAAATACCTAACAGAATCGCAGACTATGTGTGAAATGTGTGGTTCTGTTCATGAAGGTGGTTGTCCAACCTCATCTTCCAGAGATATTGATTATGACGATGAAGGTCGTATGGTTAAATCTCAACTTTACAAGATTGCAAACTATGCCACCGAACTCCAAGAAATGATTGGTGATGAAGATCAATTAGAAGGTTGGGTACAATCAAAGATCGCAACCGTGTCCTCCATGATTGGATCTGTTAAACACTACCTTGAGTATGAATACAAGAGAGGTGAACATTCAATAATGGAAGAGGACAATGATTAAAGTAAAGCTTGCAGATCTCACCATTGGCATTAAATGCCCAGCAGCAACACAAGATCTAGAACTCAATACAAAGAATAGAAACAATGCTATTCAAGCAGATTACATTCAGTACGGTCCATTAAATGTAGATGAGCCCGGTGATTACTGGGAAAAGATTGCAGACCATTGGGATACAACAGAAGAGGCTGCAAAGAAATCACTTTGCGGTAATTGCACAGCATTTGACATCTCACCCCGAATGAAAGAATGTATGCCCGGTGAAACATCAGACGAAGATGGCGAATTGGGCTACTGCCACATGCATAAGTTTAAGTGCCATTCAGCAAGAAGTTGTTACACTTGGGCTAAAGGTGGTCCAATTGAAGATGATGATATATCAATTGATTGGCAGACAAAGGGCGAAGAAGAGCAACTTGACGAAAAAAGAGAGAAACGCAAAAAGAAAAAGAAGTCGTCTGGCAAAAAAGATGCCTGCTATTACAAAGTAAAATCACGCTATTCTGTATTCCCATCTGCCTATGCATCTGGTGCTTTGGTTAAATGCCGCAAGGTTGGCGCAAAGAACTGGGGTAATTCAAAGAAAAACGAAAGTATCGAAGAGGCTCTCGATCCACAAGAGAAGAAAGAACTTAGAACAATTAAGATGCAATTGAATAAGTCTGCTGCTAAACACGCAAGACAAGCAAAGCAAGCAACAGATATCGCACAAGCATCAGAAAAGTCATCAAATCTTCATGCAAAACAAGTAAAGACAATTGACAAAATGTTAGGTGAAGAATTAATTCCTGGCGGTTTGGGATCAGAACTAACCGGAGATGTGGAACACCAACACAAAAAAATTGCCGATATGCATAATATTTCGGTTGAAGATGTCGAGAAACAAATTCAAAAAGGCATAGAAGTTGAGATGGAACACACCAGTGATCCAGAATATGCTCATGAAATCGCAATGGATCACGTCATTGAAGATCCAAACTATTATGACAAGTTGGTCAAATTAAAATTAGAAGCAAAGCGCAAACTAACAAGCAAACCTTCTTCTGAAACTAATCTAAGAGATTGGTTTAAGCGCAAAGGAAGCCCAGGTAAAACAGGTGGCTGGGTTGATTGTAATACCTGCCGCAATGGCAAGTGTAAGCCTTGTGGCAGACAAGAAGGCGAGAAGCGAGCCAAATACCCAGCTTGCCGTCCAACACCAGCAGCTTGTAAAGAAAGCGGTAGATCAAAGACTTGGGGTAAAAAATCCGCAAAGGAAAAAAATAATGAAAGAATTAATAGAAAGTTTTAAAAGATTCTTAAAAGAACAAGATAATAGCGACGATATCCATAAAGTAAAGCCTGGAGATGTTGTATTAGTTGGGCTTGATGAGAAAGGTAGGAGTTTTTTCAAAGACACAGAAGTCCCAGAAGACGTTAAACTTAAAGTAGTTAAGGTATACAGAGGCCATGAAAAAGGAAAAATAACAGGCTTTAAGACAGAGGAAGGTCTTCATTTTGGCGGGGATGGAAGATTAACACAAATAAAGAAGCCCCGTACCCGAAATAGATTTGATACAATATCAGTTCAGTTACAAGCTCCCGCTGGATGGGAAACAGGAGAACTTTTATCAAAATTTGTTCCATGGGAATCTATTTATAGAACAGGGAACAGTCGATATGACGGCCCGGCCTTTGCTGGTAATGCCGAAAGTTTCTTGAAGAACCACCTTTCTTTTCTTAAAATAGAAAGTTTTAAAAGATTTCTCAACGAAGAAAAAGAAAAGCAAGACCTGGGGGTAGAAAATCAAAGAAAGGCATGAAGGAAAATATAATGGAAAGTCGTGATATAAAATTTGCAAATCATACAAGAATTATTGATTTAATGCAGGAAATATTTGGCGATAAAATTATTGTTGAAACGCAAAAAGTCGAGACAAAAAGAGGTACAACTCTAAAACTCCCACGCTTCCAGATTAACGAGAAAGATTGGGGACAAAGAGTTGATACAAAAGATCGCTCAACAATTGAATTGATTGGATCTCAATTAAAAGGAGATACCCCGCTTACTCGCGTAGCTTTCGCTCAGGAATTTATCAATAATGCAGAAACTGTAAAAGAAAGAATTACGGTCAGTGAGGTTATGGCAAGTCTAATGTTCTTAGACTTGTTCTCATCTGTTGTTAATAATTTCAATGAAGCCGTCGCAGGTTTCTTGTTTGAATCTTTGTTTGCAGGTATTTTTCAAGGCAAACAAATTCCTGCAAAAGAAGCAGATACAACCACGGACGCCATTCTAAGAGTTAAATATCGGGGCGGCCCAGAAGATGTGCCTTATTCTTTTAAATTATTGACAAAAGGTGCTACCCAAATTGGCGGATCTCTTTTCGATTTATTTAATGGCATCTGCAAAGAAGGAAAAGAAATTTACTTGGTTGGATTAAAATCGGGTGACTCACCAAAGATTGGCATTGAATTATATGAATTCCCAATTGATAGAGAAAACTGGTTTGATCTTACGGCAAAACCAAAAATAACCACAGAGCAATTGTTTGACTATACACCGTTAGATGTGCAAAATATTATACAATCTGGACAAATTCCAGATATGGATGTGATTCAGAATAACCAAAAAGTAAAACTCGCGTCTGCATTGGGATTAACAAAAGGAAAAACTCTTAGCACTGGCAACAAGAGAAACGTCATTTTTACCAAAAATGGCGAACAGTTTCAAACAGTTAAAGGGCAACTTCCAGTTGATAGAGAATATTTTGTGAAGCAACCAACTGGTGAAAAGAAAGTAGCAATGCCGACAGGCATAGGTTTAAATACTTATGCTCCATTTGTTGAGGAAGGCTCAGTTAGAGAAGGATTTAAAGAAGCAGTTGGTAAATATTTTGAGGAGTTTATTGTAGATCCAGCAGCAATAAAAGAAAAGGAAAACTTAATTTTTGATAGAGAAAACTCCCCATTAAATTTGGCACCCGCTTTCCAGAAACAATTTGCTTCATTTGCAATTACACAAAATCAACTGATAGCAAAAGAACCAGCGCTAAAAGCAGAAGGGCCAGCAGCATTAGTACTTGATAAAGAGAAATTTACTGAGGCAGCAAACGCCTACACAGACAAAGTAGGTCAGGAAATTTATGATCTATTCACCAACCTTGCAAACTTAGTTGATGATGTTAGTGGTTATTTCTTAACTGCCAATCAAGGAGAAAGAAACCAATTTGCCAAAGATTCAAAAGAGTCATCAAAGAAATTGGCACAGTCCGCAGAGGAAAACTTGGTTGAGGTTGAATCCGATGTGATGAGAGGTATTGTATTGGATCCGGCACCACCGTCAAAAACTCCAAGCAAACAAGATGCAGAGGGACCGGGAATGAAAGGTTTAGAGTCTGGTGTCAAGACATCAAAGAAAGAATCAAAAGACCCAACCCTTAAAGAAAATAAGTCTATCAAATTAAAAATGAATAGACCAACAACTTTAAGAGAAAACCTTCAATTCCATTTGCAAAACAATATCACAATGGATAAGTCTGTTCTAAGATTTGGTTCTGATTCACATATTAGACTAATCAAAGAAACCAAACGACTTTGGGAGCAAGGCAGATATTTTGCAACCCCAGATGAAGAGGAATTATTCCAAACAGATATAGGCGAGTATGCTCTCTTTGAAGGTAAGATGGTTCCACTCGATGTTCCAATGTTAAATGAGGAAATCATCAAAGAAAAGAAGACAAAGAAAGATCCACCATTAAACAAACCAACAACAAACCCAGGCGGTGGTAAAAAGTGGAAGGTCTATGTCCGTTCTAAGTCTGGTGGAATTAAGAAGGTCACCTTTGGTGATCAAAAGGGCGGATTAAAAGGAAACTGGAATGATCCAGAAGCGAGAGCATCCTTTGCTGCTCGCCATAAATGCGCTGAAAAGAAAGACAAAACCCAGGCAGGATACTGGGCTTGTAGAGCACACAAATACTTTGGAAAGAATGTACCAGGGAGGTTTTGGTGATGCTTAAAATAAAACTATTAAAAGAAGTTAAACTAGAAAGAGGCAGTTACAATCTGGTTGGCCCAGTGGATAACGTATCAAAGGTTTCAGACAAAAATTTTAAAGATGCATTCACAAACGCAATAGAAAGTCTAAGACGAAAGTATGGCACTAGCAGGTTTGTAAATGATATGACAAATAATATTGGAGCATTGACTTTGCCTAAGAAGATGGATGCCGGTTCAATTCCAATAATTTATACGCCACAAATTAAAAAGAAAAGAGAGGTGGCAGAAAAAATACAGGATTGGATTCTGAATACAATAAATGATTTTCCCTTTGTGGTTATTGATCCAAATGAAAAAAATATTTATTACAGAGGGATGTCGGATAGGACCGCAAAAATAATTTTTAAAGAAGTCTTTCGTACAGATCTTGGAGAGCGAGCCAATGCGATAACAATTACAAATCCACGATATCGCTCTGTTGTTTTTAAAACTGGTTTTGATGTTGACACTCAGAGTGTAAATATTTTTCATGAACTAATTCACTACTTTGATCATCATTTGCCGCTGGACCAGATTTTAAACAATAGTTTAACCCGAGAGGACGCAAAAGAGGTAAAAAAATATCTTAGAAAGAAAAGATATAAAAGCAAAGAAAGAGGCCATATCGAAACCGGCAAACTTACCTTCTTAAATGATAAAAACCTCTTAACTGCCTTGTTTGGAAGTGCTGAAAAATTCAAAACAGCTTTGGGAAAATATGCAAGCGAACGTAATAAATCTGCTAGTTTTGCAAGATCATCAATGGAAAAGAAAGTAGAGATATTGCCGAGAGCAATTTCTTTGCAGCAATTTCTAAGAGATAAATATGGAAAAGACAATATTGACGTTACAATGATAGATGATCTTTGTAAGGGACAGTCCGACGATGAAATCACTGCGACTGGAAAAGACGAAGACTTGGCAGGTTATTTATATGTATTTAAGAGGGCGGTTTGTAAAGATGAAAATAAGAAGAGAAAAGCGGCAGATGCCCTGAATAAGATTGCTAAAACTGCCACAACAGACCAAACAACAATGGTATCTGAACAGCAAAAGCTTGACAAGCATAGGTAGATCGTATATAATGGGGACATGCTTTGGAGGCAAAAAATGAAAAAAATTATTATCGGTTTGGCGTGTGCTTTGATGTTGATCGCCAGCCCTACTTTAGCGAAGTCAAAAAAGAAAAAGAAAAATTCTGGAAGAATTACTGTGGAATCCTTCAAGAATGGGGCCGTCACTGACTTGGGAACTGAAAAAGTAAATGGGCGGCTTGCCAAACCATCAGTATTTTTTATCGTTACGCGAGCGTCTGTTAGTGGGCTAATGGCACCACGATACCAGTTTCGTGGATACGTTGGAAGGATTTTGAATGAGGCTCTCAAGAGGCCATTTTAGGTGGAAAAATATCCATTTATTGAACAAAGGGAAGGTGACAAGATCATTAGGATCTTTGAAGAAGCCATTGATCCTAATGAGCTTATTTGGCATCAAGATCGTGAAGATAGAACAATAAAAGTAATAGAAGCAAATGGTTGGGGATACCAACTTGATAATCAATTACCCTTAGCTTTAAAGGACGGTCAAGAACTATTTATACCAAGGATGATTTACCATCGTGTTATAAAAGGTGATGGACCTTTAATCGTAGAGATAATAAAAATTTCGGAGCACAATAATGAAAGAAGTTTTAAATGAGTGGAATAAGTTTCTAAACGAAATAGAAATAGAAAAAGACAACTCAGACTTAATCAAGCCAAAAAAATATTCAAAAGAAAATAAAGTTGATTTGGACGCACATAGACAAATAATGGATAAACTTATTAAAGTTATGTCTACAACAACTGCACTTGTCGATCCCAAAAAACAAAAGAAATTATCAACAAAAAACCGCTGCGGGTTTTGGGGCCCTCTTGTAGATTTAACTGCTACGGCAGAGAAAGCTAAGAAAGCTGGGTTCTTTACCACGCAAACCGACGATATTTATAAATTATGGTCGAAAGTGGATAAACATGTTGCCTCTGATGAAAACGGGCGTCATCCAAGCGGGTTTGTTGTTTTAGATCCCGGCGACTTTAGTAAAAGTAAGTCGAGAGTTCCCGGAACTATCATTGACAACTTAAAAGGTGGCAAAGAATTAGAAAAAATAAAGAAAGATATGGAAAAGGCAGCAGACTGCCCACCAGAACATAAATGTGTTCGAAAATGCATACAAACAGTCAAAGTTCCAGTAAATAAAATTACACATGATATGTTAGACTTCACCGCTGCCCCACAACACATGCTTGATGTCCAAGGAAATCTGGTGGGATTGTCTTATCTACCTGGAACAAAATATGCAACGATAAATTTTGCAGAGGTGGTAGATCAAGAAATGTTACAAAAAAATCCAGGACTGCTTGATATGTTTAAAAACGCAGCGGCTGTCTCAGAATCAAAGTTTGGTCATACGATATTCGCAGGAGTATATTCTCCCAAAGGCGGGAAATCCGCACAAAAAAGCGCAGGATATAAGGGATACAATACCGCAATTCAATTCTTTGCTTCTGAGGGATTCTCAAATGGGAAACCATCTGGACAAGTATATCCAGCCTATTTTAATGTTTTAGACGGCAAGATTGTATTCACGCCAGATTTTAATAATAAAATTGATTGGTAATCCAAGCTTGACCTGTCTTTCAAGGTGTGGTAGAATTGAATTCTACCTTGGAGGGTAAAATGAAGCTCGAAATGAAAAAACTAAGCAGCGGTCGTCTTGGTATTCTATTACTCACTTTCTGCACTATTGTCGGTGTCTTGAAGTTTATAAGTTACAGAGAAATAAACTCGGGGAGCGAATGGATGTCCGAATTCGTTCAGCAGGATTATATTCCCCCCCGTTTCCAATGGGTTTGTTATGACGATGGCAACGACGACATTGTAGAAAAGATTAAACCAGAAGATGCTGTATATGTCTGGGGCGCTCCTGGCACTGACACGAGGGAATTGCACCATGTTTGGGCAATGCAAGCTGTTTTGGGTAATTTGGATTTTAAATCTAATCCACAAGATTACATTGTTCATAACCATTGTGTAGTAATCTCAATCCCAAATAACCGAAATAAATAACTATTTATTCATGATGAATTTATTCACTAATCACCCCAATTCAGTTGGCGAAACTTATTGGACTCACTTTAAGATAGCAATAAAAGGGGTTTATCGTTTTGGAACATCTGCGATAATCTTTTTCATTCACGCCTTTTTTCCTTTTATTTCAGTTCCAAAACCATTTGATTTAGTTTCAACATCAGATTGGTTGAACAGTATTAGGGAGAAGCGTGGCCAATGAAAACTTTAATAGAAAGCTGGCGTAAGTTCGTTGAAGGAATTAATCCTGAAACTGGAGAACCCGATTACAAGTATTATGCTTTTGATTGGGACGATAACTTAATGTATATGCCCACAAAACTTTTCCTAAAAGCAGAAGACGGCTCAGAAGTTCCTATGACCACGGGAGACTTTGCTGAATGGCGAGACAAGATAGGCAAGGAAAACTTTGATTACGAAGGTAAAACCATTGTTGGTTATGCCAGGAATCCTTTTAGAATGTTCGGTGTTGAAGGCGATAAACAATTCTTAGAAGACATAAAGACTGCTCCTCTGGCTACTGATAGAGCTTGGAATAAGTTTGTTGAAGCAATTAATGGGGGGTCTTACTTCGCTATTATCACAGCAAGAGGACATAATCCCTTAACCTTGGAAGAGGGTGTAAAAGAGCTTATCAAAATGGGTCGAGGTGGCTTGGATAAAAATAAGCTTATCAAAAGCTTGATTGATTATGAAAAGATAACCAATGCTAATTTTAGAGCAGACAAAGAATCCATAAAAGAATTGTTGTTAAGTTACTTTAATAACTGTCAATTCAGTCCAGTTAGTTATGGTGAGGCTTCCGCTTCTAATCCAGAACAAGCAAAGGTAGAAGCCCTTGAAGAATTTGAAAATAAAATAAAAGAGATAAACCCCGAAGGTAAATTTGAATTAGGTTTCTCTGACGATGATCTTAAAAATGTTGAAGTCATAGATAAAGAACTGGGCGATAGAATTAAAGTAATTTATACTGGCCCAGATAGGGACGACCAGTAGCCCACCACTACCCTACTACCACCCCACCACTGCCCCCACATAGGTGGGATTGACAACTATTTATTATGATGCTATACTACTACCCTACCACTACGAGGGCGCGACATGAGCGATAATAATGAAGACCTTTTACCGAAAGCACCAGCTAAATTGGCTCCAAGAGGAATCCAAACATTTACGGTGTTTAGAACTGCTGATGAAACAGGAGTCAGCGGCGATGGAATTGTTATTGAAGGTGTAAGTCTAGCAACAGGACAATGCATAGTCCATTGGCTTTACCCACCACCAAGAGGCGGCATCGCTATCTTTGAATCAATGGACGACTTTATTAAAGTCCATATCAAACCTCACCCAACTAACAAAACCATAATCACTTTCGACAATGGCGAGCAAATGAAGTTTGGTCGATTTGAGGATTTAGAGGATTTAGATTTAAAACCCAGCCCGACAAACGATGACTAGATGATACTCCAGTCCGCGATGGATGTCAACTTGACGTTTATCAAGCACACAAACCTTAACAATTCTTTACACATTTTAACAATCTAATCTTATTCAACAGGGCAGGGCAGAAACTCTAATCGTCACAAAGAGTTAGCTCTGCCTTGACTTGTTTGAAACATGGCTTATCTTGTGTGTGCTGGTGGCGAATCCACCGAATAAGGAGTTTCTAATGAATAAGGTTATGTCTGTTTGTATGGAGCGATTCCCTCAATTTGATTGGCGAATTGACATTTATGACGACGAGTGTTATGAAACAAATGTCTCTGGGTCATTCGGACCATTTAATACCATTGATGTTCTATCTCACGGCGGAAAGCATGTTGTAATCAGCGAGTTTGGTGGAGAAGGTAAATTTGACCAAGAATGTGATGATTTCAACTTTGTTCAAACTATTGAAGATTTATCGCAGGTTTTTGATTGGGAACAGCGAGCCTGGATTGACCTTGTAAATGGAAACCCGCAGGAGGATTGGTAAAATGGAGGATGGCCCGAAGATGATTAATAAGACTTCTAAAAAGAAGCAGCGGTGGTTTGATTTGGCAAAGCGAGCAGCTTGTGAATCTCACTACGGAAACATTCGACACGGAGCCGTTGTTGTAAAGGGCGGTTCTGTTGTTTCTTTTGGATTTAACAAGTCGAATCGTTCTGCTTTTGGCCAAAGGTTTCGCAATCCAAATAAGGGCCATGCAACCCAACATGCGGAGATTTCTGCTATTTTGGGGCTTCCTCGTTCTGCTACGGAAGGTGCCGACATTTATGTTGTTCGTGTAAATAACGATTGTGAATGGCGAATGTCTAAGCCTTGCCCGATGTGTGAAGAAGCCCTGCGATTTGTTGGGGTTAAACGAGCCTTCTACACTATTGATGGAAAGCATTATGATTCTTGTAGGATTTCATAATGAAACTGATTAGCTCAACCATCGAAAATTCAACCATTATCTTTGAATTCGAAGGTGGTCAAATCCTTAAAGCCCAAAATTGGGGAGCCGGCAATAAGGAATGGTTTCTAAACGGAAACCTTCACCGTGAAGATGGTCCAGCTATTGAATGGGCAGACGGCCATAAGGAATGGTACTTAAACGGAAATCTACACCGTGAAGATGGCCCAGCTTTTGAAGGGTCAAACGGCTATAAGGAATGGTACCTAAACGGAAAAAAGCTAACCGAAGCTCAATTCAACCAGCAGAAGCCAAAATGAAATATGAAGTAGGGGACTTGGTAAAGTTTAGAGCATTTGGTATTTTGGGAACTATTTGGGTTGTTGTAAAAATAGAACAAGTTCCAAATTCAACTCTAAAATTTCTTTATCTTCATACTGCCTTTGGCGAGAGCAATAGGTCTTACGCTTATGACCGGGATATGTTTAAAGTAAATGAATAATAGTAAAAAGCCGATCTCCATTGGAGACTTATTCTTAGACGAGTCGGATAACTCACTTTGTGTAGTAATTTCGGAAGGGACTCTTTCTGATCGCTTTGTTGTTTATTGGCTTAATTGTCCGCTTTTTGAGGGTAGGAATACCAAAACATCGGGGGAAACAATTAGTTTTTTACGCTCCTTAAAATTTGTTGGGTAAGTAAAAGTGTTTTGTAAAGGCGACTTAGTTCAAATGACAAATGATTGGATGAAACAACAAGACTTTAATTTGGGTGATTTGGTTTTTGATTCTTGTTCTGAATCTCTTGGAGTCATCTTAGATGTTTATCCATCTAAATTGAATGTTCATTGGTTTGCAGCAGGTAATGAAGCATGGCTTGTTAGACCGACCCTTGTTCGGAAATCTGCTTTCGATAAGAGGAATGAAATTAATGGCTTACCGACCTGTTCGTTTATTCCATTTTAGGGTTCAAGATGATTGAAATTGGAGACTTGGTAAGAATTAAACCTGAATTAATTGGAGGCGACCAAATCATTTGCTTAGTAATAAAAGTAAAATATGGTGAAGTGGATTTTTGTACTCATTTGACAATTGAATCCATTTCAGATAGACAGATTTATTATGTTGGGGAAAGCCAAGTGGAGGTTTTAAATGGCGACTCGCTCAAGAATCGCAATCCTGAATAAAGACGGCACCTATTCATCGGTTTATTGCCATTGGGATGGTGCCCCTGATTATAATGGCCGAATTTTAGTAGATTTCTACACAAATGAGGAAATCGTCAAATTCCTGATTAATCAAGGGGATTTAAGTTCATTAGAAGCTACGGTGCAAAAATGCCATCACTATCATAGGCGAAATCCGATTGAAGAACCATTAAAAATTCTTCATTCTCGCAGACTTGAAGATGTTATTGATCAAACCGAGTTAGAAGGTGGCGAGTTTCTTTATCTTTTTAAAGAAGGCGAATGGCTTTGCCTTTCTATTGGAGAAAGCGAAGAATTCCTTCCAGTTGAAGATGTCTTGACTTATTAATCTGGTGTCCTATCTTGTTTGTGGTGATGGACACCGGCAATAAAAATCAGAATGGAGTAAAAAATGGCTTATCGCAGCAGCCCAAGGTGCGGATTTTGTTATGGACGAGGACATGCCCGTAATCATTGTCCTGAAATTAAGAAGAAGGCAGAGAACGGTTCTGCTTATTATCAGGCAATTATTGACGAACAAAAGAAAGCGGTGCAAAATCGTAAGTGTTCTTATTGTAATAGAACGGGACATAACAAGCGTTCCTGCCAAGTTAAATCGAAAGATAAGATTATCTATGAACAAATCTGTTCTGATTACAGAAATCAAACGGAACAAATCATCCGTGAAAAGGGCTTTACTGTCGGGTCTTTGGTGACTGTTGAATCGCGGTCGCACCCGCAGCACGGCGGCAGAAACAAAACTTTGGCGATGATCACCGAGATTCTTTCAGAAAATGCTGTACCGGATTGGTCGTGGCGCAATCGGATTTTGCATCCTTATGGGGAAGAATCCCGTTATGGCGATGAAAAAGTTAATTCTTTTCGTTTGTATGGCAACGAACCTAATCAATTGGCATCCGGTTTTGCGCTAAAACTCAAATCTGTATCTGGTACTGGCTTGGGTTATTGGGGTGGCGAAGATTCGGAACTAGTTACTGTGGATGAACTTTACATCCGTGGATGGGAAAACCCCGACAATTCAAGATATAAACTGATTTCGTCATGAAAAAGAAAGTGATTAAAATTAAAAAAGAAAGACCTCGTAATCCTTTTGCCCTTGAAGCAAAAAAGAGAAAAGCTGGAAGACACAAGGATAGGCGACGGGAAAGAAATAAAAAGCTTTGTCGTCGCAAAGTTAAAGAGGAATAAATGGACAAACGCTTTAAAAGTTTTGGACTTAATTTCACTCCGGAGGTTGGAGATTTGTTATATTATCAAAAAGTGGCCCATCTGAATATTATTGTATAATCACTTATATTTCCAAACTAAATGAGCCGGAACATATTCAAATTGAATGGTTTGGTGATCCATCTTCTCCATATAAAGTGGAACCTCTTTCTTTTTATGATGGCAGCCGATTTATTAAGATAGGTTAGTTATAATGAAGCTAGTTAATTCAACCATCGAAGGCACAACCGTTATCTTTGAATTCGAAGGCGGCCAAATACTCAAAGCCCTTAAATGGGGAGCCGGCGATAAGGTATGGTATCTAAACGGAAAATATCACCGTGAAGACGGCCCGGCTATTGAATATGCAAGCGGTGATAAGTATTGGTATCTAAACGGAAAATATCACCGTGAAGATGGCCCGGCTGTTGAATATGCAAGCGGCTATAAGGAATGGTGGCTAATGGGAAATCGTCTAACAGAAGCCCAATTCAACCAGCAGAAACCAAAATGAAACTGATTAACATTGGAGATTTGGTCGAATTTTCGGTCACTTTTGAATCGGGAGCAATTGATCCTTTTTACAAAGAAAATAAAATCTGCTTTTTGGTTGTAGCAGATGCAGAAATAAATCATTGGACTTGTAAAAAAGGAGAATATGCTTGGGGCTTACCTCAATTTCCACTAAACGAAAAAGGTTCAGAACTCTTAAAAATGGCAAAAGACTCCGGTTATCCAGCGAGCAGAACCGGCTATTGGCTTTTGAAAAAAGAAGAGTGTCGTATTATCAAGAGACAAGAGGCGACTTGACAGAATAACATTTCGCCCTATCTTGTTTGAGCGATGGAGGCAATTATGAAAATCTGGTTTACAAGCGACACCCATTTCGGACATAAGAATGTAATCCATTATTGTAATCGGCCATTTAGCTCGGTTGATAGTATGACCGAGGGTATGATTTCGCGATGGAATGAAAAGGTTAAAGAAGAAGATTTGGTTTATCATCTTGGAGACTTTGCTTTTCTATCAAAATCCAAACTTGCTGAAATTGTTAATCGCCTAAATGGCAAGATTATTCTAATTCAGGGGAATCACGATAGTAATAATATCCGTTCTCTATTTTGGGAGTCGCATAAATCACTTGAAGTCAATGTAAATGGCAAAACTATTCACCTTTCACACTATCCCAAATCGCATGAATGTGGTCTAGTTCTTTGCGGCCATGTCCATGAAAAATGGAAGGTAGCCGATTATTCTGGAATTACAAATGTAAATGTGGGAGTAGATGTGTGGGACTATTACCCTGTTTCTTTTGAGGAAATTGCTCTTTTTCTTGAAAAGAACAAGGTGGTTTCAAATGCTTGATGTTGGTGATTTGGTTAGGCTTTCAAAGTACCAAGTTGATTTTAACGATTGGGCTAGGGAAGCATGGGAAAATAAAGAAGTCTTTTTGCTTATAAAAATAGATTCACCCTGGGTTTCATCTGGAGTCTGGGTCGTAAAATTAAACGATTTAAATGGAAGGCGATTCTTCATTAGAAGAAACCAGTTGGAAAAGGTAGAACAATGAAAACTACTATTTGTCGTTATTGTGGAGAGGATTACCCAATGAAGCGATTTGATTTGGGTTATTTGACTTGTCTTGATTGCGGAGATATTAAAGCTCAAGAGGAAAAGGCTTTCAAAGCAAAATGTACCGCGCCGGCCTATAATAAGGGGGCCTACATGCTGATTACTAATAAGGAAGCGGTAAAAGGAATCTTTAAGTGCGGTTCAGATAAATAATAAAGCCTGACCTGATAAACATCAGGTGTGATTTTGTTAGTTTGTTCTGCTGTTGACAGAATAACATTTTATCCTATCTTGTTTGAGCGATGGAGGGCGATTTGAGATCCTTCTCACAAAGGTTAAAAACGAATGAAGTTGAGCAAATGTAAAGAATCTGGAAATTGGGAGTTGAGTTCTAAAATTCTAAACTTTGTAATTTTCAAGGAAAAGGCTGGGGTTATTTCAGAAAAACCAATTTGGATTTGCTTTCAAAGTTCCTATATGTATGTTGGAGACAATCTATTTGATTGTCTCAAAGATATGTGGATTAATTGGAAATCCGATAAATGTCTGATCGGTTGAAGCAATGCCCTAAAGTCGGTGATTTAGTTAAGTTTCCTCGTCGTGATAACTGTATTTGCCTGGTTTTAGAAATTTGGGTTAGAGGATTCATACCTTGTGCCTCTGTTTTGATTTTGAAGAATGGGTGCGTGGTTCATCCTGATTTAGATGAATTGGAATTTATACAATGAAACTGATTAACTCAACCATTAAAGATTCAACCATTATCTTTGAATTCGACGGTGGGCAAATACTCAAAGCCCAAAATTGGGGAACCGGCGATAAGCATTGGTACCTAATGGGAAACCTTCACCGTGAAGATGGCCCGGCTATTGAATATGCAAACGGCAATAAGTATTGGTACTTAAACGGAAAATGTCACCGCAAAGATGGCCCGGCTGTTGAAAGGTCAAACGGCGACAAGTATTGGTATCTAAACGATGAATACCACCGTGAAGATGGCCCTGCTATTGAATGGGCAAACGGCTCTAAGGCATGGTATCTAAACGGAAAACGACACCGTGAAGATGGCCCGGCCATTGAAGATTCAAACGGTGATAAGTTCTGGTATCTAATGGGAAAGCGTCTATCCGAAGATCAATTCAACCAGCAGAAACCAAAATGAAACTCATTAATTCAACCATTAAAGATTCAACCATTATCTTTGAATTCGAAGGTGGGCAAACCCTTCAAGCCGATAATTGGGGAACCGGCGATAAGTATTGGTTTCTAAACAGAAAATATCACCGTGAAGATGGCCCGGCCATTGAAAGGTCAAACGGCGATAAGTATTGGTATCTAAACGGAAAATGGCTATCCGAAGCCGAATTCAACCAGCGAAAACCAAAATGAAATATCAAATTGGCACCTTAATTGTTGCGAAAAACGGATTTAAAGTAGATAATCCAAATAAAGTGAAGGTTGCTTTTTGTACAATTGTGGAATACTACGCATACACATATCCACAATACGGACTAAATGTTTGCCGCCATTATTATAATGGGAAAATTGAGAATGATTATGCAACTTTCTATGAATATGATTTAGACAAATGGAGGAAAGATGAATCTTTTGGATACACATTTTCAGAACAATGAAGAGGGCTTGGAGTTTATTGCTCTTTCAGATTTAACAACTGCAAGTCTTTTTGAAAATTTAAGTAAAGCAAAGGTAATGGTTGAGTTAGCAAAAGGCTTCGGAATTGTTGCTTTCGCAGACCAATACAGCCAAAAGCATTTAAAGTGGCTTGCTCTAAAACCGGGAGAGTCTTAATGAAAGATATTAGAGTAGGCGATTTAGTTCAGCCAACTGCCTATGCAAAACGACTCAAATCAAACCCAATTTGGGTACAAGAATGTTTTTTAAGTGATTCCTTTGGGTATGTTGTGGCAAACACAAATTCAACAGCTCTTCCATTTAAAGTCTGTTGGTTTCCAACCCAAAATGTTTTTATTCACGGCTTTAGAGAACTTAAAAAGGCCAAATTAGGAAAAAATGCTAGCACCTGAAATTATTAAAAAGATTAACCAACAAAAACTACTTCTGAAATATGGAGAGGATTTTATCCTTTTATCTCAAGCGGGTGGAGATGACCACCCATTTATTCAACACCAGGAAACACTCGCCTTTATTTGCGATGAAGAAGGTAATGTTTCCTCCTACTTGGAGGTAGCTGGTGGTCCCGGTTATAGCTTTTCAGATGTAATCACAGAGATTTCACAGTACGGAATTAATAAAGACCGGTGGGGTTAAAAACCCTGTTTCGTTGAGTCGGGTTAGGTCAATCTTGACTCTTTTAGATGGTGTCTTATCTTGTATCTGCTGGTGGGGAAGCCAGCGATTAACTCTAAACCTTAAGAAAAAGGTAAATAAAAAATGGCTATTGATTTCAAGAATTTCCTCAATGTTGTTCAGTATGTTGCTGAGGCCAAGTATCCCGTTCTTATGCGTGGCCGGCACGGTATTGGTAAGTCGCAGGTTGTTTATCAGCTTGGTAATGTCCTTGACCGTCCGGTAGTTGAGCGCCGCGCTTCGCAAATGACCGAGGGTGATTTGATTGGTCTGCCTTCTATCCAGGGCAATTCGACCAATTGGAACCCGCCGAATTGGTTCAAGTTTGCTTGCCAGAATCCGTGTATCCTTTTCTTTGACGAGGTTGACCGTGCAACCCTTGAAGTTCGTCAAGGTTTGTTTGAGCTTACGGATTCGCGCAAGCTAAATGGTCATAAGCTGCATGAAGATGTGCTTATTTTCGCTGCCGTTAATGGTGGCGAGCATGGTGCAAATTATCAGGTTTCTGATATGGACCCTGCCGAATTGGACCGCTACACCGTTTTTGACCTTGAGCCTACCGTCGAGGATTGGCTAACTTGGGGTAAGGACAATGTTTCCCAGATTGTCTGGGATTTCATTAACCAGAATCGCCAGCATCTTGAGCATAGTGGAGATATTGAGCCAAATAAGGTTTATCCTTCGCGTCGCTCTTGGGACCGTTTCAACAAGACTGTAAGCAATTCCGGTCTGTTGGACGAGGCTTCGCCAGCTCTTTACCAATTGGCCAATGCCTTCCTTGGTATGGAGGCTGCTGTTTCCTTTAATGATTTCGTTCAGAATTACGACCGTCAAGTGACTGTCGAGGATGTTCTGACTGGTAAGGCTCCTGAAATGACCAAGGATTTCAAGGACATTGACCACATGGCCCTTGTTGAGAAGTTGGAGAATAGCGATAATCTCAAGGAGCTTCTAAATCAGGAGCAAGCCCTTAACCTGTTCCAATACATGGCTAATCTGCCTTCCGAGGCATTTATGAAGCTCTGGACTGGCATCGGCTCGCTAAATCAGGATAATGCGATTGTCCTTCATGGTCAAAAGCTAAAGGACGGCACCAGCTTTAAGGGTCTTCTGGTTCAAATGCTAACCGGCAAGAATCCCGAGTAATCACGGCAAGATAGGACACCCTTGACTTTTTTCTTGGGTGTCCTATCTTGTTTGTGGTGATGGGAAACAACCCATTTGCTAAAAGAGGAACAAAAATGGAAAACAACTTTGACCTAAAGCTCCATCTTCACCGGCTTCTTCAAGACGAGCCTTTCTTTGCTGCTATTTCCCGTCGCGTGAATAAGCAGGAAAGTCGGGCTCTTCCAACTGCCGGTGTTCTGGTTGATAAGGAAACCCTTCAATTTCAAATGCTTTACAATCCCGATTTCTTCAAGGGAATGGAAGACAACAAGATTAAGGGTGTTCTTATTCACGAGTTTTACCACCTTGTTCTAAAGCATGTGACTTCGCGAAAGCCTGACGGAATTCCAAATATTGTTTGGAACATCGCCGCCGATTTGGCTATCAATTCCATCATTGGTGTTGATAACCTTCCGAGTGGATGCTGTATTCCTGGTGGGCCAAAGTTTGAATCTTATCCTCACGGTCTAACTGCCGAGGCTTACCTTGAAATGATGAAGGAAGACGAGCAGTTTGGCGATGGTAAGGGCGGATTCAAAGATATGGAAGGTGAATCTGGTAGTGATTTCGGCAACTTCGATGACCACGGCGAGTGGGGTAAATTGTCCGAGGACGAACGGCAAATGGTCGAGGAACGTGCCAAGGACATTATGGAAAAGGCCGTAAAGGAAGTAAATGCTTCTGGTCGTTCATGGGGTTCCGTCTCTTCTCAAATGAAGAAGGACATTATGGAATCACTAAAGACCCGTGTCGATTGGCGAAAGGTTCTGCGAGCATTTATCGGTGCTTCGCAACGTGCTGATAAGTCTAACACTATGCGTAAGATTAATCGGCGTTTTCCTTACATCCATGCCGGTCGAAAGGTTAATCGTGTCGCTAACATCGCGATTTCGATTGACCAATCCGGCTCGGTTTCGGACCAAGAGCTTAATGCTTTCTTCAACGAATTGAACAAGCTGTCGGATTTGGCTACTTTCACGGTTATTCCATTCGATACTCGCGTTGCGGAAAGCAAGGTTTATGTTTGGAAAAAGGGTGAAAAGCGAAAGTGGGAACGGGTTATGTGTGGCGGCACTTGCTTTAATGCTCCAACCGACTATGTTAATGCGGGAAATTGGGATGGTCATATTATTCTAACCGATTTGATGGCTCCAAAACCAAAGCCTTCGCGCTGCCGCCGTATGTGGATGGCTTCAAAGCGGAATGTCGATAGCATCCCATTTAAAACTAACGAGCGAGTAATCGCTATTGATGTAAAGGATTAAAACATGAGCAATTACAAGACCTACGAAGTCAGAATCTATCCAAACGGCGACAAGTATTGGTATCTCAACGGAAAATATCACCGTGAAGACGGCCCGGCTATTGAATGGTCAAACGGCGATAAGTCATGGTACCTAATGGGAAAGCTGCACCGTGAGGATGGCCCGGCTTTTGAAGGGTCAAACGGCCATAAGGAATGGTACCTAATGGGAAAGCTGCACCGTGAGGATGGCCCGGCTTTTGAAGGGTCAAACGGCCATAAGGAATGGTGGCTAATGGGAAAGCAGCTAACCGAAAAAGAATTCAACCGACGAACCAAAAAGCCTTGCAATAACAAGGTCGTAGAAATCGACGGTGTTAAGTACCGTCTAACTATCGTGGAGGATTAAAAATGAATAGTTATGATAAGCGAGCAGATGAACTTATTGAAATGATTTGGCAATCCTTCATTAAGGATTGGGAAATAAGCGATTGCCAAGAGCCGGAGTATGTTAATGACTATCTAAACGAAACCTTATGGGAGGCTCTCGATAAGTTGGATTTGGATTTGGCTTTTTATATTTTGGCTTCTAATCCCGTGGGGTTAGATTGGGGTTTCTTTAAGGATATGTATTCTGATTGTTCCAACTGGGATGGGCCTTATGCTGTTAAAAATACAGCCCTTCAAATGATTTGGGACGACCATCTTATTCCAAGAGCTGAAGCTTTTCAGGCCAAACTCCTTGAAAAGCCAAAGAATAATAATCAAACTTGGAAAGGAACCCTGGACCCTCAAAAGATTAACTGGATCGCTCAAATTCCCCCAGAAGATCGCAAAGATAATCGGAGCAATCCTTATAACCGACACCCTTGCTAATGATTAAACCCTTAAAAGAATTTGAAAACAAAAAGATTTTTATCCATGAAGAGGTACATGGTTCAAAGATTGTTGGCTGGGTTTGGCATGTAAATGAAGAATTAGCAAGGGGAAATGTATTTTGGAAGGGGCAGCCTGCTAATTGGTCGTGGAAATCGTCAGAAGAAGTTTCCCTTGTAGTTCTACAAGATTGGATTGATTGTGGTTATGCGAGGTTAATTTAATGCAGCAATTTTATTTGGCTTTTATTACAAATGCTATGATTGGGCTTGTTATCGGCTTCCTATGGGGCTTGGCGGTAGGCTACCGCGCCGGCCTTGACAATGCCTCTCACAAGCTCTACAAGGCCCGTGAAGGCCCGAAAGCATCGCAGACGGATAAGGACAGCCTTGAAGGCTAGAACGGCTCAGAGAGCCTTACAGACCCCAAAGAGAGCGGCAGATAAGCTCTCGAAACTACTAACAAAAGGATAAAACAAAATGGACGAATTTAACCTAATGATTCCCGAAGGCTACGAGACTCGATTTGAGAAGATGTGGAAAGACTATGATTCCTGGGAGCGTATGGAAGAGGTCGATGTAAGTGGCTTAGATGATGATGAAGACGAGGATGATTATCCAGACGAAGACGATTACTAAAACAATCTAAAAAAACCAATAAACTAAAAAGGTTAGTTCAACCTTGACTTAATTAAATTCCATCCTATCTTGTTTGTGGTGATGGAGGAACCATATGGAAATCAACCAAACTACAATTGATAGCCTTAAAGGCAATAGCCTACTTTCTCAATGGGAAAAAGACTTTATCGAGTCTGTTTCGGATTTCTTTAGTAAAAAAGGTCGTGTTTCAGCCGCTCAAGAGCGGGTTCTAATCCGTTGTTTTGATAAGTGTTCTCCACAAAAACAAAAGGAATCGGATGAATGGGCGGCTAAATACGATGCGGAAAAGCGTAAGATTGCCCTGCTTTGCGCTCGTTATTACGAGAATCTAGGTTATTTTCGTAATCTTTGTTCAGCGGTTATTAAAGACCCAGATAACTTTATGCTAACCGAGGAACAATGGACTAAAATGTGTCAAAACACCTATGCTCAAAGGGTTATTGAAAACAGCAAGACACCTTTTCAGTTTGAGCTTGGTGACTTGGCGAGGGTAAGACAAACAATTAATCAAGGCCACTTAACCCCGGCAGTTGGTTCAGAGCCTTTCTACTATTCAAAAGTTAAGGGGCAAGCAGTCATTATCATTGATCGAAAAGACCCAATTGAAAAACCCGAACAATATAAAGTGGTTCGCTGTTCTTTGATTGCTAACTCGGCTATTTCGTTTTGGTGCGAAGAACGAAAGCTCAAAAATTTCAAAAGCAAAAAATAGTTTCGGAGGCTAAACAATGGGTTATCGTAGTCAAGTAGTTTTTGCTGTGGCGCCAGAACTTGTCGATGAATTTCTTGCTATTATGGCAGCAAACGAGTCGGTTCGTGATCTGCTTAAAAAAGATGATTACGATGAAGGCATTGAATTTAACAAATATAGCGAAGGCGACATTTTTGTTCATTTCGATTCAATCAAATGGTACGAGAGTTTTTCTGCGATTAAACTTCTAAACGATTTCTTTGCTAAACACTCTACTTCTGAACACGAAGAATTTATTAGGTTTATTCGGATTGGTGAGGATTGGTCAAGCGATATTGAATGTTTTGGATATTACTATGAAGATAAAATTTTTGTACCAAACCCAGGAATCCAGTTTTAATTTGGATTAGATTCGCCATGAAACTGATTAACTCAACCATTGAAGGCACAACCGTTATCTTTGAATTCGAAGGCGGCCAAATACTCAAAGCCCTTAATTGGGGAGCCGGCACCAAGAAATGGTATCTAAACGGAAAATATCATCGTGAAGACGGCCCGGCTATTGAATGGGAAAGCGGTTCTAAGCATTGGTATCTAAACGGAAGCCTTCACCGTGAAGGAGGCCCGGCTGTTGAATCCGCCGACGGCGATAAGTCATGGTACCTAATGGGAAAGCGCCACCGTGAAGATGGCCCGGCCATTGAATTGTCAAACGGCCATAAGGAATGGTGGCTAATGGGAAAGAGTCTAACCGAAGATCAATTCAACCAGCAGAAACCAAAATGAAATATGAAGTGGGGGATTTAGTCTGGTTTGAACACTCATTTTACAATGGTTTAATTAAAAAAGGATTTATTGTTAGAAAAATGGAACAAGATGAGATTCTTGCCATTGTAGGTTATCACGACATTGAGTTATTGCATAAATTTTTGAAAGAAGGAACCTATGTGGTTCAATATTTGGGAGAAAATATGTCGGGAGTGGTCAGGGGTGGTTGTTTGAACAAATTGGAGATTAAAAATGGAAGTCGGTGATTTGGTGGCATTATCCAATAAAGCTTTACAACTTAATTGGATTCTGGATTCCTTAAAGATTAATCCACGGCGTATCTACCACAAGCCAAGTAATCTAAATTATGGTGTTATCGTTCAAGTGGACAAGGTTGGCTCAAAATCGTATTACCATGTTCATTGGTTTTTCCATGATGGGAACTTCAAACGAAATTACAGGTTGGAGAGAAGCCACTTAAAGCGATTAAAATAAAAAACCCTGGTACTATCAGAGTAGTACCAGGGTAGTAGGAGGGTAGGGGGTCTTTATGTTTGAAATTGGGGATTTAATTAAAATCAAGGGAGAAAATACCTATTGGTTCATTATTCCTAATGATATTTTTGTCTATCCCATTGAAATATAGGTCTTATTCAAAAGTTTCAGGAATAAAGATTTTGGGCGATAGCCACATACCGGAGAAAGCAGAATGAAAGTAGGCGATTTAGTTCAGATGAAAACTATACGCACGAATCAGCACATTACCGCTGGCAGCTTTACCTATTTGGGATTCATCACCAGAATCGTCAAAGAAGGTGTTTGGATTCAATGGTTTAAAGATTGTTATGGCAACGCTTTTAAAGAGGCGATTCTTTATTCACAAGATTATTGTAATACAATGGGAATTCATAAAGTCCTATGATTTCAGAGGATTGGATAAACTGAATAAAATCAGTAGGCTAGAAACCCTCAATAAAATCAGTAGGTTAGAAACCCTCAATAAAATCAGTAGGTTAGAAACCCTCAATGAAATCAAAAGGTTGTAGAAAGACTGCAAAAAGTCTTTTACTTTCAATGACTTATAACTTTACATTTATCTAGTCAATAAAGTAAATGCTTTCGGTCACTTCCACCGCATACAACAAAGGACGAACTTTATAGATGTCAAGCGAGTCATAACTGGTTGAAATGATTGGGAAAATTAGCCCAGCGACCTAAACCTGAATGAAAACAATAACCTACCCGACTGACAAAAAGTGTCACCGCTGCCGAAAATTGTCAGCCGATAACTACTTGAAACCATTACAAAAAGTTGGCCGGGTGACGAAAATTGTCACCGGAGTGACGAAAATTGTCACCCGCTCGGCCTTTACAAACCTTTACAATCTGGGATTTCTTAATAAAAACAAGAGGTTGCAACTTTTCCAATGATTCTACGGACTTAAAAGTCTAATGATTTTGCAGAGTTATAACTCCTTGAAATCACTGATGAAAGCAGAGAGTGAAAACTTTTTTATCAATGATTTCAACAAGTTGAAACTTTTTTTCCTCGGCTTGGCACGGCTTGGCACGGCACTTGCATCTATAGATGGTGTCCGCGACGGAGCGGACCCCGGAAACGGGCTTGAAAATCGAATTCCCCAACCTTTTCAAAGGGTTGAACGCCTCTCTGTCGCAAAGGTCGCGACGAACGCCAAGGGCTTGAAATCATTAGGTTTCAAGAAGTAGGTCGGCAGAATAGGGCTTGGGACAAAAAGCGAAATGATTTCAAGTGGTTGCGTCGGCTGTTGCCACGTTAGAGCAACAAACACAACAAAATCAAACACTTACGATGGTTCTGCGCGGTGGTTCGATTCCGCTGGTAAGTGTCCGCAATCATTAGGAAAGTGGTTTTCCTAATGATTTCAACCCTGGGCTAGAAAAGCCCAACAATTTCAAGAGGTTATCAATGGCTACTCTCGTCACCCGTAAGGCTCTCGCTTCCTCGGTGGAATTTTCGCAAGGATCTCGCAAGGTTCTGCTTGGCAAGAATTACCTTCCGCTGATTTCCGGTGTGATTTCGGCGGTTTCCGTTCGCCCGATTGCGCCGATCGGTGTCCGCAATAGTAAGGCGTTCAATAACGCTGCAATTTCGCAGGGTTATCGTGGTGCGGACAAGATTCTTGAGGCTGCTAAGGATACGCTTAACCTTGCGACTTCTAAGGGTCTTTTGGTTCAGCAGGGCGTAAGCTATGGAATCAATGGGGATTTCATGGCGATTGCCGAGTCGATTGTTGATTTCGTCAACAATTCCGAGGAGTTTGCAGTGAAGGATGTTAAGTCCGCGAAGGGTAAGGGTAAGGGCCGGAAGCCTGGCCCCCGAAAGACTGGCGAAAAGGCCAGCAAAAACGTGAAGTTCCGCGTTGGTGAGGACGGCAAGCTCGTTCGTCTAACCCGTGGAAAGCCTTCGCCTTTCTGGCTGATTGTGGAAGCCCCCGAAACTGCTGAGGGTCAGGACAACAGCCCTGATTTCAAGGTGTTGCAGGAGCCCCGCGAGGAAGGCGAAAAGCCTGTCAAGTCGAAGGGTTCCAGCCCGAAGGCTAAGGCTGCGACTTCCAAGGGGATTTCCGAGGAAGCCGTTGCGGCTCTGGTCGCTTCGCAAGTGACCGAAACCGTTGCGGATTTGAAGAAGGACATTTACGATTTGACCGCTCTGGTTAAGACCTTGATTGATAAGGTGAATTTCCAGTCTGGTGAAATCGTGAGTCTTTCCAGCAAGTTGGATGCTCTGGCTTCTAAGCCTGCGGAATCGCAGGCAAAGCCGGAAGCGGTCAAGAAGGCGAAGGATTCGCGAAAGGCCAAGGAAGACGCCAAGTTGGCGGCCATGGCCGACCTTAGCGAAATCAGTGAGGAAATGGCGAACATCGTCACGACCCTCTAAACCTCAACAATTCCAAGTGGTTAGGCTGGTGCCTTCAAGGCGGGTTCGATTCCCGCCTAACCACCCAACATCATTCACCATTTTCCAACGGAGGAAAACACAATGGATTCGAACACTTACAAGCGGTGGATGCCGGCGATGAATATCGAGACGGCACGGCAGGTTATCTACAAGCGTAGCGAAGTCGCTTACTTGGAAGCCTGCAAGCCGGAAGGCAAGCAAGATCAGGAGCTTATCAGCGAAGCGATCCAACTCGTCAAGATGCTTGAGCTTTTCTTGGAGAGCAAGGGCGCTTGGCCGGTTTCGCCAATCATTTCGGAGGGTTAGAAATGAAAGTTTGGATTGTGATGCGGAGCTTTGAAACGGAAAATGAAATTCCTTCGCAATCTGGCGAAGTTATGCTCGTTTTCGACAATAAGGAAGATGCAATCGAGGATTTGAATTGGCATCTTGCAACCCCTCAAATTGAGGGCACTTATTGGATTATCGAGCGGGAATTGCTAACCAGGGAGGATTATTAAGAAATGATGGATTTCTACGATGCTGTAAGCTACTGGAATTGCTACAAAACGATTTGCGAGACGCTTGACCGCGTAATCCCGCAAAATGATTGGGCAATTTGGTGGGATGAAACGGAAAAGGCAAAGACCGCCTTTGAAACCGAAACCGGTTGGAATCTCAGCGAATTTGCCAAAAGCTACGCTGCGATTTACGGCTAAGAACACCAACAAAAACAAGAGGTTAGATAATGCAAACTTGGACTGATAAAGACTGGGAATCAAACGAGATTTCGCTGTGGGTCAATAATGATGAGTCATTGTACCGACTTGCGCGAACGAGCCGGAATGCTTCGGATTTCTTCGAAGGGCTTGAAATGATTGGGGTTTATGAGCTTGGTGGTGTCACTCTAACCCTTGAGAATGTCAAGGAAAGTTGGGAAGTGGCACAAGCGGAATAAATCCAGCAACTTACGCACACAACCCAAACAAACAGAACAAAAACAAGAGGTTAGAAAATGCGAGTGATTGAAAAGAAGATTTCGGCAATGATTTCGGAAGGTTTGAACGGCAAGGCATTTGACCGAAAGATTACGAAGCGAGATCGGGTAGTTAGCAACGGCGAGGGGCAAGTCTCCGTTTTCCTTTGGGGAACCGAGATTGCGAGCTTTGACGCGCAAGCCAATGAAATCGTTGTGAAAAGCGGTGGCTATCGAACGGTGACGACGAAAAGCCGAATGAATGCGATGCTTTGGGATTGGGCGCAGGGCAACCCCTCGATTTCACAGCGAAAATGGGTGTGGTATGTTTGGACCATTTGCCCCCTAACGAAAGACCTGAAAAGCAAAGAGTTTCAAGGGGTTGCTCGATTTCCGCTCAAGGTTTGGCGATAACTCAATCATTTCAAGAGGTTCAAGATGCTTTTCGATTTTCAGAAGGTATATCTGGTAGTTAGGCGCACAGGGCGGAAGCTCCCTGGCAAAGACTTGGAAATCATTGACATTTTCCGATTGCGTTCGGATGCCGAACGATGCCTGAAAAATGTTGTTATTCTGCAAGGTTCCGATTCGGTCTGGATTGTGGAAAAGATTCTCAAATAACTCAATCATTTCAGGAGGTTAGCGCAATGACAAAGCGCCAGATGAGCACAATGGCTCAGGCCCATAAGATCACCAATGATCTCAAGTACATGCGAGATTGCGATTCCCGGCTTCTAAACCCTGGAATTCGCAAGTCTTTTCAGCGACGTAGCAACAAAGCCATTCGACGGTTTAACCGTGCGATCTGCAAGGACTTTCAGTCAAACTGGTAAGTCCTCGATTTTACTCAAACAATAGGTAAGCAAAACATGAAGAAGATTCACCAGTTCCCAGGGTTGGAGATTTTCGTAGTGATTCCGGCATGTTGCACGCTTGCCGGTTTTGTTGTTTCGGTGTTCGGTTAAAAGTCAATGATTATCGGAGGTTAAAAGAATGTCCAAGGTTTTCATCGTGTTCCGTCAGATTTGGCGGATTGGCGCCGATACCCCCGAAATCATGGGGGTTTATCTTTGCCGTCCTGATGCGGTTAAGTTGCGGGATTCTTTGGCTAATCCCGACGACGCCTATTGTAGCGTTTGGATTCAAGAAGAAACCGTAATCAGTTCGGGAGGTTAGGTTATGGAACATAAAGGCATGAAATACATGGAAGCGCATAAGCGTTGGATTTCACAGGCAAAGGAGCTGCTTCCGCAAGTGCCTGATTTTCAACCGGATTTCGTCAAGTCGCTAGACGAGCGGATTGAAACAGGAAATCCGCTAACGCCTAAGCAGTTCAAATCATTGAAGAAAGTTGTCTTTCTGCTCAAGAAGCGAACGGAGGGTAAGTAATGGAAATCATTGAGGTTTTTGCGATTCCGATTGGATTC
>Ga0208161_1000187_pt1 | contig 35479 bp, 60 predicted proteins | sample CB_VirMetaG_3_FD_184538 | JGI IMG/M metagenome (GOLD analysis project Ga0208161, IMG submission 184538) | Freshwater to marine saline gradient viral communities from Chesapeake Bay - CB_1508_1S Viral MetaG (SPAdes) (version 4) | ecosystem: Environmental > Aquatic > Marine > Coastal | place: USA... | reverse complement strand
CGCTCTCGCCGTTGGCAAAGGTGGGCATCGGTCACTCCATGCTGAAAAGGTAGGCGGGAGCCGAGGCCCCCGCTCACGAGATCTGGATCACGCCGTTGACCGCCGAGAAGTCGAGCGTGAAGCTGTCGCCGTCGTTCAGCGTCAGGCTCAGGCCGTAGTCGTAGTAGCCGATCAGCGGATCAGCCGGCGAGGTCACGGTGTCATCGTAGAGGTAGACATAGCGGAACGGGCCGACATCGCCGCCGCTGGCCGAGAGCGTGATGTCCGCGAGGACCAGCTTGTAGGTGCCGCCCGTCTGCGTCGAGGATGTCGTCGTCACGTTGCGACTTGAGCAGTTGGTGTAGCTGATCTCGGTCACGTTCGCGAGGACGCCGTTGCCGTCGGCGGTCGGGTTGCTCGACTCCGAGCCGGGCGCCGTGTTGCTGAGAGCGACGACGATCTGATCGCTTTCGAGGTCCATGTTGTGAACGGCATTCACCACGAAGTCATTCACCTTGTTGAAAGTAGCCATCGATGGTCTCCTGGTTGTGAGGTGCGCGCGCGCGGCAGTCTACACGATTTCACGCTGGCGGGATAGGCCATGCTGGGTTGCGTGGGTCGGCGGTGTTGGCGGGCAGATCACGCAGCGCCTGCCGGTAGACTGCCCATGCGGCGCGGTCTACGGGCGCGTCGGCGGCTTGCGTCCAATCGCAGGCCGTGAGGAGGTGCATTCGGCGCGAGCGCAGCCGCTTCCATGCAAGCGCGATCTCTTGCGTTTCGATCTCGGCCGCATCTTTCCTGACAACCACGCCATCGACGACGCGATCATTGATGAGATCGGCTTCACCCTCAATGACAAACTCGCCATCAAGGGCTTGAATGGATATGTCGGGCGCGATCCCTGTGCGGAGGATTTTTCCGGTGGCATCATAGACAACAAACGGTTTCATCGCACGAACCCCGAGATGACCAGCCTTGTGCTTATCGTATCAAGGCCGGGGCTTCCCTTCCAATATAGGTTGACGGTATTGGTCCCAGATGCGCCTGTTGCTTCCAACGACGATCCGGGGAAGTCTACTGTTGCACCCATCGTGTTGCTGTCCGTCCCGCCTCTGTTAAAGATCGTCGTGCCGTTCAGCGTTAGATAAACGCCCCAGACTTCCGGCTGGTTGGTGTAATTATGGCTGAATGACCACCAGATAATGATCGGTTGCGCTTCGGGCAAAGTTAGAGAGGCTGAACAAGCAAGTTGCGCCGAGCCTGATCCATAAAGAACACCGCCTGTCGCTTGGACCGGGATAGTGATTGCTCGGCCCGCAACCTTGGCTGTGGTGATCTGAGCATCGCCGATCTTGGCGGTCTGGATCGTGGCATTGACTAACTTGGCATTTGTGATGATGGCATCGTCGATTTGCGCCGCCGCAGTAATGATCCCGCTGGTCGCCAACAAGCCGCCCGTGATCGTGTTCGCCACGATCTTGTCGCCGGTGATCGTGTTGCCTGCGATATTGCTGGCGGTGATTGTGTTGGACGCGATCTGCGTTGCGGTGATCGTGCCGGAAACGATGTTGCTCGCGGTCAGAGTATTCGCTGCGATCTTGTCGCCGGTGATCGTCCCCGCCGCGATGTCGCCGGCCACGATAGCACCGGCTGCGATGTTGCCAGCCTGCACCGCCCCCGCTGCGATTTTGCCAGCAGTTACAGCCCCTGCGTTGATCTTCGCAGAGGTGACAGCATTCGAGGAAATCTTCGTCTCGGTGATGGCGCTCGTTGCGATCTTGGCTTCTGTCGCAGCGGCGGTAGCCAATTTGGCTTCTTCGACTGCCGCGTTGGCAATCTTGGTCGTCGTGACCGCATTGGCCGCGATCTGCGCCTCGCTGATTGTGCCGGTCAGATCGACAGTCGGGACTGCCGTCGTCCACACAGAGCCAGTCCAGCGATAGAGTTTGTTGTCGGTCGTCAGGAAGACTAGCCGCCCTTGGAAGTTGCCTGTATTCGGCAGGGTTGAAACGATCTCCGGCGCTGAGAGGCCAGCATCCTCGAACAGTTGACGGATGCCCCCGTCGAAGTCCTCGTCGCTGATGTAGACCGCATCCGTTGTGACTTCGATCCAGCTAGACCAATCCGACGGCCGGTCCATCACATAGCGCCCGCGCACCTCGTAGACTGTCGAGGGCAGGATGCCGTCCGAGACAACCGCAAAGCCCTCTCGCGCGCTAAAGACGCCATAGAAGATCACCGCCGCGCTCACCTTGAGCCGGATCTCGATCTGCACAAACTCTGCATCGAGCGCCGAGGTGCCCGTCCACGCAGCCCTGATGGCCGGGCGTCGATCAAGCCCAAGCCCGTCCTTGAGCGTCAGAGCCGTCGCTGTGAAGCCCTCGACGAGCTGCGCGGCTGGTGCCGTCAGGCCCGTGTCGCTCGCAGGCGTTGCTGGGTCTTGGCCCGACGACCAATTGTAGTCCGCACTGTCGCGCTCGCGGACGTAGACCTCCTGCAAAAGCGACATCGGGCGATCGACGAGTTCGATCACCTCGAATAGCTTCGTCGTGTAGCCGTTGCGGGCCGAGGTCCAGGAGAGCGTGTCGAGCGGCTCGAGGATGGCGGCAGATGGCGGCAAGACGATGCGGTGAGTGCGGAAGCGCCGGTTGTCTTCGATGTAGCCGTTCATCAACTGCTCGACCTGCTGGATGTAAGGGCAGGCCGGGAACGTCATCTCGATCGGCAGGCGGCGCCCGCCGTCTTCTGTCTCCCACGTCGCGTTGTAGATCGGCGGCGCCTCGCGCGGATTGTAGAGGCTGATCGGCTCGGGATAGGTGCCGGCGATCGCGTTGTAGGTCTGCTCGAGGCCAGGGAACGGCAGGAACTCCTGCGGATCGGTGATGATGATGATGTCGTCAGTGATGCTGAGAACCGACGCTGCAGGAGCGCCGACGCGGATGCGGAAGATGCCGCCGTATTCGCTCACCTGGCCGTGGCAAACCTTCAGCAGCTCGTCGATCACGTCCGAGGGCGATGCGCTGACATCCACCTCGAAGCCGGCGCGATAGGTCTTGCGGCTGCCGATCAAGACATCGCAGGCGTTCATAGCCGCGGCCCAGTTGCTGTAGGGCAGATCGTCCGCGGTCATCTCGCCACCGTAGATCGACCCATCAGGCAGTTCGATCCCGCGCATGATGTTGTAGATCATCACCGCCGGGTTGTCGCTGAATGCCCATGTCGATTGATCGTTGAACCGCTGCGAGCCTGACCCGCCTGCGGTGCTATCGGCCCGAGGATCGTAGAGCGGGATGCCCGTGATCTCGAAGCGCACGCTCGGCAAGTTGTTGAACAGCTCGCGATTGTAGAGGAACGTCATCACCGCATAGGCCGTGTCCGTCCCGATCGCCGTCGAGTTCCAAGGGCGATCCGGGTGCGAGGCATACTTGGCGACAAGCATAGCATCGGCTACCGTCTGCGTGCCGTCGTAGAACTTGATCCACGCATGATCTGTGGCGCTGACCCGGAACTTGAGCAGCGGGTCGCCGTAGTCGGGATCTGCGGTCGTGTCGAGCGCGGAGTAGTCGTCGTTGACGATCACGCGGCTGAGAGCCACGCCGGGAAAATCGCTGATCTGCACGATGTAGTTGAGGTAGGCGTTTGGCGTCTCGCTCGATGCGCCGTGGCTGTAGGGAGGTGCGACAAGATGCCCCGCCGTCGCATAGGTCCCGATGATGAACTTCTGCGGAACCGTGCCGCCAGTCGTCGTGACATCGGTCTGGATGCCTGCCTGCCGGATCTTCGGCTTGGGAGATAGCGCACGGGCGAGCAGCGACAGCCCGACCGAGAGCGCGGCATTGACGATGAAGCTGTTGAACACCGACGCGGCCGCGAAGGCAGAGACCGCCGCATAAGCGCCAGAGATAGCCGTGCCGATCGCCGTGAATGTGGCCGCGATTGCTGCTGCTACCTGTGGCATTAGCGCACCTCAAAGGCCCTGTCGGCCTGCTCAAGCATCACGATCCCGAAGCCCGTCTCGCGAAGCACGAAGACATGTTCTCCTACGACGATGCCTAGAGCATCACCGACTGCCGCGAGATCGCCGATCTGCGCGAAGGCAGGATGCACCTCGGGGAAGTGAGCAGCCACCATCGCGACGTGGTCCTCATAACCCTGCGCCGCGATCAGCTTCTGCCCCGCCTTCATCGTCTTGTAGCGCCCACGGTATTCCTCGGCGAGATCCCGGCCCGTCGAGACCTTGACCCACTCAGCAGCGCAGAGGGCGCAGTCCCACTCGCCCGGCTTAAGCGCGCGCGTCTCGTTCTCATTGATGAACGCTTGCAGAAGACCGGGCTTCATTCCTGCGGCACCTCCATGCCCTCGCGCTTCTCGCCCCACCAGACGCCGACTTGGCCGCTGATGTCGGCATAGGCGCGGAAGGTGTCAGTTGCTGATCTCTCACGCATCGCCGCATCGGATCGATATAGCGCCAGCGGCTTCGTCAGCGCCCTGGCCGCACTCGCGACCGAGATCACCGCCTTGCTGTCCTCGCCGCTCGTCAGTTTCACGCCGTTGACCCAGCCCTTCATCACGCGATAGGGCGTGCCGACGAGCGAGCCTGTGGAGAGGCTGAACAGCGCCCGGTGCATCTCGACCGCGGCCAGGCGTGCATCATAGGTCCGCAGCAGTTCCTCGACCTGCGGGCTGATGCCGCTCATCGTGATCTGGTGGATGCGGACACTCAGCCCGACGCCTGCGGTGATCGGCTCGATGTCGAGCAGGCTTCCTGCCCCGTAGTAGGTCCGAGAAGTGCCGATCGTGAAGTTCTGGTGGTCGTCGCCGTTCCAGATCCCGATCGTCTCGGCAGCACCTGTCGATCGGTTGCGAGCCGTGAACCAGACGAGATGCCGCGCCACGATCCCGTCGAGCGCGTCGATATAGGTCTGCGTAGAGCCGTCGTAAACGCGCACGGATCACCTCAGCGTCTGAATGAACTCGAACGACATGCCCTCGGTATAGGTCCTGACCGTCGTGCCGTAGCTGACACCCTGGAGCAGCACCGCCTTGCAAACCGGCTTGACGAGCGTCACCGTCGCATTCGTCACCGCCCCTGATCTGATGAGCGGCGTCACTTCGAACTCGGGCGTCACTCCAGATCCGTTGGCCGTCGCCGCCTCCACCACGCGGTGGAGGGCATAGCGCGTCGGGCTGCTTCCGTAGGTGAACGAGAGCATGTCGCCGACCGAGATCACATAGCTTGCCGGCAGGCCCTTGAGGCTGAGTTGCCGGTTATCCACGTTGAGCGAGTTGATCTGCACCGTGTTCGCGCCGAGCGTCGAGCCGGTGGGATCTAGCTTCGGACCGACGCGCCGAGGATCGCGGGCGAGGAACGATGAGCCAGGCCGCTTGAGAACGCTCACCAGCGCCTCAATCGCTTGCGCGTCAGCATGGGTGCGAGGAACAAGGTTGAGCGTCCCACGCCATAGTGAAGCCCCGAGAGACGCCTTGAGGATCGTGCCGTCGGCCATCTGGCTCGTCTCGATGGGCAGCGTGTCCTCGAAGGTGCAGGAGGCCACACCGATCGTGTCGTAAAACGCCGCAAGCGAGAGCGGGAATGTGAGCGCGGTCATCCGACCCTCCGAGGATCAGCCGCGACGCGGCGCTGCGTGGCCGGCGCGACGAGACGATCATACTGTTGGATGCCAGCCTGCACCACCTGCACGGCGACGCCCTGCGCCTCTGTCCGCACGCGCGTTGCGAAGCCCGGCGCCTCCTCGACGATCACGCGCACCATGCCGCCCACCCCGCCGCGCGTGTGGTCGATCACCGTCTCGTCGGGGTGGAGGATAGCCGGGAAGCCACCTCGCCCGTCTATGCCGCCGCTGCGAGGCCCGGAGCCGGTATAGCCGCCCCCAGCGAAGGACGGGGTGCGGAAGAAACTGAAGCCGCCGAACAACGACATGAACGCGCGCTCGGCGAACATCGCAGCCATTGATGCAGCCAGTTGGCTGAGAGCCTGCTTCGCCGTTGTTGCTCCAGTCACGAAGTTGACGAAGGCGTTCTTCGCCGCGACGCCTATGCTGTTGAGCGAGGTCTCGACATCAGCGGCATCATCTCCAACGCCTTGCAGCGCAGATGAGACAGTGCGCGCCGCAGCGGCGGTGTCCTTCAGCGCCTTCGTCATGCTCTCAGGCCGCATCGGCGGGCGAAGAATGCCGCCCGGAGGCTGGAAGCCTGGCGACGGATCGGCCGGGGAAAAGCCTGCCGGATTCTCCATCCTCGCGCGATCGATAGCCCGCTGCAACTGCGCGTTAATCGCCTCATCAATCGTCATGGAGCCAGGCGGCCCCAATGGCGGAGGCTCGTCGATCACTATCGTCGGAAGCGTGGCGGGCGGGCGGTTCTGAAACAGCCGATTGGCCGCCGCATCAAGATCGCCGCTCATCCTGTTGAACTCGATGATCGGCTCGAAGAAGCCGCGAACGGCAGAGGTGAGATTGGCAATCTGCTCGGTCACGGTCACCAGAATAGGCCCGAGTTCGATGATCGCCGTCTTGAGGTTCTGCCCGATGACGGTAGTCATCAGGTCAAACTGCGCGTTTGCTTCCTTGGCCTTCGCGATCGCCTGCTCATCGAGGATGATGCCCATCTCGCGGGCCTTGTCGATCATCTCCTGCATGGCCGCGGCGTTGCTTTCAAACGCGCCGACGAGGATCGTGGCGTCGTTAGCGAGCGCCTCCATGTAGAAGGTCATGTCGTCCTGAGCGACATTGGCTCGGCGCAGCGCGTCGATATACGCGCCCAGCTTCTGCTCGGAGGACAGATCCGCAAACTGAGCGGCGGTCAGCCCGACTTGCGGCGCGATCTTCTCGAAGAAGTCAGCAAGCGGCCCGGCGCCGGTCTGCATGTAGTCGCCGAACTTGTCGTTCACATCCTTCAGGATGTCGGCCAGCTTGTCCTGCTCAACTCCGAACTGCCGCACACCAATTGCGAGTTCTTGAAACCGCTCGACGCTGATGCCGGCCAGCTTCGACAGGTTGTCGAGTTGCGCTGTAGCCCGCAGCGTATCCCGCACCAGCCCGATCGTCAGCGCGCCGCCGACCGTGATCGCAACGTTGCGGGCGAAGTCCTTCAGCTTCCCTTGGGTGGCGCCAATAGCCCGATCTAGCTGCCCGGTGTCAGCGCCTATGCGAACTCGGAGATCGGGGAGCGCCATTCGTCTGTTCCATCCACTCTAGCAGTTCTTGCGCCTCGGTCTCGCTTAGGCCCCGCTTCGTCTTCTTCGGCGCCAGCGTCTCCAGTAACCACCAGAAGTGCCGCGGGCGCATGTTCCAGAACTCACTCGGCGCCAAGTGTAGCCCTGTGACCGCCACCTGATAAGCGGTCTTTACGAAGCGGTCTCCTTTTTTCCCTCTTCTCCCCCGGCGTCAAAGGCGCCGTCCATCAGCATCACCGTCAGCATCGTGATCGCTTGGCCCGCAGATCCATTCGCCTTGCCCGCGCGCATCTCGGCCATAAAGTGCTTCCAGATTTCCTGATCCGTCACCTTGGCGCCGGCGAAGCGAAGCATCGTGCCGTAGACCCGCGCGATCTTGTGGAAGTTCGGACGCATCGCCAGATCGGGAAGATCGGTGATCGGGATGATGTCCTCGACCTGCTCCCCGATCTGGAACGCCTTATCCTCAGGGATCACATACTCCCTGCCTTGCCACTCAAGCGTGATCTGCATCAGTCGGCCGTGAAGGTGACGGTGCCGCTCGACTGGATGTTGGCCGTGAACGTGACCGCATCTGCCATCTGGCCCGTGATCGCGAAGCTGCTCAAGAACCAGTCGCCGGTGAAGTCGCCGATCCCGTTGACCTCGACAGTGTAGGCCGCGAGCAGACCAGACCCGGAGCCGACCGCAACCGCGATCAGCGTGCCATCCGTCAGCACGCCCTCAACGTCCGCATCGACCGAACGCGCGCCGACCTCGGCGAGCATCGTGCGCCAGCCTGCATCGGTGATGTCGGTGATGTCGATCGGCGTGTTGTTGATCGTCAGGTTGGTCGTGCGAGCGCCGGCCACAGCCGTGCCGCCCTTCTTCATAATCATCTGCCGTCCAGATTGAGCAGCCATTTACGCCTCCTAAGCGGTGATCGGGCCGACGGTGTTGCTGATGCCGACGACCGAGCCGAACGTCTCCGTCGCGGTGACCAGGCAGCGGATGGTGGCCCCCACATCGCCCGCCTGTAGAACATAGGTCGCAGAGGTGGCCCCGGAGATGTTGCCGAAGCCCGCGCCGGTGTCGCGCTGCCACTGCCGTGCATAGCTAGGCGAGCCGGTCCACGTCCCATTCGAGACCGTCAGCGTCTCGCCCTCTTCGGTCGTGCCGGTGATCGCAGGAGCCACGCTCTGGATCAAGAAGCCCAGCAACTCGCCGCTCTCAAGTGTAGCCGTGAACGTCACCGCGTCGGCCATCTGCCCCGTCAGCGCCACGTTGCTCAGAAAGAAGTCCCCGGCTATGAGGCCGATGTTCTCGATCTCGACGCTGTGATCCGCGAGCAGGCTCGATCCCGCGCCGACCGAGACAGTCAGCAGCGCGTCGGTCGTCAGCACGCCCTCGACATCCGCAGTGATCGTCCGCGATCCAGCCTCGGCCAAGAGCGTGCGCCATCCCGCGTCGTCCTTGTCGGTCACGTCGATCGCCTGCGCCGCGATGGCGAGGTTGTCCGTGCGCGCGCCAGCGACCGGCACTGCCGATATGCCGGAGAGTTGCCTGATCCTGATCTTGCGTCCTGATTTCGCCATGACATCCTCGCTCGCCGAGTTATAGCACGAGCCTTAGCCCAAGTATAGAACGCGGAACAGCATCACCGCATGGGTCGTCTTGCCGTCCGGGTCGTCGATGATCGTCACGCTCTCTAGGTCAGTGTCGATATGCGTTGTCCCGGTGATGCTCAGAGGCTGATGACGAAGCCGCGTGTCAATCGCGTCGCAGATCTCCTTGAGATCGAGCATCGACCGCTTACGCGCCCAGACATCAAGCTGCACGATCACGTCCCCGCCATCGACCGACTTGGTGTCATACGGGCCGAGCGTGTCCTGGCCGAACGAGACGAAAGGAAAATACTTGTCCGCGCCGCTGTCGATCTGCTGCGGAACGGTCGTGAAGATCGAGGGCGAGTATTCCGCGCTCAACAGGCTCGTCACCGAGGGAGTGTTAATACGCGCATAGATCGCCTGCTGGAGCGCCTTCATTCTCATAGCGCGGCCTTCCTAATCGCCTCACGGATGCGGTCGTTGAACTTGGCGCGGTTCTCCTGCACCGAGGGCACCCATGCCGGGCGCGGGCGCATCTTCGTCGTGCCGAACTCGAGGTAGTAAGCATAGGCCAGGCTGCTGCCGACTGTCGCGCTCATCCTGCCGCGGCGGTAGTAGATCGACGAGACCAAGCGCCCTGTGTCCGTCGCAGGCGGCTGGCCCGGCGCCGAGGCGCGATGCACGCGATTAGGCCTGGTCTTGTTGTAGACCTCGCCCGTCTTCGGCCCGCGCTGGATCTTCTTCTTCACCGTCCGATCGACATCAAGCGCCGTCGCGTTGATCGCGCGATCAAGCAGCCGCTCGAACTTCGCGCCATACCGCCGCAGCGCAGCGCGAACCTCGGCCTCGTTCTCAACTTCCATCCGCACGGTCATGTCGCCACCCCGCGCTCGACTTCGATCTCGAGCCACTTGTCGGCGAACTCTACGTTGTTGATGAAGCGGATGTTGTGTCTCACGCCCCGGATCAGGACCGCATCGCGCTCGCTGATTTTGTCGGTGTATCGCACAGTGACACGCAGGCGCGCCGTGCCCTCGACGCGATCCGCGCCAAACCGCTCTCCACCGCTCGACGAACGGACATGCCCGCGCTCTGGAGATCCGACGATCTTCGCCCAGGTTTCGGTGAAGCCGCCCGCATTGTCCGACGCGCGCGTGACCCGCTGGAAGGTCAGCGGCTCCTTTAGCATCCCGGCGTTGTAGTCGCAGCACTTCATGTCGGGATCACCTCCACGCCCTCGAATGCGACGCAGACATCGATCGTGCCAGATGCCGACTTGCCGAGGAAGCCGTAATCCGTCAGCGCCGGCAGTCTGATCGGAGGATCGTAGACAAAATCGTTTACGCCCTCGACTGTCGGGAACTCCTCAAGCAAAAGCATCCCGCTGTAGGGCGCCGCGGTTTGGAGGATGTTCTCGCGCTTGAACATCACGACGTTGGACTTGTTGCCTGACTCGACCTGCAAGCGGACGTTGCTGATGAGCAGCGTGCGATTGCGCGGAACGCTGAACGCGCCGATCTCGCTCTCGCCCCTCGGAATGTCGGTGTCAGCAATTGTCGCCCAGTCCGTCCCGCCTGCGCCGTTCTCGATCACGATCGACGCGGCATGAGACTGAGCCGACTGTGTGGCATATGTCCCAGAAGCCGAGACGAAGGCCTCAAACAGCCGGATGAACTGCTTCGTCGTCGGGCTGCTTGCCGATGCGCCAGCCGTCGCCACTGTGTCCGAGATGAGATCGCCGTTGGCATCGAGGCCGATCAGCGTCACCGCGCGCGCGCCAGTCCCCGCTGCTGTGTCGTTTGCGTTGCCGCCCGACTTGACCCTGAGCGTCGTAGCAGAGCCGACCTGCGGCGTGCGGTAGACCCCGCCTCGAGCGATAGGCGCAAATGTCCCGCCGACCGCAGTGTTGCGGCCGAATTGACGCACGACGCGGCCGCCAGGGATGCCCCGCGCGATGTCGAGCGTCGTCGGAAAACTCATATCCGCGTCACCTTGTATTCGCCGACGGCAGACTGCGCGCCAGACTTCTGCATCGCCTCGACAGGATCGCACCCGTCCCCGCGATGAGCATAGAGGTATGCGGCAAGCGATCTCACCGCGCGACGCAGCGTCCGGGGAACACTCGCGGGCGTCGAGCCATAGCCCGAGGTGTATACGATTTGGATAGCGTTGGTCGGGCGCAGAGCGATCGGCCAGGTGGCGCCGAACTTGAGGCCCATGCGGCCCGGCATCTGCTGCGTGTCGATGTCGAAGGTGTTGGCAATCGTCACAACAGCCGAGTTGCTGTCCTCGTCGAAGACAGTGACGGTATCCACCGAGATCAGCGGATAGACCGGCAGCTTGACCCATGCCGCGCCGCGTGGCCCGTAGAGCATCGACGGATGCCCTTCGCGAACTCCGTCCCACCACTGCGAAGATCCGGCAGGCCACTGGTCGATCGTCATGCGCCACTGTTGAGAAATCAAGGCCAGCCCGCTCGACTGCTCGATCTGCTCCCGCGCTTCGGCGAGGAGATCATAGAGGATGTCGTCGTCGCCGCTGTCGGTGATCGCCAAATGCGCCTTCAACTCCGCGATCGTGACCGGCTCGACGGCAGGCTGCACGATGCGGACGTTGCCGCGCTGCTGATAGAGCGAGACGGGTTCACGCAGCGCCATCACTTCCTCCGCTTGGTCTCTTTGACCGCCACGACCTTGCGCTCCTCGACGGGATCGAACATCCGGCAGGCGGCATGGCACTCGAGCGCCGCCTCAGCGATCTTTCCCTCGACGATAGTGCCTTCGGGATAGGTGATGATCGTATGCCCCTCGGGCGCCATGCGGAAGCCTTGGGGAGCCGTGATCTTCGCGCGCATCAATCCCTCCTGATCTTAGTGACGCAGCCGAGCGAACCCGGCTGCGCTAGAAGATCAGGTAGCAGCAACAGCCGTGCCGACAAAGGTCGTCTCGGCGCGGTGCGGCTTGTTGAGGATCGCGTAGACATCAACCGTCGCATCCGTGCCGGTCGTGCCGACTGCGTTGAGACGGACGTAACGCTTTGACCCTTTGTAGCCGATGCCGCCGATCACCTTGTTGTCGTCCGCATCTGCGGTGACAGTCAGGGCGATGACGCCATCAACCGAGTCCTTCGCGACGATCGCAGCCGCCGAGGCGGCGGTGGTCGCGTCGCTGTGTTGAGCCGTGACGGTGAATCCATCCGCCGTGCCGGCGTCGGTCACGGTGTTGGTCTTGAGGACGATCGTGCAAGCATCGAACCCGCGCGTGTCGACCCAGCTAGAAGCCGCAGGCGTCACGCCCGAGAGCGTCACTACCCCGAGGAAAACGACCTGCTTGTTGTTGATCATGTCACGCATTCTAGAACTCCTTCTCTCTGCGTGGTGGACGGGGCGACATGATCGCCGCCCCGCTTAGGCTTACGCGGTGAACTCAATCAGCTTGATGGCCTCGAAGTTGACCACGTCGCCGCCGACGCGCTTCGTCGTGTAGAACTCAACGTAGGGCTTCGACGAGAACGGATCGCGCAGCGTGCGGATGCCGATCCGATCGACGATCTGATAGGCCTCGCGCATGTCGCCGACGGCGATCGACAGGCTGTCCGTCGCCGGATCAGGCATGTCCTCGAACGACGCGACCGGGTAGCCGAGCAGCGTCGCGGGCTGGCCCGCTGCGATGCCGGGCGACCAGACATAGGCGCCGTCCGTGTCCTTCACCTTGCGTGTCAGGGTGGTCGTGGCGCGGTTCATGAACCACGTCGCGTTCGCGCGATACTGAGCCTTGAGGCCGTAGAGCGCGTTGATGAGAACGTCGCCACCATTGGGAGCAGCGGCAAATGCGCCGTTGACGCCGGTGTCGAAGCGCTCGATCGTGCCGGGCAGCGTGGTGCCGCTCGCGTAGGTCAGGAAGCCACGCGGACGACCGATGCCCGAGCCGGTGACAAACGCGGTCGCTTCGTCGCGGGCGAACTTCTCCGCGACCTTGCCGGCGAGCCACGCTTCCATGTTGATCTCGGCGTCGTCGAGCAGCTTTTGAGTAGCCGTCGGCTTCGCATAGAGTTCATGGGTCGGGATGCGCCACTTGCCAAGCTGCGGCGTGTTGGTCTCGGTGCGGCTGTCGGTTTCGCCGACCCAGCCCGAGGACGCCTCGTTGAGGTCGAACAGACCCTCGAGCGCGTCGGTCGAGATCACCTGCACCGAGGCATAGGCGCGCATCGGCGAGGTCTCGAACACCTTCATCACGATCCGCCCGGAGAGGTCCGGGTTGACCACATAGCCGCCATCGGGATCGGTGCCGACCGAGAGAGCCTTGATCTCGTCCGACGACAGAGCCTGATCGCCCTTCCGCATGTAGGTCTGGAAAGCCGACTTGTAGGCGTCGAGCTGCGCGTTGCCGAAGTCATGCACGTCGGTGCCGCGGCGGCGCATGTTGTTGCGCGCCCAAGCGAGAGCCTTCGCATCGAGATCGACGACATCGCCCGACGCATCGGTGACGACGCGCGAGGCACGCTTCGCAGCGAGAACCGCCTCATCGGCGATCTTCTGCGCGGCGTCCATGTCCGCTTCGATCTTCTTCAGCTTCGCCTCGAGAACGGCGTCGTGCTTCTGCTGGTTCGCGTCGTGGGTCTGCTTGAATTCCTCGAACGCCTTGTTGATCTGCTCGACCGCCGCGACGGCCGCTTTGATTTCCTCAGCCATTGATCGTCTCCTTGAGTTTGCTGAGTTGCGACAAAAGGGCTGAAAGCCCCACTGAAGCCTCGTCCTCAGCGTCCCGCTGGGTGGCGATGGCTTTGAAGCCGTGCGAGGTGATCGCAGCGGCCTCTTTGCGGCTGTATCCTGCATCCCGCAGGAACGCCTCAAACTCTCGCTCGGTCGTGATCGACTTGACCGCCGTCACCTTGGCATCCGGCAGCATCGGGAAGGTGACGAGCGACACCTCGAACAGGTCCACCTCCGTCAGCTTGCGAACGCGACCGCCGGCCTCCGGCACTGCCTCGATCGTCCGATAGCCGATGGACATGCTATCGATGGCTCCTGCCTTGAGCAGCGCCATAGCCTCGCGGCCCTTCTGCACGTCCTTGAGCAGCCGGCCCTTGACGTAGAGGCCGCGCTCGTCCTCGCGGATCTCGTCCCAGATGCCGATCGGCTCGGCCATGTTGTGCTGCCAGAGCATCTTTACCTTGCGCCCGGAGCCAAGAGACTTGGCGAAGGCGCCGCGCTCGACGACATCCATGCCTTGATCGACGACGCCGAAGACGCTGGCGTAGCCCTCGAAGATCCCGTCCTCGTCAGGCTCGCGCTTGATCTCGAGCGCCACGTTGAACCGCTGCATCTCGCTCATCTGCTTCTCATCCTCTTGCCGCCCGATCCGCTCTGCCCATGTGCGCCCCGGATCACCGCCCCACAAGTCCCACGCGATCCGCCACGCGCCAGGCCCGCCGTCCGGCTCCTTTGCGTCGTATTGCTCAGAGCGCAGCGCGCCGTGCCGAGCGAAGAACGACCGCATCCGAGCCACCGTCTCGGCCGAAAGGTTGGCGCGGTTCGCGATGTCCCTCGCTCGCGCTACGCCGACCTCCGTGCCGCCCCGGCCGTATTCCCGACGCCACTCAAGGGCACGTTCTGCTACCCTCGCCATAGCCTCGGTCGGCTGATACCCGTCTTGCTTGCCCTCCCAGAACGAGACGCAGACAGCGTATCGCTGCGCCTCGTCCGGGAAGTCGTCCACGGCTTCTGCGTCGCCCATGCAACGCCCGAGAAACTCGTCCCGACCTTCATCTGCAAACGGTGTCGGCATCTTTGCCCCGATTGTCCCTGCCCGGTTATATCACAGCCGGGAACATGCCGCTAGTCATCGACGATGTAACCAACCGCACAGCGGCAGTTGATGGTTTCGTCGGGTGGTCCATCAGGATCGCCGGGGAACATCAGGCGCGCACCACCGACGCGGAAGGCGCTGTCCATCGGGACGATCTGCCCGTTGGCCCTGTCGTGCGTGGCTCGGGTTCTGCTGTCTTCGGCCGAGATCCATTCTTTCGAAAGAGGGAGGCCGGTCTCCTTCGCTGCCGCTTGGCTGCCGTAATTCGCCGCCGAATGCGTCTCCGTTCTTGCGATCGTAACTGCCCGGATAATCGATACCTGTCGTGCTTGGTCCAAGATCCTGTCTGCGATAGTCGGGACAGCCTCGCCTTCCTCATATCCCCTCCGCACTGCCGAGACGATGCGATTGCGGGTCGTTTCGCTGACGCTAGTGATCCGCTGTCGGATAGTCTCGTTGGAAATGTAGCGCAGAGCAAGGAGGGTCATCGTCTGGGCGAAGTCTTTTGTCTCGAGCCTGTGGCCGAGAGACTTGCCCTGCTCGACGATGCGGCTGCCAAAGGTCACCATGCTCGCGATCGCCATCGATTGGTAGATCTCGGTCAGGCGCTCGACATGCGCGGCGTCAGGCGGCACCTCGCCTGTGCGGCGAAAGACATCGATCATCTCGCGGGTCGCGTTGAATATCTCGCGCGCGATGCGGGATCTGAACTCCAGCTCGAGGCGATCAAGCAGTCGGTTCTGGCGGCGAAGTTCTCGGTCTCGGTTACGATCGAGCAGGCGTCTTGCCATTGGCCGCCTCCAAGCCATAGGCCAGCGCCTTCATGTCTTGCGATGTTCCGCTAGGCGTGAAGGAAGAGGCCGGGCGGACCAGGCGCTCGACAGTGGCCCGGTCGAGCCTCGGGAAGCCGACCATGATGAGGCCGATCGCGCTCTCGGCCGGCAACATGCCGTCGGCGACGGCTTGGATGATCTGCTGGAGCGACGATAGCTGCGCGCCGTTGAGCGCCGTCTCTTGCACATCGGCCCCCGCTGTCGGCACGCCCGCATCAGTTGGCGACGAGATGTCGCCCTCGAAGCCCATGCCCGCCATGCTCAGGCTGATCTCGGTGGACGGCACGAGCAGCACATCGCCGCCATCGGTCGGCTCGTAGCCCTTCATGGCGCGGCGCTCGTTGATCGTCAGATCCTTCGAAGCGTCAGCCATCTGCCAGAGCGCCATGCGCTTGTCGACGATCGCCGGCACCTGGTCCATGTCCGGGCGCAGTTCGACGCCAAAGGACTCGCCAAGCCATGCGTTCCAGTCGCCCGCGATCATGTCCACGAGTGGGACGATCGTGTCCTCCCAGAAGGCTAGGCGTGCCTCTTGATAGTTGGAGTAGGTGTTGTCGCCGGGGATGCCGAGAAGCTGAGGAGGCACGCCGAACGCGAGCGCGATGTCGCGAGCCGAGGAGGACTTCGCCTCGATGACGCCCATGTCGGCAGGCGAGAGGCCCATCTGCTCCCAGCTTAGGCCGCCCTCGAGCAGCATCGGACGACCGGCGTTGCGGGCGCCGGCATACTGCTCCTCGATCTGCGCCTTGAGCCGGTTGAAGTTGTCGCTCGACAACTCCTGCCCGTCTTTGGTGGTCAATGCCCCGGATGGCCGCGCGGAGTTCTGCAAGAGCGCCTGCATCCACGCCATCGCCTCGTTGTGCTGGTCGATTGCGTAGGACGCCGCCTCGACCGGGCTGAGGCCATACCAGTCGTGGCTCGGGTTGAACATCTTCAGGTGGCGCACGTCGCTGTCGAGCGTCTGCGGATCGACGGGGAACGTCACCTTCTGGTTATTCGCGGTGTAGATGTAGGACTGCGGATAGCCCGACGGGCCGGGGATCACCTTCATGCGGTCAGGGCGAAGCTGGTAGAGTTCGCGCGGCTGCCCACCGACGACGACCCGCTCCTCGTAGCCGTTCCCGGCGATCAGGAGATAGGACACCTTGGCCCGCATGTAGCTGGCGCCCGACTGCATCGGGTTGGGGTTCTCGATCAGTTGCAGCAGCGGATGCTCGATCAACTCCGTTTCGCCGCGGAAGATCGTCCAGCGGATCGAAGCCACGGCGTCCGCGATCTTGTTGATCGCCTGAAACGCGATCACGTTCTTGCGATAGGCTTCGTCGGCGAATTGCTTGTAGTCGCGATCAGACCAAGCGGCTTGGCCTGGGTTCATCACAAGCGCGCCACCTACGGCGCTTTCCTTCACGGCGTCGCGCCGGAATAGGCGGGAGAAGATCATCGCAAGCGTCCTTGCAAGACTGCGCTGAGGCAAAGTAGCATATCACGCCCCCTCGTGCTATAGGGCGCGGATGTTAGGCCGGCCAGTGGTCGAGAAGGCAAGATCCGTCAAGGCCCAGACCATCGCATCGAGCCGGTCGGGCGATCCGTCGCCCATGAAGCCCTGCGCCGTCATCTGCATCATCTGATCCTCAAGCCGCGGCATCTGCGCTGCGTGCGTCACTCGGCCCTGCTCGTAGAGAGCGGCGATCGGCTCGGCGCGGACTGCCTTGCCCTTCGATGCGGTGACCATCTCGACGTTGGCGAAGCGATCCGAGGTCTTGATGATGCTCTCGACCATGTCCCCGCCGAAGTTGCGCTCGGCCACGATCTTGTCGGCCTTGTGGTGGTGGTAGCGCTCGATGACCATCCGGCCCCAGCCAGCCGGGCCGAGGCTGCACGACGCATCCTCGAGGATGTAGAAGCGCCCATCGATGCCCTTGCCTGCTACGACGATGCCGATCTCGTCGCCGCCGCCTGACGGATCGACACCAACGACGATCCGCTGCATCTGCGGCGCTTGCCCGCGCAGGATCATCTCGCGCGTCCAAATCGCGCCGTCGATGTCCTCGAGGATCTCGGCGAACAACTCCTGCCGGCCGAGGCGGGTGCCCTCGTATTTGTCGCGCAGAGCAGCGAGCGCGGTCGGCGCCAGGTTGGCCGCGTTGTCGAATGTCGAACCGCGCGTGACAATCGTGCCGAGGCCATTGAGCAAGTCACGGATCACCTTCGTCGGGCGAGGCGTCGTCGTCGCCACAAGCTGCGGGTTCTCGCCGAGGCGAAGCCCGAACGCTAGTTGATCGAACGCCTCGGGATAGGTCCAGGCTGCCAATTCGTCGCACCACGCTCGATGGAACTGCGGCCCGCGCAGACGATCAGGCGTGTCTGCGGAGAAGCCGCGGATCAGCGCGCCGTTGGCGAGCCGGATCTCCTGCCGGCTGCGGTTGTATTCAGCGATGCTCTCATGCGGGATGCAGGCCATCAGCCCTGAGACGCCCTCGAAGCATGTGCCGCGCACGTCGTTGAACGTCGGCGCCACGACGGCGATTTGATGGCCTGGGTTACACGCGGCATACCAAGCGACATCCTCAGCGCCTGTGCGGGTCTTGCCAAAGCCACGCCCTGCGAGGACGAGCCACGCGCGCCAGTCGCCCTTAGGGGTTATCTGGTTGGATCGGGCTTGCGAAAGCCACTTCGTCCTCGCGATCGCTGCCGGAGATTTTTGCAGCGAGAGCATCAAGTGCTTGTCGAAGATCATCGGTTATCTCCTGGGTGATCTTGATCGCACCGCCGTCTGCGCCGGTGATCTCGTGGCGGTTGGTCTCGCGCCAGCCTGCCTGCGTCTTGAGGAAGAAGATCATGCACGCGATGTCGCCGTCGCGCGCCTTGTTCATCAGGTTCGATGCGATGACACCGATCGCTCGCGCCTTCCCCTTTTTATACCGCAAACCGGCTTCCTCGTCGCGCTCGAAGATCGCGGCGAGCGTAGGCCGGCTGATGCCGAGATAATCGGCGATCTGGTCTTGCGTGAGATACTGAGCGAGCGCCTCAAGCTGGACGCGCTCGTCGTCGGTCAGGACGCGGGTTGCCATGGTGCTGCCTCTCGGTGTTCCACTGCTCGATCTACATATAGGTTACATCTTAGCCTCAACGATCCACCCCGCAAAGTCACCTACTCGAAAGAACTCTATTGCTCCGTCTGGCAACTCTGCCGCGGCGAGTGGTCGTTGCACCCCGCTTAGGCTTAGTTCTTTTGCCACCACATCCTCTGGCGTCGCTCCTGCTCTTAGCTTGTTCGCCAAGGTAAGCCTTGCCATGATCGTCGATGTGTAGCCAGATCCTGCCTGCATACGCTCGACCATGACCACTGCGCCCCCCGGCCTTAGAGCGTCGACAAACCGAGATAGAAACTGCCCCCTGACATGTGGCGGCATGAATATTGTGCTCAGGAACAACACCCCAAAGTCGAACGGCTCGAAGTCGATACTCGTTGCGTCACGAATGACGATCTCGCCCGGCGCTTGGTATTTCTCTGCCATCTCTGGCGCCTTCTCGACGGCGATCAATCGCGCCGATCTTGCTTCGAGTATAGGCGCGATCGCTCGCCCTACGTTACCTGTCGACGCTCCTATGTCGTAGACTAGGCCACGCTCGGGGATGTAGTGACGGGCGATATGTTCGACCGCGCTCGTCGCGAGATCATACCAAGGAAGCTGCTCGCGCACATGGTTGTCAAACCCGCTTGCTACGTCCCTGCTTTGAAAGGTCCATCGACCTTCATCTGGCATCTGCATTTAGAACTCCTAACGCGAGTATGTTTTCAGCTACAGCCTTCATCATGAAGGGTGCGACCATTCTTCCAAGACGTTCAACTCTTTGTTGATAGCTACCTGTTAAAATATAATCATCTGGCACAGACATAATTCGTTTAATTTCTGAAACCGTAAACGCTCGATTATCCCAATGACATACCTTTGCAGCGCCAGGATTTCCGCATGTTGCAGTAATACAGTTTGCGACACTATCTCGTCTTGATTTAACAAGATTAAATCTTTTTTTATGTTGCTCTCCTGGTTTTAAGTTTTTAAGCAATTTAAATATTGAATATTTTTCAATGTTGCTTTCTGCTTTATCTTGTTGCGTCATAATAAGATCCGCAAACGCTTGTTCTAACGTTGGCCTGCTATCGCTTGGCTTGGGATGCAGCTTTTTTGTCATATTTGCCTTCCATAGGTCGGAGCGTATACCAACGAAGATCGTCCGCGCCCGCTTCTGCGGAACACCTAGCCACTGAGCATCTAGCACCTTACACTCGACGCAATAGCCCGACGCTCGAAGATCTCGCAGGATTTGGTTAAGATACCCCTTGGCGACGCCTTTAGCCAAGCCGCTGACGTTTTCAGCGACGAAGACTTTCGGCATCAGATCTCGTAAGATTCGAATATATTCGAAAAAAAGATCCTCGACGTTCTCTTGTGATGCATCGGAGTATTTCTTCGACTTGCCCCATCCCTTCTCTCGACTGCCGGCTGTCGAGAACGCAGAGCACGGAGGAGAGCCGTCTAGGATGTCGAGTTCGCCTTGTTTTTTGCCAATGAGATCGAGGATCTCTTGCCCGGATAGTTTTCGGATGTCGCCGGGCAAGATCTTAGTTGTGGGCCAGTTTGCAGCGTAGGTTTTAACGGCTTCCGAAATAAACTCGTTAACAGCAAGGACCTTTCCGCCGGCCATTCTATAGCCTGTCGAAGATCCACCGCCCCCCGCAAAAAGCGACACGACTTCAAACTTGTGGTTGCCGTTCTCCGTCTGCTCGCGAAGCGATACAACGCTCGGGATCGAGTAGCTAGTCATCAAACTCAAACCCGCATTTTGGGCACGTGTGTGTAAGGTCTGACTCGTCTGCTTCCTTGAAATCCTCTGGCGCATCTATCTCACTCGCAGGCCCATTCTGAAGCAACGCGATCTCGTCTGCGTCGAAGCCTATCACGTCGAGGTCGAAGCCCATCTGGCGGAGGTCGTCAAACTCGAGGGCGAGCAACTCGTCGTCCCACTCGGCGAGTTCTGCGGTCTTGTTCACCGAGAGGCGAAAGGCCTTGACCTGCGCGTCGGTCATGTCGTCGGCGAGGATCACCGGCACCTCGGCAAGGCCCAGCTTCTTCGCTGCCTTGAGGCGCAGATGCCCGTCGACCACCAGCCCGTCGCTCTTGGCTACAATGGGCACGCGAAATCCGAACTCGCGGATGGCCGCTGCGACGCGATCCACGGCGTGGTCGTTCTTGCGCGGGTTGCGCGCGTATTCGATCAGGCGATCGATCGGCCACGTCTCAAACGCCAGGGGGATGGATACTGACATCGTAGGTGGCTCCGCTGGGGACTGCGTAGAAGATCGGGATCTCGGCATCGATGCTCCATTGTATCTCGTAGGCTACACCTTGACTATCGCGCCAGCCAGGGAGGCAAAGCACATATAGCATGTCCGACTTCTTGAGGACAGTCTTGTTCCACTCAAGCCATGCCATCGCGTTTCCGGGGAGGTGGTTGCGCTGCCCGATCTCGTGCCAGTGGGCGATCGGGGAGATGGGCATGATGATGCCCTTGCGCCAGAGCCATGCGGCGAAGTCACCAGCAGCGAGCGCGCGGGCGTCCTGCGTCGTTCCATCCGGGTGGGAGTAGGGCGATGAGATGAAGGCGAGCATCTTATCTCCCCAGCATCTTGGCTTCGGTCATGCGAACATCGAAGATGTCCACGCCGCGAAGCCGAGCCATGACCTCGCAGTGATGCTCGAACTCCTCGTCGCCGATGGGCTGATCTATCGCGATGCGGTTCTGCTCGGGGTTGAGAGCGAAGCCCTTAAACCGCGCCTCTCGAAGCGAGCCAAGAACGCCCATCTGCGTCAGGTGGTAGGTGTATTCGGGCGTGTTCGCCCACGGCAGCGGCTTGCCATGCGTCCTAGCATAGTCGGTAGCGAGGTCGAGGTTGCGAAGCGGATTAGAGGTGCCTTCGCGACGGATCGCTTTCGCGGCTGCGTCAATTTCGCTCTGGATCGGCCAGCCGTGCGTCTTCATACGAGCGAGCAGCGCGTCCTCGAACTCCTGCCACCACGTCTGCAAGTTGTCTCGGGGCGCGTGCCTCATCACGGCGCGGACGAGCGAAGCTATCTCCGCCTTCTGCGCCTCTGCGTTGCCAGCGATCGTCTTCGGCGCCGTCCTCCTGCTGAGGAACTCGGTCATCCGTCTGGTCAGGTCCGCCTGATGTAAGTTCATCGATCATCTCCTGCATGATTTTCTGAAGGTCAACTTTTGGCTTGGCAAGGCTTGCAGTGATCCACGGGATCGGGTCGACGATGCCCTCCCGCTTACAGGCTGCGAAGGCGTCGTAGATCTCCTGATCGCCTGCGTCCTTTCGCCACTTCCCGATGACGCTCCGAGCCTGCCTCTCAGACGAGCCGTGAGCCACAAGGAACCTCACTCCTCTATCCCAAAGTGCAGCCGTGACGGCATCGCCGTCCAATGCGTTAGCATTGGTATCTATCTGGCTATGGTTATGGTTATGGTTAGCATTGCCATCGTATTGCGGTCGCAGTGCGTTCGCATCATGCTCGCTTTGTTTTTGTTCAGTTTTTTGCCATCTGTGGTTCGCTGATACTTTCGCGCTCTCTCGCTTTTGTTCTCGCTTCTTCAGCTCTCTTTCGACCCTATCGTTCCAGAGGCCTGCCTCCAGCATGATGATCTTGTGGTTTTCAATCAGCGTCTCGAGCGCCTTTCGGAACGTTGGCAGCGTCGTTCCGCAGGATCTGGCGAGCCTATCGTGCGGCATCTGGATCGGGCCTTCTGCCTCATACATCATCGCAACAAGCGTGATGTAGACGCCTGTCTCCAGCGCGCTAAGCATCCTCGTCCCGCCCAGCCAGTCGGATGGGTAGAAGGCTATGAACGGGCCGCCACTCATCGCGGCACCTTGCATGGCGCAAACGGGTCGTGATATATCTTCGACATGTGGCGACCTCCGATCGCTGCTCTGGGCGGGTCGAGCGTTGGCGCGCTCCCCGCCCGTCTTCTTTAACACATCTCGTCGATGCGTGAAAGCCTGTAGACGGTTGTAAAATCGACGCCCAGCGCCTCGGTGATCTCGGGCCGGGTAAAGCCGTCGAGCATAGCCGTGCGGACGTAGTGCCAGCGCCCGCGCATGATCTTGTCGCTGCGCCGCCGAGGGTGGCCTCGAAGCGGCACGCCGTAGATCGCCTCGAAGTCCTCGAGCAGAGCCTGGAGATGGGCCTTGCGGCCTGCCTCGTCGGTGGGTATCTTCATCTTGCAAGTCCTCCCTGTTGCACCAACTGCCCTCGGCTTCGGCCGGGGGCTTTTTTATGAGATCGTCCCTCGTAGCGCACCGATCGCCTGAAGCGCCGCCTGCACGTTGTTCACGACCGCAGCGCGCCCGCGCCATCGCTCGTGCCAGATCACCTGATCCTCGGTCAGCTTCTGCGCCGAGGGCACCTTCGATCCGTCCTTGACCTCGAGCAGGTAATTGACGCCGCCATAGCCGACGAGGAGATCAGGGCAGCCTTTGCCGACGGCGTGGAGCAACTCGACGCTCGCGCCGAGCGCTCTGAGCGCCTCGACAATGTAGCGTTGATTGGCGTCTACCTTAGCCGCGCGTCTCATGTCTGAGGATCTCCATCGTTACCGCCCGCAGGCTCGCGTCGATGATCGCCGCCCGCTTGCGTTGCCGCAGCATCCTCGCGCGGTTGCCGAGATCGATCAGGCGCTCGCGTCGGAAACGCAAGTGCCCAATCTCGCTCGACCTCGCCTCGATGCTCAGAGCAGGCCCAGACATAGCCGCCTCTGCTTCGCTGCGAAGCTGGCCCCGGCTGCGAGTATCCCCAGCAGCCCGGCCGCTTGCAGACCCGACATGGCCCCACATCATTCGCCCCTCAGATAGTCGGAGAGCGTCAAGATGGTTGAAAGGTAGACGTTTTTCACCTTGCCCGCCTTGATCTGGCCGAGCGTGTTGCGGTTGATCCCGGTCGCCTCGGATACACGACAGAGGTTGCGGTCCTGGAGCCGGGTGCTGATTTCTTCGAGCGTGAGCATGGTCTCTCCTATCATTTTGTGCTGGCACTATCGCACAAAGCGGTTTAGAGTGCCAGAACCAAAAACAACGGAGGACGACATGAGCGACCACAAGAACATCTACGCCGCTCTGTGCGCCGCGCAGGCAAACATGGGGCGCGTCACGAAGGGATCGGTGAACCCGGCGTTCAAGAGCCGGTATGCCGATCTGGCCGACGTGGTGTCGGTCGCGGTGCCCGCGCTCAGCGAGCAGGGGATCGCGCTGCATCACAGCATGATCCGCGACGAATACGGCATGACGATGCGGACGACGCTTACGCATGGCGCGACGGAAACGCAGATCCACTGCGACGTGCCGCTGATCGTGGCGAAGAACGACATGCAGGGTATGAAGTCGGCGACGACCTATGCTAAGCGCATTGGCCTTGAGAGCCTCACCGGGATCGCGCCTGAGGACGACGACGGCAACGCCGCAGCGAAGGCGCCGCCGAAGGACGAGCCGAAGAAGCCCATGTCGGTCGAGCAGTTCGACGAGATCACCGCGCTGATCGAACAGACCGAGGCGAACGAGGAGAAGCTGTGCGCCTACATGAAGGTGCAGGCCCTTCACGATCTCGACGCATCCGGCGCGGAGCATGTGCTGGCGCTTCTCCGCAAGAAGGCGCGCTGAGATGGAGCAGCGCACAGAGGAGTGGTTCGCGGCCCGCTTGGGCCGTGTCACCGCCAGCCGCATCGCCGATGTCGTCGCCAAGACGAAGACCGGCTACGGCGCAGGCAGGGCGAACTACATGGCCGAGTTGGCCTGCGAGCGACTGACCGGCCAGCGCGCCGAGGGTTTCACCTCGAAGGCCATGCAGCACGGGACCGACACCGAGCCGCGCGCGCGGGCCGCATACGAGCTGCTGACGGGCGCCTCGGTCGTCGAGGTGGGCTTCATCGCCCGCGACGACATGGCCGCTGGTGCCTCGCCTGACGGCCTCGTGGGCGAAGATGGGCTGATCGAGATCAAGTGCCCGAACACGGCGACCCACATCGACTACCTCATCAAGGGATCGGTGCCGGGGAACTATGCCTTGCAGATGCAGTGGCAGATGGCCTGCACGGGTCGCAAGTGGTGTGATTTCGTCAGCTTCGACCCGCGTCTGCCGGTCGATCTGGAGATGTGGGTCAAGCGCGTGGATCGGGATGAGACCCTGATCGCGGATCTGGAGGCCGAGGTGACCAAGTTCCTCGGCGAGTTGGACGAGATGATGGACAAGCTAGGGAGGCTCAAGTGACGAGATACGATCTACTCAGCCCGAGGCAGAGCAAGGACGGCAAGACGCGGTGGCTCAAGGTTGGGGCGGCCTTCCCGCGCGACAAGGGCGGGTTCTCGCTCGTCTTCGATGCGCTGCCGCTGCCGGACAAGGAGAACCGCGTGCAGCTACTGATGAGCGAGGCCAAGCCGCGCGAGGATGCAGGCTATCCCGGCCCCGCTGACCGACCGGCGATGCCGGCCGGTCTCGACGATGAAATCCCTTTCTGATGGAGGATTAGATGCCACAAAACGAAAAGGCCTTGGACTTCTTCAACGCAAAGAAGATCCAGATCGATCAGATGCTTGCGCGCTTGCAACTACTGAGCGCAAACCACTTCGACGCGCCAGAGCCGGAAGATGTCAACTGGGGACATGTCGGAGAGTTGTTCTTTTGCGCGGAGCAGCTTTGGACCTTGCTCGAAGCGATCGACCCCGACTTCGAAGACTTCGATTACAAGCACAAACTAGAGTTCCCCGCACGACCCAAGTCTGAGAGGTGACACATGGAAATGCTGCAACAGATCATCGAGCGCATCGAAGGGCTGCTCGTCGAGAAAGACAGGACACAGGAACTGATCCGCGAGGCCTTCGCCGAGGCCAAGACCGCTGGCTTCGACACGAAGGTGCTGCGGAAGGTGATCGCGCTGCGGGCGATGGACCCGGACGAGCGCGCCGAGCAGGAGGCGATCATCGCGATGTATCTCGCGGCACTGGAGGGCGAAGATGATTGAGATCGACCAGCACATCGCCGAGCGCGCGCTCTGGGCAGAGGCAGCTTGCACAAGCATCCTCGACGCGATCGAGGCCGGGGACGCCATCCGCGGCATCCGCAAGGATGCAGACGGCAAGGTGTATATCTTGTTCGAAGTCGACGAAGGCAACGAGGAAATGATCGCGGTGCAGGCGATCCTAGACCTTGCCGACCTGATCCGTTGCGAGCCGCTGCGGTGACCTACACCATCCGCCTCACCGGCCCGACGCAGCGCACCTATGCTAAGCGCCTGATCGACGCCGCGCCCGACTATGCGATGGTCACGGTGAAGGCGGGTGATCGCACCCTCGAGCAGAACGCCCTGATGTGGGCCTTGTTGACCGACATCAGCCGCGCTCGGCCCGAGGGGCGACAGTGGCCGCCCGAGACGTGGAAAGCCGCGTTCATGCACGCTCTCGGTCATCAGGTGCAATTCGCGGAGGGGCTGGATGGCACCGGCCCCTTCCCGCTCGGCTTCCGATCATCGAAGCTATCGAAGCCGCAGATGTCGCTGCTGATCGAATACATCCTCGAATACGGCGCCCGCCACGGAGTGACCTTTGAGCAGGATCGTTCACCCGCGCCCGCTCGGCTTGAAGCCTGAGAAGGCCAAGCGCGACCCAGACCACATGGCGCGGGTCGCGCAGTTGCCTTGCGTGATCTGCGGCCGATGGCCGGTCGAGGTCCATCACTGCATCCACGACCGCTACGGCCAGCGGCGATCGCCAGACGCCGAGACGATCCCGCTCTGCCGCGATCACCACCAGCTTCTGCACGCAGACAAGCGAGCCTGGCGCGAGGCGCACGGGCCGGATCACGGCTTCCTGCCAGAGGTGCTGGCGGCTGTTGCAAAATAATTTGCGCGCAGGTGCGAATTGCTCTTTACATGATCGGGTGGTGTGCTTATGTTGATTCTCATAGAGCAACGGGAGAAGCAGATGACCCTCGCAGCCAAGATCAACGAAGCCCTCGACGCCGGCAAGGCGGTCACCATAACCACCTACCTCTGCTCGGTTCGCGTCACGGCGAAGCACCGCGCGGTCTGGCGCGCCGCCGGCTACGAGTTCTTCAAGACCGATTCGACCGGCGCGACCGTAATGATCGACAGCCAGTCGAACGGGAAGCCCCGCTACGCTTGCATCAACGGCACCAAGATCACCGCCGCATAAGGGAGAGACAAATGTTACGCAACGACTTCCAGCAGCACCTTGACGAGGATTGGATCGACTTCCGCCGCGAGGTCTGCGACCTCTACGACCGCAAGCCTGACCTGACCATCGCGCAGGTCGCCCGGATCTTGGGCGCCGACTTCGATGATGTGAAACGCGCGCTGATGTAGGGAGATCGCAGATGACCGAGATCGACACCCTCAAAAGCAAGATCGCCAAGCAGCGGTCGGAGATCGCCCGCCTCGAGCAGAAGGTGGCCGAGTTGGCGATGGACAAATTACAGATGCACCGCGACATTCTGGCGCTGAAGATCAAACTGGAGGAGCAAGCATGATTGACCAATGGGTGGAGCGACACGTCGTCCTCGACGGCGGGATGTATGAGGAACGAGATGCGACCGCGTGCTTCTATGTCAGGCCGCATGATCACGCGATCGAGATCGAGACGATCAGCATCGACGGCTGCATCTATCACGCGAGCATCATTGAGAAGCAGATCGGCAAGGAGCGGATGGCCGAGATCATCAAGCGCGCCGAGGCGTGGTGGGACGATGACGGCTATCGCAACTGGCGGTCGAACAACGAGTGGAATGGAGCGCGATATGCGTGAGGATCTAGGACGGATGGCGCAGCACTTCGAGCGGCTGCAAGACGACACGACGAAGCCGAGCCTGCGCTGCCTGCTGGCAGGTGCGGCGGCCGGCGCGCTCGGGATCACCGTGCTTCCGTGGCTCGCGGCGATCATCATCTCGGGAGGCTGGTGATGCTAGGCTACATCAACTACTACGCAGACGGCACGACGAGTAAGCTGTGCGTGTCGCGCAAGGTCGCCGACCAGACTGCGAAGCGCATCAGCAAGCCCTTGCTTGGCGATCCCCGCAAGGCTGTCTGGGTCGTCGATCACAACTACAACGGCGACATCATCAAGATCACGGCAGAGCCTATCGTGCAGCCTTGGGAGAGGAAGCCATGACGGAAGCACAGCTAGGCGAACTCATGCGCGCTCAGGCCCGCAAAGAAGGCCACAGAGGCCGCTTGCCCGATATGCACTCGCCTGCATCGTGGCAGAACGAGGAGGCTCAGGAACGCAAGGAGGCGCTCGAGGAGGCCATCTATCAAACGATGTGCGCGAAAGGCCGGTCGATGCTGATGCAGGAGATCGTGACCGCGATTGACGAGACCAAACGCGATGCGATCCAGAACGCCGTGCGCCGCATGAAGACCCGCGGCGTGATGAAGACCATCCTCGAAAGCCGCAGTGGCAAGAGTGCGGTAGTGTGGAGGCTCGCATGAAGCTGGTCGTTTTGGCCGTCGTCGCAAGCATGAACGCCGACACAGGCTACGTCGGCGTCTATAGGGACATGGACCAATGCAAAGAGATGCAAGACATCTACATCAAGCACCTCGATCCGAGCGCGATCATGGTGTGCGACACGGTCACCAGATTTCAGCCGGTGTTGATCCCGCCGCCGAGGCCCGCCGGATTGAAGCGGCCGTGATCGAGGCGTTTCGGGCGGTCTTTCGGAAGATGAGGGAGGGAAAGCTGTGACAGACGATCTTCGTCGCGAGATCCAAGAACTCCAACAACAGGTTCAGTTCTGGCAGCAGCGCGCCGAATACTGGCGTGACCTATGGAGCAGGACCGCGAACCGCCTCCTGCAAGTCGATCCCGAGTTCAACAAGACGACCTTCGTCACAGTGCCCGACAAGATCAACGCTCTCCGAGACGCGGTGTGGCGCGATGACGACTGAGCAGGAAGAGCGCCTCGGCCAACTCATGCTCGCCCAAGCCCGGCGCGAAGGCCACAAGCCCGGCCTGCCCAACATCGGCATGTCGATCAAGATGCAGGAGCAGGCGAAGATCATCTTCGCAAAGAACGGCCGCCGCCACGCCACCGACCTCTGCCTTGAGCATCTCCGCAAGATCGCGCCGGAGGAGATGACCTGCGATCAACTCTGCGCCGTGATCAAGATGGGCAAGGAGGCCACAAGAGACGCGCTGCACAAGCTGGCCGGCCAAGGCCACATCACATCGCGGATGCGGATCGATCGCCTGCGCGTGCGGCTCTGGCGCGCTATCGACCAGCCTGCATCCGGCGCGCCGACGCAATAAGATCGGCCGCCATCTTCAGCGCCTGATCGGGCGTCAACTCGAGCGCCATGATCTCGCGATGGCGCTCAAATACTTTCAGCACGCAGTCGTCATAGACGTGCCACGTCGGCCGCAGGAACTCTTTCATTCATCTCTCGATCGGATCGATCGCCCTCAACACCAGCCCGTCGCGGCGGTGAAATGTCAGCGCCTGCATGGCCCGCCGGCCAGCATAGCCCATCCCCGCGGCATACGCATCAGGCGGCGCGAAGGCCCGCAGACTCTCCCACCGCAGCGGCCCGACATCCCGCGACTGATCCTTATGCACATGCCCGGTGAAGCAGTAGCGATGCCGCGTCTCGGACCAGTATGGGCAAACATCGGAGAGGTAGAGCGTCAGCCTCTCAGGAGGAGCCTTGTCCCCGTGATGCGCGGAGATCAGGCAGCGGCCCCACTGCGCCATGAACAGGTCGCGAGGATCTTCGTCGATACGGACATGAGCAGATCCAGCATAACGCTGCGCCATCGCGAAGGTCAGCACCTTGTGCGCCTCGGGATCGTGGTTGCCTCTGAGAACGCGCACGCTGACCGCTGAGTGCTTGCCCGCGATCGTCTCGATCACCTCAGCCAGGAAGTTGACCCCGGCCTGTAGCACCTTCCAGTGGCGCGTGTCGGTGTCCAGCGGATGCTTGTGCGCCGGCGTGACATTCGTCTGATCGTTGGCGTGGAAGAAATCGCCACCGACGATGAGGATCGCCTTGGCGCTCTTGGGCGTCAGCGCCCCGATCTTGGCGAAGGCCAGGCGCATATCCTCGGTCGCGCGCTTGATGTCGTAGTCCACCGCGCCGGTCTCGTCTTTGTCGGCGAGCATACCGAAGTGGACATCCATCAGCGGATAGACCGTGCAAAGATCCGCGATCACCGTCTCGGGCGGCTCGATCGGTTCGGCCCGGTCGATGTTCTCGAAGGCCTCGCGAAGTTGCTCGATGAACGTCTCTGCGAACTGTGGCGCCTTCCAGAATACCGAGTCCCAATTGCCTGTCTCGGGGTCTTGCACCCGCCGCCAGCCGTGCTTCGCGTTCTCAGACGAAATGCCAGTTCGCTCGAGCGCCTGCGTGATGCCGGGATCTTGCTGCGCGCGGATCAGGATCTGGCGAACCGTGCTTTCATGCAACCCGAGCCGACGCGCGATCTCGCTTTTGTTGCCGATCTCCTTGTAGAGATCGACCACCTTCTTCTGATGCGGTGTCATTTCGCGCAGCCCACATCAATCTGGGCGATGAGATAGGCGCCGGTCATCACCGACTTCGGCCCGCCGTCCTCATAGAGCGCCCCGGCATGAGCGGTGCGACTATCCTTGGTTGCGTCGCAGATCGCGTTACTGCTTGGAGCGGTCATGCAGCCAGCCGCGAGCGGCGTCCACACTGCCAGGACGATCCACCTCGTCGATCCGCTTGCGCGTGTCCACATAGTCCTGAGCCTCCTTGCGCTTGGCGTCAGCCTGGGCCGACTTTCTGCCGCCAAACCAGATTGCTGCTAGAGTAGTGAGAAAAACGCCGATCGCCGCTGCCCACATCTTGAGACGGATCAACTGCGCTCCTCCCACTGGATGCACCTTAGATCCGATATGACGGTCTCAGGCGACTGCTCTGTGACATAGGGCACCATCACCTCCGCGATGAACCGCTTGCACTGCTCCTCGGTCTTGATGACAGGCCCGCCCACGATGAAGCAGGCCATATTCCCGCAGACCAGCACCAGCGGCGCCCACATGTCACCCTCCTATCGGATGCCCTCCGACCACTTCTTGATCCGCTCACGCATGACCCAGGCTGCGGCGAGAACGACGATCCCCGCGAAGACTAGCGCGACGAGCTGCGCCGTCCCGTCAAGCGCGCCGACCGCAGCGATGCCAGCCCCAGCCCCGGAAGCGATCTGCACCGCCGACGCCTGCACTGTCGTGGACTGCGCTACGCTCTCTCTGGGCGCGTCAGGAGCCGCAGGCTTCGGCTCGGCGTAGTCTTTCAGGAACAGAGCGACCTCGGCCTCACGGCGGCGCACAAGGCCGCGGAGAACCTTGCCGCCGGCCTTGTTGAACCATGCCATCGCCTCGGCGCAGCCCATCATGTCGCCCGCGTTCCACCGCTTGAGCGCCGTGGACTTCGCGAAGGCCGGCGTGCCGATGTTGTAGGCGAGCGAGACGAAGGCGCCGAACTGATGCGGGTTCGGCTGCTGCTTGAAGAGCGGCCTGATCTCATCGGCGAACTTCTCGAGGCCGACCGCCAGCATCTCCTCGGCGAGATCCTCGGTCCACTTGTCGCCCATCTTGACGCCCGGCCCGTAGCCCGCGCGGTTGGTGTAGCCATAGCCGATGGTGACGACATTCGCCGGGTCGAGGTATGCCTCAAGCCGCAGGCCTTCGAACTCCTTGACGAGATCAATCGCTTCCTGGGGGATCTTCATTTGCGAAGCGCCTGCTCTATGCTGTCCAGCTTGGCGAAGACCGCCTTGAAGTTCTCGCGCATCTCCTTGAACTCGCGATCATGCGCGGTCTTCTGCTCGGACATGGTTGCACGGATGACAGCGATCTCGGTCTCGTGCCGCTGCTGTCGATTGAACATGAAGATCACGAAGCCGGTGACCGGCGCGACGATCCACTTCATCACGGCGTCGATCATTTCCATGCCGGCCTCACGCAATATCATCGGTGATCTCAACGCGGATGTAGCCGCTGTTGGGGAAGGTCTCGATCGTGGTGTCGGAATATGTGACCTCGAACTCGGCCTGATAGCTGCCGATCGTTGCCGTGTCCGCCGCCTGCCAGTTGTATTGAACGATGCCGTTGGATGCGTTCTCCAGCGCCGCAGCCGCATCGACGACGGTCGCGCCGGCAAGCGTCCGCATGTGGAACCGAACCGACGCGCCGGTGAGGACGATCGGCACCTCGTCTCCGTCTTTCAGTTGCGCCCGCAAGGGGGGCGAGGTGTCGTTCTGCTTGATCCAGAAGGTGCCCATCACGCCGCCTCGTTCTTTTCCGAGAGCAACATAGCAGAATTAGGACCGCTCGCAAATAGGGCGGCAGATTGCTTCTGGTTCTGGAACTCATACCGCGGCTTGAAGATGCTCGCGTCCTGCATCGTCAGCGTGAACAAACCGACATCGGCGAACTCGCTGATTGCCTTGAACGCATCCTGGCCGCTGAGAACAAAGACGCCAGTGCCCGCGAGTTCCGAGATGCCGAAGTTGACGCCCTGCAACGAGTAGGTGAACTGGCCCTCATCGATCCGCTCAAGGACGCCCTTCGCGGTGTCCTGGCCGGAAAGCACAAAGACGCCCGTGCCGGCGATCTCGGAGATGGCCTTGAACGCATCCTGACCGGCCAACGTGAACACACCAGCATTCACAACCTCGTTGATCGACTTGAGCGCGTCTTGACCGGCGATCAGGAAACTTCCAGCGCCGAAGCCGTTGACGATTTGCTTGGCGGCATCCTGACCGGACACCGCAAACAAGCCCGCGCCAGACGCCTCGCTGATCGCTTTGAACGCATCCTGACCGGCGAGCGCGTAGGTGCCGCTGCCGAGTAGTTCGAGAACCGCCTTCGCCGCATCCTGCCCGGCCAGAGCGAAGATGCCAGCCCCGTGGGCGACAGATAGATCCTCGGTTATCGCCTGACCGCTAACAGTAAAGGTGCCCGCTCCAGCGGCCTCTGAGAGGCTCTTGAACGCATCCTGACCGAGAACGGTAAACGATCCGGCGCCGAAGCCGTTGACGATCTGCTTTCCCGCATCCTGACCGGCGAGAGCGAACGAGCCTGCCCCCGCCGCCTCGCCGATGCCGAAGTTGATGCCCTCGTTAGGCTCCCATGCGGCAACGTCGGCCCACCAGCCGGCGTCGTCCCACGAGCCTGTCTTGAGCAGCCAGGAGTGATACCAGCCGTGGCCCCTGACATCTGCGGTGAGCGAGTAGGTAGCCACGTTGGCCTCCGAGGTATCAGGTCAAAGCAGAATAGCACCGAGCGCGATGGCTATGAAGTCCATCTTCTCGATCACTCCCAAGGCAGACCACTCGCTGTCTTCGGATGCTTCTGCGCTTCGATCTGCGTGGCGAGCGATGCTTCGGCTGCGTCCTTATCGACGCCATTCGCCCAGACCCATGCAAGCACTTCGGCCTCTGTGACCGACGCATAGGGGATGAAGCCGGGGGCGTCAGGATCAGGCTGGAAGCCGCAGGTGCCGTAGGCGGATGCGCTGTAGTCGCCGTCGATGGCTGTCACGCGCCAGTGGGCGATGGTGATCCCGCCGGTCGCAACGTCGCGCTCGGTGTTGCCGATGGTCCAGTTGTAAGTCGTCATGCCGCGTCTCCTTTAGCGAGCGATGTGGTCAGCATCGACATGAAGGCACTGCGCCCCACTTGAAGCTGATCGAGATTGAACTGCGTCGAACCGATCTTGCGGTCCAAGTCAGCGATGTGGTTGATGAGAACCTTCTGCTCGTCGGTCAGTTGGTCCTCAGTGTATTCCGTTCCGTCAATAACGATGGTGTTCGGTGTTTTCTGCGCCATCGTGTTTCTCCTTCTGAGGTTACGCCATATGCACCAGCTTCTCGCCGGTAATCTGCTCAAGTAGGCGGATTGCCTTGAGCATGTCCACGTTGATGCGCTTGCCATCGCGCTCTGAGTAGTAAGACCACGCCATCTCCTCCGATGGGCCTTCGGGGATCAGGTCAAAGTTGTGGGGCGACAGAGTAGTGACGTTGCCCGCTTCATCTCGGACCTTCAACTCGCTGCTGGAGGATACGTCTTCGGTGTAGAGAACGCAGCCATCCGTTACCGATCCTGTTGGAACCGTGCCGTTGAACAGCGCGAGAGACTTTGTGGCGGAAGCAGGAGAGGTTGTGCCGCCGATAAGCACGTTCCTGCTGCTGTCGATGCGCATGGCTTCTGTGGAGCCTGTCCCCATAGCCAAGGTTCCAGTGCCTTGGTTTCCTGTTATGTAAACGTAGCTTGAAGGCCCCCAGAGAATATCTCTGGCTGCGGTATCAATAAAGTTAATAGCCCCGCCAGAGAGGAAGAGGTTACGCCATTGAAAGCCAGCAGTAGAAAGACCCAAATCAACTGGGTCTCCACTGCTTTCTGGAAAAAAGCTATTAGTTGTGCTGTCATCATAGACAGCAAGTTTTGTGTTGCCCGAGTCTATACGCAAGCCCGTTGCACGTGATCCAATACTCCCAACAGTGGTGCCGTCTTTGCGGACTTCAATAGCATCACCATCTGTGCCAAGGCGGTTTGCGATAAAGCTAGTTCCACCACTTCTAGCAACTGCGATAAAATCACTGGAATGTATGTTTGTGCCTGCGTTAGTGGATGTATACCATGCGTCTAATGTAGTAGTCCCCACCAACAGGTTCCCACTCGCATCCAGCGTCATGGGCTGCGTGAAGGTGATCGCGTTGCCTGCGGTGCCGGATGGGGCGTTATACCAAAGGTGCTGACCCGCCGCTTGATAATAAAGTCCAGCTAACCCATTAGCCGTATACTTCCAAGCCCCGTCGCCCGTTGCATGAGCGTTTGCAGAGACAAACACCGCTTCAGAACTGTATTTACCAAACGAGCCGTAAACAAGTTGTAAGGCTTTGTAATTGGCCCCCCAAGCACTCGGCGTAACCCCAATCCCCACGTTCCCGCTGCTGTCGATGCGCATCTTTTCGGTGCTGTTAGTTTCAAACACCATTACGGCATTGCTTGCGCCAGTCGTCCCTGCGTTATAGATTCCAGAGACGTTCGTGTTGTCAGAGTTAAACAAAAACTGTGCGTAGGCACTGCGGATCGCATTGTGACCGTAAACATCAAGCGCATACGCAGGCGAAGTCGTCCCAATCCCCAGCGCCTCAGCACTCGCATCCCAGAAGAACTTAGGCGTGGTGCCTGTGTCTTCGTAGAAGGAGATGTCGCCGTTAGCATCGACCTTAAACTTTTCCTGCCAAGTGATAACGGTGTCTGCTGTTCCGCTTGGGGCAGACCGAACCCGCAGAACTTCATTGCCACGATATGCAGTAATAGCAGCTGCTGCCGCAGTTGTTTTGTATTTCCAAGACCCATCAAAATAAGCATTGTCCGTTGCTGCAAAAACATTATTAGCAGCTTGAACACCAACAATTCCACCTAGATTTACCCTTGCATTTGAGCCATCCACAGTCAGCCCATCGCTGGTGATCGTGCCAATGACGTTTACGCCTGTGGCGGTGGTGGAGAGTTTTTGGGCGTTATCGTAATAAAGTTCTACGTCACTATTCTGATTAAATATGGCTAACTTTTCACCTGAAGGGTTTTGGACATTTAACTGGTTAGTGCGAAGAACCAATACCCCAACATTAACATCATCAATGTAGCTGTTCGACCCATCATGGTAAATCTGTAGGTCAGACCCAGCACCAAAGATGGCCTTGTCGTTGTCACCAAAGGTCATATCCCCAGACGACACAAAGCTGGTGCCGGTGATCGTCGTGCCGGTGATGGCCGCAGCAGAGGCCCCGCCGATGGTCACGCCGTCGATGGTGCCGCTGTCGATGTTAACGGACGTAATCGCGGCAGCGCCGTCCACCTTGTCGATGGCGTCGTTGATCTTCGTGCGAACAGAGGCGGCGCTCTCGCCGTTGGCAAAGGTGGGCATCGGTCACTCCATGCTGAAAAGGTAGGCGGGAGCCGAGGCCCCCGCTCACGAG
>Ga0208161_1000184_pt1 | contig 35653 bp, 41 predicted proteins | sample CB_VirMetaG_3_FD_184538 | JGI IMG/M metagenome (GOLD analysis project Ga0208161, IMG submission 184538) | Freshwater to marine saline gradient viral communities from Chesapeake Bay - CB_1508_1S Viral MetaG (SPAdes) (version 4) | ecosystem: Environmental > Aquatic > Marine > Coastal | place: USA... | reverse complement strand
TCTGAGCTTATCCTGAACATTGGTGGTTACAGCACCAGTGCCTGCTGGGGTGTAACTGATCAAATCGGCTGTAGGAGCGCTACCAAGAACTTCACCAACAGTAAAATCAACTGCATCACCTCCTTCAAGCGCAGAACTAAATGTAATAGTTACACCATCAGAAAATTCAGTGTAAGTGTCTGGGTTCTGGTACACCCCATTTATGTGTACCTGGATACTGCCTAGGTCTTTTACATACTGAATAGTGCGCAGAGTAAAGACAGTCTGACCAGCTGAAGCTACTTGAGATTCAGTAGTCGTCCTGGTGTACGAGCCGCTTGCATTAAATGCTTGACGAAGCCAGCGGCCTGTAGCAGGTGCTGTAACGGGCAAAAGAACTTCTAACCCGTCGTCATCAGCAGTCGCATTAGGATCAAAGTAATACTGATTAGCTGTAGTATTAGACTCTACTTGAACATGAAGAAACTGAGTATAATCTACAGAACGTACTGCATCAATAGATGCTACAAAGTGTAGCATATTGATCTTAGTAATTTCTCGAGTACCAGAGTATCGCTCTTGTTCTTCAGTACCTGAACCTAATAGCAGATCCTCTAGACCTGCAAGCTGTTTGTTAACAACGCGTGCTACCATGATCTGAATCCGCCACCATCGTAATATGTTTGGTTTTCGCTTTGCTGAGTGTTATCCTTGCCAATCAGCTTCTTAAATTCTCGCATCTCTACTTCAAAGAAAGCTAATTCTTCGTTACCTACCTGGCGATTCTGAGTGTCTTTATCATCTCTCAACGCCATGCCAACTATATAGTGCTTAAGGGCCTTTATATGGGTCTCATCTAAAGCAAAGTCAGCATCTTCTGTGTTAATATCAGAAATGGTAGGAGGAGTGCGAATATAATGAACCAGTACTTGAGCTGCCACTTCTGACTGGGAAACTAATACACCAAAGTCCCCACTCATGTCAGTAGTGTTAACTGCTGATTCAACTACTTCAGAAACTATTCCAAAGTCAGAAGTGAAAGAATCTCCTGTTGACGAAGTAACCACTCCAAAATCAGAAACTATGGAGTCAAACTCAATCCCATCAGTTGCTGTGGGGATAGGGTATATGCGAATGCGACGAGGTTTTAGTTTGTCTGTAACTAAATATTCAGGGTCGGCGCCTGTTTCAATTTCCCATTTAGCGTCATACTCGTCCATCCAAGCACGAGTACGTAAAGGCAATTTACCATTCTCAGAGTGTATTGCTCTGGTTATAGCATAGCAGTCAGCAGGCATGTCGTATTCCGCAACACTAGCCCGTAGTGAAATAGATGCTACTTCCCTTAGGATCCTGGCGTGACGAGCTATTACTTTTTGGCCCTCATCTAAAAGACGAAGGAGACGAGCATCTGAATGCCTGTCTCCATTAGGATCAGTTAATGAATCTCGTACAGCTAATATGGTATTGGCTACTAAGCCCATAGCTACCTCTTAAAAAGAAGCCCCTCCGAAGAGGGGCATCCGAGGGGAGAGTTAGTTGGTGTACTCTCCAGTGACTTTGTCAAGCTCGATATACTCAACCACCAGCTTGCCAACCAAGGTGCCTGCTGCCGGAGTAACCGCTCCAGCCAGGACTACCACATCACCACCAGTCGCACTGTATGCAGCATCCTCAACTACAGTACCAACCTTCATGCCAGTGTCGTCAACGTCGATTTCGTTGGCAACAACCGTACCATTATAGGTTACGTCCAGAGTGGAACTTACAGTGCCAGAGGCAGTAGTAACCAGAACAGCTACAGACATAATGACTGTATTGTCCGGCAAAGTGGCGTAAATGGAACCAGTAGTCAGGATGTCGGCTTCAGCCAAATCCGCTACCAGTACGCTTACACCACGCTTCTGGTTGTTCAGACCAGTACGTTTTTTGTCAGCCATGATTACCTCCTATTAGACCAATTTAACGTCAAGAGCAATGACGCCGGCGTCCATAGAAGCTACCTTAGCTTGCTTGTAGTCGGAGTTCTCAGCAGTCATGTTTGTCTTCTGAGTTTCCATCCATACTTCAAGCGCAGACTCGGACTTGATACCAAAGTCTTGAGAAGGTTGCCACTTGTAATCGGGCATCTTACCGAACGCAGATTGCAGAGCAGAAGCTCCCAGGATAAGGTTCCGAGAGTATTCAGCAGTTGCAAAACCGGCTTGTCCAGACCAGGCACTGTTAGTAGCATCGTATTGACGCAGACCGGCAATCTCAATCTCAGACTGGTTGAGGCCCAATGCAGTCGCATCAGTACCTTCAGTCTCACCAAAGAATGCTTCAGCCTCTACAATCACCAACTGACCGATCTGACCCAGCAAGCCGCGGAATACGCGATTCTCAGAGCCACGCAGATCAGCATGCTGTGCAAGCGTCATGATGCCTCCAGCAGCAGTATTGCCTTTGATATTAGCAGCAGTGTGCGGATCGATAACCATGATCCAGATGCTACGACCATCGGACAGACGATACGGCTTCAGAGGGGCACGAGAGCCGGCAGCGGTAACCACATCAGGCAAACCAGTTACAAAGCCAGTGCCAGTGCGCAGAGACTTCTCAATAGCTACCAGGTTGGCATAAGACAGCGCTGTTGCCGATGCATCGATGTTGATCTTGTGAGTAGGTGAAACTGCACCTTTAACTCCTTGAGCCGCATCGAACAGTGCTTGATCCTTGAAACGAACGAACAGATCACCCAGCTTTTGACGTGAGTCCATGTGCTGAGCAATGTTAAGGTCACCGATGTTAACCGCATCAAACTCATCGCCGTTGTCAACGACCAGACGATAACGCTCAACAGTGATCTTGTCAGAGAATTTCTTCTTCTGTTCACCAGTACCATACGCAGTCTCTTTGCCTTTTTTGGCTTTACCTGAAAGGTTACCATCAAAGTCAAAAACTACAGTATGTCCTTCAGCTGCAGACTGGTTATTCACTTGGTATACAACTGAATCGAAAGAGTTGCCCGTGTAGGGAGCCCAGAAGGACTTGGATGCAGCCTGAATGAGGCCCTCTCGCATCCACTTTTTGCGAACCAAATCGCTGTTAATGTCAACTACACCAGTAGCCATGATAAATCCTCTTAATAGAGCTCATTTTGATAAGAGGTTACAATGTCCTCAGAGACCGCAGTCTTAGAGGCATTACTACCTCCTCCTGTGCTACTCAGATTTACCTCTTTAGTCTCTTCGCCAGGCACTGAACCTGCTACTTTACGCGACGTAGTAAGGTATCCTTTCACCTCGTCTAAGAACTTTTCAAATGTAATATCGCCATTCTCAAGTTGCTTAGTGATCCGCGGAGGAACGTCATTAGCAATGACATCATCATCAATCTTCAGCCCTGGATTATCTTCAAGGAACTGGTCAAGAATCAGTTGTCTACGAGCAAGTTCACCTTCTGAACTTGCAGAGGTTGATACTTCTTCGAGCTCCTGGTTTAATCGTTGATTAGCAGCCTGCTCGTATTCATTAAGCTTAGCTCTCCAAGCATCAGGATCCTCTGACTTCAACTCCTCAAGCTCATCTTTCTGCTCGGCAGTCAGTTGGATAGGATTGCGCTTAGACAGCAAATCTTTCAACCTTTTATTTTCTGCTTCAAGGGACTTAGCCTTTTGTGAAGTTTGGGTGAACGCTGCCTGAGTATCTCGACGTCGAAGCTCTGCACGAGTAGCAGTCTTAAGCTCAACGCTAGCATCCTCAGGAAACTGGTATTTACCGTCATCTCCACGAGTTACAGTAGAAGCCAGTTGGGCGACCTGTTGGTCAAATGACAAAGCTTCTCCTGTGTTGGCTCCAGGAGTAGCATCAGTAGATGGATTACTCATTATTTAGTACCTAATATCAGCCAAATTTAATTTTATCAAAAATCGTTTACTTTGTACATAGCCTGTGATAATATTAAATTTATTAAATTTTATTCCTTATTATATAGGCCCAGTATGCTACGATATTCATTCTCAGTAAAGCCAGGAGAGGCTACTCATCAAGAGCTAATAACTAAAATTAAAGATTATTGCTTCTCAACAGGCACCTCCTTTAGCTATCTAGTCCTTGTAGCTCTTAAAGAAAGCCCAACTATAGCTAAACTAATAGCTAATGGTGAACCGCATGGCCAAAAGTAAATACGAGGACAAGAAATACCCTGCAATGGGACTAATCAAAGCCGGTGAAACTAACGCTGCCATAGCTCAGAAGCTAGAAGTACCTGTCTCAACTATAACAAAGTGGCGTAAATCAGTAGAGAGCATTGAAACTAAAGAGGATTTAGCAGGTTTTCTCAATGTAGACAAAGAAATTCTGCATCGTATTGCTGATCATGTCAAGGAAGAGCTAACTGAGGAGTTAGATACCCCTGTTGCGGGAGAATTGGTAGACGATATAGTCACCCAAATGGATGAAATGCAAGAGCTAAACCTTGAACTGATCCAAGTAGGACGTAAACTAACAGATAAAATCAGGTCCATGACTAGAAGTATCCAGAATGAGTCAGAGCTAATGGTGCTTGTAGAGGCTCTAACTAAGCTGCAGAACGCTTTCTTTGCTAAGGGAGCTAATGTTAACGTCCTAAATGTGAACGGCCAGACCTCAGACACTGGCTTATCCGCCTTCAAGTCCTTACAGAGAAGCGCATGAACATAACTAATAAGATGAGTGTGTCTAAAGCAGAGCTAGAGCGACTGTTCCCTGGCTGTGACTCTAGTATCTTCTTCCGCGACCCTACCTCCGATGTGGAGTTTATGGAGCGCTTCTTACCCAACAAACTATGGAGGATGAACAACCTCTATACAATCGTTAATAAGTTCGGTGAGCGTGTACCCTTTGTTATGAACAGGTCACAACTGCGTGTGTACTCAGCATCACTGGAGCACCCTCGTCTGCTGATTCTCAAGTCTCGCCAGCAAGGCATCTCGACCTTCTGGCTACTGTGCTTCCTAGATGACGGCATGTTCATTGACGACCTAAGTATTGGTCTTATGGCACAAGGTAAAGATGAAGCTGGTACTCTTCTAACTAGAGCTAAATTAGGGTGGAACACCTTTAATGGAGACATTAAGAAGTTCTTATCTCTCTCAATCAATAAGGATAATTCAGATGAAATCGGTCTTACTAATGGCAGCACTATCTTTATACGCACTTCCTTCCGTTCCGCAACCTTGCAGCGTTTGCACATTTCAGAGTACGGAAAAATTTGTAACAAATTCCCAGAACGGGCCAAAGAGACGAAGACGGGAACGCTCCAAGCGATCGCGCCTGGCAACCCAACGATTATCGAGAGTACTGCGGAGGGAATCAATGACTTCAAAAGAATGTGGGACGCCACAGAAGGTAGAGACCCTAAATCATTGGGCCCTAAAGAGTTCTACGGTATCTTTCTTTCCTGGCTTGATGACCCTGATTGTGTGTCTGACACTGATAGGATACCTACTCTAGATCAACAGAAGTACTTCGCTGATCTAGAAGCTCAACTAAAGCGGAAGATCTCTAGACAGCAGCGTAACTTCTGGATCGATCAATACCAGGAGTTAGGTGAAGCTACTTTCCAGGAATACCCCGCTACACCTGAAGAGGCCTTCAAAGCTATACGTGATGGCTCCTTCTATGACGCGCTGTACAAGCGCAAGGTACTGGCTCGTAACCGTCGCTTACCTAAGCTATATGATGAGAATCTGCCTGTGGAGGTCTTTATGGACCTAGGTATGAACGATGACTTTGTTATGGGGTATGTGCAGATCTTTGGTAAGGAGGTACGCCTTATCAATGAGTACGTCAATAGTGGCGAAGGCCTTGAGCACTATGTCAACCATATGAACGCACAGTCTTACCCTATAGCTAAAGTGTATGGCCCACACGACATTGAAGTGCGTGAACTAAGTACTGGCAAGTCACGTAAAGCTAGATTGCGTGAACTGGGTGTGCGTAATGTAGTAACGTTGCCTCGTATGCCAGTGCAGACTGGTATTGAGCTAGTTAGAGCTATGTTAGACAACTTTTGGATAGACTCGCAGTGTACCTATATACACGACTGTTTCCAAAACTATAGTAAGGAGTGGGATGCTAAACTAGAGGTGTGGAAGGATAAGCCTCTGCACAACGAATGGTCACATGGCGCTGACATGGTGCGCATGATAGCCCTAAGCAGAAGTGCTGGGCTGACTAAACAGAAACAGGAGCGTTTAAAGAACCGGGCAAATGCCGCTGTAGGGATTGCTGGTGGTATTGCCTTTTAACTAATGAGAGAAAGTAATGTTTAAACCAATTGACACAGAAGTAACTTTTATCGGAACTAAGCTAATTAAAGCTAAAACTATGACTCGTGCGCAGTACAACGAGTATCGTAATTGGGAACTGCCTGCTGATGAAGATGGCTCCGATCCTGGTTACCTTGTAGAGTACGTTGATGGCGGTCCCAGTAATCACCCTGATCATGAAGGGTACATCTCTTGGTCACCAGCTAATGTATTTGAGGAAGCTTATGAGCCTGTGCAGAACATGTCTTTTGCACATGCTATGCACTTGGTCCAGCGTGGATATAGAGTAGCAAGATCTGGATGGAATGGTAAAGGTATGTTTATCTTCCTGGTGCCTGGTTCACGTTTTGAAGTCAACCGCCCTCCTTTGCTAGGTATCTATCCTGAAGGCACTGCTATCACTTATGGCAGTCATATCGATATTAAAGCAGCTGATGGCAGAGTCTTTCCTTGGCTTGCATCGCAGGATGACATGAACAGCAATGACTGGAATTTAGTTTAGTCCCCTTAGCCCAAGGATGGGCTTTTCTTTACTAGTAATTTATTAAATTTATCACACTGAAACTCTTCCTATTTTCACACTGCTAATAATTTATTAAATTTATTACACTGAAAACCAGTTACTTTCACCCCACCATGATGTGTGATTCCGACTGGGCCTGGGACCTTCCCTACCCGCCCTCCAGTGAGAATGATAATCATTTACACCTGCAAGTGAGAATGATAATCATTTACACCTGCAAGTGAGAATGATAATCATTTACACCTGCAAGTGAGAATGCCTATCATTTAGTTTTACATTTGCGTTTGTATGGCCATAGATTTTGCTTATGTCAGTATAAGAACAATTGATTGTACTTTTGCCTGGAATTGTGATAAGCCTGGCCATAAGTAAAATCGATGCCAGTATAAGAACAATTGATTGTACTTTTGCCTGGAATTGTGATAAGCCTGGCCATAAGTAAAATCGATGCCAGTATAAAAACAATTGATTGTACTTTTGCCTAGAATTGTAGTATAAGACCTGGATAAGTTTTACCTATAAGCTATAGAAACATTTGATTGTACTTTTAAGTGAAACTAAACTATAGCCTATTTAAACTAATAAGTGGAATTTATTAGGCCTATAAAAAACTTCTAGTAGAAATAACTAAAAAATATATTTACTTTTATAAAAAAGAGCGTATAATATATTACATAAAGTGAATAAACAAATGTTCACTTTCACTGAGGGCGTTCCCCTCAGATTGTTCTTTAACAATTTATTGTATTGTACTCACTGTTGTGAGTACACAACAGTGAGACATACAATCTACTTATTAACTTCTACACTATAGGTGATTATTATGTCTAATACAGTTGAAATCAAAAAAGCATTTGTTGATGTTGTCAAGTTCTTAGAAGACAACAAAAACAAGAAAGTTGAAACTATCTTCAATGAGGTGCTCGAGATGTGTGCCACTAAGAAGAAGACTGAGACTGTGCTTTATGATGACAAAGGCAATGCTTATGCCATCTACTGTTACTACCACAAGCAGTGGGAACTGCTCAGTGAAGTGGAATACGGCAAGAAAGCAAGTGCTAAGAGTGGCTACAATACAATGTGCAAGATTGGTACCAACCAGTGGACTAAGCAGCAAAAGGAGGCTGAGAAAGCTAAAGCTGCAATCCTCGATGGTGTTGCTAAAGGTGAAATTGATCCTTCACTGATCAAGGTCAAACTTGATGAAGTTGAGCAGCAACGTCAAACGATCAACATGGAGAATGCTCCAGTTGGTACTCAAGAAGCACCTGCTCTTAAGTAACACTAAACCCCAGCCTCTTGGTTGGGGTTTTTTTTACTTCAAAATAAATCAAATGATCTGCTGATCAGCAGATTGTTCAATTAACTAATTAGCGTCCCAGAATCTAGGGATCCAGGTTTAGAAAATCCCTGGCAGCAGCTGCTCAGCAGATTATTCAATTAGCTAAATAGGCCTGCGGCCAGGAATCCTGGGATCCAGGTTTGCAAAACAGCTAAACTAATATGTAAGGGCCTGTCGGTCAATGTTATGCTCAGCAGATTGTTCAATTAACTAAACAGGTCTGTGGCCAGGAATCCAGTGATCCAGGTTTAAAAGACTGACGACTGCTCAGCAGATTGATCGATGTGCTAACCTGGTGGCAACTAAAGGTGGTCATTTTATAATACTGTTCAGTATTCTATCAAACTAATAGCTAAAAGAGGGTCTGGTGCGATATTGTTAGTATAAATCCAAAAAATCCAATATAAAATATAATAAATCCAAAATCTTATATAATAATTAAAAACACAATTATTGAAAAAAGGGGTCAGATCATTTATATATATTAAGAAAAACTTTGGATTTTGGATTTTTCAGATTTTGTAACCTTATATTGGATTTTTTGGATTTGTACTTTTTGTCTAAGTTATTGATTTTATTAAAATTTCTCAAAATGGCCCAGATAATTTATAATGGATTTTTTGGATTTGCACTAACAAGCATGCATTGTCACACACTAATAGCACCAGTAGTTTTCTATATTCGCTAGTCGTAATAAAATTTTTTTATGTAGGATAAAATTATTTTATTGTACTATACTGACGCAATGGGCTATAATAATAGATGGTAGTGGTTAGATCTACCAGTATTTAGTTAATCAACTTATAGGTACTTATTATGAATGAATCCTTACACAACCTGCCACTATACGAACTGGCTTCTCTTATATACAGAGACTGGTCTAACGTCAACTATGCGGCTGAACCTTACTTAAAGGCAATGCAGACTCTCAACTCAATCCACGACCCCTACCTCTTAGATACAGGCAAGTCTATTGTACTGCACTTCCTGGCTAACGCACAGACATGGCGTGGCGAGACTGCTCGCACAATCAAAGCAGAACTGAAGAGGAGAGCTAACATATAGTGCTCCACGTATAGCTCATTAGCTTATTAGTTAGTGGGCTATGCGAGGGGCATCCCTCATACTACACATCAACAACATAGGAGATAGCTATGATAAGCATACCCATTGATTTTAAAGACACTGACACAGGCAATACGCTCAAGGCACTAGACATGGTGATAATAGAGTATTCTATACCTGCACTGCACCAGACCCACTTGATAGCTGCGATGTACGGCAACACTGTACAGTTGGAGCATATAGCTAAGTGGTTGCAGACCTATGTAGAGGCCCGCTACAACACTAAAGAAACAATCATGATTACGAGGGTCTACAGATGAACTACGCCAAACACCACGACTTCCGCATTCCATATATCAACTTAGCTAATCTCACTATTGAGGAGGCCACTCAATGGGCTATAGCTATGTGTGAGGCTGGCTTAGACTACCACATGGACGAGGATCCGCATGACATCTATCACTTGACTAATAACAAGCTTGGGGAACCACTCTTTAACTATGCCGAGTGCATCGCGTTAAGGCTTATAGTCCACTCTATTAACCAGTTAGAGGGCTTCTGCATACATGAGGTTATGATAGACTGGTATAATGACATACATACACGCAGCACTGTATGCTTTGAGCCTTACCCAATAGTTCAATAGGAGACAACCAATGAACGATCGTGAAATTGATGAACTAATTGACAAAACTGTCAATGTTATTAATAGCTGCCGTACTCAAGAGCAGCTCGATGTAGCTCACAAATATACTCAGCTAGTGTACCGTAAGTTGCGCAAAGCTAAATGTAACTCTCGTATCAAGGCTGCTGCACACATTGAGCATGCCATGGGTAAGATGAGCTTCTTTGTAACCCTTGAGTATTACAAGACCTTTTAGGAGATAACACTATGCAATTCTATGAACATCCTGGCCAAGTGTCAGTGCCAACCCCTCTGCTCAGAGCCTTAACTGTGCTAGGCTTTTATGACTCGTCATACGGCAACGATGTATGGCCTGGCTTTAGCTATGACGTACCTACAAAAGCAAATGAGGTACAAGACACCGTGACTATCTACTTCGTTGGTGAGGCTGATGAGGACGGTGATGCCCAACCTGGTGGCTCACTACTACAAGAGCTGTATATCAGTTGGAACTCAGAAGAAGGAGACACTATTAGCTTAGAAGGAGGGCTGCTAACGGTACTGGAGAAGATCACCTTGTTTATTATGAAGCATAAGCGAGAGTAGCCTATAAGCATCTTAGTTTCTAGGATCCTGGAAATGAAAATCCCTACTAACTCAGTAGGGATTTTTTTTATCTGCTAACATAAGCAAAATTTATAACATCATAGAAATATTTAATTGTACTTACAGTTCTTATTGTTTTAATATATTCACTACCTTAGATACATTTAGTAACTAAGGATTTTAACTAACTGCCAACACAGGAGATACCTAACATGGCTAATGTAAAAAAGGCTTTCCAGCCTCTCATCGAATTCCTGGAACAGAACAAAGACAAGAAAGTCTCTTCTATCCTGGCCGAAGCAACTGAACTCTGTGCTGCCAAAGTTGGTGGCGGTGGTCGTGCCGCCTCTACTGTCATTCGTGACGATGCAGGCAACGTGACCCACATCTTCTGCTACTACCACAAAATGTGGGAGCCTGTTGGCGAAGGTGAAGGTATGGTCGAGTATGGCAAGAAGGCCAGCTCTCCTACTGGCTACAGCAACATGTGCAAAGAGGGCACAGCTGCCTGGACCAAGCAACAGCGTGACAGCAAGAGCGAGAAGGACGCGCTCCTGGCCAAAGTCGCTACTGGTGAGATCGAGCCCTCAGCTATCAAGGCTGAGATGGACAAGATCGAGAAGCGTCGTGCCAAGATCCATCCGCGTGCTGACGGCATTGGCATCAGCGAAGAGGACATGGTCAAAGCCTCTGCTGAGAAAGCTGCCTAACCTTAGCTATACCCTATAGCTGCAGGGGTTTAGCGAGGATTACCCTGTAGTTGCCTCACTCTTCGGAGTGGGGCTTTTTTATGCCTGCTAGTTAGCTATAAGCTTACCTTATAATTACAATAGATAAATTAAATTTTACTTTTATAATTTATCCTTATAAAATAATAGTTCCCTTCCTAAAAGAGAAACTAATGAGAGCACGTAAGTTAATCAGCAAACAGTACTTACATAAAATGTATGAACTGTCAACCATAGGTGTACCAGTAAGGAAGATTCATACTGATAATCAGATCAATATGAGTGTGCCTACTTTCACAACACTCCTAGAGTACTATGAAAAATTCCTGGGTTATATAAACACTAATCCAAAGATAGCTAAAGTTATGGAGGCTTCACTATTTCCAGACTGGCTTATACATGAAGTGCCTGGTGCGCAAGAGCAACCTGAGACCTGGAAGTATGTAGGCAGATTCCCTGTAGGAGCATGGCTAGAGCGATGAAAACTATACAACCATTCATAGAGATGGGGTTTCATACTGTTCCTTTAAAAGGAGAGCTAAAGAGGTTAGAGAACGGTAAAAAAACTATACCCCAGTTTGAGAAGGATTGGAAGGACAAATATAACAGTACCTTTAACGAGAAAGCTGTATCTCTAGGCGGCACTATGTGCGGTAAAGTTAGTGGCATGATAGCTATAGATTGTGATAGCTCTGTTACTTACTCAATGTTCAAAGCCCTGGATCCAGAGAATCAATTCCACTTTATATCTAAAGGTAAGCCATCAGGTGGCGGCACTATCCTATACAAGTATCCAGAGAAAGAGCAATACAATATACCATCGTTTAGTTTGAACAATGAGACTATTAAGCTAGACTTTTACTCTGATAATGGCTTTGTATATTTGCCAACCGACGCTAACACAACTAAGGAGCCCTGGCCGCAAGAGACATTTGAGGAGATGCCTAAGCTAGTAGGTATGCCGATTGAGGTCTATACGATGCTAAAGTCATTGTATGACCAGTATTATATAGCTAAGACCAAGACTGTTGCAACCGATGAGCCAACGAATGGTAAAGTCCAATTAGCTAACTTCCTGGCGCCTACTGTTGAACTGATGCTACAGAAAGAAGAGTTCAGCCCTACATTGTTTAGAATAATTACGCCTAAAGATTTCAGAGAGCTTCCACAATACCTTAAGCACGGGTATCTACATCCTGATCAAGTGCCTACTGGTCGTGGGTCAGAGTACCTTAGTAAAGTCTCAGCTATATTGGGCAAAGATGCGAGCATTGACCAGGACCTGTATGAGGAGGCCATAGAGTTCATTAACGAGCTCTGGTCTGAGCCTATGGATCCAAAGCAGCTACGAGCCACTATAATCAAACCTATGTTAAGTGGCAGTGCTACTATTAATGGTGAGTCTATATGGACATATGATAAAGAATGGAAGCAACGAGGCTTTAGCTTTATCAATAAACTTGGTGAGGCTATTGAGGTGTTCTTTGATGATATACGAGCCAGTTACTACTTAGTTAACTTCACATTAGGTACAGTCGCCTCATATTATAAAGACACTGACGTGTTCTCTTACATCGATACTATTGGTCTGGGTTTACCACAACGAAAGAACTTCAAAAGCATTATGCCAATAGTACGCACTATCAACGACCCTGCAAAGGAATTTGGATTCTACTCTAAAGACCACTATACCAGACAATTTAATATCTTTCAACAAACTCCACAATTAGCTATACTCAATAAGCCTGAGGTATACGCTAAGCTATATAAGGAGCCTGAGGTAACACTTAGGTTTTTTGAACATTTAGTGCCGCATACTAGGACCAGGATTTATATACTAAAGTTCTTAAGAAAGAAACTAACTACATTTAGTTATTCGCCAGTAGTACTTTACTTCTTAGGTACTCATGGCTCAGGCAAAGACACATTTGTAAGACTTCTTAGTTACATAATCGGAGAAGACTACATAGCTAAACCAACAACTAAAGAATTCCTAGAGCAGTATAATGGGTGGATAGTTGATCGATACTTTGTTCAACTAGATGAGTATGGAAACCAGTTATCCAGGTATGCAGATAAGCAAGAAGCTTTAGGTAAGATAAAGGCATACTCAGGTAAAGACACTATTCAAGTCAGGCAGATGCGGTCAGATGGCTTCTCGTACAAGCACAATGCTACATTCATATTAACAGCTAATACTAATCCACTACTATTAGAGGATGGAGACAGACGAGCACTGATTGCTGGTACGCCTAATAGCATGGCTACAGCAGAGTGGGTAGAAGGTTACGGAGGCTTAGCTAAAGTACATGAGCTGCTTGAGCAAGAGTCAAAAGACTTCTGTTATTACTTAGCTACTCAAGTTGAGGATATGTCATACGATGAGTATGTAACACCGTTATATAGTAGTACTAAGCATAATCTAATAGCTGATTCATTACCTGCTGCACCTAAGTTAGCTTATTACTTTAAGCACAATATGTTTGATGCACTTAATGACTTAATAGAAGAGTTTGATGTGCCTCATGTGTTAAGTCATGCAGGTGAGCAAAGAATATATGAGGATGACCTGTTCGATCTATATTCTTTTATGACAGATTTTGCTGGAGTCAAGAGAGGCATGGCAGCAGCTATGCAAGATGCAGGGTTTAAGAAAGTACCAACAACTAAAGACGGAGTAAAGTCTTATTATTTCCATGTACCTAGCTTGCAATATTCTGAACTTAAAGATGAAGGGTTTGAAGACCCAGGAATAGAACTATGAGTATATTACTTAAAATATATATCATATTTCAAGTACTTAAGACGACTATAAGATTTAACTGGTATGCTAGAAAAGGTGTAGTAACTAATAAAGTCTTCTACCTATATGGGACTTTAAAAATTAATCGTAGCGTAACTGTGCATAACTGCACTTTTATGATCAAAACACATCTAAGTATAGCCCTACAAGTAAAAAAGGACATAGCTGTCACGCTGTCACATTGCGATATATTTGCTAATGGATATAAAGTTGACACAGGAGTGCTAATAGCATAAGATTTATCTATGACGGTATAAAATCTTTTTATTATACTATCTTATAGTATCATAGTATAATAGAGTTTTACAGAACAGTAGGAATTAGTTATGACACGTATCAACTGTGTGGATCCTGAGATACTACACGACAAACACTTGTTAGCTGAGTATCGTGAGTTGCCTCGTATCTTTACTCTTGTAAAGAAAGCACTTGAAGGGAAAGGCGAATTACCTTGTCACACACAATCTGACCAGTATGTGCTTGGCACTGGCCATATGAAATTCTTTTATACTCGCTGTGGCTATTTACTTAAGCGTCAAAAACAATTGATTGCTGAATGTAAACGGCGTGGTATACAAGTACAGTTTACTGATCCAGACTCCTTAGTTATTGGCATACCAAAGTATTGTATGCATGACTGGGAGCCTGATGGTAAAGCAATCGCGTTAAACTTAGCGCGTATCTTTGAACGTCTTGAACAAATGGAGACAAAAGCAAATGAGTATTAGGTCTATAACTGTTAAGTTGTTAAACAGAACTGAAGTCGAAGTCCTGGAAAAAGACATTCGTAAAAAGCCTGGAATTCTTATCTGTAAGATCCAAGGTAAGAAGCGGATTTTCGCTGAATGGTTTGTAACTAACTATGGAGATCTGTAATGAAAGACGAACTGAAATTGTATAATGCATTGCTGATTGAAAAACAGGTGCAAACTATTGGCTGTATCTTTCCTTCAACTACTTATGGGTCTGATGGGCCTCGCAAGTACACTTACATTGTGCCTGATGATATGCAAGGCAAAGTAAGTGAGGGTGACTATGCAGTAGTAGAGACTCAGAAAGGATTCTCTGTTGTACAAGTAGTTGAAGTCCATGAGACTTGCCAGGTTGAGCTGTCTAATACTATTGAGTTCAAACATATTGTGGACATAGTAGACTTAACAGGTTATGCGGATTTACAATTACGAATCCGTAAAGCTAAGTTAGGTATAGCTAATGACTTGCGCAATGCAAAAGCTACAAATATTACTAAGCATGCGTCGCCTACTACAAAGCAATGGATCTGACTATTAGCTTAGACTTGTTATGCAGATTTTATGGAGAACTACAATGCAGATAGAAACTAAATTTAGTAACGGCGACACGGTGTATGGCGTTCAGCACGAATACATCACTGATAAGTGGCAAGTAATAGGCCCGATGACTATTGGTCAGGTAAGGGTGGAAATCACTGATTCTCTTGGAGTTGAAGGCGAAGAAATTTTCAGCAACTACATGGCTCAGAAAGAAACTAAGGAACAATATATGTGCATTGAAACCGGCATCGGCACCGGCACTTTGCACGATGCCGATAAACTGTTTGATACGAAAGCAGCAGCAAAATGTGAGGCAGATAGCAGAAATGTTATTGCCGCATAACTGAACAAAACAAATTGGAGCAACAAATGATAACTGTGACAATTTCCATCAATGGCTCGCCTATTTTTGCGCGAAGCGCGACCCGTGAACAGCCAATGCAAAAGGACGGCAAATACCCCTATGACGTAGACACAGGGGAAACTGTACTGCATCACCCTGACGATGGGGCCGTGACACTTGCAAAACAACTGCTGGACACGATTCATGAACCGGGTTCAGGTAGATAATGAATTTAACTATTAGTTTGCAAGATAAGTTCGAGCAGTTTCTCAAGGATGAGACTGTTTGGACTTTCTATATCACTGGACCGGCAGGGACCGGAAAAACAACTTCACTCAAGCAATTAGTTGACTATTGTGTTAGCCAAAAGCTTGAGACTACTATTTGTGCCTTCACACACAAAGCATGTGGAATCTTAGCTGAGAAGCTTTCACCTAATGCCAACATTTGTACATTGCATGCCTATCTATCTAAACGACCTACTATTAATGACTTAGCTACTAAAGCTCAACACATTGAAGTAAGTCGTCAGCATGGAACACCTGAGACCACTCAAGTCTTATTTGTAGATGAGTTCTCTATGGTTGGAGAACAAGACTATATGGATATAGTTACTGCATCTGAGGATCCTGAGACTGGTGAGCCACGAACTAAAGTGGTTTATATTGGCGATATGAACCAGCTGCCTCCAATAGGAGACATGCAAACCATTAATCCTAATGGTAAATGGTGGGTACAATTAACACATGTTTATCGCCAGGCAGAAGGTAATGAGTTATTAGACTTACTGCATACATTAGTTAAGTATATTGGAGGTGAAGAACCTATGCCTTTAGAGGCTAATAAGAACTTCATTCGTCAAGTAGACTTAGCTAAGCAATACAAAGCTATGCAGAACGCAGGTGAAGATATTGTCTTATTAGCTTATACAAACCAAGCAGTTGAGCAATGGAATGCTGAGATCGAGGGCAAATCATATGTAGAAGTTAATGATGCTGTATTCAGTCCAACTAATCGTGAACATTACTTTGTTATCAATGATGCCTTAGATCTGCATGATATTGAAGAAATCAGCTTAGCTTATGGTGAAAAGAAGTTAGGTTGGGATTCTAAGTATAGAACACTAGAGCATTTAGTGTCTATGCCTGATATTCGTATAGGTTACTTTGTCGACTTAGACCATATAGAGTCAGTTAGAGCCTATATATTTGGCCACTATGAGTATAAGTGCTATACCACAAGACTCAAAGAAGCCGCTGCTAAAGCTAATAAAGAGTGTGAAAAGTTTGCTAACGGCAATGCCAGATTATGGGCTCAAGCTAATCCCACACACCCATTAGCTAAGAAGCGAGCAAAGGCCTGGCGAGACTACCTCACATTTAAAGAGTGTGTAATATGCCTGGACTTTCCTCATGCAATGACAGTGCATAAGAGTCAAGGTAGTACATATAAGTATGTGTGCATTGACACGGATGACCTGTACCATTGCGCAGCTAGAGATTTTACTCTCTACTTAAGATTGATGTATGTAGCTATCAGCCGTGCATCAGACACTGTGTTTACAAATTAGAGGATAAGTTATGCTTATGCCTCATAAAAATATTTTATTGTACAAGCTGTGTATAGTACAATATAATATGTTAGTTACATCAGTCAGATGTGACAATTCTTCAACTAATTAGGAGTCAATTATGACAGCCGAAAATATACAGTCCCCTGTGGGCGATCTTGAGTGGGTTTTCATTACCGGTAAAGGTAAGAAAGACCTTAATGATAACGACCGTTTTGTTGCTTCTGTGGTTCTTGATGAAGACTCTGATGCTTGTAAAGCATTCATGGAAAAAATCGAGAATTTCTGGGAAGAAAACAAGCCAAAAGGTAGTAAGGATCCCAAGTCCCTGGGCTTCAAGATTCTTGAAGATGACGAAGGTAACTCTACCGGTCGTGTGTCGTTCAACTTCTGGACAGGTACTGTCTTTCCTGACGGTTCTGCCAAAGTTGTAAAAACCTTCAATGCAAAGGGTGCTGAAGTCTCTCTTGGAAACAAGAAGATTGGTAACGGTTCCCGCGGTCGTATTGGTGGTGCGATGGGTATCTATGACAACGGCAAAGCCGCTCGTGGAGTCACGCTGTATCTCAACTCTATTCAATTGTCTAAGTTCAAAGAATTCACTGGCGGAGATAACTTCGATGCTATTGATGAGGACGAAGATGATGCATTTGAAGGTGTTGATGATATGGGAGCTATCCCTGATGAGTCCTCTGCTGAGACACCTGTCAAGCCTCGCCTGTAAACTGTAGGCTGAAGTCCTGGGCACGACATTAAACTGCCTTTACATAACCCTATAGAGGATTCCATGTACGCATTCACTACTCTTGAGGATGTAATGTCCTCAACAAACATAAAGCAACCCATAGCTTTTGACACAGAAACTGATGGTTTCTATGGTCAAATAGAGGTTGCTCAATTCTATCAGCCACATTGGCCTGAAGTTAAGCTAGTACGTAAGCCTGAGCCATACACATTAGCTAACTTCATTAAAGAAGTGACCCCGATTGGCCATAACCTGCACTATGATTTTTCAGTACTCCAAACTCAAACAGGAGCTAACTGGCTGCCTGGTGAGTTTATTGATACATTTTACTTGTCTCGTTTGTACTATTATACTAAAGAGAAGTTCACTCTTGATGATGTCCTTAGCTATGTTTTAGGCTATGATCCTTATGAACAAGCAGGGCTGAGCAAGAAAGATTTGCAGAAATCTAGTTGGTCAGGTCTATTGTCTCCTGCACAAGAAATGTATGCGGCGCTAGATGTATTCCATATGTTTGAAGTGCTTGACAAGTTATCTGAGATGCAAGACGATTTTAGCTATAAGCTAGACATTCTCTTTACCAGATACTGTCTTGAGTTTCAGCAAAATGGTATGCCTGTGTTAGCGGAAGAGTTGCAAAACCGTTACAGATCTAACCTAGCTCGCATTGATGAGTTAGCTTTACCTATTAATGTTAACTCCTGGCAACAAGTTCGTCCATACATCGGTGAGAGCGAATCAGACGGTTTAGCTTTAGCTACCTTTGCCTTGCAAGGTAATGAACGAGCCGCACAAGTTAATGAAGTTCGCAAGTTAATAAAACAGAATAGCTTCTTAACTAAGTTTGATGTTGCTTCTGGCCGCATTTATGGTCGGTTTAAACCCTCAGCCAGGTCAGGTCGTTGTACTTGTGGTGACCAGAACCTTCAACAGATCCCACGCAAAACTAAAGACGTCTTTGGCGTAGAGCCTGACAGCGGTAGATCACTTATATACAGTGACTATTCACAATTAGAGCTACGTGGAGGTTGCGCAATAACTGGCGAACTACGTATGGAAGAGCTATTCCGTTCAGGCGAAGACTTGCACCAATATACTGCAGACATGATTAAAGCGTCTAGGCAAGTAGCTAAGACAGCTAACTTCAACTTATTGTATGGAGGTAGTCATGGCATGCTGGGGTCTATCTTGATTAAAGACGCAGGCCTATTAGTTCCAGAAGCTGAGTTAGCTATGATTAAGAAGAAGTGGCAAAACTTATGGACTGGTATCTATGCCTGGCAACAACGCGGTATAGCTGCTTGGCGCAAGAAGCAACCCTGGCAGACACCTCTTGGTCGTCGTTATGTTGGCAAACTAATGACTGACCATCTTAATATACAAGTGCAAGGCTTTGGTGCTGAAGTGGCTAAACTAGCTACACACTACATGATGCCTGCGTTAAGAGGTTTGCCAGGTGATATTAAGGTTTGTAACTTTGTACATGACTCTTGGGTTCTTGAATGTGACAATGACAGATCAGTTCACGAACAAGTAGCTAGGGTTATGTCTGAAGCAATGCAAGAGGCTTGGTTTGAGTGTTGTCGTTCAACTAAGATTAAGGACTTACCCATGCCTGTGGATGTCTATGCAGGCTTTAATTGGGGTAAGATTGAAGATGAGCACATCTATAAATTTACTAAGGAATAATTATGAAAGACCAACATGTAATGTTAGATTTAGAAACTATGGGTACTAACAATGATGCTGCTATTATAGCTATTGGGGCTACAGCGTTTACTTATACTAACGGAATACACCGTGAATTTTACGTCAAAGTAAACTTAACTGATGCTATGGAACACAATGGAAAAGTTAATGGCGATACTGTGTTGTGGTGGCTACAACAATCAGAAGAAGCTAGAAGAGAGGTATATAACGCTAGTACAGGGTTATTACAAGCTTTAGAAAAGTTTACAGCCTTTATTAATAGTTTGCCTAGCAAACCAGTAGTTTGGGGGAACGGTGCCACTTTTGATAATGTGATTTTGCGCTCTGCGTATAAAAATAATGGTTTAAAAGCTCCATGGCATTTTACCCAAGACGGGTGTTACCGTACATTAAAACATTTAGTTAAAGCAGAGCATCCAGAACTGCCTGAATTAACTAACCATAATGCTTTGCATGATGCGATTTGGCAAACTCATCATATCCTTAATATTTTTAGAGAGATGCAAAAATGAATAACAATTTAGAAGTACAATATTGTAGTTTACTACGTGCTATACTGGATGATGGAAAAGTCTCTGAAGGTCGTAATGCTGTAACCAGTAGTATCTTTGGCCACCAACTAAAGTACTATGTAGGCGATAAATTTCCAGTGCCTTTAATGCGCAAGTTATACCCTAAAGGGGTTATTGGTGAGATGGCGGCATTTCTACGTGGACCTAAAACAGTGCAAGACTTTGAGATTGAAGGTTGTAACTATTGGAAACAGTGGGCTAAACCTGACGGCTCACTTAATGTAGATTATGGTAATAAATGGATTGACTTCGGAGGTGTAAACCAGTTAGAGAATGTTATTTCTGACTTACAGTTAAATCCACATAGTCGTAGGCATTTGATTAGTGGCTGGGATCCTACTAATATAGCTAAGTCTAGTTTGCCTTGTTGTCATTATGCGTATCAGTTCTATGTGACTCAGCATGGTGAGCTGAACATGGTATGGATCCAAAGATCTATAGATGTAATGATAGGGTTACCATCAGATATTATGTTAGCTAATATGTTTATTATCTTAGTGGCTTACCTAACTAATCTTAAACCTGGGGCAGTAACAATGCAATTGGGGGACTGTCATATTTATGGGGATCATGCTTTTGGCGCTATTGAGTACTTAGCTAGAGCGGAACGATACTCAGATAGAGTAACTAATCCAGAGAGTTTCTACCCTGTTTATGAGTTACAAATGATTACTGACTATAAAGAGTTTAACAATGATTCTTTTAGAGTCACTACTTGGGATCAACTAGATTCCATTTCTTTTAAATTACACGCATAGGTGAAAACATGTTAAGTAATTTAGTTGTGCTACGTATTATAGATTGGAATCGTCAACGTTACGACCAAGTCTTTAATAAGCAATTAGCTGAAGACCTTCTATTAGAAGAGCTAATGGAGTATGAAACAGCACAAACACCTGTAGATCGGCTAGACGCTCTTTGTGACCTTACTTATATCGCAGTAGGCATTTTGTGGAAGATGAACAAGCTTGATATGGTTGAGTGTATCTATACTAAAGTTCCACCTAAAGCATTTCTAGATTGGTATGTCGATCGCTTTTGTTCTGCGGATGAGCCTAAATTAATGGCTGGAACTATTGGTTGCATTATTAATGCTTGTGAAGATTTATCTGGCTTATCTGAGGCTTTATTTAACAAAGCCATGCTAATAGTCTGTGATAGTAATGACTCTAAGTCAGTTAAAAAGACTGATCCTAGTGTTAAAGCTAACATAGGTAAAGGTTCTAGTTTTATTCCACCAGAACCACGACTTCAATTAATTCTACAGGAGCATGCAAATGCTAACAAAAAAGTTTGAGCAATTAGCTCGTGATGAAGCTAAAAAATCTGTGTGTAATGAGCGAAAGGTTGGGGCAATTATTGTCTTAGATAAAATAGAGGCAGTGGTAGGTCGCGGGTATAACAACTCTATGACCTGCATGTGCACTAAACAAGATAAGTGTCCTTCTGATGTGGTTCATGCTGAAGCTATGGCTATTGAAGATGCGTTCTATTATGGCTTAGCTCCGGAGTACACTACAGATAGTACTTTTACTATGTATGTCACTCAGCCACCATGTAATAAATGTCTTGAGGTAATTAACTCTGCGCCTTATCCCGTATCAGTTCATGTGTGCGAACAGTTTATTAAGTTCGATGATGACAAAGTTCGCTATGATCTTATACCTCCAGAATGGGAGTTAGCTTTAGCTAAAGTCTTAACTCATGGAGCTAAGAAATATAAACCTAATAATTGGCAACATGGTGAAGTTGATCGTTATTATGCGGCATTGCGTAGGCACTTAGCAGCCTGGCGTCAAGGTGAGATAAATGATCCTGACTCTGGTATGCCACATCTTTGGCATGTGTTTACTAATGTAGGTTTTTTGTTAACTATTACTGAGGCAAATGAAAATGTCTAAAATTACTACTGATATTGACTACGATGGCAAAGCTATCTGTATCCGCCCTTCTGCAATTGATACTTTCTTTAATTGCCCTTTTCAATGGGCTAAGGTTTTCCTTGAAGGCCGTGTAACTATTCCTAATGCTCGTGCAGCTATTGGCACAGCTATTCACAAGGGCGTAGAAGAGATGTGGAAAGAAGCTCAACTCACACAGAATAAAGAAGAGGTTAATCTCACTATGATGTGTGATGCAGCTATTGAAGAGTTCCAAAACCTGGATACTGATCTTCAATACGACCCAGGTGAAAACTCTCGTACTGCTGAGAATGAAGTAATACAAGGCTCCAAAGCTTTTGTAGAAGATATTGTACCTTTTGTTGATATTCCTATTAAGGTTGAGCACCGCATTGACATTGAAGTGGCACATCCGATAGTTAGCAATGTTGGTGGTACTATTGACTACATTGCTCCAGGCGTATTATCAGACGTTAAGACTTCTAAGCGTAAACCAGTAGCTCAGTCGTACGTCACCCAGCAATCTACGTATAAATTCCTAGCTGAGTCAGAAGGCTTTGATGTATCTCGTGCAACCATTCAAGGTGTAGCTCTTACTAAGTCTCCTACAGGACATGTGCTTGAGCTAGAGTCAAACGTGCCACGAGCTAAGTATCTAATCAATACTATGTTAGACACATTAGAGGCTTTTCACAGTGGTATAGCCCCTAACTTGCTATTCCGCGGTAACCCTAAATACTACCTTTGTTCAGACAAGTATTGTACTTTGTACAATGAAGGTTGCCCTTACGTACACGGAGAATAAGATGGATAAAGCAACAACTAAAGAGGCTGTTGCTTATGTCATAATCCAGGAGATAGTAAGATCAAAGTATGCCCTAGCCGTTGCGCTGGGCATACGCCCTATTATGATTAACAACTATCTTAAGGGAACTAGAATGGGTTGGGCAATAGCAGAGCGGTTTAAAGAGCTCTATAACATAGAGATTACTGATAAATACGACAACAGAGCGAGGATGACTAATGTGGGTTGATATTTTTTTAACAAACTGTTTAGTTGCAGTAATTGCGGTTTTATGGTTATACGCGTCTAGCCCATACATCACAACTGTTAGTGACCGGATAGCGGTATTGACCATTTGGTGTTTAGTACCCACAGGGTTGGCTGCGATATGGCTATAGCTCCATGGGACCATCAGCTTAGTTTTGCTGAGTCAGGCTATCATATTCTCAAAGATAATATGATAGTCTACTTAGCAATGGAGGAGCGTACGGGTAAGTCACTAATAGCTTTACTTATAGCTGAGAAAGCTAATGTAGAGTCTATTTTAATCCTTACTAAGAAAGGTAAGCCATTAGATGGGTGGAAAGAATTATTAGCTCAGTTCGATACCGCTAAGAATTACTATGTCACTAACTATCATCAAGTTAGTAAAATCCAACGTGATAAGTGGGACCTGGTGATCTTAGATGAAGCCCATAATTATATCAGTAGTTTCCCTAAAAAGTCTAAAACTTGGATGCAGGTAAGGACTAAGACGCATGAGACGCCTATAATCTACATCTCAGCCACTCCACATGCACAGACCTATGCTCAGCTGTATCATCAATTTGCGCTGAGTGATTGGTCACCTTGGGCGGGTTGTCATGACTATAAAGCATGGCATAAAGTGTACGGCATACCCTACACTAGATACTTGTATCAAAAAGAAGTAGAAATGTGGGACCGTGTACATGACGAGGCGGTTATAGCTAGGACACAACACCTGTTCCTTACAATGACCCGTAAGGCCTTAGATTTTAAACATGAGCCCGTTGATAAGATTCATTATATTAGTCTCTCTGATGAGACCAGAGCGCTATATAATGACGTATTGAAACATAAGGTAATGGAGACAGATCAAGGCGAGATACTATGCGACACTATCACTAAACTGCGAACTACTCTGCATATGTTAGAAGGAGGTGGAGCTAAGAAAGTTACTAAGGTGCTGAATAAAAAAGGTAATCCTGTGGATAAGCCAGAATTTATTCAGTTACCTAACACAGAGAAGATTGACTATATTAAAGAACACTTTGGTGACACTGAACATGTTGCTATCATGTATAACTATATAGTTGAAGGTGAAAAACTAAGGAAACATTTCAAGCATGCTCTGATTCTGCAGGCTACTAGTTATGCTGAAGGCGTGGACCTTAGTTATATTGACCATTTAATTATATACAGTCAAGACTTCTCTACAGCCAGGCACACACAGCGTAGAGCCAGGCAAGCTAACAAACATAGAGATAAACCTATAATAGTCCATTTCTTATTAGTTAAAGATGGCATCAGTGAAGAAGTCTACCAATCTGTTTCATTAAACAAAGTTAACTATGTTGACGCATTATTCATGAGGAATCAATTATGAAGATCCTACACGATCTAAAAAAAGCTTCTGCTAGATCTGAGAAGCAAAGGCTCATTCGGCAATGTAATCATCCTTGGTTAATCCATACTTTTAAATACGCTTATGATAAAGATAAGCAATATGGGCTTAAGTTCTCTTCAGTACCCCACACTGGCTTAGGTGAACCCTGTGTTGAAATGTTTCAACTGCTAGATAAATTAGCTGCTCGTGAGCTTACTGGTAACGCAGCACGAGATGCTGTAGAAGATTTTGCCCAGCAACACGGAAACCTCATTAAGCTAATTTGTAATAAGGACTTAGATTGCGGAGTATCAGCTAAGTTATTTAATACAGAGTATCCTGGGGCTATTCCACAGTTTGAAGTACAACTAGCTAAAGAGGTGCCGCTTGAACAAGTGAAATTTCCTGTGTTAGCTCAGATTAAATATGATGGTGTACGCATAGTTATTTTGAAACCTCCTGGACAGCCTGCTGTATTTAAGACGCGCAATGGTAAAGTAGTTAACTTACCGGTCACAGGGCATCTATTTAATAGCTTACCTGTCGACGGGTTCATGTTAGACACAGAAGTTACGTTTTTGTCTGGCAAGTCTGAAGATCGTACCTCTATTTCTGGTAAAATTAACTCAGCTATACATGGAGGGCGAATAGCAGAAGAAGAGCTTCGTTTCAATGTGTTTGATGCTATGCACTACCATGAGTTTATTAGGGGGTCATGTCCAACTAAATATAAATCCAGGTATACCCATATGGTTCACATTTTACAGTGCGTTCGTAGCGACCATCTTGTGCCTGCATTTACTATGCCATGTGAAAACACACATGAAGTACAAGAGCTTTATAAAGAGCTAATAGCTGATGGATATGAAGGACTGATACTTAAACGAGAGGATCATAAGTATACTTTCAAACGGAGTAAAGATTGGGTCAAAATGAAGGAAACTAAAACAGCTGATCTAACTTGTGTCGGTTGGGAAGAAGGTGCAGGCAAGTATGAAGGAATGATAGGAGCTTTGCAATTAGTAGGTGAAGTTGAAGGTAAATTTGTTACTGTCAATGTTGGGTCTGGACTGTCTGACTATGATCGCACACTAGACGGCTATGAAGGCAAGACTATTGAAGTTAAATATAACTCAGTAATCCTAGATACAGCTACCAATAGCTATAGTCTGTTCCTTCCAAGATTCTCCTGTGTGAGGATAGACAAATAACAATTCTATCCTACAAAAATAGGCCTCTAAATTTGGCCCGTGTCGCGATAAAAAATATTTTTAATATCATGACCAAGGCCAAATTTCGTGGCCTTATATGGAGCCACGTCAGCCCGAAAAATCTTTAAAAATCAATGACTTACGATCGAAATAGCGAGAATATTATGTTTACTGATGCAGCAAGTATACTGTTTGAAATAGAAACTAAAGTAGCTAAGGTTCAAGCCGCAGGGTTAGAACCAATTGGGCTAGTGCTTAACTCTAAGAGCATGAAAACAATAGCAGAGAGTTACGCACTTAAAGTATATATCAACACAGATCAAGCTCCACCAACTGTTAAGAACTTACCTGTAATAGTTTCAGATTTTATTCAGAATGTAGGAGTTGTTACTGGATGAGAGGCTCTAAACTTCAAAAGCTAATACTGGACTACTTAGAAGCATGCAAGTATCCAGCTATTAATATTGTCTCAGCTTCTAAGAACGGTGAGAGCGATATTGTAGCTTGTATTGAAGGTAAGTTCTGTCTTATTGAAGTGAAAGGAGTTGGAGACACTGAGAAGCGTCTCCAGCAACTTAAACAAAAGCGTGTTAAAGAAGCAGGAGGGTACGCAATATTTGCGTACTCTCTTGCTGATGTGAAGGACTTAATTAAACAGGTGTGTGTTCAGTAGTACCACCTGAGTTAACCCAAACTGCTCCGGCTGTAGCTCCAGACGACCACACAGGTTTATTGGTAGATGTATTAAACACCTGTAAGCCCGCAGCTTTATTCACCGTATTGATTGGGTCTGTTATGTCTGCCAACTCTGCAGTCGTAGCTATAAGTCCTACTGAGTTTAGCTTAACAAAACTTTTAGTTGCAGACCCAGCTAAGATATTTACTCCATTTGTAGTAACAGAAGTGGCGTCTACTACATTCCACCAAGTGCCTTGCTGATCACCAGCTGTAAGACCTGATGTAAAGCATAGCTCACCAATAGTAGCATTAGCTACATCAGATACCATACTCAACGTAGAATCATAGTGACGAACTTTAACTAATAGTTCATCTTTAATACTACGTATATCAGGACTACGCGTGTCAAATGGAAGACTAGCCGCACCCACTCTAGTAAGCTCTTGTTCACCACTATCCCTTTGTTGTGTTACTATACCTTCACCTAGTAACAGATCTTCAGTACCAGCTAATTGTTTTACTATCTCACGGACCGCCATGTTATTAAACCTCTTCTGACCATTCAATTGTAGTGCCTGCTGTTTTATTAGCTCCATCAGGCAATATTGTAACTATAATGTAATCTCCATTAGTTAAGTAGAAATCACTCTTAGCTCCTGGGTTATCTAAAATACTAGGGGTATCTAGTGGTACGCGTTTTGCAACTAATAGGCTAGAGTTAGCACTACTATGATTAGTCTCAAAAGTTGTAGTTAGAGTTGTACCAGTGCCACCTTTCATATACTGTAAATTAGAATCTCCACTTACAGGAGCCCAACCTAATAATGGATTTACGTTAGCTGAGATACCGCCTAACACTGTTGCGTCCCTGGTTAGCCATACCCCAGTCACCGCTTGATCCCTACAAAATGTGGTAATCCTGTTTAACAAAGCATCTCTAGCATTGTAAATACCGTTAAAAGTAGGAGGCACTCGAATAGCTAAAGTGGCCATACCATCTGAGTAAGTATTACTAATATTAATCAAGGCCATCCCAGTTGTAGTTGATCGATAAATAGTATTGTTACCTCCACCACCTTCGCTAGCCACATCAACGCATCCTGCTCGTAGCCTAGCATTACCTGTTACTGACCACAGTACTGGCAAAGCTGGGATAGTTAGTGTAGGTAATTCACCTTCACCTAACCTTCCCAGGTTTTCTATCTCTGCAACTAGTTCTTGGTCTACGTAAAATAAGTAATTGCCAACTCCACGCCATTGCATTTGAATGTCGTATAGGTGCCCTTTAGTATAATCAAAGTTTACCCAACCGTCTGCATGTTCTGTAATTTGCTGTACTGTCTCTACTCCATCGCGAGCAACTACTGCGTACAGTTTATCATTAGTAAACCTAAAGCATACATAGTTACCCATAGCCGCAGAACCTAAACCCCAATCACGTACTGTGCTAGCCTCGCTTTCAGTAGGTAGCCATACTGCAGTAGAATACAGGTGTCCTTTATTGGGCTGATACCTAGGATGACGTTTACTAACTAACTGTGTAGTTATACCAGTAGTAGAAGTTAAATCTAACCCTCCATCAGTGACTATGGCGTTACTAAAAGTGCTTTGCTCTACTCCAGCTTGATATTCTTTCCATTGTGATGCAGGAATATCATAAGTAAACAAACCTCTAAAGACAGAGTAGTCTTCAATAAATTTTTGTCTGCCCCAAGCATCTACTACTAAGTCAGTTAAACCTAATAATTGTTGCTCAAACCCTAACTTAGTCTTAGCTAATTGTCTTGACATGATTATCTCCAATTAGTATAATTAGTCATATCCTTAGCTGAACTAGGTGGAGTAAAGTCTCCGCTAGGCAGTTCTGGATAAATTTGATGATAAGTTGTATCAGGTGTTTCACCAGTCTTACGAGGTTTATAAGCACCACGTTCTGCACTTGGTGCACCAGTAGAAGGAAACATAACCACTTCATCACCAATGTTAATTCCTTGAAATCCTTTGTCTTGAAGCTTTTGAATTACATTCTTTTTATTGACACGAACGTCTTCAATATCCCAACCAGTTCCAAGCACATCCTCTATATCTTGATACTTAGCTATACGATGATAGCTAATCTCACGCACAGAAGCTTCACCAAAACGTTTCTTAGAAGACTTCTCATCTAACATATAACGTTGGCCTTCAGTGATAGGACCTTTAGTGGACTTAGTGTTCTCTTTGCCCCACACCTCTACTTTAAGTGGACCTTTACCTATCTGTGGCTGATTAGCTCCATGCTCAGCCCACTTAAAGTGCAACTGTTCAATTTGACTAGCTAATTGTGGGTCTTCTTTAACTTGCTCAAGGAGAGCTTTCATTGATTTTAGTTGTGCAGGGTTTTTCATGAACTTAGTTGCATGCACAACCAATGACGAATACTTAGCTACATCAGTACTACGCATCCTTTTAAGATAACCCATAATACCAGAGGCTGCTTCAAAATGTAAGCGTGTAACTATATTAGTTGTTAAATACGACTGGTTACGTGGAATAGAAATACCTGAAGTAGCTGTAGCTAAGCTAATGTCATTCTGATATACTTGCGCAAACTCTCTTGCTAGGCGTTTCATCTCCTTAACTTTAGGATCCCTAAAGCCTTTAGTCTCTAACTCAGCAGAGAATTTAACCCAGTCCACAGCCGCTGCTCCTTGTCCTTGCTTTAAACTAAATTTATCAAAAGCTTCACTAAGCATAGCCTTCTCATAAGCATGCCGTAGCTTAGGAGTTAACTTAGCAGAAATCTCTTCAAAAGTACCGTCTTGTGCACTTAAATGCTTGTAAGACTTTTTGACTACAGCAACAGGGTCAATACCAGGTTTAATCAATTGCTTGAAGATAATGTTATCGTACATACGGTTCAACTTAGCTACTTCAAGACGAGTAGCACGATAGTTATGTACCCATGTAGCTCCGTCTTTCATATGACGATTGGCAGCATGAGCTATCTCTGCGTCAATAGACTTAAGTACACGGTCCACCTCTTGTTTATTAGCAGCTTTCAAGATCTTCTTATTTGTCTTGAATTCAGAGATAGCTTGGCGCAAATCTAACAGTGCACCAAAGTCACGTGTTTGTGAGGCCGCTTCAATCTTAAGCAAGATACCTTTAAACTGATCAAGCACAGCAGGATTCTGAATAATACCTTTTACACGATTAAGCATAGGCTCAATAGCTAACTTCTTCATATCAAAGTGATATGGAGTATGACGCATCTCTTCACGGCCTGTGTCACGGATAATGCGATAACCGCCTTGTACAGTATCAATTAGCTCATCCAACTCGTCTTTTAATACGATAGGAACCATCTGTGGATCTGCGTCAGTTAGCAGCTTATCGAAAGCTTCTGCCCGCTCTCTTACTGCTTTAGCATAGGCATTACCGGCACCAGGGTCTAATGCATTAACAGTTGCAGCTATGTTTTGGCCTCCTGGCAGCATCTGAGGAAGATTAGCTATCAATTCTTGAGTAGTGCTTTTATACGGCACGCCAGTCAACTTAGCTAAACGCTTCATCAAATCAGTAGCTTCTTCTTCAGTGACATGTAGTTCGCGAAGTAATACTTCTCTAGCGCCATTTTGGTTATCAGGAAATAGCTTAAGCACTTGGTTCATGGTGCCACGCAACGCCTTCATACTATACTTACCACCAAACTTAACTAGTGGAGCTACTGTAGAACGTATGATTACATCCCCAAATACTCCAAGCATGCCTGCTTCGACCATTTGTCTGGCATAGACTCGCTCGTTAATCCCTTCCGCCATCTTAAGCTCTTTAGACAGTCTATGCAGGTCTTCAAAACGACCTAAAGCTGTTCCAATAGCGGAACCTGCCTTTTCACCTATAGGACCCCCACGTGAACCAATGATGCTACCCATTATGCCAAGACCTATCTCTTGACGAGCATTAACTACTCCATCAAGTAAAGCTTCTACCCAGCCTGATGTAGCTTCTTCCCACTCACCTGTTTCAGGATTCTTTGCATATAGTCCTTGAGAACCATCAATGTCTCTTAGCTCTGCTTCAATGCCAAAGCGCTGTAAAGTCTCTTGCGCTTTAGCTGTAAGCTCTAAAGAGTAACGCATAGCTGAGATTTGATCTTCTTTAGTAGCAAAGTCGAAACCGATAAAGGGCACAGTACTATACAACTCTGAGACGATAGGTTTTAGCATTGTCCACATATCAGAGGGTAAAAAGTGCATTGCATCTGACTTATTAACCAGCTCTTGAATATCAGGTACTCCAGCTTCTTTAATAACCTCTAAATTGCCTGGAGTTGTAACTGGTTCTACGTCCAATGACGCAGGCTCACCAGGCTCAGAGGTTGGAGTAAAGTACAGTGGACTAAACCCTTCATTAATCAATTCTTGTATTGCCTCTTCTTCACTGAGTCCAGCATTAACTAAATCAGCTTTAGTCCGTAGCGCGTACTCTTTAGCTGCCTTACTGGCTTCAGCTGGAGAGAACCCCTCATACTGTGTTAATTGCTCCATAACGTCTTTTGGAGAGATATCTGGATGCGCAAAAGCTGCGTCAATTTCTTGTTGCACCTCAGGAGACAATGCTGCCATGGCATCTTCAGACTGTGTAGTTGCCATTAATGTCGCGGCCGTAACAGGTAGCGCTTTAGCATATAACTCGAAAGACGGAGAAGGTAAGTTTTCACCTCGCCTGCCAGGTTTAGGCAATCTGATAGCCGCATAGGTAGTAGCGTTTCTAGTATCCTGCAGCTTAAAAGTTCTGTAACGTTCTGCTGCAAGGCTAATCTCGTCTAAGGTCGCCCCATAATGGGATAGCATCTCTACTGGAGAACTAGTTAGTTGTAAAGCATCCTTAGAAGACGCCATAAAAGAAACGTAGAATGTTGCTCTAGCCTTCTTATCCTGCAGTGCATGCCTCGCTTGTTCCTTATCCAAGGATGAAGCAGTCGGGGCTTTTAGTGTGGCCTTAGCAAGACGTACAGCGTCAGCGTCGATATCGTCCGGCAATACTTTGGTATACCCCGGGGCCATCTGCTGAAACGTAGTATATTCTACATCTATACCTTGACCTTTAAGATCTTTTACAATCTTTTTCATTTGCGCAGGAACTTGCTCTTCATACACCGCCTGTTGCACTCCAGCAGACCGGTGCAGTTTTTCAATGCCGTAACCCCGAATTGGCACAGCTACTTGTGACTGCCAGTTATCTACCGCCTCAAGCACAGATAACTCTAAAGCTTTACGCACCCACGTTTTTTCGTGGGGCAAAGCTGGTTTAAGCTTATTAAAGGCTGTCCTTGCCTCCTCGTACTGCCTTACACGATCTACTCGTTCTGTATGGTATCTAGCTCTAATATCTTCTAAAATCTCTGTGAATTCTCGTTGAGTTTTTGCAGTAAGAGCTTCAGCTAATACGGTGTCTGCTACAGGAAGCACTGTAGCATTCGGGTTCTGCTCCTTTATAGAGTTTTGCCTGGCAGCTAGTTTTAGCTTTTCATCTTTGATATGTGCAGCAAAATCCTCTGGGTCTAAGTGCCCAAAGTCAGAAATGCGCTCCAGCTCTCTAAGAGCTTCGTTATGGTCATAATGAAACGCAGATAACTCTGCTCCAAGTTCTTCATGAGCAAAGCTTTTGCGGTTAATTTCAAAGTCAGAGGCAGGTACACCGGGTCTAGAATGTATAGGCGCTTGCAACTCTTGCACTCGTAGCGTATCTCTACCTGCTAGGTTAAGAAAGTCCAGTCGACGCCAAAAGTTTACACCAGGAACTTCTTCGTCTTCTCTTGACACAAGTCTACCGGAATCGTCATACCAAGCTTCACTAGTTAGGTGAGCATCGCTAGCCTCAGAAATCCTTGGATTAGTAGTAATACGCATATCATAGCGGTCAGGAGAAGTGTCTGGCAGTGTAATTTCAAAGTAGCCTCTTGCAGGATCTCCAAACATCAACTGATCATCCATTTCATCTAAACTACTCTCATTGAAGCTGCGCATATCCACCCGGTAGTCTTCTCTACCAGCATCGATTTCTACCAACTCTTGCTTAGTTATTGGAGTTACACCAGGCTCAGCCTTATAGACATCAATAGCATCATTCATGCCACTGAACTCCATTTCCTCAGGTTTAACCTGCCCACGGCGTTGTAGTTCATTTGCAGCACTTTCAGGCTTAACCCTAAAATTTTCTGGTAAACTGTGAATAGTCTCTGTAAGTCTGGACTTAATCCCTCTTCTAGCTAAGGGTCTAGTAATTGCATTCAACGGTACTGGCATGTCACACCTCTATCGGACAGGTTCTTCATTAGTATTTTGCGGTAACTTTAACTGCTCACTCTTTGGAGTTTGCATATACTGACTGCCATTACCTTGAGCTATAGCTGAAGCATAGGCTTGTGCTTGTGGATTGCCCTGCAAAGCCATAGCAGTTTCTTCCAGGATCTTACTAATGTCAGGAGAGTGCTTAGTCTTCATAGTTTTGATAGCTAAACTAGCAGCTTTAAAGTACCCACCAGGATTGATCTGAGCTAACATATTGCCTACTTGACCAGATAAGAAAGTCTCTAACATTAACTGATTCTTTTCATCTTCATCATTATAAGAAGTAGAAGTAATCTCAATGTCTACATCAGTAAAAGCTATCTCTGACTCAGCTGTGGGAACTGGGGCAACTAATATGTTGCCCTCATCGTCAGTTAAAATTTCTCCAGTAGTAGGATCCGTGACTTCTTCAAAAACTAACTGTTGAATAGGCTGGCCTGTCTGTGGGTCTTGGCCTACAGTCATTTGCAATGGTTGGTTAATCTCTACCCAACGCTCACCAGTTATCTCATCAGCTATACGTAGCACTTGATGAGCTGTGTAGTATTGCTTAATCAAAGACGCCATATCTCTGCCTAGCATTTGATAGAACTCTTCAAACCGCAGTGTAAGGTATCGCAATGCTACAATAGTTGCGTTCTGTTGTAACTTTACTTTCCGACCAGAGTCAGACGCAAATGCCATACCCAAGAAACTATCATTGATATTCAATACCCGTTGTATGCGATCGAAAGCTTTATCAATGATAGTGTACTGCTGTAGTACGTCTGCAGATAGATTCTCAACCTTAACACCTTTGAGATCTGCAACTTCAATTACACCTGTGACACGGTTAAATGCAGCAGTGAACTCAGCTATGTCTTCAACAGCTCCAGTCTCTACAAAAGCCTTTTGAGTATTGACCATTAGCTGAATCTTGATAACAGCTTGGTTAATTGCCTTTTGTGATTCTATAACCTCTCTAAAGACACCATAAAACTCTGTCTTATCAGAAGTGTGAATCTTTTGTACTCGGTATGGAAAACTAATCTGCTTCTTCGTAATGTCAGTCTTCTTTAGTATATGGTGATTAGACCAATACACAGACCATGTCTTACCATCACGTGTTTTAACTATAGAGTGAACAATCAAGTAGTTATCAAAGATGCGATAACGACCTGTGAACTCTCCATTATATGCATAAGTGAACTCAGCCTCATCAATGTTGAGATGGTTGTAGTAAGCTTCTAACTTCTCAAAAGCTTTCTTACCAAACTTATCAACTATTGTGTCTTCATCTAGCCACTTGTATCTGTGGATGTACTTAGCATCTGAGTAGTCCTCTTTACGACTCATTGGATCCAAAACTATTTCACTGTCTGGCACATAATCTAAGTCAAGCTCGTAGATAACCCTGCCAAACATATCACGACGGCCAGAATCTTTAACGTCTACGTAGCAGCACATAACACCAGAGACGATGCCACATAGTTTAAGGCGATCACCTAATGCTTCAAAATAGTTCTTACGAAGCGCATGTGTAATTGCGTCACTAAGGATCCCTGCAGTGGGAATATCCTTAAGGTCAACAGGGTTAGCTGTAATGGCATTAACTACATTAGAGTAGTAGCCAATGAGCATACGAGCGAACACCTTGATAACGTTAAAGGTCTCAATTGGTTGACCACGATTAGTTAAGATAGCTTTTTGTTCAGCTGTGTATTGCCTGTTATGGTACATGTCCCAGGCTTCAGCTGCTTCTATTTTAGACTCCTCATAGGCTTCATAACCAATCTTAAAGGTGTCTTCTAAATCTTCAATAGTCGGTTCCATTATTGAATACCTTTACGTTGCTTAATTCTATCAGCTAAGCTAGTACCACTAGAGCCTCCAGTAGTACCACCAGAGCCTCCACGACCTACATTTAAGTCACGCTGAATATTAGCTTCTGTAGCATCTCCTTTATTCCTTTCTAGCACATCAAGAGCAAAATTGATGTCTCCAATCGCTTGCTCTATTTGTGCACGAGACATACCCATGTATAAATGCACTTGGGCAGGATGCAAGCTAGCTACTGCACCTTCGTACATTGATTTTAACTTCTCTAACTGTACTGCGAATGCTGGAACTACTGCAGCATAGCGTTGATTCAAATCACCAAATTCTTGCTGGAAGCGTGCAGCCTCACCATCAGTTACTGCAGCACCTGAAGTAAGTCGTAGCATAACATTTCGGTAGGCTGTATACGCTGATTGTACTTTACGTCGTACTGAGTCAGGCACATTGCTTGTATACTTCTCTACACCTCCAACTAGTCTATCAAGCGCGCCAGTTGCTCTAGGTGAAAGATCCGCAGCTACTTTGCCGCCAAACATAGTTAGTGTTCTGATTAGCCTCAAATCTTCCATCAACTCATTAGGAGGTTTACGACCTGATAACGCTTCATACCGATCGACAAAAGCGTATGCTTGACTCAATTGTCTATTATCATATTCATGAACTGGTATATCCATGAGTCCAGAAGTAGTAAATTCTTGTATTGCTTCTTCAGCCGCTGCTGCTTTACCTGGGGTAGTCCCTGAAATTCTTGCACCCCACAGCTCTTCAGCAACTTCACCTTCAGTAACGTTTGGGTCTGCCTGTCGCCTGATACCTGTCATGTATTGAATATCAGATTGCATAGAAGTATTTTTGGTATCTTTACGCAACCCCATAAGCTCTTTATATAAAGCTAAGTCTTCACCATAAAGTCGACGAGTATACCCAGTAGCTTCCATTTCAGCTTTCATATCAGCTATAGTGGTAGAGCCATCAGGCAATGTAGCTTTAAGGTAACGTCTGCCAAATTGCGGATAGTCAGGAGCGTCTTCTAAGAAGCTATTAGGGTTCATTCCATTCTCAATAATGAGTCTAGCGTCTTGCCGTGGATCAAGAATATCT